>Ga0163144_10000596_pt1 | contig 84580 bp, 79 predicted proteins | sample OliLak19BULKMAT1_FD_123175 | JGI IMG/M metagenome (GOLD analysis project Ga0163144, IMG submission 123175) | Freshwater microbial mat bacterial communities from Lake Vanda, McMurdo Dry Valleys, Antarctica - Oligotrophic Lake LV.19.BULKMAT1 | ecosystem: Environmental > Aquatic > Freshwater >... | reverse complement strand
GCCAACAACACGCCACAGTCGGCGGGCACTTCGTCGGGTTCGGCGATGCCCGCGGCAAGCACGTACCAGCACTCACCCGCCATGCCGAGGTAGGCGGCGCGTTTGTCGGCATTGCGCAGGTCGGACAGCAAGTCGGCACGGCGCACCTTGATCTCATGCACGGCCGAATGCAAGTACGCCGCCACCGAGGTGTGACGCACCGAGAACACGTCGGGCATTGCGGTCTGCCAGCGCCGGCCGTCGGCATGCATGGCGTCGGCCACCAGGGCGCGCAGCGACAGACCCCGCCATGCGATGCGGCCGGCCCGCTGCAGCTGCAAGGCCACACGCGTCACCAGCGCCTCATGGCGGTCGCGTACCGCCCGGTTGGTCTGCAGAGTGGCGGCGATCACGGCAAGGCCCGCGTCACTGACCCGCAGGGTCTCGCGCCCGTCAGCATCGCGCTGCCTGTCCAGCAAGCCCGCGGCGATCAATTCGACCTCGACCATGTCCTGACAAGGCCAACCCGCCGAGCGCCAAACTTCACGCAGGCGGCGCCGGTGGCTGGCGCTGATGGGGGCCGGTTGTGTCGTGTTCACCGGCCAAGGGTAGCGAAAAACTTTGTCCGCTGGTTTCAGCCGCGCGCAATGCGGTCGGCGCGAGACGGCCCTAAAGTGGCGCCATGACCACCCCGACCCCCGCCCCTGTTTCCCGCCCACGCACGGTCGAGCGACTGGTAACCGGCCAGGCCACGAGCGATGGTGCTGGCGTCAAGTTGACCCGCGTGCTGACGCAGGATCTGCAGCGCCGGCTCGACCCATTCCTGATGCTCGATGCGTTCGGCAGCGACCAACCCGGCGACTACAGCGCCGGCTTCCCGGACCATCCGCACCGCGGCTTCGAGACCGTGACCTACATGCTCGCCGGACGCATGCGGCACCGCGACTCCGCGGGCAGTGAAGGCTTGCTGCAAAGCGGCGGGGTCCAGTGGATGACTGCGGGCCGCGGCGTGATCCACAGCGAGTTGCCAGAGCAGTCCGAGGGGTTGATGGAAGGCTTCCAGCTTTGGCTCAACCTGCCGGCCCAGGACAAGATGACAGCGCCTTGGTACCGCGACCTGCAAAGCGCCGAGCTGCCTGAGTGGCATGCGCCTGGTGTGACGGTGCGCGTCATTGCGGGCGCCAGCCACGGCGTGGCGGGCGCAGTACAACGCGCTGGCACGGCAGCGCTGTACCTCGACATCCACCTTGCTGCGGGCACGTTTTTCGAGCACGTGCTGCCCGAGGAACACAACGCCTTTGTCTACGTCTACCGCGGCGCCGCTGTCATCGGCGCACACACGGTGGCGCAGCAACGCATGGCCATTCTGGCCAACCAAGGCAATGGCGTGCGCGTCGCGGCGGCGGCCGAGGACACTCGCATGCTCCTGATCGCGGGCCGGCCGTTGAAGGAACCGATTGCCCAATACGGTCCGTTCGTGATGAACACGCAGCAGGAAATCCGTGCGGCGATCGAAGACTTCCGGGCTGGCCGCCTGGCGGTCTAGGAAACGCTGACGCCCTTCCAGAATGCGACGCGGCCCTTGATCTGCGCCGCGGCTTCGCTCGGTTCGGGGTAGTACCAGACCGCGTCCGGGTTCATCTCGCCGTTGACGAACAGGCTGTAGTAATGGGCCTGGCCTTTCCAGGCGCAGCCGGTGCGGTGATTGCTGAAGCTGATGTACTCGCGCTTCAGGCTGGCCTCGGGAAAGTAGTGATTGCCCTCGACGACCACGGTATCGTCGCTCTCGGCAATAACCACGCCTTTCCAGACTGCTTTGACCATCTTGACCTCGCTGGGTGGTTTTCCAATCGCGTGATCATGCCTCGGCGCGCCGCCAGGCGGGCAGGGTGTCGAAAAAAACGGCCGGGGCGACATCGCGGTGTTCGATGACCTCGAGGCCCCGGGCCAGTTCGAAGCTCGAGCTGTGCCAGCTGACGTCTTCGTTGTTCCAGTGCTGCACCGGCAGCGGGTTGTCGGCGCTGGGCCACCGGCGTTGCAGTCTGTGGAGCATGCGTTTGAACATGGCGATGGGGGTGGGGGTCGGCTTGGTTTGGATCTTCAACGTCGCCAGCCTGCGACTCAATCACCCCAAAGGGGGAATCTGGGGGGGCCCAGTCCCCTAGACTGATGTCCACCCCCCGCAATTCCCTGCCCGCGAGAGCCCGCCTGTGTCCAACGCTTACCCGAACCTGCTTGCCCCCCTTGACCTCGGCTTTACGCGGCTCGCCAACCGCGTTTTGATGGGCTCCATGCACACTGGCCTGGAGGACGCGCGCAAGCACTTCCCGGCCCTGGCGGCGTTCTACGCCGAGCGGGCGCGCGGCGGCGTAGGACTGATGGTGACAGGCGGCTTCGCGCCCAACATCGAGGGCTGGGCCAAGCCATTTGCCGGCACGCTGGCCACGCACGCTGCGGCGCACCGCCACCGCGAGATCACGCGGGCGGTCCACGCCGAAGGCGGCAAGATCGCGTTACAGATCCTGCACACCGGGCGCTATGGCTACTCGCCGCTGTGCGTCGCGCCATCACGCCTGCAGAGCCCGATCTCGCCGTTCACGCCGCGCGAACTGTCGATGCGAGGCATCGAGCGCCAGATTCGCGCCTTCGTGCGCTGCGCCGCACTGGCGCGCGAGGCCGGGTATGACGGCGTCGAGGTGATGGGCAGCGAGGGCTACTTCATCAACCAGTTCCTCGTCACTCACACCAACCACCGCACGGACGCGTGGGGCGGCAGCTATGAAAACCGGATGCGCCTGGCGGTCGAGATCGTGCGCCGCGTGCGCGAGGCGGTCGGGTCCGACTTCATCCTGATCTACCGCATCAGCCTGATCGACCTGATCCCCGATGGCAGCAGCTGGCCCGAGGTCGTGCAGTTGGCCAAAGCCGTAACCGCCGCAGGCGCGACCCTCCTCAACACCGGCATCGGCTGGCATGAGGCGCGGGTGCCGACCATCGCCACATCGGTGCCGCGGGCAGCCTTTGCGTGGGTGACCCGGAAACTTCGTGACGAGCTGCGTGCAGCCGGCCTCTCGATACCGCTGGTGACCAGCAACCGCATCAACACCCCGGAGGTCGGTGAGCAAGTGTTGGCCGATGGGTGTGCCGACCTGGTCAGCCTGGCGCGGCCCTTCCTGGCCGACCCGGAGTTCGTGACCAAGGCCGCCGCCGGCCGCGCGGATGAGATCAACACCTGCATCGCCTGCAACCAGGCCTGCCTCGACCACACATTCAAGAATCAGCTCGCCAGCTGCCTGGTCAACCCGCGCGCGGGGCACGAGACGACCTTGCTGATCCGCCGTACCGTGCGGCGCAAGCGCCTTGCCGTGGTCGGTGCCGGGCCGGCCGGCCTGGCCGCTGCGACCACCTTGGCAGAGCGCGGCCATGAGGTTCACCTCTACGACTCGGCCACCGAGATCGGCGGCCAGTTCAACCTGGCCAAGCGCATTCCCGGCAAGGAAGAGTTCAACGAGACGCTGCGCTACTTCGCACGCCGCATCGAGCGCACTGCGGTGGTGTTGCACCTGGGCACGCGGGTCAGCGCGGAAGACTTGATCCGTGAGCGCTTCGACGAAGTGCTCCTGGCAACGGGCGTTTCACCGCGCAATCCGCGCATCCCCGGCCAGGACACACCCGGCGTGATTGGCTACGTCGATGCCATCCTGCAGCGCCAGCCCGTTGGGCGCCGGGTTGCCATCGTCGGCGCTGGCGGCATCGGTTTCGACGTCGCGGAGTTGCTGGTCCACGACCCCGCCCACGCGTCTTCGGCCCTCGACCTCGCTGCCTGGATGCGGCAGTGGGGCGTGGTCGACCCCGGGGCGGTGCGCGGCGGCGTTGTCCAGGCCGCGCCCACTGCGCCGGCGCGCGAGGTCACTTTATTGCAGCGCAAGCCCGGCAAGCTGGGCGCCGGGTTGGGCAAGACGACGGGCTGGATCCACCGTAGCGCCCTCAAGATGAAGAAGGTCGAGATGGTCGCTGGCGTCAACTACGAACGCATCGGGCCGCTTGACGGCGCCCTGGGCCTGTTCGTGAGTTTTGGCAGCGATCACCGCGACGCCGTCGTGATCGCCTGCGACACCATCGTGCTCTGCGCCGGACAGGAACCGCTGCGTGAATTGGAGGCGCCTTTGGCGGCAGCGGGGGTCAAGTTTCAGCTCATCGGCGGCGCACTTGAAGCCGGCGAACTGGACGCCAAGCGCGCCATCGACCAGGCTACGCGGCTCGCGGCGGTGATGTAGCTCGGCGTGGCGACGCTTGCGGAGCGCGTTCTCCGTAACCGCTCAGTGGTCGCCGAGGTGTCCCGGAACCGTCACGTCCTCGGGCCAGGCCGACTCTGTGATTTGCAGGCCATGCTGCAGCTCGTAGCTTGACTCGTGAAAGCCGCCGTCGGCCGAGACGGCCTTGGCATCGCCTGGCGGCTCAGGCGTTGGACCCTGCGCAACCGCTGGCCTCGGTGGGGCCGTCGGCGCGCGCGGGTTGAGGGCGGGGTGCCGCAGCGAGGGCATGCGAGCGTGTGCGCTGACGCGGGCACGTGTGAACATCCCGTTACTATGGCCCAACCAGCCCCTGGCGGTCTATCCCCATTCGGGGGATGGCGCCCCGAAGTCCGCGTGCCGCATCAACACAGCTGCCCGCTTGGCCGCCGCGCCCACAGCCTCCGCCGTTGAATTGCCGGGCTCTTGTTCCGCTTTTTCGATTCATGCCGGCGCGCGGCTGGCCGATAGTTCAGTCATCGAGTTGACCGAGACACCACCATGACTGCCTACGCCTATCACCGCCCCGAATACGACGCTCGCCGCAATCCCGCGGAGCCGTTCGAGTGGGAAGAGCTGCCGTCGCTCGGTGAGGTCGTGCTGCGCCGTCACGTCCCCGCCGGCTCCTACACCATCGCCGCCGACCTGGTTGCTGAAGCTGGCGCACGCTTGCGCAGCGAGCCTTCTTTTGCGCCGGTGTGGTTGGAGACTGCGCCAGGGGCTCTGGACCCGCTGATACCGTCAGGGCCACTGTGCGAAACCGAGCTGGGTGGGCTCGACGCTCGCGAAATTATCGAACCGGACGTTTTTCGCCACTTTTTCGGGCCCAACGCCCGCTGACTCAGGCGTCGATGTTGGCGGCACGCAGTGCGTTGGTTTCGATGAAGTCGCGGCGCGGTTCGACTTCGTCGCCCATCAACATCGTGAACACGCGATCGGCCTCGATGGCATCGTCGATCTGGACCCTGAGCAACCGGCGCACCGCCGGGTCCATGGTCGTTTCCCATAGCTGGACGGGGTTCATCTCGCCCAGACCCTTGTAGCGCTGGCGTCCCACGGCGCCCTCGGCCTGACTCATCAGCCAAGCCATCGCCGCCCGAAAGTCCGCCACCTTCAGCTCCTTCTGCCGCTCGCCCTCACCGCGCCGCACGGTCGCATCGGTTGTCAGCAGGCCCCTGAAAGTGAGCCCCGCACGAGACAACGCTTCGTAGTCAGCGCCATGCACGAAGTCAGCCGTGATCACGCTGGTCTTGAGGTTGCCGTGCTGGCGGCGGCCGATGCGCAGCACATGCTTGTCCGTGCGCGCATCGAAGGCCGCTTCGACTTCCGCTTCGTGCAAGGCGGCCGCCAGGCCTGCAGCGCTCTTCTCGGCGCTGGCCTGGCTGTCGAGGTCGAGTGTCAGCCCATCGGAAATCGCGCGCAAGGCTTCGATGTCCATCCAGTTGGCCAGGCGCACGATGACATTGTTGGCCAACACATACTGTCGCGCCAATTCCTCCAGTGCTCCACCGCTGATGGCGGGCCTGTCGGCGCCGGGCAGGACCGACGCGCCGTCGAGCGCGACGCGCATGAGGTAAACATCGAGCTCGTGGCCGTCCTTGAGGTACTGCTCGGCTTTGCCGTGCTTGACCTTGTACAGCGGAGGCTGGGCAATGTAGATGTGGCCGCGCTCGACCAGCTCGGGCATCTGGCGATAAAAGAAGGTCAGCAACAGGGTGCGAATGTGGGCGCCGTCGACGTCGGCGTCGGTCATGATGATGATGCGGTGATAGCGCAGCTTGTCGGGATTGAAGTCGTCGCCACCCATGCCTTTGCCGATGCCGGTCCCCAGCGCGGTGATCAGAGTCAGGATTTCGTTGCTGGTCAGCAGCTTCTCGTAGCGCGCGCGCTCGACGTTGAGGATCTTGCCGCGCAAAGGGAGGATCGCCTGGAACTTGCGATCACGCCCTTGTTTGGCGCTGCCGCCCGCGGAGTCCCCTTCGACGATATAGATCTCGCACAGGGCGGGGTCCTTCTCCTGGCAATCCGCCAACTTGCCCGGCAACCCCATACCGTCGAGAACGCCCTTGCGCCGCGTCATTTCTCTGGCTTTGCGCGCAGCCTCGCGGGCGCGCGCGGCTTCGACGATCTTGCCGCAGATGATCTTGGCGTCGATCGGGTTCTCGAGCAGGTAGTCCGTCAGCGCTCTGCTGACGACGTCCTCGACGGGACCGCGCACTTCCGAGGACACGAGCTTGTCCTTGGTCTGGCTGCTGAACTTGGGCTCAGGGACCTTGACGCTCAAGACGCAACACAGGCCTTCCCGCATGTCGTCTCCCGTAACTTCGACCTTGGCTTTCTTGGCCAGCTCGTTGTCATCGACGTACTTGTTGATCACACGCGTCATCGCCGCGCGCAAGCCGGTCAGGTGGGTGCCGCCATCGCGCTGTGGGATGTTGTTGGTGAAGCAAAGCACGTTCTCGCTGTAACCGTCATTCCACTGCATTGCCACATCGGTGGTGATGATCGTGCCTTGGTCACTCTGCTTTTCGCCGATGGCGCCGAAGATCGTCGGGTGCAGCACCTTCTTGCCGGTGTTGATGAAGTTGACGAATCCCTTGACACCGCCGGCGAACGCAAAGGTGTCTTCCTTGTTGTTGCGCTCGTCGATCAGGCGGATCTTCACGCCGTTGTTCAGGAAGCTCAACTCACGCAGCTTCTTGGCGATGATGTCGTAGTGGAAATCGATATTCGAGAAGATCTCCAAGTCGGGCAGAAAGTGCACCTCGGTGCCACGCTTGTCCGTTTCGCCGGTGATCTTCATCGGGCTGACGGCAAAGCCTTCCCGCTCCTGGACCAGGCGCTCCTGGGGAATGCCTTGGCGGAACTCCATGAAGTGAACCTTGCCGTCCCGACGCACGGTCAGGCGCAGCCACTTGCTCAAGCCGTTGACGCAACTGACACCCACGCCGTGCAACCCACCCGAGACCTTGTAGCTGTTCTGGTTGAACTTGCCTCCGGCGTGCAACTCCGTCAGCGCGATCTCGGCAGCACTGCGCTTGGGCTCGTGCTTGTCATCCATCTTCACGCCGGTTGGGATGCCGCGCCCGTTGTCGGTGACGCTGATCGAGTTGTCGGTGTGAATAGTCACCACGATATCGTCGCAGTGGCCTGCCAGGGACTCGTCAATGGAGTTGTCGACGACTTCAAAAACCAAGTGATGCAAACCGGTACCGTCAGACGTGTCACCGATGTACATCCCTGGGCGCTTTCTGACGGCCTCCAGGCCCTCGAGAATCTGGATTGAGCCTTCGCCGTAGGCGTCAGAGTGTTGCTGCGGGGTCGGTTGAGGTTCGATCATCAGGTGCTTCGTTACGTCGTCAAGAGACCGAAACGGACCCGCCGTCGATGGGGCCCGCTGCGTCTGGGTTGGTGTGGGAGTGCGGTCAGATGCGCATCGGCATCACGACGTACTTGAACCCGGGCTGCTCTGGCAGAGTGAACAGGGCGCTTGAACTGGTGTCCTGCAACTCAAGCTTGACCATTTCCACATTGGCATTGGCCAAGGCATCGATCAAATATGTGACGTTGAAACCGATCTCGATGGAGTCACCGGCGTAGTCGATCTCGAGTTCCTCCTTGGCCTCTTCCTGCTCGGCGTTGGACGATGAGATTCGCAACGTGCCCGGCTCGATATTGACCCGCACGGCCTTGAACTTCTCACTGGTCATGATCGCAGCGCGTTGCAGACTGGACAACAGCGGTGCACGTCCCAGGATCACCGAGTTCTTGTGGTTCCTCGGCACCACGCGGTTGTAATCGGGAAACTTCCCCTCAACCAGCTTGGTGACGAACTCCATACCCGAAAAGGCAAACTTGGCTTGGTTTCCGGCGAAGCGCATCTCGATGGCGGTCTCGTCGTCCTTCAGCAGCCTTTGCAATTCGAGCACTGTCTTGCGTGGCAGGATGACTTCCTGCTTGGGCATGTCCACATCGAGCGTGGCCTGGGCCAAGGCCAAACGATGGCCGTCGGTGGCCACCAGGGTCAGGAGTTGCCCCTCGGCAATGAACAGGATGCCGTTCAGGTAGTAGCGGATGTCATGCACCGCCATGGCAAAGTGAACTTGATTGATCAGACCGCGCAAGGTCTTTTGCGGTACTGCGAAGGCCGGTCCGAAGTCCACCGCTTCGTTGACCAAGGGGAAGTCTTCCGCAGGCAGCGTTTGGAGCGTGAAGCGACTCTTGCCACCTTGCAAGGTCAACTTCGTCTGGGTCGAGGTGAGGGTCACGACCTGGTCTGCTGGCAGAGTGCGCAGGATATCGATCAGCTTGCGCACACCCACCGTGCTCGAAAAGTTTCCGCTATCGCCGCCAAGTTCGGTCTTGGTACGCACCTGGATCTCCAGGTCGCTGGTGGTGAACTCAACTTCGCCCGCAGTTTTACGCAGCAACACATTGGCCAGGATCGGCAGCGTATGCCGACGCTCGACGATGCCAGCAACGGCCTGCAGAGCACCGAGCAGTTTTTCTTGCGCTGCCTTGAGCACGATCATGTTGTCTTCCTCTTTAGTACCTGAACTGACTGGTAGTGGTAGTAGAGCCCCACCGACTCTGTGGAGAAGGCTATTTTCGCCTGGGAAATCAAAGGCTTAGCTCGTGACGAACCCTGTGCGCAGGGGCCCTGTTTCGACAGGGCCAGCAATACAATAACTTTGTCCTTGAGGCGGGGGCTGTGGATATCACGCGGGTTACGCCAGACTTGTCCCCAGCCTTGTACGTCGACATGCACTTCACCCCTTAAGTGTCTGTTCGAGTACGTGGAGCTGCTGATTCAACTCGGTGTTCTTCTGCCGCTCACCGCCAATCTTGCGCACGGCATGCAACACGGTCGTGTGGTCGCGACCACCGAAGTTGTCGCCGATTTCCGGCAGACTCTTCTGTGTCATCTCCTTGGCCAGATACATCGCGATCTGGCGTGGGCGTGCAATGCTGGCAGGCCGCTTCTTGCTGTACATGTCAGCGACTTTGATCTTGTAGAAGTCAGCGACTGTCTTCTGGATGTTCTCGACCGAGACTTGCCGGTTCTGGATCGACAACAAATCCTTCAGCGCTTCGCGCGCCAAGGCGATGTTGATTTCCTTTTGCGAGAAACGCGAGTACGCCAGCACTTTGCGCAAGGCCCCCTCCAGTTCGCGAACGTTGGCACGAACGTTTTTGGCGACGAAGAAGGCCACGTCCTCGGGCATGGGCGAGCCTTCTGCGTCCGACTTGCGAATCAGGATCGCAACGCGCATCTCCAACTCCGGGGGCTCGATCGCTACCGTCAAACCCGCGTCGAATCGACTGGTCAGCCGCTCATCGATGTCGACCAGGCCCTTGGGGTAAGTGTCGCTGGTCATGATGATGTGCGCCCGCTTGGTCAGCAGCGCTTCGAAAGCATTGAAAAACTCCTCCTGCGTCCGATCCTTGCCGGCAAAAAACTGCACATCGTCGATCAGCAGCAGGTCTAGCGAGTGGTACTTGGCCTTGAGCTCGTCAAAGGTCTTGCGCTGATAGTTCTTGACCACGTCGCTGATGAACTGCTCGGCGTGCAGGTACAGGATGCGCGCGTCAGGCCGGTCCTTGAGCAAGGCGTTGCCGACGGCGTGGATCAAATGGGTCTTGCCCAAACCGACGCCGCCGTAGATGAACAAAGGGTTGTACATCTGGCCTGGCGCGCCAGCGACGTGTAGCGCTGCCGTGCGCGCCATCTGATTGGCCCGCCCGGCGACCAAGGTATCGAAAGTCAGCGCGGCATTCAGGCGATGCTGCGGTAACGGGACGGCGTTCAAGCGGGTGGCGCCTGTCGCCAGTCTGGGATGTCCGTTGAGGTTTTCCTGGGCCACGGTGCCAGGCGCAAGAGGCGTGACCGAGGCAGGCAAGACGGGCCCGTCCCGAGGCGCCAGTTGGAGGTCCAACTTCACCGGGGCACCCGCCAAGCTGCTCAACACCCCTTCGATGCGCGCCGCGTACTGGGACCGTATCCAGTCCAGCTTGAATCGGTTGGGCACGCGCAGCAAGACGACTGTCGCGCCATTGGCGCTGGCAACGCTGCTCACTTCACCCGGTGGCAAAGGCCGGATCCAGGTATTGAATTGCTGTTCAGGCAACTCTGCAGCAAGTTGTACGCAGCCGCGCTGCCAAAGAGATTCGCTCATTGTGGACAAGTTCTTATAGAGCGGCGGGAGTGTAGACCATCGCGCCCCAGAAACGAACAGTTATCCACAGATCGTTTGCTATCCTGGCGTGCAGCAAAGGAGCACAGGCTCGCTGGCCAGCATTGACCATCGACGCCTTTATTGTTGTAATCGTCGGTTTCCCTCGTTTTCCGTTCACCTTTGTCCAGGCCCAGTCATGAAACGCACCTACCAAGCTTCGAAGACCCGGCGCGCTCGCACCCATGGTTTTCTCGTCCGCATGAAGACCCGTGGCGGGCGTGCCATCATCGCCGCCCGCCGCGCCAAGGGGCGCAAGCGTTTGGCTGTCTGATTGCTGTGGCGCCGTTTCGGCGGCCCGGCGCAGTCAGTCTGGTCGGCTTCCCTGCGCAAGGCGACGCCGCTGGGCGAGTTCAGAGGCCACAGCCCTGGCTTAGTCTGCAGAGCGGTGACTTCGACGCGGCCTTGTCCGCGACCGCCCTGTCCAAAACCCCGCATTTCGTGCTGCATCACCTTGCGGCAGCGCCGACATCGACAGCCGAGCAACCGTGTGCGCCTTGCACATCAGAGTTATCAACAGATGCCGCACCAAAAACACCCCGCTCTGTGGATAACACTGAATCACCGCGGCACTGGTGGCTCGGCTTGGTGGTGCCGAAGCGGCATGCGCGTCGCGCCGTGACGCGCAGCCTGCTCAAGCACCACATGCGCGCCCAGGCCGATTTGCACCAAAGCAGACTCCCACGCGGTCAGTGGGTGCTGAGGCTGCGCGCCCCGTTTGATCAGCGCTTGTTTCCGAGCGCGGCATCACCGGCTTTGCAATTGGCGGCACGCGCCGAGTTGGCCCAGATTTTCGCCAATGCGGTGGTGACGTGAGAGTCGCGCCGCTCAAGCTTTGGCCGCGGCGCGTGCTCGCCCTGCCTGTCCGCGCGTATCGATTCTTCTTGAGCCCCTGGCTCGGCAGCGCTTGTCGCTTCGAGCCGACCTGCTCGCGCTATGCCCTGGAGGCGCTGGACCGGCATGGCGCCGCTGTCGGCAGCTACCTTTGCGCGCGACGCGTTTTGCGCTGCCACCCCTGGTGCCAAGGCGGCCCGGACCCGGTGCCGCCCGTCGCCTCCCCACCGAAATCCTTGACCAAGAGTCCTTCATGACCGATATCCGTCGCACCCTGTTGTGGGTGGTCTTCACGATGTCGCTCGTCCTGTTGTGGGACGCGTGGAACAAACACACCGGACAGCCGTCGATCTTCGGGCCGACGGGCGCCAAGCCGGCAGCCGCAGCACCCCCCTTGGCCACCGCGCCGGCTTCAGCATCCCAGGCCGGCGTACCGACGCCTGCAGCGGTCGGCGTGCCGACGCCCGCTGGCACGGCGACAGCGGGCGCCGTCCCCGCCAGCGCTGGGGCTGTTGCACGGGGTGAACTGATCCAGGTGACCACCGACCTGGTCAAGGCCAGCTTCGACAGCAACGGCGGAAATCTGGTGCGCTTGGAACTCCTTCGCCACTCGGATGTCGAGGATCGGCAGCGCCAAGTTCTTCTGTTCGACCAGAGTGCCGAGCGCTCCTATGCGGCCCAAAGCGGCCTTGTGGCCACACAGGCCGGCGTCACCGTTCCGAACCATTACTCGCCGATGAAGCGGGTTGAAGGCGCTGCCAAGTTGGCTGACGGCAGCAACGAGCTGCAAGTGCGCTTCGAATCGGTCGGAGAGGGCGCGGTCAAGCTGGCCAAGACCTACACCTTCAAGCGCGGCGACTACAGCATTGGCGTGCGCCATGAAGCCCGCAACGACGGGCTGGAGCCGGTGGCCACCCAGCTCTACCTGCAGCTTGCCCGCGATGGCAATCCGCCGCGTGGCGAGTCTGCGTTTTACTTCACCTTCACAGGACCGGCGGTCTTCACGGACGCAAAGAAGTTCGAGAAGGTCGACTTCAAGGACATCGAGAAGGGAAAGACCGGCCACGCAACAGCGGCCAGCGACGGCTGGGTGGCCATGGTCCAACACTACTTCGCGTCCGCCTGGCTGGTCCCTGCCGGAACGCCGCGCGAGTTCCGTACAGCCAAGGTCTCGAACAACCTGTACTCGGTAGCCATGGTCCTGCCGCTGGGCGAGATTGCCGCAGGCGCGACCAAGGCGCACGACGCAATCCTCTTTGCCGGCCCGCAGGAGGAGAACACCCTGGCGGCGCTGGCGCCGGGCCTGGACCTCGTCAAGGACTACGGCTGGTTCACGGTGTTGGCCAAGCCCTTGTTCTGGCTGTTGGACAACCTCCACAAGGTGCTCAGCAATTGGGGCTGGTCCATCGTCGCCCTGGTGGTGCTGCTCAAGATTGCGTTCTATTGGCTCAACGCCAGTGCGTACCGCTCGATGGCCAAGATGAAGGCCGTCGGCCCGCGCGTCACCGACCTGCGTGAGCGCTACAAAGACAAGCCGCAATTGATGCAGCAGGAAATGATGCGCATCTACCGCGAGGAGAAGGTCAATCCGCTCGGCGGCTGCTTGCCCATACTGGTCCAGATGCCCTTTTTCATTGCGCTGTACTGGGTGCTGCTGTCGAGCGTCGAGATGCGCAATGCGCCCTGGATCGGCTGGATCGCCGATCTCTCGGCCAAGGACCCCTGGTTCATTCTTCCCGTATTGATGACCGCTTCTTCGCTGTTCCAGGTGTGGCTCAACCCGACCCCGGCCGATCCGATGCAGGCCAAGATGATGTGGATGATGCCGCTCATCTTCGGCGTGATGTTCTTCTTCTTCCCGGCGGGCCTGGTTCTGTACTGGCTGACGAACAACATCTTGTCGATTGCACAGCAGTGGCACATCAACCGGCAGCTCGGCGTCAACAAGTAGCGAAGCGCCACCCGCCCACCGCTGCCGCAGAGGGCGGCGCAGCGACAATCGTGCGGTGCCTTCTGCCTTGACGCTGCCGCAGGACCCGATTGTTGCGATTGCCACCGCGCCGGGCCGCGGCGCCGTGGGCATCGTGCGCATTTCCGGGCACGGGATCGGGCCCTTGATCGCCAAGCTCGCGGGGCGCGAGTTGCAACCGCGACAGGCCCACTTGGTGGCGCTACGCGACGCTCGCGGCGAAGTGATCGACCAGGCCCTGGCGATCCACTTCTTGGCTCCGCACTCGTACACGGGGGAGGAGGTGCTGGAGCTACAGGCGCATGGCGGCGCTGTGGTGCTGCAACTGTTGCTGGCGCGCTGCCTTGAAGCGGGCGCGCAGATCGACGCTGAGACGGGTGCGGCGCGCTTGCCCCATCTGCGCCTGGCTCAACCCGGAGAGTTCACGCAACGCGCGTTTCTCAATGGCAAGCTCGACCTGGCCCAGGCCGAGGCGGTCGCCGACCTGATCGACGCCGGTACCGAAGCCGCTGCGCGCTCGGCCACGCGCGCCTTGGGCGGCGCGTTCTCGCGCGAGCTTGCTTCACTGGCCGAGCGCATCGTTGCGTTGCGCGTGCTGGTTGAAGCCACGCTGGACTTTCCAGAGGAAGAGATCGATTTCCTCGAGCGTGCCGACGCGCGCGGCCGCCTGGGAGCCTTGATCGCCCAGGTCGCGGCGGTGCTGGCGCGAACGCGCCAGGGGGCCCTGCTGCGCGAGGGCATGACGGTTGTGTTGGCGGGTCAGCCGAACGTCGGCAAGAGTTCGCTGCTCAACGCCCTGGCCGGCGCCGAGCTGGCCATCGTCACGCCGATTGCCGGCACCACGCGAGACAAGATTGAACGGACGATCCAGATCGACGGGGTGCCTGTGCATGTGATCGACACGGCCGGCTTGCGCGAACCGCATGAAGCCCCCGACGCGGTCGAGCGTATCGGCGTGGCGCGCAGTTGGGAGGCCATCGAGCGAGCCGATGCGGTCATCTTGCTGCACGACCTGACGCGGGTTGGCGAGCCCAGCTATGTGGCCGGGGACGCCGCGATCGCAGCGCGCCTTCACCTGGGCGACACCCGCCGTGTTCTGCATGTCTTCAACAAGAGCGATGCCGCACCGGAGGGCGCGATGCGCGATGGGCTGTACTTGTCGGCCTTGACCGGGGACGGCCTGCCAGCGCTGCGCCACGCCCTGCTCGAACGTGCCGGCTGGCATGGCGATCCGGACGGGGTCTACATCGCCCGCACCCGACACGTGCACGCCTTGCAGCGCACCGCCGCGCACCTCGGGCAGGCGCAGGCGCTGGCGGCGCGTGCCGATGCGGCACTCGACTTGCTCGCCGAAGAGTTGAGGCTGGCCCACCGCGAGCTCGGCCAGATTACCGGCGCCGTCAGCGCCGATGCCCTGCTCGGGGAAATCTTCGGGCGCTTCTGCATTGGAAAGTGACCGCGACGGCCCCCTGCTCAAGCGGTTGAATCGACTGACCGGCGCGTCCACAATCGAGCGGCCGCGAGCAAGTCGGCGTGCGAATGGATACCCTCATGGAAATACAAGAACTCCACGACGCGGTTCACACGCTGAACGCCCCCGACGCGTTCAAGCCGCGCTTGTCCCCCGAGCAATGGCGCGCCTTCCAGACTTACCTGACGCGGCATGAGATCCGCGCCGGCGATCTGCTGGTCAAGCAGGCAGATCACGACCGGACGATGTATCTTTTGCAGACGGGCACGCTGCAGGTTTTCGTCAGCCAGGCCAAGCCGGGTGGCTCGCGCCTGTCGATCTTGCGCGCCGGCGCTGTGGTCGGCGAAGCCGGCCTGTTCAGCGATCAGCCGCGCATGGCCAATGTCGAGGCCATGACGCCCTGTATCGTCTGGGCCTTGCGCGGGGCGCGGCTTGAAGAGCTGATCGCCCGCAATCCCCCGCTGGCGCTTGAACTGGTGCGTGCCGCGGCCGCCGTGATGGGCGTGCGCATGCGCGCCAACATCGAACAGGGCCTGGCCTTCAGCTGAGCCAGCGGCGGCCGGCCTGCGTATGCCGCCGATCAGTGGCCTGCGTAGCCGACCAGGGTGTGCAGTCGCAGGCCGGCCTCACGCAGGCGCGCGGAGCCCCCCAGTTCGGGCAGGTCAACGATGGCGGCGCCCTCGATCACTGTGGCACCAAGCCGCTCCAGCAACCGTTTGCCGGCCATCATCGTGCCACCCGTCGCAATCAAGTCGTCGATCAAGACCACACGGTCCCCGGCGTGGACGGCGTCGGTGTGGATCTCCACCGTTGCCGATCCGTACTCGAGCTCGTAGCTTTCAGCCACCGTGGTGAAAGGCAACTTGCCCTTCTTTCGGATCGGCACGAAGCCCACGTTGAGCTCATAGGCCAGCACCGACCCAATGATGAAACCGCGTGCGTCGAGGCCGGCAATCGCATGCGGCCGGGCGTCGAAGTAGCGGTGCACGAACTGATCGATCAGCACGCGAAAGACCTTCGGATTCGACAACAAGGGTGTGATGTCGCGAAACTGCACGCCGGCCGTTGGCCAGTCGGGCACCGTGCGGATGTGACTGCGGATGTAGGCCGCGGGGTCGCGGGTGTCTTGCGGTTCAATGGCCATGATCGGACTCTCACTTCGGGAAGAGGGCAACAGGTGAAGACGAGGCCCCCGTGCCAAGCCAGACCCCTTCGCCCATCGCCACCACCCGTTCGGTCAGGGCGGCGATGTTCACCTGGTGGGTGACCCAGACCTCGAAGCCTGCGCCAGCCCGCAGCGTGGCCAGGCGCTGACGCAGCGCAGCGGTTTGCGACGGTTCGCGCGAGCGGTCATCGAAGAACGAGTTGAGGGGCTCGAACACGCGCACCGGAGGCGCGTTGGCCCCGACGCTCTCGGCAATGCCCTGCGCCGTGTCGCGGCACCGGCACCATGCGCTGCTGAGCAGAACGCTTGGTTGCCAACGCCGCTGCGCCAGAAGCTGACCGAGTGCGCGAGCTTGCGCCAGCCCGGCGGCGGACAGTTGGCGCTGGGTCGAGCACAAATCCAGGCGATAGCCCGGCGGATCACCGATGCCAGTCTCGGTGGCGGCATGGCGCAGGACCAGTGCGACGCCAGGTGGCCGGCTTGTCGCAGCGTGCGCCGGCAAGATCAGCCAGCCGGCTGCGCCCAGGAGGTGTCGGCGATCGACCACGGCCCGGCTATCCGCGCAGTAGCTTGCCCTCGGCCAACGCGAGGGCCTCTGGCAAACCCGCCAGCACCAAGGTGTCGCCAGCGGCCAGCAGCATCTCATCGCTGGCAGGAACGACTTGACCCGAGGCCCGTCGTACCGAGACCACCTGCGCGCCGACGCTGAACAGGGCCTGATCGGCCAAGGGCCGCCCCAGACACGGGGCGGCTATCGGCAAGCTGACGCTGAGCAGGCGCGCCTGATGCAACTCTTCCACGGTGTCGTCGTCGGCGCCGTGAAAGTAGCCGCGCAATAGTCTGTAGCGAGCATCCCGGGCATCACGCGTGATGCGGATGACGCGGCGCATCGGCACGCCGACCAAGGCCAGCGCGTGGCTGGCCAGCATCAACGAGCCCTCGAGCGCCTCGGGCACGACTTCGGTGGCACCCGCGGACTTCAATCGGTCGAGGTCGGTGTCATCGACCGTGCGCACCACCACCGGCACCTGCGGTGCGTGGGAGTGCACGACTTGCAGGATCTTCAGCGCCGAGGGCGTGTCGTGATAGGTCACCACCACCGCGCTGGCGCGCGCCAGGCCCGCGGCCATCAGGCTGCGCAACCGAGCGGCGTCGCCGAAGACAACGCTTTGCCCGGCGGCTGCCGCCTGGCGCACTCGGTCGGGGTCGAGGTCCAGTGCCATGTAGGGGATTTGCTCGCCCTCAAGCAAGCGCGCCAGGTTTTGTCCGCTGCGGCCGTAGCCGCAGATGATCACATGCGCCTCGCTGGCAATCGACTTCTTGGCGATTGTCGTCAGCGCCACGGACTGCAGCATCCAGTCCGTCGACGACAGGCGCGCGACGATGCGGTTGCTGTACATCACGATGAAGGGCGTGGCCAACATCGACAGCACCATGCTGGCCAGCACCGGGCTGAGCCACTGCGGCGCGACGAGGCCGCCGTCAGCGCCCAGGGTCAGCAGTACAAAGCCGAACTCGCCCGCCTGGGCCAGGTACAGGCCGGTGCGCAACGCGGTGCCGGGTGCCGTGCCGAAGGCCCGCGCCAGCAAGGCCACCAGCGCTGCCTTGGCCAGCACGGGCACCATCGTCAGCAGCAGCACCAGCAGCCACTGGTCGAGCACGGGTCGCCAGTCCAGCTTCATTCCGATGGTGATGAAGAACAGCCCAAGCAAGACGTCGTGAAAGGGCCGGATGTCGGTTTCGACCTGGTGCTTGTACTCCGTCTCGGCGATCAGCATCCCTGCAACGAAGGCGCCCAGCGCCAGGGACAGGCCGGCGTGCTCCGTCAACCACGACAATCCAAGCGTCACCAGCAGTAGGTTGAGCACGAACAGCTCTGCGCTCTTGCGCCGTGCCACCAAGGTCAGCCACCAGCGCATCACTTGCTGGCCGCCGGTGAGCAGCAGTGTCAACAGCACGACGGCCTTCAAGACGGCCCAGCCCAGCGTGACCGCCATGTCTGCGCTGGGCGCGCCGAGCGCCGGGATCAGCACCAGCAAGGGCACCACGGCGAGATCCTGGAACAGCAGCACACCCATCACGCGCTTGCCGTGCTCCGAATCGAGCTCGAGCCGGTCGGCCATCAGCTTGACCACGATGGCGGTGGAAGACATCGCCACGGCACTCCCAAGCACCAGCGCGCCGGCGTAGCTCAGCTCCCACGGCTGTGCAGCGAAGCTGAACAGCCAGATCAGAAGCGCATTGCCGAGCAGCGCTCCGGCGATCGTCAGGACCACCTGCGACATGCCCAGCCCGAACACCAGGGAGCGCATGGTGCGCAGCTTGGGCAGGTTGAATTCGAGCCCGATGACGAACATCAGGAACACGACCCCGAACTCCGCCAGGTACTTCACCGCAGCGGAGTCCTTGGCCAGGGCCAGCGCGTTGGGCCCGATCAAGACACCCACCGCAAGGTAGCCCAGGATCGGTGGCAGCTTGAGCGAGCGGCAGACCACCACGCCGAGTACCGCTGCGATCAGGTAAAGCAGAACGAGTTCGAGCGTTGAAGCCATGGAGCGCTGAAGAACGTCGTGTGGCGCCGATGAGCGCGCGGCCTAGAATCGATTGCCAAGTAAACCACGACTTCAGTGACCTCACTCCCGGTGCCCTCTCCATCCTTCGACGCAGCGCGGGCCCTGACCTTGGGGGCCCGGACACTGGAAATCGAGGCGGCGGCGCTGATCGGCGTCAAGTCGCGCTTGGGCCCAGGCTTCGCGAACGCGGTGGCGGCAATGCTGGCCTGCCGGGGCCGGGTGGTGGTGATGGGCATGGGCAAGAGTGGGCATGTCGGACGCAAGATCGCCGCGACCCTGGCCTCGACCGGCACGCCAGCGATGTTTGTGCACCCGGCGGAGGCCAGCCACGGGGATCTGGGCATGGTCACGCCCCAGGACGTCGTGATCGCTATTTCCAACTCGGGCGAAAGCGACGAACTGAACCTCATCGTCCCGGTGCTCAAACGGCTGCGGGTGCCCCTGATCGCCATGACCGGCAAGGCGGCGTCCACGCTCGGGCAACACGCCGACATGGTGATCGAGTCGACCGTCGAACAGGAGGCCTGCCCCCTCAACCTGGCGCCGACGGCCAGCACCACGGCGCAACTGGCTTTGGGTGACGCGCTGGCAGTGGCCTTGCTCGATGCACGCGGCTTTCGCGAAGCAGACTTTGCCCGCTCGCACCCGGGTGGCGCACTTGGCCGCAAGCTGCTGCTGCATGTGCACGATCTCATGCGCAGTGGCGATGCACTGCCGCGCGTCGGCGCGGACGCCAGCTTCACGACGATGCTGCGCGAGATGACCGGCAAGGGGCTGGGATTTACGGCCGTCGCCAGCGCCGACGACGAGATCCTCGGTATCTTCACCGACGGCGACCTGCGCCGCCTGATCGAGCGCGGCGCCGACCTGCGCAGCCTGGTCGCTCGCGACGTCATGCACCCGACCCCGCGCCGCATCCGCGCCGATGCCTTGGCTGTCGAGGCCGCCGACTTGATGGAGCTGCACCGCATCACCAGCGTCCTGGTGGTCGACGTGGGCGGGCGCCTGCTCGGCACCTTGAACTCCAACGACCTGATGCGGGCCAAGGTCATCTGATGGCGGCGTTGCGCTTTGCCCCTGAGCTGCTGTTGAAGGCACAGGGGCGTGCGCTGGGGCTCAAGGCGGCGATCTTCGACGTCGATGGCGTGCTCACCGACGGCCGCTTGTTCATCGGCGAACAAGGTGAGTTGTTTAAGGCTTTCTCAGTCCTTGACGGGCATGGGCTGAAATTGCTGGCCCAAGGCGGCATCACGCCGTTGGTGGTGACCGGCCGCGACTCTCCGGCGGTGCGCCGCCGCGTCGCCGACCTGGGCCTGCCGCACGCGGTCTATGGCGCGCGCGACAAACTGTCCGCGGCGACCACACTGATGCAAAGCCTGGGTCTGGACTGGCCCGACCTGGCGGTGATGGGCGACGACTGGCCCGACCTGCCGCTCATGACGCGGGCGGCGTTTGCGTGCGCCCCGGCCAACGCGCACGCCGAGGTCCGCGCGATGGCGCACCATGTCACCCAAGCGAAGGGCGGTGACGGCGCAGCGCGCGAGTGTTGCGACCTCTTGCTGATGGCGGCGGGCCGCTACGCACCCTTGCTCGCCGATCACCTCAACACCTTGGACGGCGCCTGAGTGGACATCGACACCCTGTTGCAGCCGCTTGAGCCCGCCGCCCCGCGGGCGACGCCACCGCGGCCGCGCCAGCCGTGGCCGTGGCGCGTCGGTCAGTGGCTGTCGGCCTACTTGCCGCTGCTGCTGATGGCGCTGCTGGCCCTGGGCACCTGGTGGCTGGTGCAGAACACCCCGCGCGCTGAGGCCGGGAGGCCCGAACGGGCCGCCCTGCACGAGCCCGACTACCTGATGCAGGGCTTCACGCTGCAGCGTTTCGGCGCCGACGGCCAACTGCAGGTGCAGGTCCAAGGCACGCAGATGCGCCACTACCCCGACACCGACACGCTGGAGATCGACGGCGTGACGATCCGCGCGCTGGCCGCTGACGGCGGTGTCACCCGCGCCACGGCGCGCCGCGCCCTGACCAACGCCGACGCCAGCGAGGTGCAGCTGCTGGGCGCGGCGCAAGTGGTGCGCGAGGGCCTCGGCGGCCAGCCCGCGCTCGAGTTCGAAAGCGAGTTCCTGCATGCCTTCTTCAACACCGAGCGGCTTCGCTCGCACTTGCCGGTGCGATTGCGCCAGGGCAGCAGCGACTTGCGCGTCGGCGCCATCGAGTACGACAACTTGACGCGCAGCGCCACGCTCGGCGCGCCGGTGCGTGCACGCCTGGACGTGCCGCGCCGATGACGCCACAGGCGCACGCGCCGCTGGTCTTCATCACGGGTGCGTCGAGCGGCATTGGTCAGGCCCTGGCCGCGCGCTATGCCCAGGCCGGCTGGCGCCTGGCCCTGGTGGCGCGGCGCAGCGCCGAGATCCAGGCCTGGGTCCAGGCCCAGGGACTGCCTGCCGACCGCTGCGCTGTTTACGCCGCGGACGTGCAAGACATCGACAGCATCGTGGCCGCGGGTCAGCGCTGCATTGCCGAGCAAGGGCTGCCCGAGGTGGTGATTGCCAACGCGGGCATCAGCGTGGGGATCGACACCGCCGACCGCGCCGACCTGGACATCATGCGCGAGACCTTTGCCATCAACAACGTCGGCGTCGCAGCGACGTTTCACCCCTTCGTGGCGGGCATGCGTACGCGCCGTGGCGGCCGCCTGGTGGGCGTCGCCAGCGTCGCGGCGATCCGCGGCCTGCCGGGTCACGGCGCCTATTGCGCCAGCAAGGCGGGGGTGGTGGCCTACTGCGAAAGCCTGCGCGGCGAGTGTCGCGACGCCGGCGTCCGGGTTGTCACGCTGGTCCCCGGCTACATCGCCACGCCGCTGACGGCCCGCAATCGCTATGCGATGCCATTCCTCTTGCAGTCGTCCGAGTTCGCGGAGCGCGCCTTTCGCGCCATCGAGGTCGGTGCCAGCTACCGGGTGATCCCCTGGCAGATGGGTCTGGTCGCCAAACTCTTGCGCCTGCTGCCCAATTCGCTGTTCGACCGGCTCTTCGCGGGTCGCGGTCGCAAGCGGCGACGCAGCGAGTAGGCCGCGACGCAGCGCGCGTCCAGAGAAATGGCCAAGTTGCTGCGGCCGCGGCCGCTGGCGTCTGGCAACATGCAGCCCCATGGTCGATGTGGTGGTCTTCTTCTTCGTGCTCGGCGTTGCCGCACGCCTGCTCAAGAGCGATCTACGCTTGCCCGAGGCGCTCTACGAGACGCTGTCCATCTTTCTGTTGCTGGCGATCGGCCTGAAGGGCGGCATCGAGTTGTCGAAACAGCCCTTGGCGGCGCTGGCACCACAGGTGCTGGCGTGTGTTGCGCTCGGTTTCGCGATCCCCTTCGCGCTCTGGCCGCTGCTGCGCGCCTTGAAGCTGTCCGGGGCCGATGCGGCCTCGCTGGCGGCTCACTATGGCTCCGTCAGCGTGGTCACCTTTGCGGTGGCGATCGCGGCTTTGGCGCGTGAGGGCATCGCCTACGAGAGCCATGCGGCTTTGTGGGTGGCGGTGATGGAGGCGCCCGGGCTGGTCGCGGGCATTCTGCTGGCGCGCCTGGCCGCAAGCGGGTCGCGCACTGGCCCGGCGATTGCGACCCGGTGGGGCGCACTGATGCACGACGTTTTGTGTGGCAAGAGTGTGCTGCTGCTGGCTGGCGGCTTGGTCATCGGCGCTGTCGCCGGCGTCGAAGGCACGGCGCCGATCCGGGTCCTCTTCGTCGATCTCTTCAAAGGGGTGCTGGCGCTGTTCCTGCTCGAGCTGGGCTTGGTTGCCGGCGCCCGGCTGGTCGAAGTCAGGCGCTTCGGCGCGGCCGTGCTGGTGGTGGGCCTGGGCGTGCCGCCGCTGCTGGCGCTGGCGGGCGCCCTGACCGGTGTAGCGCTGGGCCTGTCCACTGGCGGCGTGGCCATCCTCGCCACGCTGGCCGCCAGTGCCAGCTACATTGCGGCGCCCACGGCAATGCGAATCGCTGTGCCCGAGGCGAATGCGGCGTTGTCGATCACCGCGGCGCTCGGCCTGACCTTTCCCTTCAACATCGTCGTCGGGATTCCGATCTACATCGGGCTGGCGAAGTACCTGACGACTGCACCATGAGCCTGCCCAAGCACCCCAAGACGCTGCTGGTCATCGTCGCCGAAGCCGCGCTGGAAAAGTCGATCGTCCGGGACGCACGCGAGCGGGGCGCGCAGGGTTGGACCGTGACCGAGGTGCGCAGCGCCGGGCTCGACGGCGTTCGTGAGGGTGACTGGGAAGCCGATCGTACGGTCGAGGTCAAGCTGATCTGTGAGCCGGCCGTGGCCGACGCCATTGCCCAGCATGTCTTGACGACTTACGCGCGCCACTATGCGCTGGCCATGACTTTCAGCGAGGTGACAGTGTTGCGACCCGACCGCTTCTGAGCATGAAAAAAGGGCCCCGGTGTTGCCACCGGCGCCCTTGTCTTGCAGCCTTGACGGCTGGCGAATCGCTGCGATCAGTAACCGCCGCGGCCACCACTGCCGCCACCGCCACCGTAGCCGCCGCCGCCGCTGCGGCCACCGCCACCACCGCCGTAGCCACCACCGCCGCCGCCGCCGCTGCGGCCACCGCCACCGCTACCGCCGCCACCGCCGTAGCCGCCACCGCCGCCGCTTCCGCCGCCGCCGTAGCCACCACCGCCGCCGCTGCGGCCACCGCCACCGCCGCCGCCGAAGCCACCCGGACGCTCTTCGCGCGGGCGGGCCTCATTGACAACGAGAGGACGGCCGTCGAGCGCCTGACCGTTCATGCCATTGATGGCGGCTTGCGCCTCGGCATCCGAACCCATCTCGACGAAGCCGAAGCCCTTCGAGCGGCCGGTTTCCCGATCCATCATGACCTTGGCCGACGTCACGGTACCAAATTCACCAAATGCCGCTTGCAGCGACTCATCACGTACGCTGTAGGCGAGGTTGCCCACATAAAGCTTGTTTCCCATCGGGGAGCCCCTTTCAATCGCAGTAAACCATGTGGAGCTTCAACCCGTCGTGACCCATTCAAGCGAAGGCGCCGCATCCAGACACAGAAGGCGAATTATCAAAGAACTGGCGGCGAACCCGCGTGCTCGCAAGAAATACTGTTGTTTTCTGTTCCCGCGGACAACATCCACCCCGGGGTCGACCCGGGGCAGCCAATCGATGGCCTAGGATCGCGGCCGCCATGAAACCGGCCTTGCCTGCCGCCCGACCGCTCGACGCGCTCAATCGCGTGCTGACCAGCGTCGACGCGGTGCGCAATGGGGGCGCGGTTTACACCCTGCTGGCCACCTTTGCCGCCGCCGGCCTGCTGTTGGCCATGGCAGAGAGCGCGTTCGCACGCAACGCGCTGGCCTGGGGCATGCTTTGGGCGGGCGCTTCCCTGACCACCTTGTTTTACGGCAGCAACGCGACGGGCCTGCTGCTGTTCGACCAGGCGCGCGGCCTGCCGCCGCGCAGCGTGGCTGCGGCGCTGACCGACGCGCTGGCAACGGCGCATCGCCTGTTGCTGGTCTTGCTTTGCGTGGCCGGACTGGCTGGCGCACTGCTGGCCGGACTTGCCGCGGCGCTGTGGCTGACCCGGCTACCTCTGCTCGGCCCAGCCCTGTTCGGCCTGTTGCTCCCGGCGGCGGTGGTTGTGGTCGGTGTGGCCACCCTGGCGGGCGCCGCGGTGCTGGCGCCGCTGGCGGCACCCGCGATCTGGAGCGGGCGCGGCGTGAGTGCCGCGCTGGCCCTGTTGGGTCAGCATGTGCGCCAGCGCTTGCTGTTGGTGGCCCTGCTGATGAGCGCGGTGAGCGGGCTGACGGCGCTGGTCGGGACGCTGATCACCTTTGCGGTGATGACCGGTGGGCGCGTCGTGGCGGCAATGGCCGTGCTGACCGCGGGGATCGACTTGCCGCCCCAGACCTTGATGGCCGGTCTGTTCGGCCACGGCTTGCGCAGCCTGGGCGCGGCGGGCGCGCCTGCGGCCCAGTCTGCCTACGGCCAGGCGGCTTTGGCCGGGGGCGGGGTGGTTTTCATTCTGGCCCTGTCGCTGCCGGCCCTCGTCTACCTGCGCGGTACCTGCGCGGTCTATCTGGCGCTCGAGGAGCGCGACGACAGCAGCTGGCGGTGACGTCGCCCCGCATCGCCAGTCTGGTGCCCAGCGTGACGGAGCTGCTGGCGGCGCTCGGCCTGGCCCCGCGGCTGGTAGCCCGCACGGGCTACTGCATCCACCCGGCCCTGGCAGTTGCAGGGATAGCCAAGGTCGGCGGCACCAAGCAAGTCAATCTGGTCAAGCTGCGACGCCTGGCGCCGACCCATGTGATCGTGAATGTCGACGAAAACCAGGTGCAGACCGTCGAGGCGCTGCGCGGCTTCGTGCCGCAGGTGCTCGTCACCCACCCCTGCGGCCCCGAGGATGTGGCCGCGCTGATCTGCCAGATCGCGACCGCCTTCCGCGACGAGCCGGGCGTGACCGAACGCGCGGCGGCGCTGACGGCGGAATTGGCCACCGAACTCAGCGTTACCGTGGCCTGCCAAGGGCCGGAGGTGGCGGTGCTCTACTTGATCTGGCGCGACCCGTGGATGACCGTGGCGCGCGATACCTATATCGCGGGCATGCTGGCGCGCGTCGGCTGGCGCACGCAGCCGGACGCCGATGGCGGCGAGCGGGGTGCCGCGCGCTACCCCGTGGTCCACGGCGACGAGCCCTGGCTCGCCGAGGTCGAGCAGGTCTTGCTGTCGAGCGAGCCCTACGCCTTCACAGACGCGCATGTCGCCCAAGCCCAGGCGCTGTGCCCGCAGGCGCGCGTGCGCTTGTTGGATGGCGAGCTGCTGAGCTGGTATGGCCCGCGCACGGCGGCCGGCTTGCGCTACCTGCGCGGGCTGGTCGGCTAGCATCGCCGCATGTTGGACCCCCAAGCTCGCGGCGCTCGCTGACGTGGATCTGCTCAAGCCATTGATCGCCCTGCTGGCGATCGTCAACCCGATCGGCGTGATCCCTTTCTTCATCGCCTTCACACAGAATTTCAGTCGCGAGCAGCGCCAGCACACGATTTCGGTGGCCAGCTTCAGTGCCTTCATGGTGATCGCGGTGAGCGCGATTGCCGGCTTGAAGATCATCGAGTTCTTTGGCATCAGCATTGCCTCCTTCCAGGTCGGCGGCGGGACCCTGTTGCTGATCAGTTCGCTGCAAATGCTGAATGCCCAGCCGGCCGAAGCCAAGCCGGGTGATGTGGATGACGGCACGCAAAAAGTCGATGCCGGCGCCAGCATCGCCGTGGTGCCGCTGGCCATTCCGCTGCTGACCGGGCCGGCGACGATCTCGACCATCGTGATTTACGCCGAGAAGACACGCCACCTGTGGGAGCACGCCGTGCTGGTTGGCTATGGCGTGGTGATCGGCCTGGTCACCTACATAACTTTTGCCGCCTCGGGCCGCATCGCCAAGGTGCTCGGCCGTACCGGCATCAACGTGATGACGCGGCTGATGGGCTTGATCCTGGCGGCGATGGCGGTCGAGTTGCTGGCCGACGGTCTGATCAAGCTGTTCCCGGTGCTGGCCTCGCACATCTCCCGCTGAAAGCCCGGGGCGATGAGCGAGGTACCGACCTGGGACTACATCGTCGTCGGCGCCGGCACTGCCGGCTGCCTGCTGGCCAACCGGCTCAGCGCCGATCCGCTGGCCAGGGTGTTGCTGCTCGAAGCCGGCGGGCGCGACAACCACCCCTGGATCCACATTCCGGTCGGCTACCTCTACTGCATCGGCAACCCGCGCACCGACTGGCTCTACAACACCGAGCCCGACGCGGGCTTGAACGGCCGCGTGCTGCGCTACCCTCGCGGCAAGGTGCTGGGCGGCTCATCAAGCATCAACGGCATGATCTACATGCGCGGCCAGGCCCGCGATTACGACGGCTGGGCCGCGTCGCTCGGCGACCCGACCTGGCGCTGGGACGCCTGCCTGCCCTACTTCAAGCAACATGAAGCCCATTGGCGCGGCGCGGATGCCCACCATGGCGGCGACGGTGAGTGGCGGGTCGAGCGCCAGCGCCTGTCCTGGGAGTTGCTCGACGCCTTCGCGCTGGCTGCTCAGCAGGCCGGCATCCCGGCCTGCGCAGACTTCAACCGCGGCGATAACGAAGGCGTCGGCTACTTCGAAGTCAACCAGAAGCGCGGCGTTCGCTGGAATGCCAGCAAAGCTTTCCTGCGCCCCGCCAGCCATCGGCGCAATCTGACGGTCCTGACGCACGCGGCCGCGCAGCGGGTGCTGGTCGAACGGCGCGGCGACGGCATGCTCGCCGCCGCCGGGGTCGAGTGGCACGGGCCCGATGGCCGGCTGCAAACCACCAAGGCCGCGCGGGCAGTGATCCTGGCCGCCGGCGCGATCGGCTCGCCGCAGTTGCTCCAAGTGTCGGGCATCGGGCCCGCCGCCCTGTTGGTCGAGAGCGGCGTCACGCCCGTGCATGACTTGCCCGGCGTGGGTGAGAACCTGCAGGATCACCTGCAAATCCGCGCCGTGTTCGGCGTGACCGGCGCCACCACCTTGAACACAATGGCCCACTCGCTCGGGGGCAAGGCCCGCATCGGTTTGGAGTACCTGCTGCGCCGCAGCGGCCCGATGAGCATGGCGCCGTCCCAGCTCGGCGCCTTCACGCGCTCGTCGCCCGGACAGCCCTGGCCCGACCTTCAGTACCACGTCCAACCCCTCTCGCTAGACGCCTTCGGCCAGCCTCTGCACCGCTACCCGGCCTTCACCGCCAGCGTGTGCAACCTCAACCCGGAGAGCCGTGGCAGCGTGCGCATCAGCTCGCCCCGCGTGGCGGACGCGCCCCGCATCGCGCCGCGTTACCTCGCGACCGAGGGTGATCGTCGCATTGCCGCCCAGTCCCTGCGCCTGACGCGACGCATCGTGAGCCAGGCGGCGCTGGCGCGGTTTCGGCCGCAGGAGATCAAGCCTGGCGTGCAGCACGATTCCGACGAAGAACTGGCCCGCCTGGCGGGCGACATCGGCACCACGATCTTCCACCCCGTCGGTACCTGCCGCATGGGTCCGAAAGGCGACCGGATGGCCGTGCTCGACAGCCGGCTGGCGGTGCGCGGCGTGGCGGGCTTGCACGTGGCCGACGCCAGCGCCATGCCAAGCATCACCAGTGGAAACACCAACGCGCCCACGTTGATGCTGGCCGAGCGCGCCGCGCAATGGTTGCGCGCAAGCGACGACTCGGCTGTCTAGAGCACGCACCCGTCAACCTTGACAGGTGCGGTGGCTCGCACGCGTCGATAGACTCGAAGCGATGCCAGACAACGAAGCTTCCACCTCCCGGCGTGGCCGGCGCGAAGCGCACGCTGCGCGTGGGCGAGGTGTTTTCGCAGCCAGCCCCGGGAACTTCGCTGTGGTCAGTGTGCTGGGCCTTGTGTTGCTGGCCGCTGCGCCTCTCTGGTGGCCGCCAGGCCTGCCGGGGGCGGCGTGGGTCACCACCGCAGCGGCGATCGTCCTGGGCCTCCTCAGCCTGACCTTGCTGCGCCGGGCCCAGCACGAGGCCACCCGCTCGGCGCGGGCGCTCGATGAGTTCTCACAGCGCCTGCGCGATGGCGATGTCAGTGGCGCCTTGCGCGCGGTGCACGCTGACAGCAGCCCACCCCAGGGCGGCAGTGGCGCCGAGCCGCGGCCGGCTGGCGCTAGGTCGGCGAGTTCGCACTTCGGCAGCGTGGCACGCGAGGTCGCGCGCGCGCTCGGCGAGCGCGAACGGCGCTGGCAGGCACGCATGCGTTTGTCGGCCGACTGGCATTGGGAGACCGACGCCGAGATGCAGTTCTCCTGGGTTTCGAGTGATCTGGCGTCTCTGGTCAAGCTGGGTGTTCAGCCGAGCGACCTGGTCGGCCACCGCCTCGACGCGGTGCCAATGTTTTCTGCGCCCGAAGAGGGCTGGGCGACGGTCAATGAGCGCTTGGCACAGCACAAGCCCTTGCGCGACCTCCTGCTCGAGGTGCAGCGGCCGGGGCGGGTGCCGGTCTGGGTCGCGCTCAACGGCCGCGCCCACCGCGATGCAAAGGGCCAGTTCGCAGGATATGAAGGGGTCGGGCGCGACGTGACAGAGCAGCGGCTGGCCTACCTGAAGTTGACCGAAAGTGAACGGCGCCACGCCATGATGGCCGAGCTGTCGGTCGACTGGTACTGGCAAACCGACGCTGCGCACCGGATTGAAATGTTCGGTCCGATGGCGCGCGACTTGCTCGGCGACCGCGCGACCGAAGCGCTCGGCCAGACACGTTGGCAATTGCACCCCACCGGCACTACGGATGAAGAGTGGGCAGCGCACCGCGCGGATCTCGAAGCCCAGCGGCCCTTCCGCAACTTCGAGTTTGCGATTCGCCAACCGCAGCGCGGTTTGCGCTGGATCGCCATCGGCGGCCAGCCGCGCCTGGATGGCCACGGCGAGTTCATCGGTTACCACGGCGTGGGCCGCGACATCACCCTGAGAAAGCGCGCCGAGCGGGTCTTGCTCAACCGCAACCAGGTTCTCGAGCACCAGGTGGCCGAGCGCACGGCGGCGCTCGAGCAGAGCAATCGCGATCTGGAAGCCTTCTCGCGGCAGTTGGCGCATGAACTGCGCACGCCGATCGGGCAGGTGGCGGGCCTGGCCGATCTTTTGAAGAGCAAGGCCTGGGACCGATTGGCGGAAGACGAGCGCGAATGGCTACGCTTGCAAGGCCAGGCAGCGCGCGAGATGTCGCACACCGTGACGGCATTGCTCGAGTTGGCGCGCTCGGCCTCGACCGCGCTGCTGCTGGAGCCGGTCGACCTGAGCGCATTGGCCCAGGCGGTGATCGAAGACCTGCCCTGGGTCGAGCGCCAGTCGCCGGTCGAGTGGGTCATCGAGCCGGGCATGGCCGCGCACTGCAGCGCGGCGCTGCTGCGCGTGGTCCTCAGCAACCTGCTTGGCAACGCGGCCAAGTTCACGCGCGACGCGGCCGGGCCGCGCATCGAGTTCTGCCGCGATGATCAGGGCGGATTTGTCATCAGCGACAACGGCGCTGGCTTTGACGCAGCGCGCGGTGCGACCTTGTTTCAGCCCTTCGTGCGACTGCATCGCAGCGACCAGTTCCAGGGCACCGGCCTGGGCTTGTCGATCGTGCGCCGGATCATCGAGCGACACTGCGGCAGCGTGACGGCGCAAAGCCATCCGGGGCGCGGCGCAACTTTCAGGTTTCGTCTCGGGCCGGTCCTCGCCGACGCACCGGCCGAAGTCGACAGCAGCGCCAGCGAATTCCTCAGCGACGCGGCGTAACCGCGCAAGCGGCTGGCCAGGCCGCGCTGACCCGACCCCTGTGCCCGCGCGCCCGCGGGATTCCCCTGACTCCGCGGCGCTGAAAAGCAATATATATTGGTTGTTGCTTATATAACCATGCTTGGTTCATGAACGCCGTCACCAATACCGATACCGACACTGCGACCGAAGCCGATCGGGTCTATGCCGTGGCCGCCGAGTTGTTCGCGACGATGGCCGCGCCCCTGCGCTTGAAGATCATCGCCGCGCTTTGCGTTCAAGAAAAGAATGTCGGCCAACTGCTGGCCGACATCGACACCACCCAGCCCAACATGTCGCAGCACCTGGGCGTGCTGTACCGCGCCGGCATCCTGGCGCGGCGCCGCGAAGGCACCCAGGTCTACTACCGGGTGGCCAACGCCAAGGCGGTCTCGTTGTGCCGCGCGGTGTGCACCCAGATCGCCATCGAGATCGACGACCCCGGCGCGGTCGGTCCGGACGAGCGGCTGGCGCCCGCGCTAGCGCTCGGCCTGTGACCACCCTGTCGGATCGCGCAGGCCGCGGCCGCTTGCGCCCAGCGCCCGAGAGCTTCCTGGACGCGTCTGCGATTGCCACAGTGCAGGCCGAGGCGCGCGGTGGTCGCCGGGACTTCCTGCGGCGCGCCGTTGCCGCCGCTGCGGTGACCGGGGGCGCTGGCGCGGCCCAAGCGCAGACCCCTGGCGGCGGCGACCCGAGCATCCTCAACCTGCCCGAGCACACCCGCGCGCTCGGGCAGGGGGTGGCCTCCGAGGGTTACGGCAAGCCGTCGCGTTTCGAGGTCAACCTGCAGCGCCGGCAGAGCCCGGGTCTGACCCAGACGCGACAGTCCTCGGTCTCCTTCGCGCCCCTGCAAGGCCTGTTCGGCATCGTCACGCCGAGCGGCTTGCACTTCGAGCGGCATCACCAAGGCTGGTGGGATATCGATCCGGCCCAGCACCGCCTGATGCTCAACGGCAGCGACGCCACGATGCTGAAGCGGCCGATGGTCTTCACCCTGGATGAGCTGATGCGCCTGCCCAGCATGTCGCGCTTTCACTTCATCGAATGTGGCGCCAACACGGGCATGGAGTGGGGCAACGTGGCGGTGCCCACGGTGCAGTACACCCACGGCATGTTGAGCTGTTCCGAGTTCACCGGCGTGCCGCTGATCACCTTGCTCGAAATGGCCGGTGCCGACTGGCGGCGCGGCAAGTTCGTGCTGGCCGAGGGGGCGGACGGCTCGTCCATGACCCGGACCATCCCGGTCGAGTTGATTCGCAGCGGCGAGGTGCTTGTGGCCTACGGTCAGAACGGCGAGATGTTGAGGCCGGAGAACGGCTATCCGCTGCGGCTGGTGGTGCCGGGCGTGCAGGGCGTGTCCTGGGTCAAGTACCTGCGCCGCATCGAGCTTGGCGACCAACCCTACGCCAGCAAGGATGAGAACGTCCACTACATCGATCTGATGCCCGATGGCCGACACCGCGCCTACACCTCGATCCAGGAGGTCAAGAGCGTGATCACCACGCCCTCGGGCGGCCAGGTGCTGCTGGACCGCGGCTACTACAGTCTGAACGGCCTGGCCTGGAGCGGGCGCGGCAAGGTCACGCGGGTCGACGTCTCGGTCGACGGCGGGCGCAATTGGGCGCGAGCGCGCCTGCAGACGCCGGTCATGGACAAGTGCCTGACGCGCTTTTCTCTGGACTGGGCCTGGAATGGCGACCCGGCATTGGTGATGAGCCGCGCCAGCGACTCGAGCGGGCAGGTGCAGCCCGCCTACGCGCCATTGCGCGCGGTGCGCGGTCGCCGGTCGATCTATCACAACAACGCGATCCAGACCTGGTTGGTACAGGCTGGCGGCGAGGTCAAGAATGTTCAGCTGTCGTAGTGCCTGGCTGCTGGCGCTGGCCTGCGTCGCTGCCGATGCCGCACTGGCCCAGACGCGCGCGGCGGGCGGCTATCCAGGCATCGGGCGCAACGCCACGGCGACCGAAATCGCCGCTTGGGACATCGATGTGCGGCCCGACTTCAAGGGCTTGCCGGCCGGCCGCGGCACGGTGGCGCAGGGCCAGTTGCTGTGGGAGGCGCAGTGTGCGGGCTGCCACGGCGTGTTCGGTGAGAGCAACGAAGTCTTCTCGCCCCTGGTCGGCGGCACGACGAAGAAGGACATCGAAACCGGCCGCGTGGCACGCCTGACCGATCCCGGCTTCCCCGGCCGAACGACCCTGATGAAGCTGTCGCAGCTGTCGACGCTGTGGGACTACATCAACCGCGCCATGCCCTGGACCGCGCCCAAGAGCCTGAGCGTCGACGAGGTCTATGCCGTCACGGCCTACCTGCTGCATCTCGGCGATATCGTGCCGGCCAACTTTGAGTTGTCGCAGCTCAACATGCGCGAAGTCCAGGCCCGCCTGCCCAACCGCAACGGTCAAACCACCGAGCATGCCAAGTGGCCCGGCCCCGAGTTCGGCACGCGGCGCAAGCCGGATGTGCAGGGCAGTGCCTGCATGGTCGACTGCGCGGTCGAGCCCACCCTGGCGTCCTACCTGCCCGATCATGCGCGCAACGCGCATGGCAATCTGGCCAATCAGCAGCGCGCGGTCGGCGCGCAACGCGGGGCTTCGACCGAACCCCGTCCCGAGCAACCCAGCCATCAGTCGCTGGCGGCCGCCCAGGCCACGCCGGTGCGTGACTTGTTGCAGAAGAATGTGTGTCTGGCGTGCCACCAGGTCGACGCCAAGCTGGTCGGCCCCAGCCTCAGGGCGGTGGCGGACCGCCATGCGGGCAGGCCCGATGCCCGCACGTACTTGGCCGCGCGCATCAAGGGCGGCAGTGTCGGTCAGTGGGGCACGATTCCGATGCCGGCCCAGGCCCTGTCCGAAGCCGACGCACTGGCCATTGCCGAGTGGCTGGTGGCGGGGGCAAAACCCTAGACCGGCAAATGCGTGTTTAACGGAACATAGTGCGGAACTTCCCGCGATGGAGATCGATGCAATGAACCTACAACGACGAGTCGCCCTGCAACACGGTGCCAGCGTGGCTGGCCTGATGCTGAGCTTGGGCTTGTTGCCCGGCGTGGCCCACGCCCAGGCGGCGGGCTTCAACCGCGCCGCTTTCGACGCCAAGACCCTGGCCGAGGTCTTGAAGGCGCTGGGGGCCGGCGCGCCGACGGAGAGCAAGGACATCACCTTGCAGGCCCCCGACATCGCGGAGAACGGCGCCGTGGTCCCTCTCGGGGCGAGCACCAGTCTGGCGGGCGTCAAGCGCATGCTGTTCCTGGTCGAGAAGAACCCGTCGGCCCTGGCCGCGGCCTTCGACCTCAATGAAGGTATCGATGCGAACGTTTCCACCCGCGTGAAGATGGGCCAGACCTCGAACGTCTATGCCGTGGCCTTCACAGCCGACAACCGGGTGCTGTTCGCGCAGAAGGAAGTCAAGGTCACGCTCGGCGGCTGCGGCGGCTGACACATCAAGGAGAAAAGTCATGGCAGATCCGATGCGAGTTCGCGCCCAAGTCAAGGGCACTGGCGCCGAGGTGCGGGTGTTGATGGCACACGAGATGGAAACCGGTCAGCGCAGGGACGCGGCCGGCAAGCTCATCCCGGCCTGGCACATCACCGAGGTCACTGCGCAGCACAACGGCAAGCCCGTGCTGACCGCCCACTGGGGGCCCGCAGTGTCGAAGAACCCCTTTATGTTTTTCGCGCTCAAGAGCGCCAAGGCGGGCGACAAGGTCGTCGTCAGCTGGAAAGACAACCGCGGCGACAGCCGGACCGACGAAGCCGTGGTGGCCTGACGCGCACCTCGCACACGCCAGCAACGACCCGAGGAGACGCCTGATGCGCAGACTGATCGTGGGTGCGATGGCGCTGGCCTGCGTGCAACTGGTGCACGCCCAGCCGACCACCGCGGAAGGCATCGCCCGTTATCGCGAGATGTTGGCCGACGGCAACCCCGCCGATTTGTTCGAGGCCAAGGGCGAGGGCCTTTGGAAACAGAAGCGCGGGCCGAAGGTCGCGTCGCTCGAGCAGTGCGATCTCGGCAAAGGCCGGGGGGTGGTCAAGGGCGCGTTTGTCGAGTTGCCGCGCTGGTTTGCCGACACCCAGCGCGTGCAGGACCTGGAGTCGCGCTTGCTCACCTGCATGGAGACCCTGCAGGGCCTGGACCCCACCGTGATCGCGGCCACACCCTTCGGTCGCGGCGAGCAGGCCAATATGGAAGCCTTGGCGGCTTACGTGTCGGCCGCCTCGCGCGGCCAGAAGATGAGCCTGCCGCAAGGCCACACCAAGGAGCGCGAAATGTTCGAGCTCGGCAAGCGGGTGTTCTTTTTCCGCGGCGGGCCTTACGACTTCTCGTGCGCCTCCTGCCACGGTGAAGCGGGCAAGCGCATCCGGCTGCAGGACCTGCCGGAGCTGACCAAGAACCCAGGCGATGGCATTGGCTTCGCGGCCTGGCCGGCTTACCGCGTCTCCAGCGGCGAAATGTGGAGCATGCAGCGCCGCCTCAACGACTGTTACCGCCAACAACGCTTCCCCTTCCCCGGCTTTGCCTCCGACGCGACGATTGCATTGGGCGTCTACATGGGCGTCAATGCCAAGGGCGCCGAGTCGATTGCCCCGGCCATCAAGCGCTGACTGCAGCCTGCAACACCATGACCCACACCCCCCGCATTGCCCTGGCCGCGGCTGCGCTCCTTGTTTCCGGCTGTGCCAGCACACCGGCGCCGGCCGAGCTCGACCGCCTCACGCTCGAGATGATGAAAGCCTCGTTCCGCGAACAGGGCATCGCCAAGCTCGACCGTCTCCAGCAGGACCTTGGCCAGGCCGCCTGCTCGAGCGACAAGCCACCTGCCGAAGCGGTCGCCAAGGAGATCGAAGCCACGGCACTGGCGAGCATCAAGTGGCCCGAAGGCGGCCGCTACCTGGGCGACTGGCGCGCCGGCGAGACCCTGGCCCAGAACGGCCGCGGCATGACCTGGACCGACGCACCCGGTGCGCCCAGCGGCGGCAATTGCTACAACTGCCATCAGATCAGCAAGAGCGAGATCTCCTACGGCACGATCGGTCCAAGCCTGTACAACTACGGCAAGTTGCGCGGTGTGAAAGACGTCGCCGCGCCGGAGTCGGCGGCGATCGTTCAGTACACCTGGGGCAAGATCTACAACAGCAAGGCCTACAACGCCTGCTCGGGCATGCCCCGCTTCGGCCATGCCGGTGTGCTGACGCAGACGCAGATGCGCGACCTGATGGCCCTGTTGCTGGACCCGGCCAGCCCTGTCAATCAGTGACCGACCGGCCGTGAGTTCGCTCGAGCGGCGAGAGTTCCTGCAGGTACTGGCGGCCGCATCGGTGGCCGGCTTCGGCCTGGGCCACAGCAGCCATGCCCAGGCCACCGCGGCCTATGACCTGGCGCCACCCTTCAAGGGCACTGGCAGCGTCTCGCTGCTGCACTTGACCGACTGCCACGCCCAGTTGCTGCCGTGCCACTTCCGTGAGCCGAGCATGAACCTCGGCTTTGGCGACCAGCTCGGCAAGCTGCCGCACCGCGTCGGCGCGCACTTGCTGCGCAGCGCCGGCATCCGGCCCGGCTCGCGCGAGGCGCACGCTTTCACGTACCTCGATTTCGAGCACGCGGCGCGTCGTTTCGGCAAGGTCGGCGGCTTTGCGCAGCTCGCGACGCTGGTCAAGCGCCTGCGCGCATCGCGCCCCGGCGCCCTGTTGCTGGACGGCGGCGACACCTGGCAGGGGTCGGCCACGGCGCTGTGGAGCCAGGGCCAGGACATGGTCGACGCCGCCAAGCTGCTCGGTGTCGACATGATGACCGGACACTGGGAGTTCACGCTCGGCGCCGAGCGCGTGCAGCAGATCGTCGAGCGTGACTTCAAGCCGGCCGGCATCGATTTCCTGGCGCAGAACATCCGCACCACCGACTTCGGCGACGCCGTGTTCAAGCCCTGGGTGATGCGCGAGATGAACGGCGTGCCCGTGGCCATCATCGGCCAGGCCTTCCCCTACACGCCGATCGCCAACCCGCGCTACCTGGTTCCCGACTGGACCTTTGGCATCCGCGAGGATGAGCTGCAAAAGGCCGTCGACGAAGCGCGCGCCAAGGGGGCGGCCGCCGTCATCTTGCTGAGCCACAACGGCATGGACGTCGACCTCAAGCTGGCGTCGCGGGTGGGCGGCATCGATGCCATCCTGGGCGGTCACACCCACGACGGCGTTCCGCTGCCGGTCGTCGTCAAGAACCCGCGCGGCCAGACCATCGTCACCAACGCCGGCAGCAACGGCAAATTTCTCGGCGTGCTCGACCTGGCGGTCAAGAGTGGCCGGGTGGCCGACTTCCGCTACACGCTGCTGCCGGTGTTTGCCAACCTGTTGCCCGCCGACCGCGAGATGGCAGCGCTCATCGCCCGCCTGCGCGCGCCGCACGAGAGCCGCTTGGGCGAAGTGCTGGCGCGCAACGACGGTCTGCTCTACCGCCGCGGCAACTTCAACGGCAGCGGCGATCAACTCTTGCTCGACGCCCTGATGCAGGTGCAGGACGCGCCGATCGCCTTCAGCCCCGGCTTCCGCTGGGGCACCACCTTGTTGCCAGGCCAGGCCATCACGCGCGAATGGCTGATGGACCAGACGGCGACCACCTATTCTTACGCCACGCTCACCGAGATGACCGGTGAGCAGATCAAGACGGTGCTCGAGGACGTGGCCGACAACCTGTTCAACGCCGATCCGTACTACCAGCAAGGCGGCGACATGGTGCGCGTCGGCGGCCTGAGCTACGCCATCGAGCCGCAGGCGGCGATGGGTGCGCGGATCCAGGACATGCGCCTGGCCGGCCAGCCGCTGGACGCCGCCAAGCGCTACCGGGTTGCAGGCTGGGCGCCCGTGGCCGAGGCCGCGCGGACGGCGGGCGGCAAGCCGGTCTGGGAATTGGTCGAGACCTGGCTCAAGGCCCAGACGCGAATCACGCCGCGGCGGCCCAACACCCCGCGCCTGATCGGCGCCCAAGACAACCCCGGGCAGGCTTGACGCAACCCGCGCCGGCTGGCCGCTCATCTGGAGACCGACCCATGTCCATGTTCCAACGCTGCCGTCGCGGCCTGCTGGCTGCCATGCTGCCTGTCTTGTTCGGCTTGGCAGCGCCCCTGCCCGCGGCCGCGCAGGACAAGGTGGCGTACCACATCAGTGATGCCGCCAGCCAGGCCCTGGGGGGCCTGCGCAACGTCAAGAACCACCTCGATACCGACCCGACAGCCAAGATCACCGTGGTGAGCCACGCCACCGGCGTCGACTTCCTGATGCAGGACGCCAAGGACCGCAACGGCAACCCTTATGAAATTGCGGTTCAAGAGCTGGTGGCGCGAGGCGTGGTGTTCGAAGTCTGCGAGATCACTCTGAAGAACCGCAACCTCCGACGCGAACAGTTCATTGCCGAGGCCAAGTTCACGCCGTCGGGAGTGGTGCGTCTGGCCAAGCTGCAGACCCAAGGCTGGGCCTACATCAAGCCCTGAGGGCGGGCGCCTCGAGGGGTGCGGGGCTAGGGGCTTGCCCCCATATCGGCTCTGGGAAAGCCCGCTGGTTCGGCAGCGCAAGCGCGGCTAGGCTGCGCGATCTGGCATTCATTGACCGCGACCGAACGGAGACCGCCCCATGACCCCCATCGCCCCAGACGCCCTTGCCTTGCAGCGCCTCTATCACTGGGAAAAGAGCGCTCCCAATCACATCGTCTTCACGCAACCCTACGAGGGCGCCGCCAAGGGGACCGGGCAGGTGCGCACCTGGACCTGGAAGCAGGCTCTCGACGAGACGCGCCGCATGGCCGCTCACCTGCAGAGCCTGGGCCTGCCGCCGGGCAGCAAGATCGCCCTGATCTCGAAGAACACGGCGCATTGGATGATGACCGACTGGGCCATCTGGATGGCCGGTTTCATCTCGGTACCGCTCTATCCCACCCTGGCGGCCGACACCGTCCGCCAAATCGTCGAGCACAGTGAGGCCAAGCTGCTGTTCGTCGGCAAGCTCGACGGCTGGGACGGCATGAAGGCCGGCGTGCCGGCCGGCATGGCCTGCATCAGCCACCCACTGTCGCCGAAGAACGCGTTCCCGACCTGGGACGACATCATCGCCAAGACCCATCCGCTGGCCGGCCACCCGGTGCGTGCGGCCGAGGAGCTGTGCACGATCATGTACACCTCCGGGACCACCGGCATGCCCAAGGGGGTGATGCACAGCTTCGGCACCTTGGCGTGGTGCATCGAATCGGGGCTGAAGCGCGTGCCGCTCGACCACCACGCACGCATGTTGTCCTACTTGCCGATGTCGCATATCGTCGAGCGCGTGCTGGTCGAGCACGGTTGCCTGGCGGTGGGCATGAAAGTCTTCTTTGCCGAGTCGCTGGAGACCTTCACGATCGACCTGAACCGCGCCAAGCCGACGGTCTTCTTCTCGGTCCCGCGCTTGTGGGTCAAGTTCCAGCAGGGCATCAACCACAAGATGCCACCCGCCAAGCTCAACAAGCTGTTGAAGTTGCCTCTCATCGGCGGGCTCGTGCGCAAGAAGATCCTCAAGGCGCTGGGCCTGGACCAGTGCACCTTCGCCGCCGGCGGCGCCGCGCCGATGCCTCCGGCCCTGCTGACCTGGTACACCAAGCTCGGCCTGGATCTGGTCGAAGGCTACGGCATGACGGAAAACGGGGCGATATCGCACGCCACCTTGCCTGGCAAGTCACGCCCCGGCACGGTCGGGCTGCCCTATGACGGCGTGCAAAGCCGCATCGACCCGGTGAGCGGCGAGATCCAGATGAAGAGTCCGGGCGTCATGATCGGTTACTACAAGGAGCCCGGCCAGACCAAGGATGCGTTCACCGCCGATGGCTGGTTGCGCACCGGCGACAAGGGCAGCCTGGACGCCGAGGGGAACCTGAAGATCACCGGCCGGGTGAAGGACTTGTTCAAAACCAGCAAGGGCAAGTACGTGGCCCCGGCGCCGATCGAAGACCGGCTGGTGATGCACGAAGCCATCGAGGCTTGCGCCGTGACGGGCGCCAACCTCGGCCAGCCGCTGGGCATCGTGATGCTGAACGCTGACGGAATCTTGCAGGCCGCCGATGGCGACGGCCGCAAGGCGCTGGAGACCTCGCTGGCCGCGCACATGAAGGCCATCAACGACAAGCTCGATCCGCACGAGCAACTCGACTGCCTGGTTCTGGTGACGACACCGTGGACCGTTGACAACGGCTTCATCACGCCGACCTTCAAGATCAAGCGCAACCGCGTCGAGGAGGTCTACGGCGGCAACTACGAGCGCTGGGTCAGCGCGCGCAAGAAGATCCTCTGGGACGGTGCGTGACGACGCGGCTGCTCAGCGTTTTTGCAGGGCCTCCTGCTCCATCAGCAGATAGGTGTTGTAGGCATTGATGCGGTTGGCGGCGCGGAACAGCGGCAGGGCTTCGAAGCGGCGCCAGTCCGTCGCTGCATAGGCCTCGTCGAAGGCGCTGAAGTCAGCCACGGCCCGGCCCATTTGCTCGCGCAGATAGGCCAAGTAGTCGCGCGTCAGCTGCAAGTCCTCGCGTGCGGTGCGCGATAGTGGGCCGTGGCCGGGCACGATGGCCAGCGCCGGCAAGGCCAGCAGGGAGTCGAGCGAGGCGATCCAGCCGCGGCTGTCGGCCTGGCCGACGAAGGGAACGCGGCCGCGAAACACCAGGTCGCCCGCGAACAGCACCTTGCGCGCGGGCAGCCAGACGGCCAGATCTTCGGCGGTGTGGGCCGGGCCCACCGCGCGCAACTCGAGGCGCTCGCCCGCGATGTCCAGGGCCGTGCTGCCATCGATCCAGTGGGTGGCCTCGACCAGTTGTGTCCCAGCCTCTGTCAGGCCTTCGGCGATGCTGTTGGCCAGGCGCAGACGGGCCGCTTCGCTCTGCAGGTAGTCGCGCGCCGCGCGGTGGGCGATGATGCGCGCCCCCGCCTGGGCAAACACCTGCAGGCCGTAGACATGGTCAGCGTGGTAGTGGGTGACGATCACGTCTGTCACCGGCTTCGCCGTCCGGGTGGCGATGGCGACCAACAACGCACGCGCCAGGGCCGGCGAACCCAGTGCATCGACCAGCACCACGCCACGCGGCGCGGCGATGACGCCGGCATTGGAGATGAAGTTGCGGTTCTCGCGGCTGCCCAGCGCCGCTTCGCCCTGGGCAAACCAGACGCCGTCGGCAACCGTCTGCAAATCGAGGCCGGGTTGGGCCGTTGCGCGGGCACAGCCACCCAGCCCGCAGGCCGCGACGCAGGCACACAGCAGGGTGCGTCGACGCACGGCGGCGGTCATGGCCTCAATCCAGCGTCACTTCGCCACGCACGGCGCCGGCCCGGTCGGCGCAGGCGCTGAGGCCCACGCGGGTGCCCTTGGGGGCGCGCACCACCCACTCGGCGAACGCGCGGTCAGCCGTCACGTCGCGGTTGGGCAGAAATGCCTGCAGGCTGGTCTTGGGCGCGTGGCCTTCGAGCTGCGGGCCCTCATGGCGGCGCTTCCCATTCACCAGCGACACCTCGGGGCTCTCCGGCAGGTGGATCTCGAACATGACACCCCGCACCGCTTTGCGGTCGAGTGCGCGCCGCGTCACATAGGCCGGCAGCCAGCCGCTGTTGGCCACGGCGAAGCGGATGCGCCAAGTGTCGGGGCCGAGGGCCCGCACCTCGGTGCGCAGCATCTCCAGCTTGGGCAGGGACAGGGCGATCTGCGTCATCCAGGCCGGGAAACGAGCCGCTTCGCGCTCGCGAAGGTGGGGCGGCGGATTGCGCCAGAAGTTCATCTTGTCCCAGCCGCCGATCTCGACGGCGCCGAGCTGCGGGTGCATGAAAGGCTGCCAGTTCACATAGGCCTGGCCACCGCACTGCTCGTCGCTCCACTTCAACAGCTTCAGGTCGTCTTCCACAGGGTGCTCGCGGTACCAGTGAATCCAGTCGTAGTCGGTGATGCCGGCTTCCTTGTTCGGCGCCCACAGCTCGACGGTCCAGAACAGCGCACCGAGGTGCTCGTAGAGCCAGTCCTGGGTGCCGGTGATGATCTCCTTGGGGTGGTACTTGAAGTCGTGCCAGATGCTGACGGCCGGGTAGCCGGTGAGCTTTTCGCCGATCTCCGAGAAACGCTTGTAGGTCCACAGGTCTTCCGGGAGCATGTCATCGTCGCTCTGCGTGCCCATCGGGCGCAGGATCACGCCGCTGTGAGTGTGAAAGCTCACGGCTGCGCCGATGTTGCGGTGGCCGGTGATGAAGGCCACCATCGCTCGCACTTCGGGCTCGCTGGTCGGGAAGGGGCCCGCGCCGACCTGCTCGAACTCCTGGCGCCAGTGGGTCGGGAAGTTGCGGTTCAGGTCCAAGCCTTCGGCGTCCTTGTTGACCTTCACGGTCAGGCCGTCCCAGTGCGTCAGCGTGCCCTCGGGCATCACGCGGTAGTACTCACCGCCGAATTCGCCAGGCTCACGGGCCACCAAAAGGCGCGGCTCGGTTGCGTGTTTCTTGTATGTGCCATGGGGGTCGCGGATGCGCATCGACAGCATGCGGCCGTCACCGTCGACGTCTTCGATCGTCAGGCCCTCGACCGGCTCTTCATCGAACGGGTAGCGCCGCGTCGACGAGCGGATGTGGCGCGGCTGGTCGGCCAACGCCAGTTCGGCGCCATCCGGGTTCAGGCGCGGGCACAGGTAGATGCAGCGGGTGTCGAGCAACTGCGTGATATCGACATCGATGCCGTAGCCGCTGACCAATTGGTGCAGGTAGTAGAGGCAAGCAGTGCTGGCCGTCAGCTCGGCGGCGTGGATGTTGCCGTCGACCCAGAAAGCCGGCTTGTCGGTGTCGATGCCGGTGGCGCTGTTGGTGATGGCCACGACCCAGATGTCGCGACCTTCGTGGCTCTTGCCCAGCGAGCGCACGCTGACCAGTTGCGGCAGCGCGTCGGCGTAGTCGAAGAGCAGGCGGGTCAGCTCGCCGTGGCGGTAGAAGGTGTCGAAGCGGGGAACGGGTAGATCGAGCATGGCCGGCGGTCGGGGCAAAGTGTGAGCGATTGTGCCCAATGCGCCCGCGGCGACCAGCCGTGGTTGCGGGGGTGGCTTGCGGCAGCGGTTCGCACCGCGCCGGCCGCCAGAAAAGACGACGGCCCACTGTTGGCGGGCCGTCGTCGAGTGCGTCCGGGAACGGTCAGGGGAACACGAAAGGCACTGGGGCGGCGGGCAGTGTGACGTCCGTTGTCTTGACCGCGAACGTTGGTGCCGAGGCCTCGAGGCGGTACCTGCCGGCGTCGCTGGGCGCGGCGCTGAAGGGGAAGGTCGCAGCGCTCGCAGCGTAGGCGACCTGCGCCGGGGCTGCGGTCGGCAGCGTCATGCTGTAGGCGCCCGTCGTGGCGTCGGCGCCGGCGTAGCCGACCTCGATCGTCGGCCCCGCGGTGAGGACCTGCAGCGCGCGCACCGCGGCCTGCGTATTCAGGACGCTGCCGTTGACGCTGACGGTGCCTGAAGCGACGGCGCTGGCGGCCGAGGCCGGCGGCACCAGGCGCACCAGCGAACTGCCGATCGTGGTCGGCCCCGAGGCGGCCACCGGTACGCCCGTCATCACGGCGTTGGCGCGCCCAGGCGCGGTGATAACGATGTTGTAAGTGCCGGTCGGCACCGGCGACAGCACGAAACGACCGGCCGCATCGGGCGGTGTCGCGCGCACCGGCATGCCCGCCACCTGGGCCGAGACGCTGGTCTTACCCATGTCGAGTGCCGCGTCGACCCAGCCGGTGATCGAGGTCGAAACGATCGGAATCACCGTCAGCACCGGCTTCAAGATGATCTGACCCGAGTTGCCAGCGCGCACGAAGGACTTGCAGGCGTCAAAGTCGATGGCGAAGTCGGCCACGGTGTCGGGGTTGACCGTGATGTCGATGTTGGCCTTCAAGCCGCTTTGCTGACCGCTCGGCGTGGTCAGCGCAGTCTCGCTGCCACCGGTCGGCGTGATCGCATTCGGCCACGGCGCACGCGGGCCGTTGGGCGTCAGCACAAGACGCATCTGGGTGTAGGTTCCGGCTGGCAGGGCGGTCTGGCCCAGCGGTAGCAGCGTGCCGTTGGTCAGTGTCAGTAAGTCCACGCGCTGTGGGCTGGCCAGGACGACCTCCGCCCAGCCGCTGTCGCTGTCCGTGGCTGAGCCGCTCTTGTGCACACGGACTTTCTCCACCGTGACGAAGACGCTGTCGTAGCCGCAGGCCGGCGCGTCGGTGAGCGAGAGCCGCAGGGTGCCGGTCGCGCTGTTGTCGTTGCTGCCACCGCCGCAGGCGCCGAGCAAGCCTGCGGCCACGATGGGCAGAGTGAGCCAGTGTGCAAAGCCGAGTCGGGTCATGGTTTGGTCCTCAACAAGAAGCGATCGGGAAAGGTACTCAGGGATGGTTTGCGACGCAGTGCGTACTGCCGCCCAGCCATTCAGTCGCACTCGACCCTAACCCAATCGCGCACCCGACATGTATCAGGCTCCCCTGGCTGGAGGTCCATCAGCACCCTCTGTAACAACCGCCCGAGCAAGCCTGCCCTCACTGGCCTTTGAAGAGGCCCTGGAAGTGGCGCGAGACGGGCAGCCGCTCGCCGCGCCCACGCAGCGTGATGTGCATGCTGCCTTCGTCGACACGCACGGCGCTGGCGATGTGGCGCTGGCTGACGATCACCGAGCGGTGCACCTGCCAGAAGTTCTGCGCATCGAGCTGGGCCAGAAGCTCCTTGAGCGGTGTGCGGATCAAGGCCTCGCCATCGTGGCCATCGCTGCAGTAGACCACCCGGGTGTAGCGGGCGTCGGCCTCGAAAAAAATCACGTCTTCGGTGCGGATCAGACGTACTTCCTTGCCGATGCCGGCCTGGATCAGCGCCAACGGCGGTGGCCGGCGCACCTGCGCGGCCAGCTCGGCCAGGAGGCCTTGCAGCCCGGCAGCGGCGGGCGCCTCGGGTGCTGCGACACGTTGGCGCACGCGGCCAACGGCCTGCGCCAGGCGGCTGTCGTCGACCGGCTTCATCACGTAGTCGACTGCGCCGGTGTCGAAGGCGGCCAGGGCGTGGTCCCCATACGCCGTGACGAAGACCACCTGCGCCCGCGCGCCGACCCGCTGCGCGACTTCGATGCCCGACAGCCCGGGCATGCGGATGTCGAGGAAGCAGACGCTGGGGTCGTGCTCGAGGAATGCATCCCAGGCGTCGACGCCGTTGACGCATTCGGCGACCACGTCGGCCTCGGGCCAGACACGGCGCAGGGCGGCCAGCAGTTGCGCGCGCGGCGCCTCTTCGTCGTCGGCGATCAGCAAGGTTGTCTTCATGGCGGGCTCAGGGTTGAAGGGGACACAGGAGGCGAGCCAGGCCACCACCGCCCGGGGCGGGGTAGGAGAACGGGTTCCCGTCGATGCGCTGCTTGCTCATGCGAGGCTGTCCTCGATGACCAGACGTGCTTCGGTGCCGGGCTGCATTGCGCTCAGCTTCAGGGTGGCACGGCGGCCGAAGTGATGCTGCAAACGCTGGCGGCAGTTGGCCAGGCCGACGCCGTCGTGCCAAGCCTCGGCCAGGCCGGCGCCGCTGTCGCGCACGGTCAGGATCCATTGCGCGCCTTCGCGCCGGGCAGCGACGTCGACCACGCCCCCCGCCAGCGCCAGCGCGATACCGTGTTCCAAAGCGTTCTCCACCAGGGTCAGCAACACGCCCGGCGGCAGCAGGGCCGTCGCGGTGTCGGCGGCGATGTCGATGCTGCTCATCAGCCGTGGCCCGAGCCGGGCCTGCTGAATCGCCAGGTAGTGCGCCACCATGGCCGCTTCCTCTTCCAGCGTGACCGTGTCGCGCCCAAGCAGTTCAGTCGAGCCGCGCAGAAAACCGGTCAGCGACTGCAGCAGCGGGCCAGCCCGGTGGTCCTGCGTATCGACCCAATGCTGCAAGGCCGACAGCGTGTTGAAAATGAAGTGCGGCTGGATCTGGCCCTGCAGCAGCTTCAGCCGGGCCTCGCTCACCTGCCGCGCTGCCGCGTCGCGTTCGGCGGCCAGCGTCACCCGCTCGAGCGCGCGCTCCAGGATCTGGCGCCGCACTTGTGCGACCCCCCATATCAGGGCGGCCAGACCGACCATCGTTCCTGCCACCGCGGGCACGATCACGCTCAGCGCATTGCGCAAGGAGGGCAGCAGGCGCGCGAAGTCGAGATCGCCGTGCCGGCTCACATGCCCGATCACGAAGCCGAGCAGCGCCGCTGCCACTCCCAACGCCATGATGCGGGGCAAAGCCTTGCGCACTTGTTGGCTGTCAAAGCGCTCGGGTTGCAGCCAGGCGCCGAGCGCTGCCAGCAGCAGCAACGCCCAGACAAACAGGCTAAGGCCCAGTGCCGGAAGCAGCGGCATGCCGGCGCCCGTCAGGCCCAGGCAGGTACCAATGACCGCGCCGGCAGTGCCCAGCCAGGCCCCCAAGCCGCGCCGGGTGTAGAGGAAGGCATCGATCAGCTCGGCCTGCTCCCTCAGCGCTGGTTTCATACGGGCATAGTGCGGTGCGGCCCAGGCGTAGTAGGCGCGCTGCAGGCGGTTGCCCTGGGCCAGCGGGTTGGTGGTCATGGGCGCAAAGTGTAGGCAGCCTCCTGCCGGCGCCGGTCTGCGCTGCGGCGAGTGGCCGCACGCCGCGGGCGAGTCGCCGTCAACGCGACATGAACGGTGCGCCGTTGGCGAACACCTGCAACTCGCCGGGGGCCATCGCGATCCAGGCCTCGCCCCGGGTCAGCGGCTCGGTGGCGACCACGGCGATACGGTCGCTCGGCTGCGTGAGGGCGGCAAAGTCGACGCTCACTTCATCGTCGGCCAGCGTCGCCGCATGAAACGGGTGGTGGCGCTGCAACCAGTGCAGTCGCGTCGAGGCGTGCGCCCACAGCGCCTGACCGTTCGACAACAGCAGGTTGAAGGCACCGTGGCGGGCCAGGGTTGGCAGCAGCTCGGACAAGGTGATCGTCAACTCGCCGATGCCGGGCACGTTGGCGTGCGCCTTGGCCAGCTCCTGCATCAGCCAGCAAAAGGCGCGTTCGCTGTCGGTGTCGCCGACCGGGCGAAACGCGCCATGCAGCCGTGGCTGGAAGTGCTTCAGGTCGCCGTTGTGAGCCAGCACCCAATAACGGCCCCACAGCTCGCGCACGAACGGGTGGGTGTTCTCCAGCGCCACCCGGCCTTGGGTGGCTTTGCGGATGTGGGCGATGACGTTGTCGCTCTTGATCGGGTAGTGTTTGACCAGTTCGGCCACCGGCGAGGCGCGGGCGCTGTGGTGGTCCACGAAGGTGCGCAGGCCGCGGTCTTCAAAGAAGGCGATGCCGAAGCCGTCCTTGTGTTCGTCAGCGCGCCGGGCCAGGCCAGCGAAGCTGAAGCACACGTCGGTGGGCGTGTTGGCGTTCATGCCGAGCAACTGGCACATCGCGCCGGGCCTAGGCAATCGGCAGGAAGAGGCGGGCGAAGCCGCGTAGCGAGATCAGGTTGCCGGGGTTGCCCTTCTCCTCGAGCACCGCACTCATGCGGCGCAGGACGCGCGGGCTCTTGCGCGCGCGCCAGATCAACAGGTCGGCCAGCCAGGGGTGCTCGTTGACGCTGTTGGCCCGCTCGTACAGGTCGAAGCGCGGCTTGAGGGCCAGCAGCGCGGCCTCGTAGCGCGCCCGCTGCTGCGCGTCGGTGAGCAAGGTGTCGCGGCCCTCGGCAATCGTTTCGGCGGCCAGGATGCCGGTTTCCATGGCCTTGCCGATGCCTTCGCCCGTGAAGGCATAGGTGGCGCCGGCGGCTTCGCCGGTGACGAGCAGGCCGGGCCGCGAGAAGCGGGCCCCGACCAGCGAACAACGCAGCGGCGCGCCCTTCAATGGCCCGATCCGTTCGCCGCTCTTCAGCAACTCGGCCGCAGGCGCGTAGACCTCGCAGAATCGATCGAACATCTGACGCAGGTTCACATCCTCGGCCATGCCCTGGCGGCCATCGTGGCCAGGAGCATGGCTTTGGGCCAGGCCGACGCCGATGTTGAAGACGCCGTTGGGGCAGGGAAAAATCCAGCCGTAGCCCTTGGACAACTGCTTGTGCCACAGCACCTCGAGGGCCGTGATGCGACCGACCATGGCCGGGTTGCGGACGTAGCCGCGCAGCGCCACGCCGCTCGGCGTGCGGCGCTCGCACATCTCGGCCGCGATGAGAGCCTGCGGTACCGCACCCGTGGCCAGGACGACCCATTGGGCATGGACCTCACGCGACTCATCGCCGCACTTGAGGCGCGCGCCATAGACGCGTTGGCCATCGAACAGTGGCGCCTCGAAGCGCGCCGGTGCCAGCCACTGCGCGCCGGCAGCCATCGCGGCGCGGCGCAGGATGTCGTCGAGCTGGGCGCGCGGCAATACCGCCAAGCGCCCCGGCACATCGACGCGGCCGCCGCGGGGTGCGATGCAACCGACGTGGCTGGCGCGCTGCGCAGCGCGCATCACCTCCTGGTACACGCCGAGGCGGCCAAACGCGGTGTGCGCGTCGGGGATCAGGCCGTCGCCGCAGACCTTGTCGCGCGGGAACTCGAATTGGTCGGCCAGCACCACCTTGAATCCGGCGCGCGCGAGTTGCTGAGCGCAGGCGCTGCCAGCGGGGCCGGCGCCGACCACGAGAACGTCGCAGGAGGTGGGAGTAGTGGACGGGTTCACGGCAAAAGCTCGGCCAGGAGGCAGATTCTAGGCAGTGCTGTTGCAAATCTCTCCCGACACGCGGTTTGATGCCCGTCAAGACCCCGGGGCTTGGCTGGCGCGACGATGGCACCCGACTGAACGTGTCAGACCCGCCATGTCCCAATTTCTGAGCCCCGGCCAGCGAGCCCTGTTGCAACAACTATTGCAGATGCGCCTGCATGAACTGGAACGGCGAGCCGCTTTGCGGGCGGGCACTGGCAGCCTGGGCGAGGCGTTGGAGCTCGCGCCGCAGGACGGCGGCGACGTCGCGCGACAGAGCCTCGATCGCGAGCTGGAGCTCGCGCGTATCGGCCACGAGCGGGTCGAGATCGCAGCCGTGCGCGACGCGCTGGCGCGGGTCCACGACACCGGTTTTGGCCAGTGCATCGAGTGCGGCGAGGCGATCGCGTTCGACCGCCTCAAGCTCGAGCCCTGGGCGCTGCGCTGTGTGAGCTGCGAGGCTGCTCAGGAGCGTCACAGCGGCGTCGTCACCGCACGGACGACCCTTTGACTTGCAGCCGCCACGCGTGTAGCAGTGGCTCGGTATAGCCGCTGGGTTGCTGGCGGCCCTTGAACACGAGGTCACAAGCCGCGAGGTAGGCGGCCGAGCTGGCAAAGTTCCCGGCCATCGGCCGGTACAGCGCATCGCCGGCGTTCTGCCGGTCGACCACGGCGGCCATGCGTTCGAAGGTCGCGCGAACCTGGGCCTCGGTGGCGACGCCGTGGTGCAGCCAATTCGCAATGTGTTGCGATGAAATGCGCAGCGTGGCGCGGTCTTCCATCAGGCCGACGTTGTGAATGTCGGGCACCTTGGAGCAGCCCACGCCCTGGTCGATCCAGCGCACCACGTAGCCGAGGATGCCTTGGGCGTTGTTGTCGAGCTCCTGCTGGATCTCAGCCGCCGACCACGCAGGGCGCAGGACCACGGGGATCGTCAGCAGGCCGTGCAGCAAGGCATCGCGCTCAGCGTGCACATCGATCGCTTCCAAGCCCTTCTGCACGGCAAAGACATCGACCTGGTGGTAGTGCAGCGCATGCAGGACGGCGGCCGTCGGACTCGGCACCCAGGCAGTGTTGGCGCCGGCCAGCGGGTGGGCGATCTTCTGCACCAGCATCGCGGCCATCAGGTCGGGCATGGCCCACATGCCCTTGCCGATCTGGGCCTTGCCACGCAGCCCGCACGCCAGGCCGACGAGCACATTGCTGCGCTCGTAGGCCTGAATCCAGGCGCTGGCCTTCATGTCGCCCTTGCGCAGCATCGGGCCGGCCAGCATGGCGCTGTGCATCTCGTCGCCGGTGCGGTCGAGGAAGCCGGTGTTGATGAAGGCCACGCGGCTGGCCGCAGCGGCGATGCACGCCTTGAGGTTGACGCTGGTGCGGCGCTCTTCGTCCATGATGCCGAGCTTGACGGTGTTCTCAGGCAGGCCGAGCAGGGCTTCGACCCGGCTGAACAGCTCGCAGGCGAAGGCGACTTCGGCCGGACCGTGCATCTTCGGCTTGACGATGTAGACCGAGCCAGTGCGCGAGTTTCGGATCTCGCCTGCCGTGCTCTTGCGTTGCAGATCATGGATCGCGATGGCCGTCGTGACCACCGCGTCCAGGATGCCTTCCGGGATCTCCAGCGCTGCGCCGCTCGGCCCCCACAGCACGCCGGGGTGGGTCATCAGGTGACCGACGTTGCGCACGAACAGCAAAGCGCGGCCGTGCAGCACCACCTCATCCTGCCCGTTGGGTGCGCGGTAGCGCCGGTCGGGGTGGAGGCCGCGCGTGAAGGTCTTGCCGTCCTTGTTGACCGCTTCGGTCAAGCTGCCCTTGAGGATGCCCAGCCAGTTGGCGTACCCCGCCACCTTGTCGTCGGCATCGACCACGGCGACGGAGTCTTCCAGGTCGAGGATGGTCGACAACGCTGCTTCGAGCACCAGATCGGCAACGCCGGCGGGATCGCTGGCCCCGATCGCCGTGCTGCGGTCGACGCGGATGTCAAGGTGCAGGCCATGGTGAGACAGCAACACGGCGCTCGGCGCGCTGGCGGGGCCCTGGTAGCCTACCAGCTGGCTTGACTTGGCCAAGCCGCTGGACTGGCCTGTCGCCAGAGTGACCACGAGGCGGCCGGCCTCGATGCGGTAACCGGTCGAGTCGACATGCGAACCGCGCCGGAGCGGTGCGGTGCGGTCGAGCACATGGCGGGCGTACTCGATGACCTTGGCGCCGCGCACCGGGTTGAAGCCGCGGCCGCGCTCAGCGCCGCCGCTCTCCGGCAGCGCGTCGGTGCCATACAGCGCGTCGTACAACGAGCCCCAGCGCGCATTGGCGGCATTCAAGGCGTAGCGGGCGTTGGTGATCGGCACCACCAACTGTGGTCCGGCCTGACGCGCCAGCTCCGCGTCGACGTTGGTTGTCGTCGCGCGCACCTTGGCGGGCACCGGAACCAGGTAGCCGATCTTCCTGAGAAAGGCTTGGTAGGCCCGCATGTCGGCGATCGGCCCCGGGTGGGTGGTGTGCCAGGCGTCCAGCTCGCGCTGCAGGCGAGCGCGCTCCGCCAGCAGTGCCACATTCTTCGGCGCCAAGTCGTGCACCAGGGCGTCGAAGCCGTGCCAGAAGGCGGCGCGATCGATACCGGTGCCGGGCAGCACCTGCTCGTCGATGAAGCGCTGCAGCGAGGTGGCGACCTGCAGACGGTGCACCGTGGTGCGGGGAGTGGGTCGGGTGGTCATGGGTGCGGGCGGGGCGCAGAAGTCAGGTGGGGAAGAAGTCGAGCACGTCGCGCAGGCTGGTGCCGGTGCGCGATGGCTCGGTGTCGAGATGCTCGAGTGGCAGCCCGGCGCGGTTGACCCACAGCGTGGTGTAGCCGAACCAGGTCGCGCCGATCGCGTCCCAGCCGTTGCTGGAGACGAACAGGATGTCCTGGGCCGGCAGCTTGAGCGCCTCCGGCCCCAGGGCGTACGCGGCCGGGTCGGTCTTGAAACGCCGCACGCTGTGGACCGAGAGCAGGTGCGTGAGCATTCCGGAGATCCCCGCGCTCTTCACCGCCACGGCCAGCATTTCCGGGTCGCCGTTCGAGAGGATGCCGGTGGTGACGCCGCGTCGCTGCAGTTCGGCCAGCACGGCCTGGTTCTCTGGAAATGCGCTGAGGTGCCGGTACTGATTCATCAGTTGCTCTTCGGCCCCGCCGTCCAGTCGCAGCACCAGGCGTGCTGCAGCATGGCGCAGGCCGTTGCGGGTGACATCCCAGAACGGCGTGTAGCGGCCGCTCAAGGTCAGCAGACGCGTGTAATCGATCTGCTTCTCGCGCCACAGCTGAGCCAGGCGCTCGCCATGACCCGGGAACAACTGTTCGGCCAGCAGGCCGACGCTGTAAACGTCGAACAAGGTGCCGTAGGCGTCGAACAAAACGGCGCGCGGGACGCGCGGTGTGCGGGCTGAGGTGAGCATGTTTGCAATCTATTCCGTCCGCGGGCCGGCATTAAGTGCCCAAAACGGCAGGGATTGATGACTTCGATGCAAAATCGACCGTGATGGACAAGCTCAAGCAGATTGAGTCCTTTGCCTCGGTCGCGATCAAGGGCAGCCTGACCGCGGCTGCCAACGCCGAGGGCGTCGCCCCCGCCGTGATCGGGCGGCGCATCGACGCGCTCGAAGAGCGGCTCGGCGTCAAGCTGCTCGTGCGCACCACGCGGCGCATCACCCTGACCCACGAGGGCAGTGCCTTTCTCGACGACTGCCAGCGCGTGATTGCTGACTTGGCCAACGCCGAGGCCAGTGTCAGCGCGGGTGGTGTGAAAGCCAGTGGTTACTTGCGCATCACCGCGCCGGCCGGCTTCGGGCGTCGCCATGTGGCGCCGATGGTGCCGAAGTTTTTGGCTCAGCACCCCGAAGTGCACGTGTCGCTGAACCTTTCGGACCGGGTGGTCGACATCGTCAACGAGGGCTTCGACTGTGCTGTGCGGGTGGGTGACTTGCCGGACTCCAGCCTGGTCAGTGTGCGTCTGGCCGACAACCGTCGGCTGTGTGTCGCGACACCGGGCTATCTCAAGCGCGCCGGCACGCCCAAGTCACCTGCGGAATTGCAGCGCCACGAGTGCCTGACGCTCAGCTCCGAAGCCAGCCAGACCCGCGGTTGGGCCTTCAGCATCGACGGTGCCGTGACCCACCTGCGCCCGCATGGCCGCCTCGATTGCAGCGATGGTCAAGTCCTGCACGATTGGTGCGCGCAAGGCCTGGGCATTGCATGGCGCAGCACCTGGGAGGTCGACGACCAGCTTGCGGCGGGACGCCTCGTCAGCGTGCTCGACGAGTTCGCGGCGCCGCCGAACGGCATCTTCGCGGTCTTCCCACAGCGCAAGCACCTGCCGTTGCGGGTGCGGCTTTGGATCGACTTTCTGAAACACAGTTGGGGCGACCCAGCCTACTGGCGCGCAGCGCCGAGCGCGGCATGAAATGAAACGAGCCCGGCGCGGCCGGGCTCGTCTGTCGCTGAGGCGAAGGCTCAGGCCTTCTTGCTCAGGCACTCTTTCATGAAAGCCTTGCGCGGGTCACCAGCAAGTTTTTTCTCGCCGGCGTCCTTGTTGCACATCTTCATCTTGTCCTGTTGCGTCGTTGCGGCGACAGACTTGGCCGACAGGCACTCCTTCATGAAGGCCTTGCGCGCGTCGCCTTCCATCTTCTTCTCACCCGCGTCCTTGTTGCAGGTGGCCATCTTGCCTTGCTGCGCTGTCGGCTTCTTGTCGGCCATCGGCGCCGCGGCCGCATGACTGGCCGCGAAAGCCGGGCTGGCCAGCGCAGCGAGCGCCAGGGCGAAGGCACTGATCGTCAGTTTCATGGGATCTCCTTGGTTTCGTCGTCGGGCACGATTGCCGCGCCGGATTGAAACAAACCTCGCTCACCCCGGCAAGGCGGCCAACGCCGGGCCGGGCGCATCGGCTCACAGGGTTACCCCGATGTGCAGCGCTCAGCGGATGCGTCGTGGGTGGTCCAATGCCTCGTGCGCGGCATGCAGCCGCCGCACCAAGACCTTGATGAAGGCGTCGTCGAAGCGATGCCGCGTGCCAGGGGACACCTGAGCCAGGCTCTCCGGCGTGAAGGCCACCGTCGTGCAGGGCATTGAAACGATCACGTCAGCGCGGTGCAGGCGCAAGTCCTCGCTCGGAGCCAGGTAGGCCATTTCGCCGATGCTGTTGCCCCGGCCCAGGCCCGCCACCTTGCGTCCGTCGCGAAAGACCTCCACCTCGCCCTGGGCCAGGATGTGAAAGCTGGCGCCCGCCTGGCCTTTGTTGTAGAGCCTGTGGCCGAAGGCAAAGCGCTGCCACTTGGCGCGGTGCACGACCTCCCACAGCTCGACGTCGCCGAAAGCGGAGAAGAACTCGAGCTCGCGCAACAGGTTGAAGCGCTCGGAGTCGAGCACGCCCTGGATCTGTCCGCGCGGCACCTCCCGTCGCGCCACCAGGCCCGACAACCCCTGCGCAAACGCCTCCCAGCTGGCAGGACGATCCGCCGGCTGCTTGGCCAGGGCTTGGCAGATGAGTGCGTCCAGGCTGGGCGGCACACCGCCCCGCAGCGCAGTCAGGGGGGTCGGCGCCTCGTTGAAGACCTGGTGCATCAGGGCCGGCTGGGTCGGGCCCGCGAACGGGGGGCGGCCCGCCACCAGGTGGTAGAGCACGGCAGCGAGCGAGTAGATGTCGGCGCCGCAGCCCAGCGTGCTGCCATCGAGTTGCTCCGGCGACATATAGGCCAACGAGCCGACGCGGTGGACCTGCGTGCGCTCGGCGTCAAGCTGCAGCACGCTGCCGAAGTCGGTCACCTTGACGTCGATGACATGGTCGCCGTCCATCACGGCCAGCAGGTTGGCCGGCTTGACGTCACGGTGGATCAGGCCCTTCTGATGGACGTAGCCCAGGGCCATCGCGCACTTGAAGCCGATTTCGACGATCTGTTCGAGCGAGAGCAGCGCATCCGGACGGCAGAAACTGCGCAGGGTGGTGCCTGGCACGTACTCCATCACCAGGTAAGGCCGCACCGGATCGGCCACGGCATCGAAGATCTGCACCACGTTCGGGTGCGACAGGCGCCCGACCAGGGCCGCCTCGGCGGCGAAGAAGCGGTCGTAGAAGTGCGAGCCGCTGCTGTCGCCGGGCAGGGCCGGCGCCGGCGCACGCACGCACTTTATGGCCACATCGCGGTCGCGAAAGTCGTCGCGGGCATGGAAGACCTCGCTCGTCGCGCCTTCGCCGAGCTGGCTGAGCACGCGGTAGGGCCCGATGTGACGAGGCAGCGTCGGCGGGCGCGAGGCGACGGGGCGCATGGTGAGGCGAGTGGGCAGGCCAGGGAGGGCCATGATCATTGTTCAACGGGCCGAGCGGGGGTTGGCGTGATGTTCGCCACACTCCGGGCCGGTTGCCGCGGCAATTGGGGCGCCAACCCCCGCTTGTTCCGGGTTTTGCGAATGTCCGCGATGCTGCTGCTGGTGACACGTCGGGGCCGACGCCGTGCAGGGCCTACGTAGAATCTGTCCATGATCCATGCCCAGCTAGAGTTGCTCGACGCCCTGCGCCAAGCGGCTGCCGAGGTCACGCCCGGGCACGGCCTGAGCCTGGGGTTCGAGTCGCCCAAGCAGGCCGCGCTTGGCGACCTGGCCATCACTGCCGCGATGCAGATGGCGCGCGTGGCCAAGGCCAATCCGCGCCAGCTTGCCGAGCAGCTGGTCGCTGCCTTGCAGCGCCAACCCGCCTTCCAGCGCTGGGTCGCAGCGCTGGAGATCGCAGGGCCCGGCTTCATCAACCTGCGGTTGTCGCCGGCCGCCAAACAAGCGGTGGTGGGCGAGGTGCTGCGCGGCGGCGCGCATTTCGGTGTGCAAGCCCCCAACGGTCAGCGGGCACTGGTCGAGTTCGTCTCGGCCAACCCGACCGGGCCCCTGCACCTCGGGCACGCGCGCCAGGCAGCGCTCGGCGACGCGCTGTGCAATCTCCTCGCCACCCAAGGTTGGCAGGTCACACGCGAGTTCTATTACAACGACGCCGGGGTGCAGATCGGCACGCTGGCCGCGTCGGTCAAGGCGCGGCTTGATGGGCTCGAGCCCGGCGACGCAGAGTGGCCCGAGGCGGCTTACAACGGCGACTACATCGCCGATATCGCCGCAGACTTCCGGGCCCGAACCACGGTCACGGCCGATGACCGCAAGTTCACGGCGTCGGGCGATGCCGCCGACCTGGACGGCATCCGCCAGTTCGCCGTGGCCTACCTTCGCCACGAGCAAGACCTCGACCTGCAGGCGTTTGGCCTGCGCTTCGACAGCTATTTCCTCGAGTCGGGCTTGTACGCCAGCGGCCAGGTGGACAGCACGGTGGCCCAGCTGATCGCCTCGGGCAAGACCTACGAGAGCGACGGAGCGCTGTGGCTGCGCACCACCGACTACGGTGACGACAAGGACCGCGTCATGCGCAAGTCCGACGGCACCTACACCTACTTCGTGCCCGACGTGGCCTATCACCTCGACAAGTTCGGTCGCGGCTACACCAAGTGCATCAACTACCAGGGCATGGATCACCACGGCACCATCGCGCGCGTGCGCGCCGGGCTGCAGGCTGCGGGCGTTGGCGTACCGCAAGGCTTTCCGGACTATGTGATACACAAGATGGTCACCGTGATGCGGGGTGGCCAGGAAGTCAAGCTGTCCAAGCGCGCCGGCAGCTACGTCACGCTGCGCGACCTGATCGACTGGACCAGCCGCGACGCGGTGCGCTTCTTCTTGATCAGCCGCAAGGCCGACACCGAATACACCTTCGACGTCGACCTGGCGCTGGCGCAGAACGACGAGAACCCGGTGTTTTACGTGCAGTACGCACACGCCCGCATCTGCTCGGTGCTGGCGCAACATCGCGAACGGGTTGGCGCGGGTGCCGACACGGCAGGCTTCGACCGCGCCGATCTTTCCCTGCTCATCGCCCCCACCGAAGCGGCCCTGATGCTTGAACTCGCGGCCTTCCCGTCGATGCTGCAACGCGCCGCCGCCGGCCTGGCCCCGCATGACGTGGCCTTCTACCTGCGCGGCCTGGCGGCGGCTTTCCACAGTTACTACGCCGCCGAGCGTTTTCTGGTCGACGACGCGGCCTTGGCCCACGCCCGCCTGGCACTGCTGGCGGCCACGGCGCAAGTGCTGCGCAACGCCCTGGCGGTGCTCGGCGTCTCGGCCCCCGCGCGCATGGAACGTGACCTCCACCCTGCCGCACTGGAAACCCAATGACCTCGCAACGCGGCGGCTTCGCCCTGGGACTGATCGTTGGCCTGTTGCTGGGCCTGGCGCTGGCGCTGGGCGTGGCTCTGTACGTGACCAAAGTGCCAGTGCCCTTCGTCAACAAGGTGCCGCAACGCAGCGCCGAGCAAGACGCCGCCGAGACCGAGCGCAACAAGAACTGGGATCCGAACGCCTTGCTGGCCAACAAGCCGGCGAGCAAGGCAGCTGCCCCGGCCGCGGCCTCGCAGCCGGCTGCAGCGGCCGTCCCGCCAGCGCGGCCCCCTGCGCCGGCGGCCGCGGCAGCGCCCAAGGCGGGCGTGGCCAGCGCGCCTGCCGAGACTGCGACCGCAACTGCGACTGCGACCAAGTCCACCAAACCCGGCGCCGATGCGTTCACCTACTTCGTCCAGGTCGGGGCCTATGCCCGGCCGGAAGATGCCGAGCAACAACGCGCCCGGGTCGGACTGATGGGTTTGAGCGCCAAGATCACGGAGCGCGAGCAGTCCGGTCGCACTGTCTACCGGGTTCGCTTGGGCCCCTTCGATCGCAAGGAAGCCGCCGATGCGGCGCAGGAACGATTGGCGGGCAACGGCGTCGAAGCAGCCTTGGTCCGGGTCGAACGCTAAGGCCAGGACCGAGCCAAACCAGCAACTATGAAGGACAACGACAGCATGATCACCCGCCGCGAATTCACCCTCACCGCTGCCGCCGCCACGCTCGCCGTCGGCCCCGGCGCACGTGCGCAGGGCGCTGTGCCGGCCGAGGGGCGGGACTACGTGCGCCTGAACACGCCAGTGGTGGTGCCCGGCGGCGGCAAGATTGAAGTGATCGAGTTCTTCTCCTACGGCTGCCCGCATTGCTACAGCTTCGAGCCTGCGCTCGAGCAGTGGGTCAAACGCTTGCCGGGCGATGTGGCGTTTCGCCGCGTGCCGGCCGCTTTCAACCCGACCTTCGAAGGCTATGCCAAGCTGTTCTTTGGTCTCGAAGCCGCCGGCCAGCTCGAGGCCCTGCACAAGCGCGTGTTTGTCGCGATCCATGTCCAGCGCCAGCGCCTGGACAAGGAGTCCGAGATTGCCGCCTTTGTCAGCGCGAACGGGGGCGACGGCGCCAAAGTGCTCGAGGCCATGAAGTCCTTTGGCGTCGCCACCAAGCTGCGCCAGGCCAAACAGTCGTTTGAAGGCTACAAGATCGACGGCGTGCCGACCCTCGGCATCCAGGGCCGGTGGTTCACCTCCGGGTCCTTGACCGGCAGCAACGACAAAGCGCTGGTGGTGGCCGATTACCTGATTCAGCAGGCGCGCAAGGCAGGCTGAATTTCACGCCCCGAGGGCAGGGCGGCGCGGGCTTGTGGCTAGAATGGCATGCAAGTTTTGTGCCGCCATGAAATTACACCCACTTCTCCCGCTGCTGCTGTGCCTGACCGCCGTGGCCCCGGTGCAGGCTGAAAAGGCCGACCGAAGCAAGCCGCTGACGATCGAGGCGGACCAGCCTGGTACGGTGGACCTGCTCAAACAACTGGTGGTCTTCAACGGCAACGTGGTCGTAGCCCAGGGCACCATGAGCATCCGGGCCGACAAGGTCGAAGTGCGCGAACGGCCCGACGGCCACCGCAGTGCGACTGCGCTCGGCAGCGCGGCCAAGCCGGCATCCTTCCGGCAAAAACGCGACGGCGTCGACGAAACCATCGAAGGCCAGGCCGAGCGCATCGAGTACGACAGCCGCGGCGATGTGGTGCGCTTTAGCGGCAGCGCGCAGGTCAGGCGCCTGCGCGGCAGCGCCCCGGCCGATGAGATCAGCGGCAGCGTCATCACCTACGACAACGGCAACGAGACCTTCAACGTCCAGGGCGCTCCCGTGGCAACCGGTGCCGCGTCTGGCGCCGGCACCGGCCGTGTGCGCGTGGTCATCACGCCCAAGGCCGAGCCCGCGGGCGTGCCCGCGGAGCCCAAGCGTTGACCAGCGCGCTGTCGTCGCTGCCACCGAACACCACGGTCGCCAGCCGCCTCGAAGCCCGCGGCCTGCAAAAGCGCTACGGCGCACGCACGGTGGTCAAGGATGTCCATCTGGCCGTGGCCGCCGGCGAGGTGGTCGGCCTGTTGGGGCCGAACGGGGCCGGCAAGACCACCATCTTCTACATGGTGGTTGGGCTGTTGCGCGCCGACGCCGGCGAGATCACGATCGACGGTGCATCGGTCGAGCACCGGCCGATCCACCAGCGCTCGCGCCTGGGCCTGTCCTACCTGCCCCAGGAGGCCTCGATCTTTCGCAAGCTGACGGTGGAGGAGAACATTCGCGCCGTTCTCGAGTTGCAGGTCGGCCCCGACGGGCGGGCCCTGCCCAAGGCGCGCATCGAACAGCTGCTGGATGGCTTGCTCGCCGATTTATCGATCGACAAACTGCGCGCCAGCCCGGCGCCGGCGCTGTCGGGCGGCGAGCGGCGGCGGGTCGAGATCGCCCGTGCCCTGGCCACGCAGCCGCGCTTCATCCTGCTCGACGAGCCCTTCGCCGGCGTCGACCCGATCGCCGTGATCGAGATCCAGCGCATCATCAGTTTCCTCAAGTCGCGCGGCATCGGCGTGTTGATCACCGACCACAACGTGCGCGAGACCCTGGGCATCTGCGACCGCGCCTACATCATCAGCGAGGGCCGCGTGCTGGCCGAGGGCACGCCGCACGAGATCGTCGAGAACGCGGACGTGCGCAAGGTCTATCTCGGCGAACACTTCCGAATGTGAGGGCGACGTGAAGCCCTCATTGCAGGTTCGCCTGTCGCAGCACCTGGCGCTGACGCCGCAGCTGCAGCAGTCGATCCGGCTATTGCAACTGTCCACGCTCGAGCTGCACCAGGAAGTCGAGCAGATGCTCGAGCAGAACCCGTTTCTTGAAACCGAGGAGGAAACCGCACCCGCGTTCGAGCAGTCGCTGGAGCGGCCCCTGGCGACTGCGGCGGCCAGCTCGGAGCGCGAGGATGTCGAAGCCCGCAACGAGGCCGGCACCGAGGTGGCCAGCGACGAGCCCGCGGGCATCGACGGCGCCGAGATGGGCACCACGGAGCGCGACGACTGGGAGAACGGCACCGAGCGGGAAGACTTCGATGGCATCCGCGAAACCCCGTCGAGCGCCTCCGCGGGCGCGATCGACGACGACTTCGATCCGCAGGAGCGCAACACCGCCAGCCTGTCGTTGCAGGACCACTTGCGCGCACAACTCGCCGGCATGCGCCTGGGTCAGGAAGACTTCGCCGCGCTGAACGTGCTGATCGAGTCGCTCGACGGGGACGGCTACCTCGCCGACAGCCTGGAGGACATCGCTACTCACCTGGCCGAGGACAACGACAGCAGTCGCCAGGCCTTGCTCGAGCAATTGCAGTGCGCGCTGAAATGGCTGCAGAGCCTGGAGCCCCTCGGCGTCGGCGCGCGCGACCTGCCCGAGTGCCTGACCCTGCAGCTGCGCGCGATGCCGCGCTGCGAGGCCCAGGCGATCGCCATCATCGTCTCCAAGCACCATCTGGGCTTGCTGGCCCGGCGCGACATGAAGCGCCTGCTGGCGGTCACCGGTGCCGACGAAGAGCTGCTCAAGGCGGCACAGGTCTTGATCGTCAGCTGCGAACCCAAGCCCGGGCGGCCCTTCACCCGGGCCGAGGCCAACATCATCGTGCCAGACGTCATCGTGCAGAAGTCGGGTCGGAACTGGAAAGTGGTGCTCAACCCCGATGTGATGCCCAAGTTGCGCATCAACGACTTCTATGCCCAGGCCATCAAGGGCCAGCGCAATGGGGCTGGTGCGCCCATGTCCGCGCGCCTGCAGGAAGCGCGCTGGTTCATGAAGAACATCCAGCAGCGCTTCGACACCATCGCGCGGGTTTCGCAGGCCATCGTCGAGCGCCAGAAGGGTTTCTTCACTCACGGGGCGATCGCCATGAAGCCGCTGGTGCTGCGCGAGATCGCGGACGAGCTCGGCCTGCACGAAAGCACGATCTCCCGCGTCACCACCGCCAAGTACATGGCTTCGCCGATGGGCACCTACGAGCTGAAGTACTTTTTTGGCAGCGGCTTGACCACCGAGGCCGGCGGCAACGCTTCGAGCACCGCGGTGCGGGCCCTGATCAAACAGCTGGTGGCGGCCGAGCCGGCGGAAAAACCGCTGTCGGACAACCAATTGGCCGAGATGTTGGCCGAGCAGGGCATCACGGTGGCGCGGCGCACCGTGGCCAAGTACCGCGAGGCCTTGAAGATCGCCCCGGCCAATTTGCGCAAGGCAATGTGACGTGGCCACGCTGATAGACCTGTTCCTGCCTTGCGCTGCGGGTACCGAGGCCTTTCTGGCCGAGGAGTGCCGGCGTGTGCTGGGCCCCAGGACGAGGATGCTGGTGGCGCGCGGTGGCGTCACGGTCGAAGGCGACGAGCGTGCGGCCATGGCGCTGAACCTCGAGAGCCGTCTGGCGCAGCGCGTGCTGTGGCCTCTCGCGCACGGCCCCTACCGTCACGAGCAGGACATCTATGACATGGCGCGCGAGGTGCGCTGGCAGGACTGGATCACGCCCGAGCAGACCCTGCGCGTGGACACGACGGCGCAGCGCTCGCCGCTGCGCAGCCTGAACTTCGCCACGCTGCGGGTCAAGGACGCGGTCTGCGATGCGCTGCGCGACCTCACCAGCGAGCGACCGAGCGTCGACACCCGTGCCCCCGACCTGCCGCTGTCGCTGCACCTGACGCCGACGCACGCCACGGTGTACGTCGATACCTCGGGCGAGCCCTTGTTCAAGCGCGGCTGGCGCGATGCCCGCGCAGCCGGGCGCGACGTGACCGGCGAAGCGCCGCTCAAGGAGACCTTGGCCGCAGCCATGCTGGCGGCTGCCGGCTGGCAGGGCCGTAGCGAAGACGGCGCCCTGCTCGACCCCTGTTGCGGTGCTGGCACGATCGCCATCGAAGCCGCCCAGATCGCCTGCGGCATGGCGCCAGGCCTGGAGCGCCGCTTTGCCTTCGAACGCCTGGCGCCTTGGCGCGACCAGCTCGGCGCCTGGCAAGCCCTGCGCGAGGCTGCACGCGAGCGCATCCACGCCAGCGCCGTGCCGATCTTTGCCGGCGACGTGAGCTTCCGGATGACGGACTTCGCCAGCCGCAACGCCCTGCGCGCAGGCGTCGTGCAGGCGATCGACTTCAAGACCGCCGACGCGCTGCAACGCCTGCCGCCGGCCGAGCGCGGCGTGCTGATCCTCAACCCGCCCTATGGCGAGCGCATCGACGCCAAGGGTCGGGGTGCCGCCAGCGTGCGCGCCGCCGCCCCCGGCGCTGCGGCGCGCGAAGACTTTGCGGCGGGCGGTACGCCGGCGGCCTTCTTTGCCGACCTGGCCGGCCATTGGAAGCGCAACTACGCCGGCTGGACTGCCTGGGTCTTGAGTCCGGAGATGAAGTTGCCGTCGCTGATGCGGTTGAAGGAGAGCCAGCGTGTGCCGATGTGGAACGGCCCGATCGAGTGCCGGCTGTTCCGCTTCGACATGGTTGCCGGCTCGGCGCGCGGCTGACGGCGCCGGCAGCCTCAGCGCTGGGCGAAGCGGCCGAGGATGACGCCGATGTCGCCGAGCCCGCCCTCGGGAATCTTCCCCTCGGGTGTGGCTTGGTCGACCATCTGCGGCAGCACTTTCGACAGCTGACCCAGCAGGTCGCCGGGGTTCAGGCCGGTTTGTTGGGCGAGCTTGCCAAGCAGATCATCGCCGAGCACGCCGCCGAGCTGATCGGGCGAAATCGGCTGGTTCTGCCCGGTGCCGATCCACGAACTCATGAGGTCCCCGAGGCCGCCGCGCTGGAACTGCTCCACCAGGCTGCCCAGGCCGCCGCCGCCGAGCACACTGCCGAGTGCTGAATCGAGCAACCCCATGATGAATCCCGAAGCTGGGTGGGACGCTGCGGAGTTTCGGGGCGACCCGCTCGCGCCACAAGGGGTCTGCCCCGACTGTCTGCCCCGGCGGTTATGTCGCTCGCAGGACGAGGGCGGCCAGCGCCGCCAGCGGGGCGGTGTCGGCGCGCAGCACGCGCGGGCCGAGGCTCACGCTGGTGAAGCCATGTCCGCGGGCGAGCGCTTCCTCAGCCTCGGTGAAGCCCCCTTCGGGGCCGCTGAGCAGGGTCAATGCATTGCCGGTGGCAACCGACGCCTGAACCCACGGCGCGGCGTCGCGCCAGCCAAGCAGCAGCCGGCTGTCCCTGCCACCCGCCGTGGGCAAGGTGGCCAGCCATGCCGCATAGGCCTGCACCGGCTGCACGGTCGGGACCCGGTTGCGCCCGCACTGTTCGCACGCGGCGATGGCGATCGCCTGCCAATGCGCCTGCCGGCGTTGCCCGCGCTCCCCCGCCAGGCGCAGCACCGAGCGATCGGTCACCAGCGGCTGCACCGCCACGGCTCCCAGCTCGGTGGCTTTTTCCACCAGGGCGTCCATCCGGTCGTTGGCCGGCATGGCCAGCGCCAGTGTCACGGCAACTGGGCTCTCGCACTCGCGCGGGTTGTGCGCCAGCACCTGAACCTGCACGCTGCGGCGTTCCATCGTCGCAATCTCGGCCGACCACTCGCCCCCCTGGCCATCGAACAGGGTCAGGGCCTGACCTGGCTGCAAACGCAGTACCTGCGCGTGCCGCGCCGCGCTGGCTGGCAGTGTCAGGCTGCCCGGGGCAACGAGCCCTTGATCGACGTGCAGGCGAGGCGGCATGGCAGAGGGGGCGTCGGTCGGCCGGCGCGCCCGGTCAGAGCTGCGCCAGCGCGGCACGCACGATGTCGCGCGAGAACTCGGCCGCAACCTCGGCGATGAAGCGCGCAAAGTCGACATGCGCGGCATCGTCGGCACGGTCCGAGATGGTGCGCACCATGCCGAAAGGCCGGCCGAAATCGGCACAGACCTGGGCCACGGCCGCGCCCTCCATCTCGACGGCCAAGGCCTCGGGCAACGCTGCGCGCAAGGCTTCGCTTTCGACCGCGGTGGCCACGAAGCGATCGCCGCTGATCACCAGGCCCTCGTGCAAGCGCGGCGTGGCGATGCCGAAGCTGGCCAGCGCCGGGTGCGGCGCCTGCAGCACCCCGCGGCAACCGGCCGACAGCGCGGCGCCCAGCGCCCTGTCCGCAGGGAATCGAGAGCGCCCCGTGAGGGGCACCTCGTAGCGCGGGAACAGTGGCGACGCGTCCATGTCGTGCTGCAGCAGGTTGTGCGCAACCACCACGTCGCCCACCCGCACGCCAGCACCCAGGCCGCCGGCCACGCCGGTCAGGAGCAGCGCACGCACCTCCAGGCCGTCGAGCAGCACCGCAGCGGTGGTCGCAGCCGCCACTTTGCCGATCCCGCTCAGCACCAGCACCACGGCATGGCCATCGATGGAGCCGATGTGAAAGTCGCGGCCGGCGCGACGTTCGACATGGTTGGCATCGAGCAGTGGCAGCAAGGCGCGCAACTCCTCGTGCATCGCGCTGACGATGGCAATCCGGCTCATGGGCTTCGAAGACGGCGGGCTGACACGGCAGGATCATCGCACCCCGTTTGGGATCGGCCGCGCGGCGGCAGCCGGGGCGTTCGATGACCGCCCTGCGCGGCATGGCCTGGCGGTTCTAGCGTCAACGGCAGCGGTTCGCGCGGGTGTAGTCGACCACCATGAGCCTGCCAGCGATGATGTCGGCGCGTGCGGTCGCCAGCTGCGACTGCATCGCCGGTGTCACCAGCGCGGCATTGTGCTCGTCCATCGCCAGGCCGACGCCACCTTCGGCCAGGCCCAGGGCGGTGACGCCGGGCGTGACGCCCTTGAAGGCCTGGTAGACCGCCAGGTCGACCCGCTTGAGTACCGAGGTCAGCATCGAGCCCGGGTGCAGGCCGTTCTGGTTGCTGTCGACGCCGATGGCCAGCTTGCCGGCGTCCTTGGCGGCCTGCAGGATGCCCAGCCCGCTGGTACCGGCGGCGCTGAAGATCACGTCCACGCCTTGCGCGAGTTGAGCCTTGGCCAGCTCCGCGCCGCGGGCCGGGTCGGTCCAGGCGGCGGGCGTGGCGCCGATCATGGCCACGCGCACTTCGGTGCCGGCCTTGGCGAACACGGCGCCCTGCTCATAGCCGCAAGCAAAGCGGCGCACCAGCGGGATGTCCATGCCGCCAACGAAGCCGACCTTGCCCGAGCGGCTGGCCAGCGCCGCCAACATGCCGGCCAGGAAGCTGGCTTCGTGTTCGCGGTAGACGAAGCTCTGCACATTGGGCAGGGCGACGACGGCATCGATGATGGCAAAGCGAGTCGTCGGGAAGGCCTTGGCCACCTGCTCGATGGCGGAGGCCTGCGGAAAGCCGATGCCCACGATCGGGTTGGCGCCGCGCTCGGCCATGCGGCGCAGCGCCTGTTCGCGCTGCGCGGCGTTGACGATCTCGAACTCCAGGTAGGCTTGGCCGGTCTCCTTCTTCCAGCGCTCGGCGCCGGCGTAGGCGGCCTGGTTGAAGGATTTGTCGAACTTGCCGCCCAGCTCGTAGATCACGGCTGGCACGGCGTTGGCAAGGCTGCTGGCCATCAAGCAGGCAGCCGATAGCGCCCAGCAACCGGCGCGGATCCGGCCCCGCCGATCCGCCAGCGCGGCCCCCTTGAGGCGCAGCGGGGCAGCCGCTTCGGGTGGGGTCGTCAGAACATTGCCTTGAACTGCGCGCCCCAGGTGCGCGGCTCGTTGACGAAGCCGGTCAGGTTGTTGAAGTCGATGCCACCGACGATCCGGATCTGGTTCGTGATGTTGCGCCCGAAGATCGCCGCGTCGTACTTGCCGTTGCCCCAGGTGTAGCCGACGCGCACGCCGCCTTCGGTCAGCGCCTTGCCGGTGAATTCGGTTGACTCGTAGAGGAAGAAGTTGACCTTGCTGCGGTAGACCCAGTCGGTGAAGGCATACAACTCGCCCCCCGGCATCGAGTGCGAGTAGCGGGCGGTGAAGCTGACCGTGGTCTTGGGCGCTTGCGGCAGCGGGTTGCCGTTGATGAATGCCGCACTGCGAGGACCGCCCACCTGTGGATCGGTGACCGTGCACTCCGCGCAGACCGCCACGGCAAGGGACGGGTCCTTGATCTTGGTGTCGTTGTAACCCACCCCCAAGGTCGCCAGCAACTTGTCGGTGATGAAGGCCTGCATGTCCATCTCGAAGCCCTGGCCGGTCGCCTCCTTTGCACTCAGCAAGATGTTGGCGTTGCCGGCACCGCCGACCGCAGTCAGCTGCAGATCCTTGACCTTGTAGCTGAAAACGCCGAAGTTCAGCCGCGCACGCCGGTCGAACAGGTCGGCCTTGACGCCGACCTCGACCGAGGTGTTGCTCTCCGGCCCGGCGACGGACTGGTTGTTGAAAGCGCTCGCGCCCTGCACGCTGGCTGCACGGAAACCGGTGGCGGCGCGGGCGTACAGGTTGGTGGTCTTGTCCAGGGCATAGGTGCCGCTGAGGTCCCAGTTGAACTTGCTGTCGCTCGGCGAGGCGCTCAGAGGCCCCAGCGCGCCGAGCTGGGCCAAGGTGCACTTCGGCGGGCCGGGAATGAAGCCGAGCGTGGGACCGACGCAGGGCGCGAAGCCACTGTTGTTGTAGTCCTCGACCTGGAAGTCCTTCTCGTCCTTGGTGTAACGCAGGCCGGCGCGCAGTCGCAGCGCCGGACTGACGGCGTAGTTGAGGGCACCGAACAGGGCGACAGCGTCGTTCTTCTGGCGCACGCGCAGGTAGCCGTCTTGCGCGTTGGCGGCCAACGAGTCGTAGCTGAAGCTCTCGATCTTGTAGTCCTCCTTGAAGAGAAACAGGCCGGCCTGCCAGTTGAAGGCGCCGCGGCTGTTCGACTCCAGCCGCAATTCCTGCGTCCACTGCGAGTGCGCCGGTATGCCGTCGGCCGACTCGGACGCGAAGGGGATCGCACCGGGCGCAAAGTAGGGCCCGGCGCTGCCGTCGATGTCGCCGCGGCTGAAGGTGCGAACTTGCTCATAGCCCGTGATCGAGTACAGCGTCATGTCGCCCAGGTTCCAGCGCAGGCGCAAACTGCCGCCGTAGTTCTGCAGCTCGGACTCGTTGGCGCCGTCGATGGCGATCTTCTTGATGTCGAAGCCCGACACCAGCTCATTGGTGCCCGGCTGGATGATGCGGGCTCGGAACAACCGGGCCGAGCCGCTGAAGTCGCGTGCGTGCACGTTGGCCAGGGCGCTGAAGTCCTTGCTCGGTTCGGTCAGCCACTGCATGCGCAGAGCGCTGTCGCGGTAACCCTCGAGGTCTTGCGTCGGGCCGCCTGGATTCGTGTTCTTGGCCCAGTCGTTGCGCGTCTGATTGAGCAGCGACATGCGCAGCGCCGATTCCTTGCCCAGCGGCACGTTCAGTGCGCCTTCGGCGTTGACCGTGCTGAAGGTGCCGATCGACAGGCTGCCGTAGCCCTCGCTCTTGCCCAGGGCGGGGCGCGTCGAATCGAACTTGACCACGCCAGCGGGGGTGTTGCGACCGAACAGCGTGCCCTGCGGTCCGCGCAGGACTTCGATGCGGGCCACGTCGAACACCGGGAAGCCCTTCAGGATCGGGTTCTCCTGCACCACGTCGTCATACACCAGCGACACCGGCTGCGACGCGTTCAGGCGGAAGTCGGTGTTGCCATAGCCGCGCAGGTAAAAGCGCGGGAACGCGCGGCCGAAGGAGGATTCGATGTTCAGGCTCGGCACCCGGCCAGACAGCACGCGCAGATCCTGCCCGCTGGTGCCCAGCACGTCGAGCAACTCGCCCTGCACCACGCTGACGGAGTTGGGGACTTGCTGCAGGTTCTCGACCCGGCGCTCGGCCGTTACAGTGATGGTCTCGAGCTTGCCGGCTTCGGTTTGTGCCGACGCACCAAGATGCAGCGCAGCCAGCGCCGCGGCTGCCAGAGAGTGGTGCATGAATGCCGAAGCATGGCGTTGAACTCGACGGGACACGTGAGACATGGAACCTCCGGAATTTGATGTCGTGTACAGGTGCAAGGCGCATGCCACCGCTGCGCGGCGACGGGAAGGTGGCATCATCACCGCGGCGTCGAGCGCGGTCTATCGTGAGTCGCCCCGGCCAGTGGCGATTTGACGCCGCGACGCCACAACCCAGGTTCACCAGGCTCTCCATGCTCACCGACGCGCAGATCACCCAGTGGCAGCAGGACGGGTTCCTGGTTCTGCCGGACTTCAAGTCGGCGCAAGCGGTCGCGGCGCTGCGTGAGCGCAGCCTGGCGATCGTCGATGGCCTGGTGTTGAACGGCACCTTGCCGGTGTTCTCGACCCGGGACCGTCAGCGCGTGGTCGACGCAGCGTTGCTCGACTCGGCCGACCAGGTGCATTGCTTCTTCGAGGAGGACGCCATCGATGCCGAGGGCCGCCTGCAAGTGCCCAAGGACCAGGCGGTCAACAAGATCGGCCATGCCCTGCATGACCGCGACCCGGTGTTCGAGCACTTCTCGCGCGACCCGCTGCTGGCTGAATTGGCGCGCGATCTTGGCCTCGAGCGGACGCTGTTGATGCAATCGATGCTGATCTTCAAACAGCCGCGCATTGGTGGCCAGGTCAACTGGCACCAGGACGCCAGCTTCCTGGCCACCGATCCGCAAAGCGTGATCGGCTTCTGGTTCGCGCTCGAAGACGCGACCCGAGACAACGGCTGTCTGTGGGTTGAGCCGGGCGGCCACCGCGGTCCGCTGCGCGAGCGCTACGGGCGCACGCCGCATGGCTTGAAGATGGAGCGCCTGGACGATACGCCCTGGCCGTCGGGCGCAGCCACGCGCCCGCTTGAGGTCGGCGCCGGCACGCTGGTGGTGTTCGACGGCCTGCTGCCGCATGCCAGCGCGGTCAACCTGTCTGCCCAGTCACGCATGGCCTACACGCTGCACGCGGTCGACGCGGGGGCGACTTATGCCGCGCGCAACTGGCTGCAGCGCAGCGCCGACTTCCCGGCGCGAGGCTTCGCCTGACGACCCGGCCGGCTTATTCCACCGCCTTGACCATCGCCTCGACCACCTTCTTGGCGTCGCCGAAGACCATCATGGTCTTGTCCATGTAGAACAGCTCGTTGTCCAGGCCGGCGTAGCCCGCGGCCATCGAGCGCTTGTTGACGATCACGGTCTTGGCCTTGTAGGCCTCGAGGATCGGCATGCCGTAGATGGCACTGCCCTTGATCATCGCGGCAGGGTTCACCACGTCGTTGGCGCCCAGGACGATCGCCACGTCGACTTGGCCGAACTCGCCGTTGATGTCTTCCATCTCGAAGACCTGGTCGTAGGGCACCTCGGCTTCGGCCAGCAGCACGTTCATGTGGCCCGGCATGCGCCCGGCCACCGGGTGGATCGCGTACTTGACGGTCACGCCCTTGGCGGTGAGCTTGGCGGCGAGTTCCTTCACCGCATGCTGGGCGCGCGCCACGGCCAGGCCGTAGCCCGGCACGATGACGACCGTTTCGGCGTTGCCCAGGATGAAGGCCGCGTCGTCGGCGCTGCCGCTCTTGACCGGCCGTTGCTCCACGCTGCCGACGGCGGTGGTGGTCTCGCCGCCGAACCCGCCCAGGATGACGTTGAAGAACGAGCGGTTCATCGCCTTGCACATGATGTAGCTCAGGATCGCGCCGGAGCTGCCGACCAGGGAGCCGGCGACGATCAGCATGGCGTTGTTCAGCGAGAAACCGATGCCCGCCGCGGCCCAGCCCGAATAGCTGTTGAGCATGCTCACCACCACCGGCATGTCGGCACCGCCGATCGGGATGATCAACGTCACGCCGATCACGAAGGCCAGCACGAGCATCAACGCGAAGTACTGATTCGACTGCGTCACGGTGTACGCGACGATCAACCCCAGCATCGCCAGACCGAGCACGGCGTTGAGTACATGCTGGCCCGCGAACTGCACCGGCGCGCCCTGGAACAGGCGGAACTTGTAGGTGCCCGAAAGCTTGCCGAAGGCGATCACGGAGCCGCTGAAGGTGATGGCGCCGATGGCCGCACCGAGCGCCAACTCCAGGCGGTTGCCGTGCGGGATCTCGCCGCCCTTGGCGGTGATGCCGAAAGCCCAGGGTTCGACCGCCGCGGCGATGGCGATGAACACTGCCGACAAGCCGATCATGCTGTGGAAGAAAGCCACCAGCTCGGGCATCTTGGTCATCTCGACGGTCTTGGCGCGCCAGGCGCCGTAGCCGCCGCCGACGACCAGCCCGAGCAGCACCCAGGCCATGCCGATCACGCCCCCTTGGCCCATCTGGCCCGACAGCTTGACGATCAGGGCCGCCGTGGTCAGCACGGCGATGGTCATGCCAATCATGCCGAACAAGTTGCCGCGGATCGAGGTTGTCGGGTGCGACAGGCCCTTCAGAGCCTGAATGAAGCAGACGCTGGCGACCAGGTACAGCAGGGTGACAAGGCTCAGACTCATACCGACCTCCGCAGAGCCGTCTCAAGGCGGTCGGGCGCGCCCGCGCGGGGGCTCATGAGTGGCTCCCCTCGGCCGGCTTGGTCGGGCGTTCTTTCTTCTTGAACATTTCGAGCATGCGCCGCGTGACCAGGAAGCCACCGAAGATGTTCACCGCCGCCAGCGCCACCGCCAACACACCCATGGTTTTGGCCAGGCCACCCTCGGTGAGGGCTGCGGCCAGCATGGCGCCGACGATGACGATGGCCGAGATTGCGTTGGTCACGGCCATCAGCGGCGTGTGCAGGGCGGGGGTCACGGTCCAGACCACGTGGTAGCCGACGTAGATCGCCAGCACGAAGATGATCAGGTTGGTAACGGTGGGACTGACAAATTCCATGATCGCTGTCTCCTAGGCGGAATCGGTGTGGGGTTGGGGTGGGCGGTGCAGCAGTCGAACCCAGAACCAGAGTTCGAGCGCCATGCCGGCCACCACCAGGCCGGTGGCCGGGGTGCTCAAGCCCAGGCCATAGCAGACCAGGGCTGCGATGAGCAGCAGCGCGGTGAGGGCCTGTCGCAGCTTCATGGCCGGGCTCTAAAGACGCTTGACGTCGCCGCCCTGCGTCATCAGGCAGGCCACGACGATGTCGTCGTCCATCGGCACGTGAAAGGCGCCGTCCTTGTCGATGACGAGCTTGAGGAAGTCGAGCACGTTGCGTGCGTAGAGCGATGAGCTGTCGGCCGCCACCAGCGCCGGGATGTTGGTTTCGCCGACGATCGTCACGCCATAGCGCGAGACCGTCTTGCCGGCTTCCGTGAGAGGGCAATTCCCGCCGGCCGGGGCGGCCATGTCGACGATCACGCTGCCGGGTTTCATCGACTTGACCATCTCCTCGGTGATCAGCACCGGCGCGGCGCGGCCCGGAATCAGTGCGGTCGAGATGACGATGTCGGCCGCAGCCACGCGTTTGGCAACTTCGACTTTCTGTCGCGCCAGCCACGACGGCGGCATCGGCTTGGCATAGCCGCCAACGCCCTCGGCGGCTTCCTTCTCTTCGGCCGTCTCGTAGGCGACGTCGATGAACTTGGCGCCGAGCGACTCGACCTGCTCCTTCACCGAAGGCCGCACATCGGAGGCCTCGATCACCGCGCCCAGGCGCTTGGCGGTGGCAATCGCTTGCAAGCCGGCCACGCCAACGCCCAGGATGACCACGCGCGCGGCCTTGATCGTGCCGGCGGCGGTCATCAGCATCGGGAACAGGCGCTGGTACTTGTCGGCGCCGATCATCACCGCCTTGTAGCCGGCGATGTTGGCCTGGCTGGACAGCACATCCATGCTCTGCGCGCGGGTCGTGCGCGGTGCGGCTTCGAGCGCAAAGCTGGTCAACCCGGCGCCGGCCAGGCGGTTCAGGTTGTCCTTGTCGAACGGATTGAGCATGCCGACCAGGGCTGCGCCCGTTTTCACCAGCACCAGCTCGTCGAGCGACGGGCTGCGCACCTTGAGAATCAGGTCGGCCGCGAAGGCGCCCGTGCGGTCGGTGATTTCTGCGCCGGCGGCCTGATACGCCTCGTCGGTCGCGCTCGCGGCGACGCCGGCGCCGGCCTGCACCCGCACGGTGTGGCCCTGGGCCTTGAGTTTCTTCGCCGTTTCGGGCGTGACGGCGACGCGCGTCTCGCCGGCCACCGTTTCGAGCGGAACGCCGATCAGCATGGTGTGGTTCTCCTCGGGCAGTCTTGCCGTGCCGCCCGGGTGCGGGCTTCTTGGGCCGAGAGCTTAATGCAGGCGTGGCCGCTGGCGCCTCGGGGCTTGCGCGGGGCTAGGATGCGCACAGCATGATCTCCGACTCCCGCTGGAAGCCGAGTGTCACCGTGGCCGCGCTGATCGAGCAGGACGGCCGTTTCCTCTTGGTCGAGGAGCACACCGCCGACGGCCTGCGCCTGAACAATCCGGCCGGTCACCTCGACCCTGGCGAGTCGCTGTTGCAGGCCGTCGTGCGCGAGGTGCTCGAAGAGACTGCGTGCGCCTTCACGCCCAGCCACCTGGTCGGCATTTACCTCGCGCGCCTGCAGCGGGGCAGCGAAGACATCACCTACTTGCGCTTTGCTTTCGCCGGCAGCGTCGGACCGCCCGAGCCGGGCCGCATCCTGGACACACCCGTGGTGCGCACCCTGTGGCTCAGCCCGAGCGAGATCCAGGCCAGCCAAGCGCGCCACCGCAGCCCCCTGGTCTGGCGCTGCGTGCAGGACCACCAGGCGGGCCGCCGCTACCCGCTGGACACCCTGAGCACCGACGGCCACCTCGGGCTGGCTTGAGACCTGTGTCCCGAGCGATGCCAGGCAGGCTTCACATGCGCGACAGCACCCGGTCGACCATCACGCCGCTCTGGCCGAGGTAATGCACCGGATCGCACAGGCGGGCCAGGGCCGCGCGGTCCAGGTGCCGCGTGATCGCGGCGTTCTCGCACAGCAGATCGAGCAGCGGCCGCTGCTGCTGCAGCGCCGCGCGGCAGAGGTCCTGCACCAGGTCGTGTGCCGCTTCGCGTCCGATCCAGGGCGCCAGGCCCATCATGACGGCTTCGCTCATCACCAGGCCGTGCGTCATGTCGATGTTGCGGCGCATGGCGGCCGCGTCGACCTCCAGGCCCTCGAGCACCTGGCGCGACAGCTTGAGTGCGCCCGCCATCAGGCAGAAGGCCTCGGGCAGCACGATCCACTCGATCTGCCACGGCCCCGTGCTGCGCTCGTGGTCGGCCACCATCGCGTCCATCAGCGCGGCACTGTGCTGCCGCACGACCGAGATGGCGGCATGGATGTAGCCGCTGGCGACCGGGTTGCGCTTTTGCGGCATCGTGCTGGACGATCCGCGGCCGGGCGCAAATGGCTCGAAGACCTCCCCGACCTCCGTCTGCATCATGAGCTTGACGTCCATGCTGAGCTTGCCCAGCGTGCCGCCCACCAGCGCCAGGAAGGCGCCCACTTCTGCGATGTTGTCGCGCTGGGTGTGCCAGGCGATGACCGGCTGTTGCAGGCCCAGCTCGGCACACAGTCCCGCTTGGGTGGCCAGGGCGTCAGTCTGCAACGCGGCCAAGGTGCCGGCGGCACCGGCGAATTCGCCCACCAGGACACGCTCGCGCAGCTGCCCCAGCCGCTGCTGGTGCCGCTGGATGGCGGACAGCAGGCCGGCCATTTTGTAGCCGAAGGTGATGGGGATGGCCTGCTGCAAATAGCTGCGGCCGATCATCGGCGTGTCGCGGTGCTCGCGGGCCAAGGCGGCCAGGGCCTGCGCGATGGCTTCGAGTTCCTGCTCGACCAGGGCCAGGCTCTCGCGCACCTGCAGCACGGTGGCCGTGTCGATGATGTCCTGCGTCGTGGCCCCCCAGTGGCAATATTCGCCGAGCTGGTCGCGGCAGCGCTTGTTGAGCTGCGACACGAGGCCGAGGATCGGGTAGCCGCTGCGCTCGGTCTGCTGGCGTAGCAGATCCATGTCGATCTGCTCGAGCCTGCAGTGGCTGGCGATCTCGTCGGCGGCTGCCTGCGGAATCAAGCCCAGCCGGCCTTGCACCAGCGCCAGCGCGCGCTCGATGTCGAGGTACTTCTGTGTACGGTTCTCGTCGCTCCACACCTGGCGCATGGCGTCGGTGGACACGATGCCCCGGAAGATGCTCGAGTCGATGAGGGTGGCGGCCATGGCGGATTGTCCCGCAGGCTTTGGCGCGCGGTACGCTCGGGCATGCCAGAGTCGCCGTTGCCGATCGAGCCCAGCCGACCCGAGGCGGTGAGTTTTCGGGCCGCCATCGCCTTTTGGCTCAAGCTCGGCTTCATCAGCTTCGGCGGGCCGGCCGGGCAGATTGCCATCATGCACAGCGAACTGGTCGAGCGCCGGCGCTGGATCAGCGAGAAGCGCTTCCTGCACGCCCTGAACTACTGCATGGTCCTGCCCGGGCCCGAGGCGCAGCAGCTGGCCACCTACATCGGCTGGCTGATGCACCGAACCTGGGGCGGCATCGTGGCCGGGGCCTTGTTCGTGCTGCCATCGCTGGTCATCCTGGTTGCGCTGAGCTGGATCTACTTGCGCTTTGGCAACCTGCCACTGGTGGCCGGCGTCTTCTACGGCCTCAAGCCCGCGGTGATGGCCCTGGTACTGCACGCCGCCTACCGCATCGGGTCGCGCGCGCTGAAGAACCGCTGGATGGGGGCCATCGCGGTGCTGGCCTTCGTCGCAATCGTCGCTTTCAACACGCCCTTCCCGGCGATCGTCCTCGGCGCTGCGCTGATCGGCCACTTCGGCGCGCGCCGCTGGCCGGCCGTCTTCGCACTCGGCGGCGGCCACGCCGGCGCGAAGGCGGGCCATGGCCCGGCCTTGATCGATGACGACACGCCGACGCCGGCCCACGCCCGCTTCTCGCGCCGCGGGCTGCTGCGCGTGCTGGCGATCGGCCTGGGCTTGTGGGCGGTGGCAATGGCCGCGGTGATCGCTCACCACGGCCTGCACAGCACCCTGGCCACGATGGGCCTGTTCTTCACCAAGGCCGCGCTGCTGACCTTTGGCGGCGCCTATGCGGTCCTGCCCTATGTGTACCAAGGGGCGGTCGAGCAGCACGGCTGGCTCACCGGGGCGCAGATGATCGACGGCCTGGCCCTGGGCGAAACCACGCCCGGGCCCCTGATCATGGTGGTGGCCTTTGTCGGGTTCCTCGGCGGCTGGGCCAAGCAGGTGCTCGGCCCGGACGCCCTGTTCGCGGGCGCCGCACTGGCCGCGGTGGTCGTCACCTTCTTCACCTTCCTGCCCTCCTTCGTCTTCATCCTTGCGGGCGGGCCCCTGGTTGAGAGCACCCACGGCCAGCTCGGCTTCACGGCGCCGCTGTCGGCGATCACGGCCGCAGTGGTCGGCGTGATTCTGGCGCTGGCGCTGTTCTTCGCCGGCCACGTGCTGTGGCCCCAAGGGCTGGGTGGACGCTTCGAGCTGGGGTCGGCCGTGATGGCGGTCGGCGCGGCGCTGGCGCTGTTTCGCTTCAAGGTCGGCGTGCTGCCGCTGCTTGGCAGCTGCGCTGTCCTGGGGCTGTTGCTGCAGTTCCTGCGCTGAGAGCGGCCGCGCCTAGCCGGGATAATTCGGCGGTGAACCAGCCCGTCAAGAAGCTTCGCGTCGTGGTCGGCCTGTCGGGCGGGGTGGACTCGGCCGTCACGGCGCACTTGCTCAAGCAGCAGGGCCACGAGGTCGTCGGCATCTTCATGAAGAACTGGGAAGACGACGACGACAGCGAGTACTGTTCGAGCAACATCGATTTTGTCGACGCCGCCGCCGTGGCCGACGTGCTCGGCATCGAGATCGAGCACGTCAACTTCGCTGCCGAATACAAAGACCGCGTGTTTGCCGAGTTCCTGCGCGAGTACCAGGCCGGCCGCACCCCCAATCCGGATGTGCTGTGCAACGCCGAGATCAAGTTCAAGGCCTTCCTCGACCACGCGCTGCGCCTGGGCGCCGAACACATTGCCACCGGGCACTACGCGAGGGTTCGCCAGCGCCACGGCCGCTTCGAGCTGCTCAAGGGCCTGGACCCGGCCAAGGACCAGAGCTACTTTCTGCACCGCCTGAACCAGGCCCAACTGAGCAAGACCTTGTTCCCGGTTGGCGAGTTGAAGAAAACCGAGGTGCGGCGCATCGCTGCCGAGATCGGCCTGCCGAATGCGCGCAAGAAGGACTCGACCGGCATCTGCTTCATCGGCGAGCGCCCGTTTCGCGAGTTCCTCAACCGCTATTTGCAGCACACCCCGGGCGCCATCGAAGACGAGCACGGGCGCAGGCTCGGCGCGCATGTCGGATTGTCTTTCTACACCCTGGGCCAGCGCCAGGGCCTGGGCATCGGCGGGGTCAAGGGCCGCGCTGACGCCGGCGGCGAACACGCACCGTGGTTCGTCGCGCGCAAGGACCTCGAGCGCAACCTCCTGATCGTCGTGCAAGGCCATGGGCACAGGGCCCTGCTGTCGAGCAGCCTGCAGGCCGACGATGTCCGCTGGGTTGCAGGGCAGGCGCCGGTCGCGGCCGCGCTAGCGGCCAAGACACGCTATCGCCAGGAAGACGCGCCGTGCCGGTTCTCACCGCAGGGCGCCGGCTTCTGCCTGGACTTCGAGGGCCCCCAGTGGGCCGTTACGCCAGGCCAGAGCGCCGTGCTGTACGACGGCGAGATCTGCCTGGGCGGTGGCGTGATTGCGGCGACCGGACCTGTTCAGGCCGAGGTCGCCGCCAGCCCGTGACGGGCCTGACCGCGTCAGCTTCCGCCTTACAGGACCGGGATCAACACGCCGCTGAGGACGTGGATCACGCCATTGCTGGCGCGCACATCGACCGCAACGATGCTTTTGGGCGTGGCCGTGCTGTCGGTGATGCGCGCGATGGTGGGCGCCGGGCCGGCTGTGATCGTGATGTTCTGCCCTGCCAGCGTGGCCACCGGCGTGCCGAAGGGGATGCCGGAGGACAGCACTTGGGCGCCCAGCACGTGGTAAGTCAGCACGGTGCTGAGTTGCGGGCCGGTCAAGGTGGCGACGGTGCTGGCGATCGCGGCAAAGGCGTCGTTCGTCGGTGCGAAGACCGTGAACGGGCCCGCGCCGCTGAGGGTCGGCACCAGACCGCGCGCGCTCACGGCCCCAACCAGGGTCGAGAAGGCGGCCGGGTTGGCCTGGGCCATCTGCACGATGTTCAGCACGCCGGGCGGGATCAAGACCTTGTCGATGACGTGAACGATGCCGTTGCTGGCAGCCACGTCGCCAGTCGTCACGATTGCTTGCGTCAGGACGGCATCACCGAGCCTGAGGCCGCTGGTGGTGCTGAGCGCCAGCGTTGCGGGGGCACCCGCAAAGGCATACAGCGTCGGCTGCGTCGCTGCGCCGGAGATCAGCTCCGTTGCGGTCTTGCGGGTCGGCAGCACGTGGTAGGTCAGGATGCTGGCCAGGGCACTCGCCGGCAAGGCCTCGACCATTGCGGTCGCGCTGGCGAAGCCCAGGCGCGTGGCCAGCGTCGTGAACGCGGCGTCGGTGGGGGCCAACACGGTCAGGCCGGCCGTCGGCGACGACAGCGTCGTCACCAGATCGGCCTTGGTGGCGGCGGCAACCAGCGCTGTGAAGCCCTGCTGTTGCGCCACTTCAACCAGGGTGCGCGGCGCGGGATCGTCACTACCGCCGCAAGCGCTCACTAGCGCGGCGGTGGCTGTAACAGCAATAAACTTGGTGAACCAGTTTTTCATCGCGGGGAACTCCTTGAGGGTGAATTTCGTGCGCGCCGACGTCGTCTGAGGCATGTGACGGACGCAGCTTTACCAAGCAACCTGAAATTTATACCGCCAAGTTCAGTTATGCAACTGACAGGTATTATCCGTGACCGCTGAGGGGAGATGCGGCACGCTCGCGCTGGGCCGAGCCGGACCGGGCCGCATGGATCCTTGGGCGCTACTTGAGCCGCGCGCCGGCGGCGTCGAGCACGTGCACCGTCACCTCGATGGCGCTGCGCACGCTTTGCGTCACGGTGCAGAAGTCTTCAAACTGCGCCAGCGCCCGGTCGAGATGTTGCAGCGCTGCGGCCGGCTGGCCCAAGCTGAGCACCACGTGCAGCGCCTTGATGCGCAGGCGCCCCTCGGCATTGCGCGCGGTTTCACTGCGCACCTCGGCGCTGATCGGCTCGGGCTGCTGCTTGTACTTGCGCAAGGAAAACAGCAGCGAGGCTGCCAGGCAATTGCCCACCGCCGCGGCCAGCAGCTGCTCGGGCGACGGGCCCTGGCCCCCGCCCAGCGGCGGCGGCTCGTCAGCGCGCAGCGAGGGCACGCCTGCGCCGAACTGGATCTCGAAGGCGTAATCCTGCTGTTGGGTCAGGCGCGCGCTGGGGGTGGCGGTGGGGGTGGCGGTCATCATGGGCTCCTTGGGGCCCAAAAACGATAACGCCCCGCAGTGCGGGGCGCCTTGGCCAGGATCAAGCAACGTTGCCTGTTTCAAAAGGGAATGTCGTCATCCATGTCGTCGAAGCCGGTCGGCGACTTGGCTGGCGCGCTGGCCGCCGGCCGCCCCGCCGCCGGCCGTGGCGCAGGCGCGCTGCGCTGGCCGCCGCCACTGTCATCGCCGCCAGCGCCCGCGCCGCCTTCGCGGCCGCCCAGCAGTTGCATCTCCGCGGCGACGATCTCCGTCGTGTACTTTTCGACGCCTTCTTTGTCGGTCCACTTGCGCGTCTTCAGGCGCCCTTCCACGTACACCGGGCGGCCCTTCTTCAGGTACTCGCCGGCAATCTCGGCCAGGCGGTCGTAGAACACCACGCGGTGCCACTCGGTTTCCTCCTGCTTCTCGCCGCTGGTCTTGTCCTTCCACTGCCGACTGGTGGCGATGGTGACGTTGCAGATGGCCGAGCCGCTGGGCGCGTAGCGGACCTCGGGGTCTTTGCCGAGGTTGCCGACGATGATGACTTTGTTGACCGAGGCCATGGGCGCTCCTTGAGCGGGCGTTGAAGGGGTGGGCAGCGATGATACCGACCGGCTGCGCTGCGCCCATCCCTAGGCGCCCGGGCGCCGGGGCGCGCGCAGCGCCCTTCAAGGCTCGCCATCCCAGTAGTCGAGGCTGTTCGCCGCCCGCTGCACCAGGCGGTGACCGGGGGCGAAGGCGCCCAGCTTGCCGGCGTCTGGGTAGTAGCAGATCTCTGGGCGTTCCTGGGTGCTGATGCTGAGGTAGTGCATCGGCGCGTCCGAGGTGTTGATGAACTGATGCGGGTACTCGGGCCCGGGCGGTATCACCACCACGTCACCGGCCCGCACCGGCAGCAGTTCACCTGCCACGCGCAGGCTGCCGGCCCCCTGCAGGATCACGAACATCTCTTCTTGCGCCAAGTGGTAGTGGTAGGGGCAGCTGCGCATGCCCGGGGCCAGGATGTCGAAGCCGGCGCCGAGCTTCTTGGCCGCCATGCCGTCGGTGATGCCGCCGCACTGGGTGTCGTAGAGCGGCGCGCGGGCCTGGCGCTCGAGTTGAACTTCGTCGGTGTTGCGAATGAGTTGCTGGCGCAAGGTGCTTGCGCTGGCACCGTTGTCTGGCATGGTGGTCTCCCGATGGGTAGCGCGATCTTCGCACCGCACGGCTGGCTTACCATCGCCGGCCGATGACAGCCGCCCTCGCGCTCCCCCAGTCCGTCCTGCACGAAGTCTTCGGCTACAGCGCCTTCCGTGGCCTGCAGGGCGACGTGGTGGCGCATGTCACTGCCGGCGGCGACGCGCTGGTGCTGATGCCCACCGGCGGCGGCAAGAGCCTGTGCTACCAGATCCCGGCCATCGTGCGCCACCGTACCGGTCGAGGTGTGGCGGTGGTGGTGAGTCCGCTGATCGCGCTGATGCACGACCAGGTCGGCGCGCTCGAAGAGGCCGGGGTGCATGCGGCCTTCCTCAACTCCACGCTGAGCAGCGACGAAACCGCGCGCATCGAGCGCGAGTTGCGTTCCGGCCGCCTGGTGCTGCTCTACGCCGCGCCCGAGCGCCTGCTCACGCCGCGCTTCCTGGCCATGCTCGACTCGCTGCATGAGCGCGGCCTGCTCAGCTTGTTCGCAATCGACGAAGCCCACTGCGTCAGTCAGTGGGGCCATGACTTCCGCGAGGAGTACCTGGGCCTGTCGATCCTGCATGAGCGCTTTGCCAGGGTGCCACGCATCGCGCTGACCGCCACGGCCGACCACATCACACGCGCCGACATCGTCAAGCGCCTGGCGCTGGAAGGCGCCGAGACCTTCGTCGCCAGCTTCGACCGCCCGAACATCCGCTACGCCATCGCCGAGAAGGACGAGCCCAAGCGCCAGTTGCTGCGCTTCATCCGCGACGAGCACGAGGGCGAGGCCGGCATCGTCTACTGCGGCACGCGCAAGAAGGTCGAAGAAACGGCGGACTGGCTCAACGCCGAAGGCATCGCAGCCCTGCCCTACCACGCCGGCCTCGACGCTGGCCTGCGCCAGCGCCACCAGGACCGCTTCCTGCGCGAAGACGCCATCGTGATGGTGGCCACGATTGCCTTCGGCATGGGCATCGACAAGCCCGACGTGCGCTTCGTCGCCCATCTCGACCTGCCCAAGAACATCGAGGCCTACTACCAGGAGACCGGCCGCGCCGGCCGCGACGGTGCGCCCGCCAACGCCTGGATGGTCTACGGCCTGCAGGACGTGGTGAATCAGCGCCGCATGATCGACGAAAGCCCCGCAGAGGAGGAGTTCAAGCGCGTACAACGCGGCAAGCTCGACGCCCTGCTGGCCCTGGCCGAGGCGCATGACTGCCGGCGCGTGCGCCTGCTGGCCTACTTCGGTGAGGCTTACAGCGGGCCGCCCGCTGCCGGGCCGCGAGCCCACGAAGTGCCGAGCTCGGGGGCCACATGTGGCAATTGCGACAACTGCCTGACGAATCCCGACACCTGGGACGGCACCGAAGCCGCTCGCAAACTCTTGTCGTGCATCTACCGCTTCCAGCACGGCAGCGGCATCAGCTTCGGTGCCGGCCACCTGATCGACGTGCTGCGTGGCAAGGTCACCGACAAGGTCACCCAGCACGGCCACCAGCGCTTGTCCACCTTCGCCATCGGTGCCGATCTCGACGACGGGCGCTGGCGCGGCGTGCTGCGCCAACTGGTGGCGCTCGGCCATGTCGTGCCCGAGGGCGAATACAACACCCTGGGGCTGACCGACAGTGCGCGCTCGGTGCTGAAGGGCGAAGTGCCGATCGTGCTGCGCGTGCCGCGGGCCGCGGCGCCGCGCAGCCGCGAGCGCAAGGAGCGCGGCGCCGCGCCGCGCCGCGCCCCCGCAGCGGTGGCCGAGCTCGACGGTGGGGCCCAGCAGCGCTTCGCTGCGCTCAAGGCCTGGCGCGGCGAAGTCGCGCGCGAGCACAACCTGCCGGCCTACGTGGTGTTCCACGACGCCGCGCTGGCCGCCATGGCGCGCGAGCTGCCCGGCAGCCTGGACGAGCTTGCCGGCATCAGCGGCGTCGGCGCCAAGAAGCTGGAGGCCTACGGGCGCGAGATCCTGCGCGTGCTGGACGAGGCGCGCTGAGCGAATTGGAGGCGCTGACGAGGCGTCGATTGCGCCGGCCGGGCGGCACTGCCGATAATGGCGGGTTCGCCGTTTCGAGTCCCCATGCCACCAGACCGCACTCAGCTCCGCATCCGCGGCGCACGCACGCACAACCTGAAGAACATCGACCTGGACATCCCGCGCGACGCGCTGGTGGTGATCACGGGTCTGTCGGGCTCGGGCAAATCGAGCCTGGCTTTCGATACCCTTTACGCCGAGGGGCAGCGGCGCTATGTCGAGAGCCTGAGCGCCTACGCGCGGCAATTCCTGCAGCTGATGGAAAAACCCGATGTCGATGTCATCGAGGGCCTGTCGCCAGCCATCAGCATCGAGCAGAAGGCGACCTCGCACAACCCGCGCTCGACGGTCGGCACCATCACCGAGATCCACGACTACCTGCGCCTGCTGTATGCCCGCGCCGGCACGCCCTTCTGCCCCGACCACGATCTGGCGCTGCAGGCGCAGAGCGTGGCGCAGATGGTCGACGCCGTGCTCGCGCTGCCCGAAGACACGCGCCTGGCCATCCTGGCGCCCGTGGTGCGCGACCGCAAGGGCGAGTTCGTCGAACTGTTTGCAGACATGCAGGCTCAGGGCTATGTGCGCTTTCGCGTCGATGGCGCCGTGGTCGAGGCCGCCGAGCTGCCCAAGCTGAAGAAGGCCGAGAAGCACGACATCGATGTCGTCGTCGATCGCGTCAAGGTTCACGCCGGGCTCCAGCAAAGGCTGTCCGAGAGCTTCGAGGCCGCCCTGCGCATTGCCGACGGCCGCGGGCTCGCGCTGGAGCTGGACAGCGGCAAGGAACACCTGTTCTCCAGCAAGTTCGGCTGCCCCGTGTGCAGCTACTCGCTGCCCGAGCTCGAGCCGCGCCTGTTCTCGTTCAACTCGCCGGTCGGGGCCTGCCCGAGCTGCGACGGCCTGGGCCAGGTGACGGCTTTCGACCCAGAACGCGTCGTCGCCTTCCCGTCGATCAGCCTGGCCAGTGGCGCCATCAAGGGCTGGGACCGGCGCAATGCCTACACCCACTCGTTGCTCGAATCCGTGGCCAAGCACTACGGCTTCGATGTCGAGACGCCGTTCGAGCAACTGAGCAAGGCGCACCAGCAGGTCTTGCTTTACGGTTCGGGCGTGACCGAGATCGCCTTCGTCTACCAGGCCGACGGCGCCGCGGGGCGCAAGCGCAGCGTCAAGCGCTCGCACCCCTTCGAGGGCGTGATCCCCAGCTTCGAGCGGCGCTGGCGCGAAACCGACTCGGCCGCGGTGCGTGAAGATCTGTCGCGTTACCAGGCACCCAAGCCCTGCCCCGATTGCCGCGGCACGCGCCTGAAGCGCGAGGCACGCCATGTCTTCCTGCAAGGCCAGGACCCTGCCGTGCGCGGGCTGCCGATCTACGAGGTCGAGCAAGCCACGCTGGCCAACTGTCTGGCCTACTTCGAGTCGCTTCACCTCGTCGGCAACAAAGCCGACATCGCCGAGAAAGTGATGCGCGAGGTTCGCTCGCGGCTGAAGTTCTTGAACGACGTCGGCTTGAACTACCTCAGCCTGGACCGCAATGCCGACTCCTTGTCCGGCGGTGAGGCCCAGCGCATCCGCCTGGCTTCGCAGATCGGCTCGGGCCTGACGGGGGTGATGTACGTGCTCGACGAACCCAGCATTGGTCTGCACCAGCGCGACAACGAGCGCCTGATCGCCACCCTGCGCCGCCTGCGCGACCTCGGCAACAGCGTGTTGGTGGTCGAGCACGACGAAGACATGATCCGCAGCGCCGACCATGTCGTCGACATGGGCCTGGGCGCTGGCGTGCACGGCGGCCGCGTGATCGCGCAGGGCACGCCGGACGAGGTGGCGGCGAATGCCGAATCGCTGACCGGGCGCTACCTCGGCGGCGTGCTGCGCATCGCGGTGCCGCAGCGGCGCGTGGCGCTGGCCGACAAGCCCGCGCCGCAGCACCTGACGATCTTCAACGCTCGCGGCAACAACCTGCAGGGCATCAACGTCGAAATCCCGGTCGGCCTCTTCACCTGTGTCACCGGCGTTTCGGGCTCGGGCAAGAGCACCCTGGTCAACGACACGCTCTACACCGCAGTGGCCAAGAGGCTCTACCAGAGCCACGCCGAGCCGGCGCCGCACGACACCATTGAGGGCCTGGAAGCTTTCGACAAGGTGATCAACGTCGACCAGAGCCCCATCGGGCGCACGCCCCGCTCCAACCCGGCCACCTACACCGGCCTGTTCACGCCGATCCGCGAACTCTTCGCTGAAGTGCCGGCGGCGCGCGAGCGCGGCTACGGCCCCGGACGCTTCTCCTTCAATGTCGGGTCATCCGGAGGCGGGGGCCGCTGCGAGGCCTGCCAAGGCGACGGCGTGCTCAAGGTCGAGATGCACTTCCTGCCCGACGTCTATGTGCCCTGCGACATCTGCCACGGCGCGCGCTACAACCGCGAAACGCTGGAGATTCTCTACAAGGGCAAGCACATCACCGGCGTGCTCGGCATGACGGTGGAAGACGCCTTCAGCTACTTCTCTGCCGTGCCGAACATCGCGCGCAAGCTGCAGACCCTGCTCGACGTCGGCCTGGGCTACATCACGCTCGGCCAGAGCGCCACCACGCTGTCGGGCGGCGAGGCCCAGCGCGTCAAGCTGGCGCTCGAGCTGTCCAAACGCGACACCGGGCGCACGCTCTACATCCTCGACGAGCCGACCACCGGCCTGCACTTCGCCGACATCGAGCTGCTGCTCAAGGTGCTGCACCAATTGCGCGACGCCGGCAACACCATCGTCGTCATCGAGCACAACCTGGACGTCATCAAGACGGCCGACTGGCTCATCGACATGGGTCCCGAAGGCGGTGGCGGCGGCGGCCAGGTCGTGGTCTGCGGCACGCCCGAGACCGTCGCCGCCCACGCGCACAGCCACACCGCTCGTTTTCTCGCGCCGCTGCTGGCGCGTGACGCAGCGCACGAACGGGCACCCGCAACGCCGCCACTGTGACAAGTAGACACGCGACGGTGTGGGTCGGCGTGAACTGCGCCCCTCGCACGAGGCGCCCGGTATTCCGAGAATTGGGCGATGTTGTCCGGCCAGTTCGCACGATTGCCTCGACCAGCTCTCAGCCTGCTGGCCGCGTTGCTGGCCGCGGGCGTGTTCGGCGCAGCGCAGGCTGACAGCGCGCTCGAACCCTGTGTCGATGCCCAGGCACTCGAGCGTGCGCTGCAGCGCCTGAACGAAGTGCGTCAACTCGGCGAGGCGCCTTGCGTGTCCGGCAAAGTCGTGATGCCGCCCCTGGCCTGGGAAGCCCGTCTGGCCGGCAGCGCGCAGCAGCAGGCCGCCGATCTGGCGTTGCGTGATCTGCTGTCGCACGTCGACGCGCGTCAGCGCGGTCTGGGTGCGCGCTTGCGCGGTGCGGGTTATGCCGCTTCGAGCGCGGGTGAGAACCTGGCTGCAGGCCAGACCACCTTCGACGACACCTTGCAGGCATGGCTGGCCAGCCCCCGCCATTGCGCCAACCTGATGCAGCCCGACTTCCGCGATGTCGGCCTGGCGTGTGTGCAGCGCCCGGGTTCGCGCTACGAGCGTTTCTGGGTCGCCCACCTTGGCGCGCCGGTGCGCGGCCCGACGCACGCGGCGGCGGCGCCGCTCAGCCCGGCCGTCGTCGCCGCGCGCTGACCAGCGCCAACAGCGCAAGGCCCAGCAGCAAACTGGCCCAGGTGGCCGGCTCCGGAATCGGGCTGACGGGCGACCCGTTGCCGCCGGGAAGGCCCTCCGCGCCGTCGGGCACACCGCCAATGCTCCCGCTGCCGCCACCATCGGGCATGCCGCCGTTGCCACCGACACCGCCACCGGGCATGCCGCTACCGCCATCGTCACCATTACCGCCATCGGGCATACCGCCACCGCCAGTCCCACTGCCGCCCTCGCTGCCCGGCACGCCGGGGAACCGGGGCGGCGCGCCGCCAACCGGTGTCGACCACCAGGGCGTCGGGCCCGCACCAGCGCCAGTGCCGCCCGGTCCGGTATCGACCGCGCCACCCGCGCCACCCCCGCCACCCGGCGACGCTCCGTCTTCACTGCCCGTCGGCCACAGCGGCAGCGTCGCGCCGGCCACGGCCTCGGCAAACGATGAGGTGACTTCCGGCCCACGTGTCGGCGCCGCAGCCGCAGCCGCTGCTGCCGTGCGCTCTGAACTGGTCTCACTGGGCCCATGGGGCGCGGGCGATCCGGTGGCCGCTTGCTGCGCGGCCTCGCGGCTGGGGTCGCCCGCGACCATTGCGGGGCGGCGTTCGATGCGGCTGACGTTGCGGCACACGGTGGGCACCAGAATGCAGTGATCCTGCTCGCAATAGACCACGCCGCGCTCATGCGTTTGCGCGGTCCAGCGCTCGCGCGTCACGCGGCGGCACACCTGGTCGAGGCCGAAGTGCATGTCGCGG
>Ga0163144_10000595_pt1 | contig 84616 bp, 72 predicted proteins | sample OliLak19BULKMAT1_FD_123175 | JGI IMG/M metagenome (GOLD analysis project Ga0163144, IMG submission 123175) | Freshwater microbial mat bacterial communities from Lake Vanda, McMurdo Dry Valleys, Antarctica - Oligotrophic Lake LV.19.BULKMAT1 | ecosystem: Environmental > Aquatic > Freshwater >... | reverse complement strand
CGGACGCCGCGGACGCCGCCTGTTCGACCGATAGCGCCAAAACGAGCGCGAGCGCGACCCTGCGAAGACGCGCGGAAAAAAGGGGCCTACGGCTTTTAAAAAGATTCTTTTTAGCGGGCAATAAAAATCCCCTCGGCTTGTGGAATACCGAAGTATGCCCGAGGGAAGCCGCAATATCAAATGCGTACCGGGGAAGAAATCTTTTTTTAAGCCGGATGCCTGGAGCGAATGGCGGCGGCCAGGCGAGCGTTGACCGGCGTGGGAACTCCCCTCTCGACTCCGATCTGCTCGATCGCGCCGTTTAAAGAGTCGATTTCGGTCCGGCGCCCCCGGCGAAGATCCTGGAGCATCGACGGAAGATGCGCGGCAGTGACTGGAATGAGCGTTCCGATCAGGCGCTCGAGGTAGGAATCGGCTGTCGGCGGATCGAGCGCAACGCCGGCTGCGGCTCCGACCACGTAGCACTCCCGCACGACGGCCTCCATGTCTGCGCGCGTCGTGGGGTCGTTCAGGATGTCCCCGTACGGTATTTCCTTGAGCGTGCAGATGGCGTTGAGCGCGCAGTTGTACACCACCTTCGCCCAGATCGCGGGAATCACGTCCGGGACCGAGACCGTCGGAATTTTCGCAACGGAGAGACTGTAGGCCATCTGTTCCGGTGAAAGTTTCGGTTTCACGGCGGCCACGGCGGGCCCCACGATGATGGGAGGATCGGCGGTCACGGTCACGGTTGCGAGCCCGGGCTTCGTTTCCACCCCGAAAATCGTTCGGCCTCCGAGCAAGCGGTCGGCCGGCACGTGCGAAAGGATCGTTTCGAGATTTCCGAGACCGTTCTGAAGCGAGAGCACTACGGTTTTTTCGGAAAGGAGCGGTCCCAGCTCCGCGGCCGCGCGCGCCGTGTCGTAGGATTTGACGGTGACGATGACGAGGTCGTAGGGCCCTCCCGCCGCCGCGTCCCCCGCGGTCGTGTAGAGATCGAACGCCTTCATGCGGTACTCGCCCCAAATTCCCGTGATCGAAAGACCTGATTTCGCGATCACGTCCAGATGCCACGCGCGACCGAGAAGCGAAACCTGGTGGCCGGTGCGCGCAAGGAACGCTCCCACAACGCTGCCCACCCCACCCGCCCCGAAAATGAGGACCCTCACGCGGCGATCCCCTTCACCGCGTACCGGGTCCTGTCGGGCACACCCGCTTCGAAAAAAGCTTTCTTTCGCTCGACGCATTTGTTGCAGGCGCCGCAGTGCTTGCGGCCGCGCGGCCGGATGCAGGAAAAAGTGAGCTCGAGGGGAAGCGCGGCGAAACGCCGGACGACTTCCGGCTTATGCAGTTTGGAAAGAGGAGCGCGGACGTCGATCCGGGTGCCAAGCGCTTGCGAGAGCGTCCCGGCCATGCGCGCGAAAAATAGCGGAGACGCGTCGGGGAACGGATTCGAGCCGAGCGCGCCGATCTCGACGGCCGTCGCGCCGCGCGAGACGGCCAGGCACGCCGCTTTCGCCAAAAGTACGAGGTTCCGTCCGGGAAGATAAACGTCTTGATCGGCGCTCGAAGCGCCGGGGACGCCGCGGCCGGTCACGCTCCAGTGGCGGCCATACACGTCTTTCATAGGAAGTTCCAGGATTTCGAGAGGGCGAAGGCGGGGCGAGTGAAGTTTCTTGAGGAAAAGCTTGAGAGCCGGCAGTTCAGCAGACTCCCAGGAGAGCCCGCTTTTGACGTAAACGGGAATCACGCGGGTCGCGCGGCCAAGGGCGTCCGAGAGGAGCGCCGCGCTTTCGATTCCCCCGCTTGTCAGCACGCAGACGGCGCCGTCCGCGGTTTCCTTCGCGCGGCTCATGGCCGCGTCAGTTCGCTTTCGCCCGGGAACGCTGCTCGTCGGCCTCGTCGTTGAAGTGATGTTTGACGTTCTTGCCTTCCACGATGAAGATGACGTCCTCGCTGATGTTGGTGGCGTGATCGGCAATGCGCTCGAGATTGCGGGCCACGAGAATGAGGTCCACGGCGCGCGTGATCGATTTGGGATCTTCCATCATGTAGGTCAAAAGCTCCCGGAAAATCTGATCGTTCAGCCGGTCGACGTCGTCGTCCTCCAGGCAAACATGCTTGGCGAGCACGGCGTCCTGATTAACGAAGGCGTCGAGGCTATTCTTGATCATTCGCTGGGCGAGAGTCGCCATGTGAGGGATGTCGATGAGAGGCTTGAGGGGCGGCTCTTTCAGAAGGTAAAAAGAGGTTTCCGCTATGTTGCACGCCTGGTCCGCCACGCGCTCGAGGTTGCTGTTGATCTTGAGCACCGCGGTCAAGAGGCGCAGGTCGCGCGCAACCGGCTGACGGATCGAAAGGAGCCTCAGCGACTCTTCTTCGATCTCGATCTCGATGTGGTTGACGCGGTCCTCGAGATGGAGCACTTCCTTCGAATAGGCGTCGTTCCTGTCGGTGAGGGCCTTGATCGCGAGACCGATCATCTCCTGGGACAGATCTCCCATTTGGAGAAGCTTCTGTTTGAGATGCTTCAGCTCTTCATCGAAATGCCTTTCCATGACTCCCCCTTTCTTAGCCGAAACGTCCGGTGATGTAGCTTTCGGTCATCGGATTGTCCGGCTTCTGGAAAATCTTGTTCGTCGGACCGAACTCGATGAGCTTTCCCAAGAAAAGAAAGCCGGTCTCATCCGATACGCGCGCCGCCTGCTGCATGTTGTGAGTGACGATGATGATAGTATACTGGCTTTTCAACTCCTGGATCAATTCCTCAATGCGTGCGGTCGCCGTCGGGTCGAGCGCCGAACAGGGTTCGTCCATGAGGAGCACTTGGGGGCCGACGGCGAGCGCCCGCGCAATGCAGAGACGCTGCTGCTGGCCGCCGGAGAGTGCGAGAGCGGACTTATTCAGGCGGTCCTTCACCTCGTCCCAGAGCGCGGCTCCGCGCAGGCTTTTCTCGACGATCGCCGACACGGTGTTCTTGTCCTTCATGCCCACGATGCGTAGGCCGTACGCCACGTTGTCGAAAATGGACTTCGGAAAAGGCGTCGATTTCTGGAACACCATTCCGACGTTGCGGCGCAAAGAAACGACGTCCGTTTCACGCGAGTAGATGTCTTTTCCACCCAGAAGTATCTTTCCCTCGATGCGCGTAAGCGGTATCAGGTCGTTCATCCGGTTGAAAAGGCGCAGATAAGTGGACTTGCCGCAGCCGGAGGGGCCGATCAAAGCCGTCACCCGGCGGGCCTTGACGTTCATGGTGATGCCGTCGAGCGCGTGGTGCTTGCCGTAATAAAAATGCAAGTCGTGGACGGAAATCGCGATGGGTTCCGCGGACGGCGCGCCGAGCTGCCCCGGGCCGTCTTTGGACGGAGAGGTCTTACTGGGAATTATATCTTGCGAGGGGTTCGTTCGGGTCTCTTCCACGCGGCGCTCCACAAGGGTCTCCTGGTTCATGATGCTACTTCTTCGGCGACAAAATTCTGGACTGGCGCGCAACGAAATAACTCGCCAGCATGTTCACCACGAAAACCATCGCGATGAGCACCAGCGCTCCCGCCCAAGCCTGCCGGTGCCAATCGTCGAAGGGCGAGATCGCATAAGCGAAGATCTGAAGGGGCAACGCGGCGATCGGCTGCGTCAGGTTTTCGTGCCAGAAACGGTTGCCGAAAGCGGTGAAGAGAAGCGGTGCTGTTTCTCCGGCTACCCGCGCCAGGGCGACCATGATTCCGGTGACGATGCCCCCCATAGCCGTGGAAAGAACGACGTCCGTGATCACGCGCCACCGCGGGGCGCCCAAAGCCAAACCGGCCTCACGCAACGTGTTCGGAACCAGGCGCAGGAATTCCTCCGTGGTTCGCGTCACGATCGGAATCATCATGATACCCAATGCGGCTCCACCCGACAAGGCTGAAAAGCTCTTCATCGGAACCACGAAAAGCGTGTAAGCGAAGATGCCGTAAACGATGGAAGGGATCCCGTTCATGACGTCCACGACGAAGCGGATCACCCAAGCGAGCCTGCGCTCGGCGAATTCGCTCAAATAAATCCCGGTTCCGAGGCCGATCGGGACGCCGACCGCGAGCGCAATACCCAAAAGGACGAGCGTCCCGGCGATCGCGTTCGCCATCCCACCACCCGGCTCGCCCACAGGCTTCGGGAGTTTGGTGAAGAAATCCACGTTTACGGCCGAGAGACCTTCGTGCATGAGGCCGTACAGGATGCTGAAAAGAGGGAGAAGCACAAGAACCGCGCAGAGCGAAAGCCCGTACACCGCTAACCGGTCCACCCAAAGACGGCGGGACCGCGTGCGGCGAAAAGCGAGCGCTATGCCGTCCGCGTGACCGGCTTGCTGTTGCGTTGTACCGACCATATGAGCATCCTCGCGACCACGTTGACGATAACGGAAACCAAAAGAAGAACGAGACCGATCTCGATAAGCGCCGCGAGATAGATCGCATCGGTCGCTTCGGCGAACTCATTGGCGATCACGCTCGCTAGCGTGTATCCGGGAGAGAAAAGCGACGACGAGATCGTGACGTTGTTCCCGATGATCATCGTGACGGCCATCGTCTCCCCCATCGCGCGGCCAAGCGCCAGGATAATCGCGCCGATGATTCCGGACTTGCCGTAACTCAAGATGATGGACGAAACCGCTTCCCAGCGCGTCGAGCCCATCGCGTAGGCGGCTTCCTTGTAAACCTGGGGAACCGCCATGATGACTTCCCGCGAGACCGAGACGATGAAAGGAACGATCATGATCGCCAGAACCACGCTCGCCGAAAGCATACCGATTCCGTAGTTCGGACCTTGGAAGAGCGGCAGAAAACCGAAATATTTTTGTAGAAAGGGCTGGACGGTCGTGCGCATGATCGGCACGAGCACGAAGATCGCCCAGAGGCCGTAAATGACGCTCGGGATCGCCGCAAGAAGATCGACGAATACCGAAACGACGCGGCGGATCCACCAGGGTGCGTACTCGGCGAGATAGATCGCGGTGCCGAGCCCGATCGGGATCGCGATCAGAAGCGCCACGAATGCTGACACCACGGTTCCGAAGATGAAAGGCAGGGCCCCGTAGACGTGGAAAACGGGGTCCCAGGTCGTTCCGCCCAGAAAACCCGCGCCGTAACGAACGATAGAGGGCCAAGCGGTGACCGTGAGCTGAAGGAATATGCCCACGACAATGAAAACGACGAAGAACGCCAAACCCGTCATCGTTCTCTGGAATATGATGTCGCCTAAATCGTTTCTCGTCATGGGGACCTATTATGCCAAAGTCCCCCGGCGGAATCGAGTTTTACTCGGACCGCCGGGGAACCCGGCTTGGGGGAAAACTACCTCAGACCTTGACCTCTTCGAGCTTTTTCTGGACCATCGCGACCACGTCCTTCGGAAGCGGGGCGTAAAGGAGATCGTCGGCGTACTGTTGGCCGTCGGTCACCGCCCACTTGATGAAGTCGACGATCGCTTTGCCCTTCGCGGCGTCCTTGGGGTTCTTGTAGATCAGGAGCCACGTGAAGCCCGAGATCGGGTACGCGTCGGGGTTGGCGCTGTTGACGAGCGACACGCGGAAGTCGGACGGCATGTTGACACCTTCGGCGGCCTTCGAAACGCTCGCGATCGAGGGCTCGACGAAATTACCCGCCTTGTTCTGGACGAACGCGTACGCGAGGTTGTTCTTCATCGCGTACGAAAGCTCGACGTATCCGAGCGCGCCGGGGGTTTGCTTGACGAGACCGGAAACGCCCTCGTTGCCCTTGCCGCCCAGACCCACCGGCCAGTTCACCGACGGGCCCTTGCCGACTTTAAGCTTCCACGCGTTGCTGACGGAGCAGAGGTAGTCGACGAAGATGAACGTCGTTCCGCTGCCGTCGGAACGCCGCGCGACGATGATCGGCTCCGCCGGAAGCTCGGCGTCCGGGTTTGCCTGCTGGAGTCGCGGATCGTTCCACATCTTGATGTTGCCGAGGTAGATGTCCGCGATCACGTCCGGCGAGAGCTTGAGGCCCTTTTCCATACCGGGCACGTTGTACGTCACAACCACCGCACCCATGACCGTCGGGATGTGGAGAAGCCGTCCCGGTGCATCGGCGAGCTGCTGGTCGGTCATCGGACCGTCCGTAGCGCCGAAATCGACGGTGCCGGAAGACACCTGTTTGATGCCGCCGCCGGAGCCGATCGACTGGTAGTTGAAGCGCACGTCCGGATTGACCGTCGAGTACACGTCGAACCACTTCGAGTAGATCGGGTACGGGAAGGTCGCGCCCGCGCCGTTGATCAGGGTCGCCGCCATCGCGCTGGAAGCGAGTCCCAGCCCGGCGATCACTGCCACCATTTTTTTAATCATCGAATTCGCTCCTTTGAAGGATTTCACGTTAGAATTTCCAGAGTAAGTCGACCTGGGAACGCCAGACCTGCTCGTCTGTGGCGTTCGCCGCGATCGTGGAGGAGTTGATCGGGTCCTGCACGCTCACCACGTAACCCGTGTAGCTTAAGGTGACGCTGTCGGTGATCATGTAACCGAGGCCGAATTTCTGGCCGACGCGGTTGGTGTGACCCACGCCGCCGGGACCGCCGAAGTCGCTGTCGTTGAAAGCCGCGACAACCGCGTTCGCCCCGATATCGTACCAGCCCCAGTGGGCTTCCCAGTCCTTCTTCTTCTTCATCTTCCCGAGCTTAATGCCGGCGCCCCAAGCAAAATCGGCGTCGTGCACTGCATTGTTGCCCGCGCGGGTATCGTCGATGCTCCCGACGTTCGAGACGAAGTCCTGCCAGAGCGTAATGAGCGGCCACTCGCCGAGCTTAAACGACTGCTCGTTGTAGAAGTCGAGGATCTTCGGGTTGTCGAGCGCGGTCGTGTTGGTGCGCAGGAACGCGGTTGAGGAGAAATTGTTCCCCGCACCGACGGTCTGGAAGTAGTTCGGGTAATCGTAGTACGTGACGGCGGACGCGATCTCCACCGGCGCGTCGGTCCCGAAGTTGTACGTCGACCAGGCGAGCGCGCCCTGGTAGCCGTACAGCTGCGCGTCCGTTTCCTGGCCGCTGTTCTCGTGGGTGATGAACTGGCCGAGGGTCCAGTGCGAGTAGACCTTGTTGTTTTCGGAGCTCCAATGCTTCAGGGTCGCTTTTTCGTACAGACCTTCGGGGGTCACGTCCGCGTCCCAGACGATCGGAGTCGCGTAACGAAGGAACGGGTTGTCGAACTTGCCCGCGCCGATCGTGACGCCGCTCACCATGCCGTAATCCTTCAGGCCGTTCGGGGAGTAGGTGGCGTACGCACGGTCGATGAAGATGTCCTTATAAGTGAAGTAACCGGGGTTGCCCAAAGTAACGTTCGTGGACGCCTGATCGGTCTGAAGACCGCCGGAGGTCGACGCGCTCGCGAGGCGGAAACCCACCTTCCAATCGTCGCCGAAGTCCTTCTCGACGCCGTAACGCAGGCGGAAACGGTAACGCGTGCGGTCGCGGGTATCGGAGACGACGTTGTCTTCCGGCTCCTCGAAGTAATTGAAGTTCTCCGCGCGGAGGCGAAGGTCGCCGCCGAGCTTGAGGCCCTTGGTCCACGGAATCGCGTTTCCGATGTTGTCCTTGATGCCCTTTTCCCAATCTTGCTCGCTGAGCGACGGAGAAACCTGTGCCTCGGCCGGCCGTTCCATTCCCGCGGCCGATCCCGTGGACGGACGGGACTCGAGCTGACGGATGCGGTCGTTCTGCGTCTCAATGGTCCTTTGCATTTCGGACATTTGCTTCTTCATGTCTTGAAGCACGCTCATCATGTCGTCCGAGTCGGCCCAGGCGGGAGCCGCCTGGAGCGCGAATAGGGCCAGCAGCGCGAAAGTCAGCCTGCGTTTCATTCGATCTTCCTCCAAAATGGGTTTCTTTTTGTCATCCTACCTGCGCGCAGTCTAAAGAAATCCCGTGAAGCCGAAATAAAGCGTTTGTGAAGATTTCGTGAAGGCGGGTCTTCACCGCGAATTCACGGCGGGTTCACCGAACTTTAACCTCCGGACGATATGCTCGCCGCGATAAAAAAAGGAGAAGCCCATGGCGGCCAAGAAGCGAAAGACCCTGCTGAACGGACTGCTGGAAGCGTTGAAATCGGACGAAAAGGTGCCGGACGGAGGCGAGCGTTACCGCGAGGACGTCCTCGAGCGTTTACTTCATATTCATGCGGAATTAATCAAACGTTAACAACGGCCGTGTACGGTACGGACAACAAGGAGGGGGTCATGTTCGAAAAGGAGATGATCGTGTCCGGAGTACGGAGACAGCGGGATCTGCTGGACGACCTGCTCGACGTTCTAGAACGGAAGGCCCGCCTGGGAGACGAAGAAATCTGCTACAACGAAGAAGTGCTGCGGCGGGTCGAAACCTCGCTCCGGCGGATCCGGAAGATCGTTCCGGTACGCTCGCGGATCGACTGGCGGACGCTGCCCAGGCCTTAAGCCGCTATTCGAAGACGCCGGTGAGGGCGGACGCTTTGAATTGTACGTGGATCAGATCCCGGATACGCCGAAACTCGGCGAGCACCTCCCCGGTGACCTCGCGGGAATGCGGAGGGTCGGGGAAGGGCCAATGAAGCCGTTTCACAGGCCCTGGGAAAGCTGGACACGCGCGGTCGGCGTTGTCGCATACGGTGATCACGTAGTCGAAATTCTCTTTCGAAAATTCCCGGAGGTGCTTCGACCGCTGTCCCGAAATGTCTATTCCGATCTCGTCCATCACCCGGATCGCGGTGGGATTCACGCTGGAGGGCTCGGAGCCGGCGCTGTAAGCTTCGACGGCATCGGCGCCGTAATGCTTGAGCACCCCTTCCGCCATCTGCGATCGGCAGGAATTTCCCGTACAAAGGATCAAAACTCGCTTTTTCATTGCTTCTCTCCCCTGATCTGCCCGTAAATCACACCCGCCAACACGGCGCCCGCCGCCGGAGCCGCGAAATAAATCCACAGACTTCCCAGCGTCCCCGCGAATAATGCCGGAGCCGCCGACCGCGCGGGATTCATCGAGGCGCCGGTGACCGGGCCCGCGAGATACGCGCAAAAAGTTACCGTCGCCCCGATCGCGAAACCAGCCAGCATGCCGACGGCGCGCGTGTCGGTCGCGACCGCGATGATGACGAACATTAAAAAGAACGTGATCACACACTCCCAACCGAGCGCCTGTATCACGGGCACGGAGGGCACCGTGGCCCCGAACGTTCCCGCGCCCGGAAGAAGGAGCGCCAGAAGCGCGATCGCGGCGAACGCTCCCGCGAACTGGGCGCCCCAATAAGCGAGGACGTCCTTGGAGGGAAAATGCCGGGCGGCGGCGAACGCGAGCGTGACTGCTGGATTGAAGTGGGCTCCCGAAACGTGGCCGACCGCATAGATCATCGCCGCCACCGCGAGACCGAAAACCAGGGGAACGCAGGTGGCCGGCGACCCGAAACGTTCGCTGACACGCGCCGCTCCGCAGCCGGCGAACACGATCGCGAACGTTCCGACCGCTTCCGCGAGCGCCCTGCGCGCGAGATCGTCCCGTTTCACTCGGCTGCCCGCGCGTCCGCAGGGACGGACGGAATGAATACGGTGAAAGCGGCGCCTTTGCCGGAGGAACGGGCTTCGATCCTTCCCCCGTGCCGCTCGATTAAATGTTTTGCGATGGAGAGACCCAGGCCCGTACCGCCCGATTCGCGCGCGCGGCTTTTGTCGACCCGGTAAAATCGCTCGAACACGCGCGGCAGGTCCGTCTCGGGAATGCCTATGCCGGTGTCACGGACCTCGACGGCGATCCCGTCGGGAGTCTGGCGCAGACGGATCGCGATTTCTCCTTTTTCGACGTTGTATTTCACGGCGTTGTCGACAAGGATGGTCAGCACCTCCTCCATCGCGGTCGCGTCGGCGCCCGCGCGAAACGGCGAGGGCTCGGCATCGACCGTTACGCTCAAATTCTTCGCGCGTGTCGCCGGCTCGAACGTTTCCACGACGTCCCGCGCCAGGGCGTCCAGGTCGACGCTTTCCACCCGGAGCTCCCGGTGCCCCGACTCCACGCTCGAGAGATAAAGCAGGTCCTCGATGAGCCGATGGAGCTTCCGCGCGTGGTTTTCCACGATCCCGAGGAACCGCCCGCGGTTCTCGACGTCTTCGATCGCTCCCTCCTTCAACGTCTCGACGAACCCCAGGATCGAGGTGAGCGGGGTCTTCAGTTCGTGGGAGACGTTCGCGACGAAATCGACGCGCGACTTCTCGAGACGCTTCAGTTCGGTTACGTCGTAAAAAACGGCGGCGACGCCCAGGAATTCCCGGCCTTCGAAGACCGGCGACAGGCGCACTTGGAACACAGCCTCGGAAAGCGGCGGGACGTGCTCCTTGGTGAGAGGCTTTCGAGCGGAGAGCACGTGCCCGATCATCTCGTTCAAGTCCGCGGCGCGGAACACTTCCCAGTAGGCTCTTCCGATGACGTCCCGGGAAAGCCCGAGCGCGCGCGAAAGAGCGGGGTTGAAAACCAGGATGCGCTGGCCGGCGTCGATGACGGCGACACCTTCGGCGACGCTCTCGAGAATCGCCGCCACCCGGCGCTTCTCCTCCTGCGCCTGACGCATCGTCACGTGGATATCCGCGAGCAAATCCTTCACGCGCCGCGTTTCGGCGCGTTCGTCCTCGAGGGTCCGCCAGAGCCGGAAGCATGCGGCGAGGCTGAACGCGAAACCCGCCGCGAGAATCCAATGGATCACGTTCGGGCGACCCGCTCTTCGGTGAAGCGGTAACCTGAGCCGCGCACCGTCTCGATGTAATCGCGGTGCTTGCCGAGCTTCGAGCGGATCGAGCGCACGTGCACGTCGACCGTGCGGTCCACGACGTACGCCTCCCCCTCCCACGCACCCGAAAGAAGCTGGTCGCGCGAGAACACCTTACCGGGGTTTTCCATAAGGAAGGCGAGGATGCGAAATTCGAGCTTGGTGAGGGCCACGGACTTCCCCTTCAACGTGAAGGACATTTTCTCCCGGTCGAGCACCGCGTCGCCCGCTTTCAGGACGTCGGGTGCGTCTCGCCGCGCCTCGCTACGACGGAGCGCGTTTTTGACGCGCGCCAAGAGCACCTTCACGCTGAACGGTTTCGGGATGTAATCGGAAGCGCCCATCTCGAGCCCCACCACCTGGTCGATTTCGGAACTTTTTGCGGTGAGCATCACGACGGGGATCGTTTGAGTCGCGCGGTCAGCGCGCAGGAGACGGCACAACTCGAGGCCGTCCATGCCGCCGGGGAGCATGAGGTCGAGAATCATGAGGTCGGGCTTTTTCGAACGCGCCAGGTCGAGGGCCTTTTCGGCGGAGTCGGCGAGAAAAACCTGGTACCCTTCTTTTTCGAGATTGTACTGAAGGAGTTTTTGGATGTCCTTTTCGTCGTCGACGACGAGGACGGTCTTCGCCATTACTTGGCGTCCGGCTCGGTGGCTGTCTTCTTCCGCCGGGGAGGGTCGAGGATGGGCTTCACTTTGTCGCGGATCGCGTCTTGAATCTCTTCGACGCCTTTGCGCGCGTCGATCGTCTCGAACGTGAATTCCTTCGCGAGCTTGTCGAATTCGGCGACCAAGGCGGACTGGTAATTCACGAAGCTGTCGAAAAGATCGGGACCCATATGGAGATCCATGCCGGCTTCCCAATAGTTCATGCCGCCGGATTCGATCGCGCGCGGAATGAGGGTCTCCATGTCGATCTTCATGTAGAGGACGATGTCCGGAACGAGCGCGAAGCCGAAAAGATTCCGGATCCAGGCGGCGTCCGCCGAGCGAACGACGTCGCGTACGAAAGCCGTGAAGATGTAGCGGTCGGCCAGTACAATGTGGCCGGAACGGAGAGCCGGGATGATCTGATTCTCGAGGCGGTCCGCGAAATCGACCGCGTACAGGAGCGAAAAGGTCATGCGGTCCATGATGTTGCCGGACTTCGCCATTTCGATCGACTTGTGCATCAGATTCGAGCGCGCCCAGCCGGTCTCGACGACCGCGTAGCCCTTCACCTCGAGCCAATTTTTGAGAAGCGCGACCTGCGTCGAGCGGCCCGAGCCGTCGGTGCCCTCGATCACGATGAGCTTCCCTTTCATCTGCCATGGTTTCAGATACGGAAGGCCTTCGGGTCCGAAATATTTGGGTTCGCGTGGCATCGGCTGCTTTCTTAAGAGACCGTGAAGCGGCGCCAGAACACCTTGGCGCGCTTGGCGTAAATCGTGCGTTTCTTGGAATAGCCCTTCAGCGTGTCCGAAACTTTCTCGCGGACCATCTCCTGCTGATCGTGGATGTCGAGCGTCGCGTCGAGGACGTCGAAACCGAACTCGTCGGTCATCTTCTTGTACTCCTCCAGGATCTTCCCCTGGAAAATGCGGAAGGATTCCTTCGGGTCGTCGCTGAAGCCCAGATCCATGCCCGCCTCGTGGAATTTGAGCTCGGGACGGCCTTGAAGGATACGGTCGCATGCGATTTGAATCGGCACGTCGAAGTAGAACGCGAGATCGGGTTTCACCGCGAAGCTGTAGAGGTTGCGCACCCAGACGGGACTCACGCCGCGAACGGTGTCGCGCGCGAACGCCGTGTACGCGTAGCGGTCGGCGAGAACGATCATGCCTGCCTTGAGCGGCGGGATGATCTGGTAATTGAGCCGGTCGGCGAAGTCCGCCGCGTGGAGAAGGCTGAACGTGGTCGGCGTTAGGAGGTTCTTCTTCTTTCCCTCTTTCGTCGTTTCCTTCACGAGGTCGGAGCTGTTCCACTCGGTGAAGAAAACGGAGAAGCCCTGGGATTCGAGCCATTTTTTGAGGAGGGATATCTGGGTACTCTTCCCCGAACCGTCGATTCCCTCGACGATGAAGAGCTTGCCCGGATACTGGTGTTTTTTATCGAAAAGAGGCACGTTCATCTCCGGACTTTACCGAGCTGCACGGTGAGGCGACGTTTGAAAACGCGCTCGAAGAGATCCGATCGCTCGGCGGCGGCCCAGAGCTCAAGTTCGGCGTCGCGGCGCGCGCGGACGGTAACGACCGCCGCGCCGGGCGACAACCGGCACTCGAGCGATTCTATCACTCCCGAATGGGTCCTGTCCAAACCGTCGGCCACACGGAGGATGGCCCCCAGGGCGAGCGCCGCATCCTTGGCGTCCCGGCTCAGCGACTGAATTTGGTCGGCGTCTCCGGCCGATTTCCGGTGGTAGCGGGCCGTCAAACCGATCATCTCGACTTCCTCGGGTTCGAATCCGTCCAGGTCGCTGTTCACGATGAGGTAATGCGTGTGCTTGTGGTGCTTCCGGAAACTCACGTAATGGCCGATGTCGTGAAGAAGCGCGGCGTGCCGCAGGATCTCGCGCTCCCGGTCTCCCAGGCGGTGCAGAGGCCGTGTCTCCTCGAAAAGCCGGTCGGCAAGTTTCGCGACGTGGTCGGCGTGAGGCTCGTTCGACGCGCAGCGCCGGGCGAGTTGGCGGACGCTCTTTTCACGGATACCCATCCCGCTGTCTTTTCCGGCGGCGGGCCGGCGGAGCTTCTCCACGTAATCGAGGATGATTCCCTCGCGGATGCCTTTGTCCGAAATCGTGATCTTCTTCACCTTCAAAAGATTCATGAGCGCGAGCACCAGCGCGCTGCCGGCTACGATCAGGTCCGCGCGCTTGGGTTCGAGTCCCGGGAATTTGAGCCGGTCCTTGAGCGTTGTCCGAAGAAGTTTCCGGTGCACGCGCTCGAGCCCCTTTCGCGTCAGCTCGAAATGATTCACGAGTTGGAGCGGCCGGCGCTTTTCGGCCTGAAACACCATGGACGCGAGGCTGATCATGGTCCCGGCCGTGCCGATCACCATCGAATAGCCGCTTTTCCTGAGTTTCTTGGCGGTCTTCGCGAGCTCTTCCTTCACGTGCCGCTCGAGCTTGCGCAGGTCTTTTTTCGAAGGCGGATCGCTCTTCACGAAACGGTCGGTGAGCCGCGCGACGCCGAGCTTGAAACAACCGAGATACGGGGTCCGGATACCGTCGCCCAAGATCAATTCGAGGCTTCCGCCGCCGATGTCGATCGCCATCGCTTTCTGCCCGCGCGTCTCCACGCTCGAGACGGCCGCCAGGTACACGAGGCGCGCCTCTTCCTCGCCGCTGATCACCCGGACCCGAAGGCCTGTGCGCCTCTTAACCTCACGCAGGAACTCGTCGCGGTTCTTCGCCTCACGAACGGCGCTCGTAGCGACGGCGACGGTGCGCGTCACGCCGTTTCGTTTGGCGATCTTCACGAACCGCTCGAGCACGTCGAACGCACGGCGCATCGCCTGTTTCGAGAGCTTCAGATTCTCGAAACTGCCGTCGCCCAAGCGCGTCGTATCCTTCTCGTGGTCAAGAATCTCGAACGAGCGGTCGTCGCGTATTTCCACGACCAAGAGATGGATCGAGTTCGTTCCGATATCGAATACGGCTATTTTCATCGTCCGACCGGCATTTTAGACCTGTTTTCCGGTAGATTTGGTGAAGAAATCATGAAGATTTCATGAAAGCGCGCGAAGGATCCGGGAAGGCATGGCCCATTGCAGGATCCCGCGCGGCACGCCCCCGTCGCCGTCGAGGTCGACGCGTGTGAGGCTTCCTTTTTTCACCTCGATACGCGCCTCCCCTTTGGGAGAAATGAGCCTCGAGACGAAGTCCGCCATCGAGGGCTGGTGCCCGACGACGAGAACGCGGGCGTTTTCGGGGAATTCCGACAGGAGATTGAGAAGATCTCCGAACTCCGCCTCGGGCGTGAGAGCGTCGGAGAATCGAAGCGTGCCTTTGTGGCCGAGGCCAGCGATGGCGAGCTCCGCCGTCTGGCGGGCACGCACGAGCGGGCTTGAGACCACCGCGTCGAACGTGAGTTCGAGGCGCCGCATGCCGAGAGCAGCCTTTTTCATACGTTTAACGCCCTCTTCGGTCAAGGCGCGGTCTGCGTCCTTGCGGGTCGGAGAGAGATCTTCGGCGATGCCGTGGCGGAGGAAATAGACTTCCATGGGGAGATTTTAGCATATATCATGATCCGTATGGACCTCCGCGATAAAACCGTTCTCGTCACCGGCGCCGCCAAACGCGTGGGCCGCGAGATCGCCCTTTTCTTCGCCTCCAAAGGCGCGCACGTCTTCGTCCACTACAACCGTTCCGCCACCGAAGCGGAGGCCACCTGCGCGGAGATCCGCGCTTTGGGGGTCGAATCCCGCGCGTTCCGGGCCGATCTGACACGCGTGGACGAGGTCGTCGCCATGGCGCGCTCACTTCCCCGTGTTCCGGACGTCCTCGTCAACTGCGCATCCGCGTTCTACAAGACGCCGCTGGCCGACGTGACCGAAGCCGATTGGGAAGCTCTCGTGGGCTCGAACCTGAAAGGTCCCTTTTTTCTATCGCGTGAGATCGGGACGCGCATGGCGGCCGCAAACGGCGGACGCATCGTGAGCATCGCCGATTGGAGCGCGTTTCGCCCCTACCGCGATTACGCTCCGTACTGCGCTGCCAAAGGCGGACTAGTGACGCTCACGAAGGCGCTCGCACGCGAGCTTGCGCCCAAGGTACTCGTCAACGCGGTCGCGCCGGGACCCATTCTGCCGCCGCCGGACATGGACGAGGAGCAAAGGAAGAAGGCTTCCTCGAAAACGGTGCTCGGCCGCTGGGGGTCGCCGCGGGACATCGCGAATGCGGTCGCGTTCCTCTGCGAAAGCGATTTCACGAACGGGACGGTTCTTTTCGTCGACGGCGGGCGTTCCATCGCCGTCTAACAAGGAGGAAGAACAAAAAATGTACAGCGTCGCCAAGGAAATCCATTTTTGCTACGGCCACCGTCTGCTCGATTACGACGGCAAGTGCGCCCACCCGCACGGACACAACGGAAAGATCGAAATCGAACTGTCTTCGTCGTCGCTCGACAAGCGCGGCATGGTCTACGACTTCGGAGACATCAAGGAGATCGTCCAGAAATGGGTCGACCGTGAGCTGGACCACCGGATGATCCTGAAAAAAAACGATCCGCTCGTGCCGGTGCTCGAAAAGATGAACGAACCGTGTTTTCTGATGGACGAGAACCCCACGGCCGAATCGCTGGCGAAGCTCATCTTCCGGCACGGCAAATCGCAGAATCTCCCGATCCGCAAGGTCACGTTCTGGGAGACGCCGAGCTCCTGGGCGGCCTACTCCGAAGAATAAGAACCTTCCCTAAATAAAAAAAGGGCGGCCGCCGAGAGGCGACCGCCCTTTTTCTTTTACCGGGTCTTATTCGGACTTCTTTCCGAACTTCTCCTTGAACCAAACTTTCGCCTTGTCGAGCGTATTTGCGTTCTGGCGAGGCGTTTCTTCGATCTCACGCTGGAAGAGACGCGTGCCGGGGAGGCTGAGCGGCCCGGGGGTCTGCGGACGCACGGCCTGCGTGTCGAGCCTCGGGGCCGGAGCCTGCGGGAGCTGCGGCGTCTGCGGAATCTGGACGACCGCCGACAACTCGGGGGCCTTCGGAGCCGCGGGAGCCGCGATACGATCGAGGAACGGCGCCTGCACGGGAGCTGGGACGACCACGACGGCCGGTCTCGGTGCCGGGACAGGGATAAGAACGGGCGCCGGAGCGACGGTCGGACGGAACGCGCGCCGCGTCCACTTCTTGAGCTGTTCGACGTTGACCAGGACCGACGGCTGCGTGCGCATCGAGGGCGCCAGAAGTAGCGACGGTTCGGTGATCTTCTCGCCGCCGGGCTTCAGCGCGTAACCCTGCGCGAGGCCCGAGAGTGTGCCGGCGTCGTTGTAACCTAGGCGCGGCATGCCGATCGCCGTCACGTTGAGCCCCGACTGGAAGCCCGTCGTCAGGAACGGCAGCGTCTGGCCGGCCGAACCGATGGCGTTGAAGATCACGAGGCCCGAGGTCAGGTTCGGAACGAGGCTGCCCTGGATCGTGCCGCGGATGCTCATGGACATCCCGTTCAGAATGCCGCCGGCACGGGCGATCAGGTCGCCGTCGCCCAGCTGGACGTCGAGCGCGTCGAACGTGCGGCCGATGACGTTGCCCGCGGTGAGGGACGACGTCGTTCCGCCGACCAAGTTGGGGTTGTCCCCGTTCGTGTCGATGATGTCGCCGCTGGCCGTGATGTTGAACGAGCGGGCGGTGATGAGGCCGACGAGAAGGTGGCCGAGCGTCGTAAGGGCGAGATCGCCCGCGACCGTGAGGAGCGCCACCGTGAGCGGGGCCGTCGAGTTGTTGAAGATTCCGACGTTCGAACCGGCGGCCGCGGAGATCTGGGTCGCGGCGATTTCAAGGGCGCCGAAGGGCGCGGTCGCGCCGATCGAACCGGCGGCCTGGAGGGCCACGCCACCGTTCTGCGCGTCGACGTCGGTGAACGTATCGCCGCCGTCGACGATGTCGCCGGCGCCAGAGGTCACGCGCGCCGCGTCGGACGAGGTGTTGGAGGTGCGTAGACCGCCGAGTGTGACGTTCTGGCCGGCACGGACGTCGATCTTGCCCGACCCCGCGTCGAACAGCGTGTTGTCGTTCATCGTCAGGGTGCCGGTGTTGTTGGCGTCGAGGTCGGCCTGCGCGTTGATCGCGCCGCCGTTCGAGGTCACGTCGCCGGTCGCGCCGAAGTTCGCGTCGCGGTTCGCGCGCACATTGATCGCGCCGCCGTCGGTGAAGAGCCCGGCGTTCACGTTCAAGTCGCTCGAAGCGTTGTCGTTCGCGAGGACGTTCAGCGCTTCGTCGCCGGAAGCGTCGTTGTCGGCCTGAACGACACCGTTCAGCGCGATCACATCGCCGGCGATGGAAACGGCGCCGTCGGCCACGAGCTGGTCGTTCGCCGTCAAGTCGGCGTTGTTGTTGCGCTGGCCGATCTCGATGTTACGGCCGGCGGTAATGGCTTCGTTGGTGACCATCGCCGCGTTGGCGTCGGCCTTCACGTCGCGGGCGGCGTTGAGGCTCGCGTTCGTCGTGAGGTTGTTCCCCGCCTGGAGGTCGATGTCCTGGGAGGCTGTGAGGCCACCGTTCACGTTGACGTCGTTCGAAGCGTTCGCTCGCACGTCGCCCGTCGAAGCGAGGGCCGAGGCGTCGAAGTTCACGTTCGTCGTCGTCACGTTGATGCCGGCTGCGGCGTTCGCGTTGAGCGCGCCGTTGAAGTCCGTGAGGCCCGTGCCAGCGTTCTGCTGGATCGAGGCGGCGGTGGTGCCGTTCGAGGTCCAATTGGCCGCCGAGGTCACGAGCAGCGCGCCGAGACGCGTGCCCGCGCCGACCGCCTGGTTCATGAAGATGTCGCCGGCGTTGGACTCGAGCGTCATGTTCTGGCCGCCGTTGATCGTGCCGTTGAACGTCATCGTGCCGCCGTTCGAATCCATCGAGACGGAGCCCGAAAGCGCCATGGCCGAGTTGAACGTGATCGCGTCGTTGGACGTGGCGAGATCGCCGGCCGTCGTGACCGCGCCCGCGCCGTCCTGGAGGAACGCGCCGTCGAGGTTCATGTCACCCGCCGCCGCGACGTTCATCGCGCCCGCGTTCGTGACGGTCATCGTGCCACCGTTGGTCGTGGTGACCGACTGGTTGAAGTTGAAGACGCTGCCATCGAGATCGATGCCCGCGGCCGCGTTCGTGTTGAGAGCGCCGCTAAAGGTCGTCGCGCCGGTGCCGGCCCGCTGGTCGATCGAAGCCGCGGAGATCGCGTTCGCCGTCCAGTTGTTGACCGTGTTCACCACGAGGTTACCGAGGCGCACGAGCTGGCCCACCGCCGCGTTCATGAGGATGTCCCCCGCGTCGGCGTCGAGCGTGAGGTCCGACGCGCCGTTGATCGTGCCGTTGAACGTCATCGTGCCGCCGTTCGAGTCCATCGCGACGGGGCCGGTAAGGTTCACCGGGCCGTCGAAGCGGATCGCGTCGCCGGAGGTCGTGATTTCGGCAGCCGTGTTCACCTGGCCCGCGCCGTCCTGGAGGAACGCGCCGTCGAGGTCGATGTCCGCCGCTTCCGCCATATTCAGCGAGCCGGCGTTCGTGACGGTCATCGTGCCTCCGTTCGTCGTGGTAACCGAGGCGTTGAGAGCGAAGTTCTGGCCGTTCAGATCGACACCCGCGGCGCCGTCGGTGTTCAGCGCGCCGTTGAAGGTCGTCGTGCCCGTACCGGCGACCTGCGAGATCGAACCCGCGGAGATCATCGACTGGGCAGTCCAGTTATTAGCGCTATTGACGGCGAGAGCGTCCAGGCGGCCGCCGGCAAGCGAGCCGGCCGCGTCGTTCATCGCGATGCTGCCGGCGCCGGCCGTGAGCGTAAGGTCGCGCGGCGTGCCGTTCGAGTCGATCGTGTCGGCGAACGTCATAGCGCCGCCGTTCGACGCCATGGACACGTCACCCGAAAGGATCACGTCCGAAGCGAACGAAAGGGTTCCGCCCGCCGTAGCGATGTCTCCGGCCGTCAGCGTCGAGCCCGAGCCGGTCTGGGCGAAGTTACCGCCCGAGACGTTGACGTCGGAAGCCGCATCGAAAGACGCAACCGCAGAGTTATTCATCGTGAATCCGCCGTTCGTCGTCGTGACCGGGGCGTTCGCTAAGTTGAACGAGTTGCTGGTCAGGTTGATCCCCGAGGCGCCGTTGGTGTTGAGCGCGCCGTTGAAGGCCGTCGTGCCGGCGCCCGCGTTCTGGCGGATCGAAGCCGCCGAGATCGAAGAGGCCACGGTCCAGTCGTTCGACGCGTTCACGAGGAGCGCTCCCAGACGCGTGCCCGCGCCGACCGCCGCGTTCATCACGATGTTGGCGACGTTGGCTTCGAGCGTAAGGTTCTGGCCGCCGTCGACCGTGCTGTTGAAGGTGATGCCGCCGTCGTTGGTGTCGATAGAAACGGGACCCGTGAGGTTCACCGCGCTGAGGAAGAGGACGTCGTCCGCGGTCGTAGTGATGTCGCCCGCCGTGTTGACCGCGCCGGCGCCGAGTTGCTGGAAGCCGCCGTCGAGGTTCATGTCGCCCGCGGCCGCGATGTTGAGGGCTCCGGCGTTGCTGGCCGTGAAGCCGCCGAGGTTGGTGGCGGTGACCGACTGGTTCACGTTGATGACGTTGCCCGTCAGATTGACTCCGCCGGCCGCGTTCGTGTTCAGCGCGCCGTCGAACGTCGAGGTGCCGGTTCCCGCGTTCTGCGCGATCGAGGCGGCGGTGATGCCGTTCGAGTTCCAGTTACGGACCGTGGTGACGATGAGCGCGCCGAGACGCGCCACGCCGCCCGCCGCCGCATCCATGAAGATGTCGCGCGCCGCGGTGAGCGTGAGGTTCTGGCCGCCGTTCACCGTGTTGCCGAAGCGGATGTCGCGGCCCGAGTTCTGGACCGAGGCGCCCGTCAGGGTGACCGGAGCTTCGAACGAGATGTCGTTGCCGGCCGAGGTCGTGATGTTGCCCGCGAGGTTCGCCGTCGAGACGAGCGTGCCGTTCGTCTGGCGGAACTCGCCGTCCAAGTTCATGGCGCTGGCGGCCGTGATGTCGAGGAGGCCGTCCTGCGTGACGCGGAAGTCGCCGGCGTTGGTCGTCGTGACCGCGCCGTTCACCGTGACGTCGTTCGCGGCGATCTCGATGCCGTTGACGCTGCTCGTGTTCATGACGCCGTTGAACGCCGCGGTACCCGAGACGTTCGAGACGTTGATCTGCGAGGCCGTCAGGCCGGCGTTCGTGAAGTCGACCGCGTTCTGCGCCGTGAAGACGCCGAGGCGCGTGCCGCCGCCGAGGACGCCGGTCGCGATGTCGCCGTCGAGCGGGTTGCCCGTGCCGGAGATCAGCGTCAGGTTCTGCGCGCCCGCCGTCGTGCCATCCACGTTCGCCAGCGTGATATCGCCGCCGGTCGAATTCAGGGAGACGTGGTCGGTGAGCGTCATCGCGCTCTGGAACTCGATCGCGTCGTTCGTCGTCGTGATGTCCGCGCCGCTGGTAACTAAGCCCGCGCCGTTCTGGAGGAACGCGCCGTCGAGGTTCATGTGCGCGGAACTCGAAAGATTCAGCGCACCCGCGTTCGCGATCGTCACTCCGCCGCCCTGGGTCGTGGTGACCGAGCCCGAGACGCCGAAGTTGAACGCATTACCGGTGAGGTTGATCCCCGCGGCGCCGTCCGTGTTCAGCGCGCCCTGGTAGAGCGAAATGCCCTGACCGCCGTCCTGACGGATCGAACGTGCTCGCAGGTCGGCCGACGTGAAGTCATTCACGTTCGTGACGACGAACGTGCCGAGGCGGTTGCCGAGGCCCACCGGGCTGCCGAGGAGGATATTCCCCGCCGAGCCGGCGTTCATCGTGAGATTGTTGAGTCCGAAGAGATTGCCTTCGACCGAGCCGTCGATCTGGATGTTGCCGCCGGCCGCGATTGCGCCGCCGTTGGTGGCGTCGAGGAGGACGCTCAGCGCTTCCACGATCACGCTGTCCATGATGTGGATCGCGCCGCCCATGGTGACGATATTGGCGAGGAAGTGCGTGGTCGAGCCGGAACCGTCGAGTGTGATCGAGGCGTCGTCGAAGCCGAAGATCTGGCCGAGGACGTAGAGGCTACCCGGGGCCTGCGGCGTGCGAATCGTCGTGGCGTCGGAGAAAGTGATCGCGTTGACGGTCACGTTGCCGGAGCCGTTGGCCGCGCCGATGTTCACCTGGTCCCAGTTGTCATTCAAGAGGACCGTGTCGTTGAACGTCGCGACTTCGGCGACGGTCAGATCGAGGGCCGACGTACCGTTGGCCGCGCCGATGGCGATGTCGAGCCCCTGAGTGAAGGGCGAGAGCGTCAGCGTCTCGTTGCCGTCAGAGAAAATCGTGTCGGCCGCGCCGAGAAGGTCGATCTCGTCCGCGACGATATTGAAGTCAAACGAACCCGCGTCGACCGAGGAATTCGTTCCGAGTGTGACTTTGTTCGTGCCCGCGTTCAGCGTGCGAGACGTGCCCGAGCCGCCGAGGACGACGTCCGCGTCGATCGAGATGCCGTTGACGTTCATGATGTCGACGTTGAGGTTGAACACCCCGCCGCCGAACACGCACAACGCGCCGGTGACGCCGGAAACGTCGGTATTGAGCGTGAACGTGCCCACGGGACCCGGAACCGGGCCGTCGCACGTGACACAAAGCTCGCCGCCGTTCTCGGTCACGATCGTGTCGGACCCGTCGGCGACGTCGCCGAGGAGGAAGTCGTGGCCGGTGAGGTGAATGCCGGCCGCGCCCGTCGTGCGCACGTCGCCGGTGAACGAGGTCAGGCCTGAGCCGTCGAGCTGGGTGATGGACGTCGCCGTGATGTTCTCGTTCAGGGCGAGCGTGACGTCGTTGGCGTTCTGGACGAGGAGCGCGCCGAGCTGCGTTCCCGCGCCCACGGCCGCGTCGAAGAGGATATTCCCCGTCGAACCCGCGTTCAGCGTGAGGCCGAACGTTCCGTCGAGCGTCGAATCGAAGTGGATGTTCGCGCCCGCCGATGCGAGAGCGACATTGCCCGTGAGCGTGACGGCCGACGCGAAGTCGATGACGTCGTTCGTGGTCGTGATGTCGCCAGCGAGCGAAACCGCGCCGGTGCCGTTCTGCGTGAACGCGCCGTCGAGCAGCATGTCCGCCGCCGCCGCGATCGTGAGAAGGCCCGTATTCGTGAACGTCACCGTGCCGCCCGCCGTGGTGTTCACGGGAGCGTTCACGTTGATCGCGCCTCCGGTCGCCTGGACGTTGCCGGAGGCATTGACCGCGCCGTTCAGGTTAATGAGGTCGTTGCCGTTCGTGCCGATGACGGTGACCGTGTCGGCCGTGATGGCGCCGAAGGTGGCCGTGCGGGTGCCGTTGGCGTCGTCGTCGACGTTGGCCTGGAACGCGCCGTCGTTGATGTTCGCGGAAGCGACGGTGATGTCGTTCTCGGAGTTGATCGTGAGGTTGGCATCGCCGGTCGTTGTGATCGCGCCGGTCGTAACGGAGCCGCCGTTCGAATCCAGGACGTTCGTGCCTGTCGCGCCCGAGAGACGGGCGGCGCCGATCGTGACGTCGCCCGTGAGTGCGCGGACGTCAACATCCTGCGCGAGATCGAGCGAATTCGTGTTCGAGACCGTGGCCGAGGTGGCCGAGGTGATGTCGCCGGTGGCGAAGATCGTGCCAAAAAGATCCGCCAAGAACGAGCCGACTGCCGATGTGACCGTTCCGAGCGTGGCGTTGTCGTTGGAGTTCGTGCCCGTGAGCTCGACCGAGGAAGCCGATAAGTTGCCGGCCGCGAGGCTCTGCGAAGCGTTGCCGTCTGAATCGACGTCGACCGTGAGCGCGCCCGCGTTCAGCGTGACGTTGCCGACGGTGATGTTCTGCTGCGACGTGACGGTGAGATTTGCGTCGGAGGTGGCCGTGACGTTGCCCGTCGTGACCGAACCGCCGTTCGAATCGATGCGGTTGGTGCCTGCGGCGCCGGCGAGCGTGATGCCGTTGACGGTGGTGACCGAGAGAGCGCCGTTGTTGGAGCGGAAATCAGCGTCCTGCGCGAGCGTCGCGAGGTTCGCGTTGTTGATCGTGAGGGAGGTCGCGGCCGTGACGTCGGCGTTGATGTTCACGTCGTCGGCGTTCTGGACCGAGACCGAACCGACGGTCGAGGTGACGGCGCCGTTCAGCGTGACGTCGTCGTTGTTGCCTGTGCCGGCGATCGTGACCGAGCCCGCGTTGATCGCACCAGACGTCAGCGTGTTGGCCGAGTTGTTGTTCGAGTCGACGGTAAGGTTCAGGTTGCCGCCGTTCAAGGAAACCGAGCCGATCGAGGTGTTCCCCGTCGAGCTACCCGTGAGGTTCGCGCCGGAAGCCGCCGTGACGGTGCCGAGCGTGAGGGCCCCGGTCGCTCCGCCGAATGCCGTGAGGACGTTCGTCGTACCGGAAGCGCCGTTCAGGTTGACCGCCGCAACGCCGGTGTTCATGTCGCCGCCCGTGGTGACGATGTCGGAGCTACCCGCGAGGTTGAGCGCAGTCACGTTCGTGGCCGTGTAGGACTGGACGCTGACGTCGCCATTCACGTTCGAGGAGGCGCCGTTCGAGACGTTCATCGCACCGCCGGCTTGGACGTTGCCGTTGAAGACGGTATTACCGGTGTAGGTCTGTGCAAACTGCGTACGGACCTGGCCGCCAAACGTCGAAGTCGCACCGGAGACGGTGAGGTTCCGGACGCGGTTCGTGCCGCCGGCCGCGCCCTGAAGGGTCACGTTCCCCGCGGTGCCCGCGGTGATGACGAAGTTGCGCGCGCCGTCCGTGTCACTTTCGACGGTGCCGGTGATCGTGACGCCGGCGCCCGCGACGGACGCCCCTGCGTTCGTCGTGTCGATGGTCGCGTCCGCGCCGAGGATCACGCTGTCGCTGATCGTGACGGTGGTGCCGGCCGTGACGATGTTCGCGAGCATCGTGAGCGTCGCGCCTGCGCCATCGATGAGGATCGACGCGTTGCCGATGCCGACGAGGGTGCCCAGGAGCGAGATCGAGCCGCCGAGCGGAGAGCGCAGCTGGACGGGATCCTTGAAGGTGAAGGCGTTGATGTCCATGCCGCCGGTCGCGTTTTCGCTTCCGAAGACGATCGAAGCGAAGCCGTCCTTGATCGCGCCGAGGTCGATCGTCGTGAGATCCAGCTGGGCCGCGACTTCGGCCGCGCCCGCCACGACGGCCTTCAAGGTTGTCGTGAACTGCTTGAGGATCAGGTTGCCCGTACCGATGACTGAGTCCACACCGCCTGTAAAGTTGATCTCGTCGGCGATGACCGTGAGATCGAACGCGTTCGTGTTCACATTCACCGCGGTGAATGAGCCGGTGCCGATGTTGTAGGTCGTGTTCGCCGCGAGGTTCACGTTCTGGATGACGAAGTTGAGGACGTTGATGATCGCCGGCAGTATCTGCGTGCCGGTGTTGTTGAGCGTCAGCGTGTGGAGCTTCACGATCGAACCGATCGAATCGTTGAACGCAATGTTGCCCGAGCCCGCGCTCACGGCGATCGACTGCTTCTCGATCTGCGTGCCGTCGGCTTTGCCGTTGAACGTGACGTTGCCGTTGTTCGTCGTGAACGTGACGGTGTCGATCGTCGCGGGAACGCCGTCGACGTCGCCGATGACGGTGTTGCCGTTCAGCGCGATCGCCGAGCCCGCGCCGGTGGTTTCGAGGTCGCCGGAGACGGTGTTCTTGACCGAGGCGGTGTAGGTCTGTGCACCGACGGCCTTGACGAACTTGACGAGGATGTCCCCCGCCTGGATGGCCAGTGATAGGAGCGGCGTGACCGAGCCGGTCGAGCCGTTCAAGGTCGTGGAACCGAGGCCGGAATTCAGCGCGAGCGTGTTCGCGCCGTTGACCGTGCCGCCGAAGAGGATCGAATCCAGCGCGCCGCCTGCCGTCGTGACGTTGGTGGAACCTGCGAGCGTCGTCGCCCCATTGACCGCGAAGGTGCCCGCGCCGGTCAGTTGGTACGAACCGTCGAGCGTGGTCGCGCCGGTGTAGGACTGCGAACCGGTCGTCTTGACCGACTTCGCCAAAACCGCCGTGCCCGTCGCGGTAAGCGACGTGAGCGACGTGCCCTGGCCGACGTTGGAAGCGAAGGTCGCGTTGCCGCCGTTCGCCGTCACGCCGAGCGTGCGAGAGCCGTCGACTGCGCCGTTAAAGCTGATGTTGCCGGCCGCCGTCGTCGTGGTCGTGTTGCCCGCGAGTGTAGTCGCGCCGTTGACCGCGATGTCGCCAGCGGTCGTGGACTCGTACGTGCCGTCGAGCGTGGTCGCGGCGGTGTAGGTCTGCGAGCCCGACGTCTTCACGTTCTTGGCCGAGATGTTGGAAGCGGTGGCCGTGAGGCTCGTGACCGCGGCCGTGTTGCCGACGGAGTTCCCGAGCGTGAGGGAGGAAGCACCTGCATTCAGGCCGAGCGTGTTGCTGCCGTTGACCGTGCCGGTGAAGGCGATGCTGTCGGCCGCGCCGCCCGCCGTGGCGACCGTGGTCGCGCCCGCGAGGGTCGTGTTGCCGGAAACCGCGAACGAACCCGCGGTCGTCGTCTGGTAGGCGCCGTCGAGCGTGGTCGCGCCGGTGTAGGACTGCGCGCCGGTCGTTTTGACCGACTTCACGTTCACGTTCGCGCCGGTGGCCGAAACGGACGTGAGATCCGTCGTGCCGCCCATCGCGCCGGTGACTGTCGCGTTACCCGCGCCCGAGCTCAACGAGAGATTCTTCGAACCGTCGACGGTGCCACTCAAGAGGATGTTGTCGCCCGCTAGACCCACCGTCTGAATGACCGTGTCGCCCGCGAGGGTCGAAGCCCCGTTCACCGCGATCGCGCCCGAAACGGTGTTCTGGTAGGTGCCGTTCAGCGACGTCGCGCCGGTGTAGGTCTGCGCGCCGGTCGTCTTCACGCTCTTCAGGCCGATGTTTGAAGCCGCGAAGCTCGTGCTCGTGACCGCCGCCGTGCCCCCGACCGCGTTCTGCACGTCGATCGTGCCGGTGCCGGCCGTGATGCCGAGCATCTTGCCGCCGTTCACCGTGCCCGTGGCCGTGACGTTGCCGTCGTTGGTGGTGAGCTGGGTGTTCCCCTCAAGCTCAGTGTTGCCGCTCAGCGTAATGAAGCTGCCCGCACCGGTCGTCTGGTGAGTGGAATTGGTCTGAATCGTGCCGGCTGCGATGTCCTGGTTACCGGCCGTGGTCACGCTGTTTCCGAAGCGGACGATTCCGGTGCCGCCGGTGGTGACGGAGTTCACGGCGATCATGTTTTGGAAGTCGACGTTGCCCGAGGCCGCGTTCACGCCGAGGTTGCGGGTCGCGCCAGTGACTGCGCCGGTGACGGTGACGTCGCCGTTGTTGGTCACGAGGTCGGTGTCGCCGCTCAAGAGGACCGTGCCGTTCAGAGCGATCGAGCTGCCGCCGCCGGTCGTGGTGAGGTCGCCGTCGAGCTGGGCCGCGCCGGTGTAGGACTGGGAACCGGTCGTCGTGACGGCCTTCACGATCACGTCGGTAGCCGAGACGATGAGGCTGACGAGCGGCTGGACCGCGCCGATCGCGCCGTTCACGGTCACGTCGCCCGCCGTGGAATTCAGGACGAGGTTCTTCGCGCCGTCGATGGAGCTCGAGAACGAGATGTTGTTGGAGGTCGTGACGGTCGTGTCGCCCGCGAGGGTCGCCGCGCCGTTGACCGCGATCACACCACCCAAGGTGGACGCGAGGTCGCCGTCGAGGGTCGTGAGGCCGGAGTACGTCTGAGCGGCCGTCGTCTTTACGTCCTTCAGCGAGATCGCGTTGCCCGAGACATTAACGCTCGAAAGCGCCGCGGTGCCGCCCGCGTTCCCGCTCAGCGCGACGTTGCCGTTGCCCGCGCCGACGGAGAAAGCCTGACCGCCGTCGATCGTTCCGCCGACGGTGACGTTGCCGTCGTTCGTGGTGAGAGTTGTCGCGTTCTGGAGGGCGACGTTGCCGTTCAGGACGATGGTTTCGCCCGCGCCGGTCGTCTGGTGCGTGCCGTTCGTACGGACCGTGCCGGAAGTCACGTTCTGGTCGTTCACGCTCGTCACGTTGCCGCCGAAGGTCGAGATGCCGGCCGAGTTAACGGTGAGCGATTGGAGCGGGGTCGTACCGACCGCGCCGGTGACCGAGAAGTTGCCTGAACCGGCCGTGACCGCGAGATCCTGCGCGCCGTCGATGGTGCCGATGACGGTGACGTTTCCATTCGTCGTGTTGAGCGACGTGGCGTTTTGGAGATTGATCGCGCCGGTGAGGCCGATCGAGCTGCCCGCCGTGACGGCCGTGTGCGAACCGTTCGTATTGATCGTGGTTGCCGCGACCGACTGATTGCCTGTCGTCGTGACGTTGCCGCCGAAGGTCGTCGTACCGCCTGCGTTGGCAACCGTGAGCGAGGACAGGTTCGCGCCGTTGCCGACGTTGCCGTTAAAGGCAACCGTGCCGGTGCCAGCCGAGACGCCGAGGTTCTTGGCGCCGTTGATCGTGCCGTTGACCGTAACCGCGCCGTTCGAGGCGTTGAGGTTGGTGTCGTTCTGGAGCGTGACGTTGCCGGAGAACGTGAGCGCCTTGCCCGCGCCGGCCTGGTGCGTGCCGTTCGTCTGGATGGCGGTCGCTGTAACGATCTGGTCGTCGGCGGTCGTCACGTTGTTACCGAAGTGCGCGACGTTCGCGCTCGAGACGGTGAGCTTGTTGATGACGACCGAGTTTACGAAGTCGACGATTCCGGTGCCGACTGCGAGCCCGAGATCCTGCGCGCCGGTGACGTTGCCCGTGACCGTGACGTTGCCGTTCGTCGTGTTGAAGGAAGTCGCGCCGAGAAGGCTGAGTGCGCCGGTGAGCGTGATCGCGTTGCCCGCGCCGGTGACTGTGTGCGTGTTCGACGTGCGGATCGTGCCCGCGGTGACCGACTGGTTCCCCGTCGTCGCGACGGTGTCGGTGAACGTGACGACCGAGGCATTCGCGTTGTTGACGTTGAGGGCCGTGACGACCGAGGTGTCGCCGATCTTGCCGATGAAGGTCGTCGCGCCGGTGCCGGATGCAACGTTCAGCGTCTGTGCGCCGTTGACGTTGCCGTTAACGAACACGCCGCCGTTATTGGTGTTGAGGGTGGTCGTGTTCTGGAGCTCGACGTTGCCCGTGAGCGTAACGGCCGCACCCGCGGTGGAAGCCGAGTGGCTGCCGTTCGTCCGGATCGTGGCCGCCGTGACCGATTGCGCGCCGGTCGTCGTGACGTTGCCGCCGAAGCGCGCGACGAGTGCCGAACCGACGGTGAGGCCTGCGAGGGCCGCGTTGCTGCCGACATGGCCGGTGAAGTTGACCGTGCCGGCCGTGCCGCCCTGGACCGTCAGCGTGTTCGCGCCGTTCACGGTGCCGTTGACGGTAACGTTCGCGCCGGTCAGGAAAAGCGGATCGGCGCCGTTGGTCGTGTCGATGGAGGCGTTCGTGTCTACGGAGACGTTGTCGTTGATCGTGACGCCCATGCCCGCCGTAACGATGTCCGCTAGGAGGTGGAGCGTGTTGCCCGAGCCGGTGAACGTGAAGGAAGCGTTGTCCGCGCCCGTCAGGTCGCCGAGCACATTGATCGTGCCGGCGATCGGCGAGAGGAAAACGGTCGGGTCGGTGAACGTGAAGGCGTTCAAGTCGATACCGCCTTCGGACGAAGCGCCGCCGATGGTAATCGAGCCGAAGCCGTTCGCGAGAGCGGAAAGGTCGGTCGTCGTCAGATCGAGCTGACTGGCCAGTTCGGCCGCGCCTGCGACGACGGTCTTTAAGGTATTGGTGAACGTTCGCAGCGCGATCGCGCCGTTACCGGCCACGGAGTTCGCGCCGGCGATGAAATTTATTTCATCCGCGATCAGCGTGAGGTTGAAGGCGTTGCCGACGACCGTGCCGATCTTGAGGAGGCCCGAGCCGAGCGAGATGATTTTGTCGGCCACGAGCGTGAGGTTCGAGATCGTGAGGTTCGCCACGCCGACGATCGCGGGCAACGTCTGGGCGCCGGTGTTCGCCATGTTGACTTCGAAGAGCGGAACGCTCGAGCCTACCGAGTCGTTAAACGCGATGTTACCCGCGCCCGCCGTGACGTTGATGGCCTGCTTGAAGTTGACCGTGCCGTCGAGCTTTCCGTCGAACGTGACGTCGCCGCCGTTCGTCGTGACGTTCAGAGTGTCGACCGTGCCGGCGTTGCCGTCCAAATCCGCGATGACCGCGTCGCCGTCGACGATGATGTCGGAACCGGCTCCCGTGGCCTGAAGCGCGCCGCCGAGGTTGGTCGTACCGACGTACGTCTGGTTGCCCGTCGTGGTGACGGCCTTAAACGCGATGGAGTTCGCCGTGACGTTCGTGGAAGCGGCATTCACCGAGGACTGCGCGGTGAAGGTGTTCGCCGAGCTGACGAGAAGGTTGCCGATCTGCGTGCCCGCGCCGACCGCCCCCTGAAGGAGGATGTCGCCTGTGCCTGCGATGAGCTGGATATTTTCCGCGCCGACCGCCGTTCCGTTGACCGTGCCGGTGATAGTGATGTCGTCGGTCGCCGCGCCCGCCGTCTGGAGGGTCGTGCCACCCGCGAGGGTCGCGTTTCCGTTCACGGAGATCGAACCCGCGGTGGTGGACTGGTAGACGCCGTTGAGCGAAGTCGCGCCGGTGTAGGTCTGCGCGCCGGTCGTCGTGACCGATTTGAGGCCGATGTTGGCGGCGGTGACGGTGTTCGAAGAAAGGCTGGAGGCCGCGCCGGTGAAGTCCGCGTTGCCCGCGCCGGTGTTGACGCTCAGCGAATTCCCCGCGCCGGTGACCGCGCCGTCGAACTTCGCGTTCGCGCCGGAAGTCGTGACGGAGGTGTTCGCGCCGAGCGCGATCGCGCCGACGAACTCGAGCGCCTTGGTGGCGGTCGAGATCGCGTTCTTGAGCGTAACGTTGCTGGAGATGAACTTGAGGGCGCTGTTCGACGAGACCGTGTCGACCGCGACGCCGCCCGTGTGCGTGAAGTCGCCGACGGTGACGAGACCCGCCGCGCTGATGCTGTCGAGCTCGGTGTCGGAAACCTGGAACGTGCCAGCGGCCGCGCCGACACCAATGGATGCGCCGACCGCGTTGGTCGTGAGGTTCACGTTGTTGGCGTTCAAGTCCGCGCCGCCCGAAATATTGAGGTTATTGCCGAGGACACTCACGTCGCCGGTCGTCGTGGTGTCGTTATCCTCGAACGAGACGGTGCCGCCGGAGCGGAACGTAAGGTTCTTCGCACCGGCCGTGACGGCTTCGTCGTCGCCGACGGTGATGCCGCCGGTGTTCGTGGAGGACCCGACGGTGAAGGAACCGGCCGTCAGGCGGTCAAGCTCGGTGTCACTGACGTCGAAATTGCGGTTTGCGCCCACGCCGATCGTAGCGCCGGTCGTGGAGGCCGCGAGCGTGACGCTGCCTGAACCGACGTTGATGGTGCTGCCAGCACCGGACTGGAACTCGGCCGCGGTGATCGAGGCGGAAGAAGCCGCGATGCTGCTGTTGCTGTTCTGGATGAAGGAGCCGTTCGCGCTCTGGTTGGCATCGGCGCTCACGGTGAACAAACCGGTGGTCGTGACGTCCGAGTTCGCAGAGTTCAGGTCGACGTCGCCGTCGGCCGTGAGGGTCACGCTGCCCGCGCCGGTCATGACGGCCTGCTGGACGGTCAGGTTGCCGCCGGAGGTCAGGTCGAGCCCGCCGCCGTTCGTGGTGATCGCGTTCGTCGCGAAGTCGTTCGTGTCGCGGTAGGTCACAGCGCCCGTCGTGTTCGCTGAGAGCGTCGAGACGTTGTTGGTCGAATTCGAAAGATTGAAGGCGCCCGTGCCCGCGAGCAAGAGGACGCTCGAGACGATGGCCGTGCCAACCTGCTGGCCGAACGCACCCGCGCCCGCCGCGTTCAGCGTGATCGTGCTGCCGGCGGCCGTAAGGTTGCCGAGCGTGACGGTGCCGGGCGTATAAAGACCGGTCGCGGTGGAGCCGATCGTGAGCGTGATCGTGTCGCCGCCCGAGTTCAGCGTGACGCCCGAGCCCATCGTGATGTTGCCCGCGCCCCCGTCACGGTTGTTCACGCCAGCAGAGTCGTTGGCCGTGATCGTGATCTTGCCGCTCGTCGTCGAGATGTTCGCGTTAATGAGGACAGAGCGGCCGGCCTGTATGGTCAGGTTGCGGTTGTTGAACGTCATGCTGACCGCGTCGGTGAACGTGATGTCGTTGGTGGCCTGGAGGATGACGCCGGAGTTCTGGGAACTGATCGAGTTCGCGCCGCTGGCTTTAACCGTGGAATTCCCGTTGGCGTTCGCGGAGAAGATGAGATTCGGGGCGCTGAAGTTCGTGCCCGAGTTGATGACCGTGAGGTTCTTCGGATCGAGGAGGAGCGTGCCGCGCTGGCCGTTGGCCGCGGAGGTGTCGACGTGACCATCGAAATCGAGCGATCCTTTGCCGGAGACTTCGACCGCACCGCCGTTGCCGGACTGTGCGCCGCCCTGAGCGGAAATGTTCCCGTAGTAACGGGTGGTGTCGTCGGCCCAAACCACGACTTCCCCGCCATCGCCCGCGGTGACCGCGTCGGCCTTGATGGGAGCGTTCTGGCCCACGTACGCGACCTGCGCGTTGCGAATGTTCGAATCGTTGCCCTGGAAACCGCCACCGACATTGACCTTGCCGCCCCCGAGGTCGCCCGAGGCGTCCACGACTGCGCCGTCCATGACGCCGACCTTCTCGCCTTCGATCACGATCTCGCCGCCCTTTTCGCCGACATTGAGGCCGGTGGCGTCGAGCGTACCGGAGGTTTTCACGGTCCCCTGCGACTTCTTGGAAGAGAGCAGGATCTTGCCCGACCTCGAACCGATCGACTTGGCTTCGACGATGCCTTCGTTGTTCACGAGGCTGTCGAAGATGTCATTCGCGGCTTCGGCAGTCATCACGATGGAGCCGCCTTCGGTCTTCACGATTCCTTTATTAAGGACCGCGTCCTTGATCGCCTGGCCGTCGGAGTCCTTGACGGTCTGGGTGACTTCCTTGTCCACAAGGACCGAGAGCATGCCCGAGTCGTCGAAGCTGACGGTCGCTTCGCTGCCCGACGCGAGCGCGAGGCTCGATTCCTTCGCCACGATGACGCCCGTATTTTGGACCGCGCCGCCGAGGAGAGCGCCGCCGTTCTTGCCGATGTTCATAGTACCGGCGTTCACGACCGCACCAGGGTTCGAGCCGGTCTGGCGGAACTTGTAGTTGCCGGAAAGGAAGTCCTGGTTGTTCATGTCCAGCGAGGACGCGACGAGGCCGGCGGCGTTCACCTGGGCCGTCGGCGAAAAGAAGATGCCGCTCGAGTTCACGAGGAAGAACTTGCCGCGCGGGACGTTCAGCGCGCCGAATATCTGCGAGGGATTCGCGGTGATGTCGCGCGAAAGGTGCGCTCCGTTTTCCGGCAGAAGGGCGCTGAAGGTGTGGCCGGCCCCGATGTTGAAACCCTGGTTCCAGTTTCCGATGGTGACCGCGTCTCCGGCGGTCAGCGTTCCGACGATTCCGTCGGCACTCACCTCGTAGGACGAGGATCCCGAGACGGATTCGTAGCCCGCGGGGAGGTTTTCGGCGTAGATCGGCGTCGTCCACATCGTAACGGACGTGACGAGAAGAAACGACGCGACGACTTTGAGACCGAACCCATTCTGCTTCAACATGAAAACAACCCCCTTTTACGATCGCCCTTCCCGGTTTCCCGAAAGGGACTACGTCTCGTTTCGTTGACCTTCAGAACCTGTCTATCTATGAATAGAATTAAAAAAATGGAATTCCGCTTCGGCTCGCTTAAATCCAGTCCCCGCTGATCGTGAAATAAAACTGGCCGTTCGAACCGTCGGTCGGATCGTCTCCCACGGGAACGCCGTATTCGAAACGCGCGAGGAAATTGTTCGGAAGCTCGATGCGAAGACCGCCGCCGGCGCCGAAGAAAGTTTTCGAGGGGTCTTCACCGACGGCGGGCTTCCGCAGACTCGCGGAGGCGGCATCGAAGAAGCCGACGAAGTGAACCTTGTCCCAGAGCGGCGTATCGGGCAGGCCCGGTGCCTTGACTTCCTTGGGCAAGAAGTACCACGGCAGGCGCAGCTCGAGGCTTCCGCCGACGCCGCCGTCACCAAGGTAGTCGCTCTGCGGATAGCCGCGCACGGAGTAGACGCCGCCCAAGTCGAACTGTTCGGCCGAGACGAGCGCGTCGGGCGTCAGCTGGGTCGAGCCCTTCATGAAGAGGTACGTCTGATCGTAGACGGGGTGGATGCGGTTCAGCGAACCGTTGTACTTAAAGAAGTCCGCGCCCGAGCCGCGGCGCGAAAGGCGCGGATCGTTCTTCTCCGAAGCGCCGAACCAATCGCTGCCGTACGTGAGGTCGTTGACGAGGAACGTGCGGCCGTACGGATCGATCCAGTCGAGATTAACGCCCGCGTGCACCATGCGGAGCTGGTCTTCGCTCGAGGCCTGGTTCAGGACCGTGTTGTAGATCGACTTCGACTCGAAGCTCGTCGTGCCGGTCACGTCCAAGCGGTCACCCTCATATAAAGGATGGTTGACGAATGTGCTCCACGTGAACGCTTCGCCTCCGATATCAAGCACCGAGAAATCCCCGCCCACCTGGACGTCGGTGTAGTTGAAGGTCCAGCCGGCGTTGGTTCCGTAGGGACCGACCGGGAGAAGATGCTGGAGGCCGATCGCGAGCACTTCCTCGCCGAACTGCACGCGCGAGGCAAAAATGTCGTCCTGGCCGAGGAGATTCGAGTGGCGTACGGAGAGCGAATAACGCTCGCGGCCCGTATCCTTCGTGCCGAAGTTGTTCACCTCGGCGTTGATGTGGATCGGGCGGCGGTCCTTCACGTCGAGAAGCAGGTCCGACGTGCCGACTTCCTGGCCCGGGACGATGACGGCCTTCACCTCGCGGTCCGGGTGGAGGTTCATCTGGCGCAGTCCGTCCTTGAGAGAATCGAATTTAAGGACCTGGTCACGAAGATGGCCGACGTAGCGCTTGATGACGCGCTTCGAGAAGAACTTGTTGCCGCGGACCTTCACCTTGCCGAGCTTGCCCTCGAACACCTTGATGGTGAGATTCCTCGACTGGACGTCCTGCGGCGGAATGTACGCGCGGCAGGTGATATAGCCTTGGGAACGGTAGGCGGCCGTGATTTTCTCGGCGAGTTCCCTGGCCTGCGAGAGCTTGATTTCCCGGCCCTCGTACGCGTCGGTCAGCGGCTCGAGCTCCGCAGTGGTGAGTGCGGAGTTGCCGGTGATCGTGACTTTTTCCACGAAGAACGGGAGTTCTTCGGAAATCTGCAGTTCACCGGCCTGCGCTTCGGCTGCGGCGGCTTGTTCGGCCGCGGCCTGATTCTCGGCGCGGCGTAGATCCGCGCGTTCTTTGGGATCGCCGGGAACGATCGGCTTCTCGAAATCTTCGGTGGCGCGCGTCTTCGAGGAACGCGACGGGCCGGTGCCCGGCTTGCGGGCGACTTCGAGCGTAAGGAATACTTCGACCTCGCCGTCTTCGGCCTCGATGTCCTTGATGCGCTCGGCGAGCTCTTTCAAATCCGCAAGCGAGATCGCACCGCGGATCGGGATCGCGAAACGGTCTCCTGAAAATTCGGCGCGGCGCGGAGATTCGTCTTCGTCGTCGTTTGAACGGCTCGGAGCTTCTTCCTCGCTGGATTCGTACGCGGGCTCCGAAGAAGCGAACTGGACGGAAGCCTCGGGCTGCGGTTCGCGCTCGCCGCGGTCGAAAGCGGACTCGCGTGTTTCCCGTTCGAAGCGTTCCTGCTCTTGACCCGGGGTGACGACCGCCGCGAAAACCGAAATGGGAGCGAAGGACGTAAGGATTTGAACGAAGACCACGGCGAGAGAGAATTTCTTCAACAAGAGGGAACCTGCTTTCCTATATAAAACTGCTAAGTTTGTGCTTGGGTAATATCGCGTGTTCTCCCCGTGGAGCGGAGCCGTTTGCACACTTTATTTTGATGCTTAGAATGTGTCAATCGAATTATTAGAATTTTCTAATCTTTCTCCGTAAGTAGCGCACGAACTTACCCTTAAGAATTTATCTTCCCTTCACTTTTATAATAATTCATTATAAATAGTAAGCAAACATTACATAAAATTTTAGTTAATAAAACGAAGCTCAGCGGGCTAAAAACACGAAAAAAAACGGCGCCGCGTAAACGGCGCCGCTCGGGCGGTTTTTCGTTTAAAAAAAACTTAAGCGCGTTTTTTCACGACAACTGCGGGCGAATAGGTTCCGCGCATGTTCGCGTAACCGCGGTAATTCACGGCGATTGAACCGCCGACGGCTTCCGCGCCGTTCAAATTGAAATTGTTTCCGGTGAGAACGATTCCGGTCGCTTGGTTGGTGCGAAGCGTGCCGCCAAAGCTCGACGTGCCGGTTCCTTCGGCCTGCGCGATCGAAGCCGCGGTGACGTTGCCCGCGTTCCAATTGCGCACGAGCGTCGCAAGTACGCGGCCCAAACGCACGCCTACGCCGGTCGCCGGATTCCAGCCGACCTGCCCGTTCATGTTCACGTCTCCCGTTCCGGTCTCGAGTGTTAAATCTTCCTGGCCCGAGTTCAGTCCGTACACCGTGGAATTGAATGTGATGTTGCCGCCGTTCGCACGGCCCGTACCGAGGAACACGTCGCCCGTCAGCATCACCGGACGGTTGAACGTGATCGAATCGTCGGTGGTGCGGATGTCTCCGGCGAGGCGGACCGGGCCCGTGCCGTCCTGGACGAAAGCACCGTCGAGCCTCATGTCGGCGGACGGACCGAACGTGAACGTGCCGGAATTCGTCACCACGAGCGGCCCGGCGCCGGTCGTCTGGACCGGGCCGTTGAACGCGAAATGCGTGCCCCGGAGGTTGATCCCCCAAGAATCGTACGTGTTCACGCGGCCCTTGAACGTCGTGGTCCCGGTGCCCGCGCGCTGGGCGAAAGAAAGCGGAGTCACGTGGCCGTTGAACGTCGCGTTCCGCGCGTCGAGGACCGTGAGGCGGCCGAGGCGCGTGCCGGTGCCGGTGGCAAAATTGTGTCCGACCCCGTTCATCGTGATGTCGCCACCGCCGGCCTGGAGCGTCAGTTCGTCGGCGCCCCAGCTCGTCGCGTTCACCGTCGAAGTGAAGAGGATGTTCCCGGGACCCGCGCCGGTACCCACGTACGAATCCCCGAGCAGCGTGACCGGGCCGCGGAACGCCACGTTCCCTTCGGTGCGGATCTCCCCGTGCCAGCGGATCCCCGCGCCGACCGACGAACCGGTGACGTCGACCGGGCCGTTGCCGGTGTAGTTTCCGATCAGCGTGACCGGGCCGCGCGTCGAAATGTGGAATCCGCCCGAGCCGTAGCCGCCGTCTTGGTCGGTCAGGTTCGTGGCCGCGATATGGACGACGCCGCTTCCCTCGCTGAAGAACCCTTCCTGGGAAAGCACGGACGAATACGTGTGGACGTCCGGCATGTCGGGCGCAATCCAGTTCGCCCGAATGTCGATGCCGTTCTGAGCGCGGACCGACCCGAAGAAACGGTCGGAAGTCGCCGTGAAATTGCGGACCGCGACGTCGTAACCCTGATATTCGGTCCCGCGGACCGGAGCCCACGCGCCCGAAAAGCTGATTTGGCGCGCGGCGGTCAACGAGAGGTCGTAGGGGCCACTCAGGCCGATCGGATACCCGCCACCCGAAAACGTTTCAACACCGGGAAAGAAATAAAGATACACGCCGCCGTCGATCGCGACGGACGCCGCGAGCGCGACCTTCCCGTACAAGGAGATCGCGTTGAGCGTGTTGGATAGGCTTCCGCGCAGACGGATCTCGTTTATCGACGGAAGCTCGGTCTGCGGCCTCTGCCAATAACCCTGGTCGCCCGTCGTGCGGACCTGTCCGAGCGACATGCCGGAAGCGGTGACGTAAACGTCCGAAAGCCGCGTCGTCGTTCCGATGTCGGCGAACGTCGCGTCGCCGACCGCGTCGGCCTGGAGCGAGAACGGGCCGTTCAAAGGCGCTTCGGAACGGATGGTCCCACTCGAGCGGATCGCGAGGTACGTCTGAGGGGTCACGTGTCCCGCGTTACGGACGCTTCCCGCATCTCCCGTGCCGATCAGCTGAATCGAACCGCCGCGGCCGTTCACAGCCGTGGCTTCCACGATCCCCTCCTGGTTCACGAGCCTCGAGAATACGGCACCGGCCGCGTCTCCGACGAGGAACACGTGCCCGCCTTCGGCGCGGAGCGTCCCGGCGTTGCGTACCGCGCTCGAGGCGCCCGACGGGGCCTGCGAGGTGCCAGCTTCCTGATTCACGAAAGCCTCGCCGTTCGCGTCGATCGTGAGGGAGACGGTGTCGCCCGACGCGAGGTTGATCTGGTTCCCACGCGCGAGGATCACGCCCGTGTTCTCGACAGAGGATCCGATCAGCGTCGCGCCGCCGGCTCCGGAGGTGATGCGCCCGGCGTTCCGGACTGACGCCGGGGTATCCGTGCGGCTAAAACGGTAATTTTGCGCGTTGAAGTCGGAGTTCAGGATGTCGAGCGACGAGGCCACGAGCCCGGCGGCGTTCACCTGCGCGGTCGAGGAGAACGTGATGCCGTTCGTGTTCACGAGGAAAAAACGGCCGCTCGGAACGTTCAGGGAGCCGAATATCTGTGAGGGGCTCGCGGTGATATCGCGCGAAAGGTGCGCGCCGCCCGCCGGCAGGTTCGCCGTGAAGGTCTTTCCCGAGGCGACGTTGAATCCCGCGCCCCAGTTCCCGATCGAGGCGGCCGTGGTCGCCGTCAGCGTGCCGGAATTGCCGTCCGCACTCGTCGCGTACGAAGAGCTTCCCGAGACCGGCTGGTATCCTGCCGGAAGATCCGCGGCGAAGGCGACGGCGGAGAGAAGATGGGTAGCGGCCACGACGGACGACAAGAGCGCGAGACGGATGGTTCGCATGGGGACCTCGTTTTTGCGTTTCGTTTTCGGACGGATCTGGGAGGTGCGCGGGCGCGGACGGAATTCGAAAGATTTTTAGAGAGCGAGCAAAAAAAATACGCTCGCGGGAGCGAGCGTTTTAATCTTCAGCCGCCGTAGTGCCAGGGCGTGTCGGACATGACGAGCGGCGCTTCGTCTTTCGTCGCCCCCGCCTCGACGATCTCGCCGACAACGACCGTGTGGTCGCCCGTCTCGAAGACGTCGTGCAAGCGGCATTCGAGATAACCCACCGCGCGCTCGAGGATCGGAGCGCCCGTAACGCCGTCCCGGAAAGCGACGTCGCCGAAGCGATTGCCGTCCGAGGGCGTGGGTTTGAAGAATTGTTCGAGGATTTTTTTGTCCGTCTTCGGCATGAGGTTCACGGAAAAGACCTTCCCGGTCTTGATCATTTCGAGAGATTGACTTGCGCTTCGTACGCCGAGCATGACGCGCGGAGGCTTCATGGAGCACTGCGAGAACCAACTGCCGGTGAAAGCGTGTTTCGAGGCGCCGTCTTTGACGCCGATCACGTAGAGGCCGTATGGAATCTTACGGAGGACGTTTTTTTTTGCTTCTTCGTTCATCGGGGATTCATCGGATTCGGGAGACAGTCACTATTGTATTACAAATTACCCCAGAAAGCCAGCGGATTCGGACGAAAGTCGGCGAATTTAAGCGCGCTTCGCACTCTTCCATCAAAATCCCCCCTCGGAAATCGGTCTTCCCTTCAGAAGCCCTTTGGATCCGAGGATCGCCGCGAGCGCACGGACGTGCGCGCGCATTTCGACGCGGCGCTTGGGATCGTAAAGGAGGTATGCCGGATGATACAGCGGGAAGCACGTGACTGGCCTTCCGCCGAGCCGGGTCTCGAACGGGCGTCCGACAGAATCCGAGAACGCACGGTCGGGCGAGAGGCGCTTGAACGACGTCGCACCGAGCGTGACGACGATCTCGGGTTCGAGGAGGCGGACCTGGAAATCCAGGAACGGGGCGCACGCGGCGGCTTCCTCCCCCGACGGAACGCGGTTGGCCGGTGGGCGGCATTTCACCACGTTCGTGATGTAGGCGTCCTCGTTCGTGTCCACACCGACGGAGGCGAATATCTTGTCGAGGAGTTTGCCCGAGCGCCCGACGAAGGAGCGGCCGGCTTTGTCCTCTTCCGCGCCGGGAGCTTCCCCGACGATGAGGAGCTTAGAGGCCGCGTTGCCGCGGTCCAAAACGAGGTTCGTGCGGGTTTTCGAAAGCCCGCAGGCGAGGCACGGCGAGTTGTGGAAAGCCCGACGGAATTCCGGGTAGGAGCGGCCCTCGGGGACCGCCCGCGGGCGGCCGGGAGACGTCAGGCGGGGCAATCCTTGCGAAGCGCGAGCCGCGCCGTGGCGAAGATACCGAAGAGCACCGCGGAGTAGAAGAGGTCGCCGGCGAACGTGCCGCGGAAGAACGGCACGGCCATCGCGTAGCACTGGACGAGCCCGCTCCACGAAAGCGGATAAAGGCGCCCGAAAAAGAAGACCGCGAGATTCGTAACGAGGAAGAAGATCACCGAACCCAGAATCGAGCCGAACACGACGACGCCCACGCGGTCGACGCGCTGCAGGCGGTTACCTAAGAATGCGACGAGCGCGAACGAACCCCACGTGAAAGCCACGAGATCATGAGGCCCGATGAGAAGATCAGTCACGGCGACGATGAGAAGCGGCACCGTGAGAGCCAGGCCCGCGGGAAGCGTCAGGCCCGCGAAAAGGCTGAGCGCGGCGACGGGCGTGAAATTATCCGGGTGCGGAAGGAGGCGGAGGGCGGCTCCGAACACGACGAGGGCCAGCGCGAGCAGAATTTCAGAACGGTTTTCGGCGCGAAATTTCATCGGGTTCTCCTTAAGTTGCGGCCATTATATCAAAAGGGTCGCGGACGCGCCAAAATTCATTTGCGAACGAGGCGCCAGCCCTCGGTGGCGGGAGACGCGCCGCGCTTGGCGGTGGACGCCGAAACGAAAAGCGCGTCCGGGTCCCTCAGCATCGAAAGCGGCATGCGGACGGTCAGTCCGTCGGGGCCGAGCGCGTAGGCAATTCGGCGGTCCGACAGGCGGGCCGGTCCCAGGAAAGCGAAGAGCTTCCGCCCGAAAAGGCGGAGGCGGTATTTCGGCATCGAGCCGAAGGCGGTCCCCTTCCGGTACGGGAAGAGTTCGATATCGAGAGCGCCGAGTTCATCGACCGATTCCTTGAAACGCGCCCGCACCCAGAGCTCCTTGCCACGGATCGAAAAAGAAAGCGCGACGCGCCCGACGGCGCTCGGAAGAGGCGGCGAATCGGCTTCCGGGGCCAGCTCCTCGAGCTTCGCCGGGCCCGCCGCGAAGAAAAGCTCGTTGCGCCGCACGAACGAGAGAAGGAATTTCTTCGAGTACGCGATCTGGCTCCGGTACCGCAGGAGCGCCTGATGCTTGCGGGTGCGCCATTCGGGTTTAAGCGGGAAAACGCGCGGCTCGCGCCATGCCTGCTCGCGCGGCGCCTCGAGCGAGCGCTCGGGTTCGAGGCTCTTGGGCCTCGGCCAGCGGCGCGCGTGGACGAGATAGAATTCGAGCTCCGGCTCCGGAAAACTTCCCTCGAGTTCGAGCAGTGCCAGGCGCACGAAGCCGAACGCGGCGCGGTGATCGCCGTTCGAATCGAACGGCGCCGTGACGAGGACGCGTGTGGGTTTGAAAGCCTCAATTTCCTTTTTCACGTCGCGCAGGACGTTCTCGGCGCGGTGATCGCTGCCGCGCGAGGCGGCGGCCGCGTGCGGAACGCGCGGCCAGCGCGTAAGAAGGTTCTTGTACGGGGCGGCCGCTCCCCAGTGACGGCGCCAGATGTCCTCGAGACCCGAATCCGGGTAGCCCAGGAAAACGAGATCGGCGGCGGCGAGACCGAGCTCGTCGGCGGCCTCGAGTGCCTCGCGGCGGCGGATCTCGCCGTTCCTCAGGAAATCGCCTTTCACGACCGTAGGCTTCTTCAAGTGGAAGATCGAGGAGACGGCATTGGACTCGCCGTGCGTGAGAAAAAGAACGCGCACGGCCGCTCCCGCTTCTTTCGCCGCCAGCACCGCTCCGGCGGCGCCGAGCGTTTCGTCGTCGGGATGCGGCGCCACGACCAGAAGCCTCTCAACGGCGGGCGCCAAAGGCTCCGCGAACGCCGGGCGCGCCGACAGAAAAAGAACGAAAAAGAACGCGGAAAGGCTCTTCATGACGGCCGACCCGTGGAGGACGCCGTACGCTCGATGCGGACGAGCGATTTGCGGCCCCCGGCAGGCGTCGTCTCCACTGCGAAACGGCCTTCGGTCACCTTCCGGAGGTAGATCAGCTCGCGGTCGCGAAGGATCGCGTAGAGCGGGAACGCGTTCTCGGGCAGACGCTCGAGATCCTCGGCGCTTGAGACCGCCGGCGCGGGCGGCGTCGTGTAGAAAAGGCGCTTGGGGTCTTCGGCGAACACTCGCGCGGGCGCGCCGGAGTAAAAAGCGACGCCCCGGAAAACCATTTTACTGCCCAGGAGAAGCTCCTCGCGGACCGGCTCGCGCTCGCGGTACATGCGTACGCCGTCCTTCGACGAGAACGCGGGCGCGGAAGCCGGAAGAAGCCAGCCGAAACCGACGATCGCGGCGGCGACGGAACCGGCGGCGACGGCCGCGGCCGCCCGCATCACGCGGCGCCGGAACACGAAAAAAATGGCGAGTGCGCCCGAGCCCGCGACAGCGAGCGCGAACGCCGCGCACGGAAGGTCGAGCCGAAGACCTTCTTTCGCCGCGTAGGCCCACAGGAGCGCGGTCACCGCGACGGGGACGACTCCGTGAAAAAAAACAGTGCCCGCGGCCATCGCGGCGAGAGGGGCTCTGGCGCGAAGCCCTCGGTCGGCGCGCTCTATCCAGGCCGCCGCGAGGATCGCGGCCGCGGGAAACGCCGGGAACGGGTAGCTCAAGAGCTTCGACTCAGCCAGCGAGAAGAAAAGAAACGGTGCCCAAAACGCGCACGAAAGAAAGACGAGCGCTTCGCGGTCCTCCGAGGGCCTCCCGAAAAACTTCCGGAGACCAAGCGCGAGCCCGGCGAGCGCTGCGCCCGCCCACGGAAAAAATCCGAGGAGAAACCCACCTGGGTAGACGTACCAGCGGTCGAGACTGCGGTGCTCGGCTACGAAGAAACGCCGGACGTTCTCATGGAGGAAAAAATGCGAGAGGAAGTCCGGCCCGTATTGGAGCGCCGTCCAGGCGTACCACGGACCGGCGAGCGCCGCGAAAAGAAGAAGCCCTTTCCCCCACGGCAGTTCGCGCGCCGTCGCAAGGCGTCCAGTGAGCGCGAGAAAAGCCGCCACGGAAAGCGCGGGTAGGAGCGCGCCAAGTGGTCCCTTCGTGAGCGTACCGAGCGCGGCGAAGACGAAGACGAGCGGCCAGACCGCGCGGCGAAGATGCGGGCGGAAGAACCCCGCCGCGAACGCCGCCAGGGCCGACGTCGTGAAAAGGCAGAGAAGCGAGTCGGTCAGCACGAGGCGCGAAAGAACGACCGTCTGCGCGCAGCCGGCGAAGACGGCGGCCGCGATAAACGCGGTGCGGGGTTTTACGAGCGCGGCGCGGGCGAGCGCGTACGCCGCGAACGCCGCGAGCGCTCCCGCCGCGGCCGGTACCGCGCGCGCGGCAAATTCGTTCACGCCGAACGTTCGGAAAGACGCGTAGAGCGCCCAGTAGAAGAGAATGGGTTTTTCGAACTGCGGCGCTCCGAACATCACGGGGGTCATCGGGTCGCGGCGCTCGAGCATCTCTTTGGCGGTCAGCGCGTAGAACGGCTCGTCTGGATCAATGAGGCCGTAGCCGGCGAGATTGAAGAAAAAGAGCGCCCCCGAAAGAAGGGCTAGGAACAAGGCGTGGCGCGCGTCCTGCGCGCGGGAAGAATTCATGCGGGCATTATACCGGATGCGCGCAATGCGCGCAAAGCCGGGAGGCTCAAATGTAGCGGGCGACGAGCTCCGGAAGATCCGTCAGGTGCACCGGCTTCATGAGGTAATCGACCGCGCCGGCTTCCTGCGCGCGGCGGATCGAAGCGGTGTCCTCGAGCGCGGACAGGATCACGAGCGGAATCCGGTTGGTCTCGACGTGGCAGCGGAGCGAGCGCGCGAGTTCGGCCCCGTCCATCTTCGGCATGAGGAGGTCCGAGAGGATGAGGTCGGGACGGTGGGAACGCGCGAAGCGGAGGGCCTCCTCGCCGTCCATCGCGGTCAGCACCTCATAGCGCGGCGAAAGGCGCGTCTCGAGGAGCGACAAAAGAAGCGGCTCGTCGTCGACGACCAGTATCCGTTTGCGGTTGAGCGCGGGCTTCATGCCTCGTCCTTCTTTTCGGCTTCGAGGAGTAGGCAAACGGAATTGATGCAATAGCGTTTGCCGTTCGGCCCCGGGCCGTCGTCGAACACGTGCCCCAGATGCGAACCGCAGTTCGCGCAGAGCACTTCGGTTCGCTCCATGCCGTAGGCCGCGTCCTTCTCGTAGCGGACGCTGCCGGGGATCGCGTCCTGGAAGCTCGGCCAGCCCGTGCCGGAATCGAACTTCACGTCGGATTTGAAAAGTTCTTCGCCGCAGGCGGCGCAGCGGTACATGCCTTTGTCTTTGGTCTTATGGTATTTGCCGGTGAACGGCGCCTCGGTCCCTTTCTCGCGGAGGACCTTGTACTGCTCGGGCGTGAGCGTCTTTTTCCAATCGGATTCGTTTTGGGGCATGGGCTTGGTCACTTCTGTACCTCCGGCGAGGGACGTCCCGAACGGGACGAGGGAAAGATAAATAACGGCCAAAAGAACGAGGACGCGCATGGTTCCTCCTAGCGGCCTTCCGGCACGGAAAGCACGCCCTTCTATGTTAGGCCCCCGGAGGGACCATAGCAATATAAAAGCGAAAACCGCCCCCTAAACAGGGCGGCTTCGGGTCGAGGACTTCAGTCGTCCCAGCTGTCGAGTCGGACTTCGCGAAACGGGCGTGCCCTTAAAGGCGCGCTTTCCGCGGTGTCGAACGATTGGACGTCTGGCCAGTTGTCCCCGGGCGTTTCCATCGGGTTCATGTCCACCTCCTGTCGTCTCCAGGAGAATACCCCACGGGCGTGACGGAAGAATGAAGTGGGCATGAATTTTCCGTGAAGCCTTAAGCGGCCTGGTGCTGAAGTTCTTCCTTCTTGCGCATCATTTTTTCGAGGAGCACGGGCGCGTCGAGATTCGACTCGTCGACTTCGGGGAACATCTCGAGCTCTTCCTCGTCCATATGATGCTCGACGTTCTCGCGCAGGACTTTGAACTTCGCTTCGAATTCCTTCTCCCCCGCCTCGTCCGTGGGATTCATGTTCTCGAGCTCGGCCACCAGAAGGTCGCAGACGTGGTGTTCCTGGACGGATTCGTCGAAAATCTCTTCATCGTCGATCGCGGCGCGCGCTTCGGGATAGAAGATCTCCTCTTCGAGCTTCGAGTGCACTTTAAGCTCCGCGGCGAAACGCCTGAAAATTTCGACTTTTTCAGAGAAGGACTGGGCGTCTTCGAACTGCTGGAAAAACTCCTTGAAACGGTCGTGGTCTTCGGCCAAAAGCAGGGTCGGGGTCATCGGCATGGCGGCACTCCTGTTCGGGGACGGGAATTCGTCCTCAAAAGACAGCATAACCGCGCGGACCTTAGGAGGAGATTAAAGGAGCATTAGAAAATTCTTAGACGCCGCGGTACACTGCCCTCATGGCCTTTCAAAAGAAGCTCCTCGCGTGGTTCGAGAAGAACAAGCGCCCTCTGCCCTGGCGGAAACGCTACCGGCCGTACGAGGTCTGGATCTCCGAAATCATGCTCCAGCAGACGCAGATGGAGACCGTGCTCCCCTATTACGAGCGCTGGATGAAGGCCTTCCCGACCCTCGAGGCGCTCGCGGACGCGCCGGAGGAGAAAGTGCTGAAGGCCTGGCAGGGACTAGGCTACTACTCGCGCGCGCGGAACCTTCGCGAAACCGCGCGGCGCATCGTGGAAAACTTCGCCGGAAAGTTCCCTTCCGATTTCGACTCGATCCTGTCGCTTAAAGGCATCGGACCTTACACCGCGGGTGCGATCGCCTCGATCGCGTTCAATCAGGACAAACCGATCGTCGACGGCAATGTGTTGCGCGTTCTCTCGCGCCTCTTCGCGATCCAAGACCCCGTCGATTCGGCTGCGGGACGCGCGAAATTCTGGGCGCTCGAGGAATCACTTATTCCGAAGGGCCGCGCGCGAGACTTTAACCAAGCGCTCATGGAGCACGGGGCACTCGTCTGCACGCCGAAGAATCCGAAATGCCCCTCCTGCCCCGTGAACGCCGACTGCCGTGCGTTCCGGGAAGGAAAGCAGGAAGCTTTTCCGGTGAAGGGCGCACGGAAGAAGACCGTGCGCGTGGCGGCTGGCGCGCTCGTGTGGAAACGCGGCGCGGACTTCTTCCTACACCGGCGGCCCGCCGGCGCGATCATGGGAGGCTTGTGGGAATTTCCGGAATGGAAGCTCGCGCACGGGAAAGAAATGAGTGCGCGCGAAGCGCACGACCTCACGTTCGACCGTGCCCGTTCGGAATTCGGGACGGAGTTCGACGCGTTCGAACCGGCGGGAACGATCAAAAGGAACTACACGCACCATCTGGAGACGCTGTACGTGTTCACGGCCGAAGGCGGCGAGCCCTCCAAAGACGCCCGCGGCTGGCCGTCGGCGTGGGTGCCCGCGAAAAAGTTTTCGGCCTACCCTTTCACTTCGGCGCATGCAAAGATCGCCGAGATCGCTACTTCTCTTTCTGACACTCCCCGCAAAAGCCGAACAATTTCAAGGAGTGGTAAACGATCTTGAAGTCGTGCCGACGGGCCTCGGCGTCCTGCAGACGCTCGATCTCGTCGTTCTCGAATTCGAGGATTTTTCCGCAGCGGATGCACACGAAGTGGTCGTGGTGCTTCACGCCGATGGCGCGCTCGTAGTTCTTCTTCCCGCCCCCGAAATCCTGCTGCTGCAGGATCCCCGACTCCGTCAGAAGATCGAGCGTGCGGTACACCGTGGCTTTCGAGATCGTGTCGTCCTCGCGCTTGGCGAGGCGGAGCAGCTCGTCGGCCGAGAAATGGCCCTCGGCTTCCACCGCACGGCGCAGGATCGTGCGCCGCTGAGTGGTGAGCTTGAGGCTTTTTTTCTCTAGGAAGTCCGTGAAGGACTTTTCGGCTTCGTGGGTCATGTATTCAGCCTAGCAAGCTCGAGTTGGGGTGTCAACGCGTCCGCGCTCCGGCAGCGCTTTTTCACACGGCTCCGTCAATGCGCGCAAATGCACGCGTATTCGGCGCGCTTACAAGTGCCGCAGACATGATCTTCGTATACGAAGCGGAAATTAAGGGGTTTGGCTTCCGCTGTCTGCAGGACCCGAACGACGAGATTAAGGGCATGCTCTTCCGGAAGCGGTCCCTTACTGACGAGCGCGTCGCCTTTTTTCTCGAACTCGACGGTCGTTTTCTTGCCGCCCGTCTCCGCGACAACAGTGACCGATTGGCCCGAAACGGCGACCGGCTTCAACGTCTCGTCATAAAAAGTGACGGTTGCCGTGTTGTCCTTTTCGACGAAGAACTCCGCTTTAGGCTGGGTTCCTTCGAGCAGTCGGCCGCCTTTGGGCCCGCCGGATTTTTCATGTTCATGGCCGGACCCCGCGTGCACGAAAGCCGGCGCGGCACAGAGAATGCCTATTACGGAAAAAAGGACGAATATCTTTTTCATTTTTTTAATCCTTCATTGTTCGTCGGGTTTTTTTGTTCCATCCACTGGTAAAGAACCGGCAATAAGACGAGCGTTAAAAACGTCGAGGTGACAATGCCTCCGATGACGACGGTGGCCAGCGGTCTCTGAACTTCGCCGCCCGCGCCCGACGCGATCGCCATGGGCACGAAACCCAGCGAAGCCACGAGGGCGGTCATCAGCTTAGGACGCAAGCGGAGCAACGAGCCATCCCAAACGGCTGTCCGGATGTCCGCTCCCCGCTCCCTCAGCTGATTAAAGAACGTGATGATCATGAGTCCGTTGAGTACGGCGATGCCGCTCACGGCGATGAAACCGATTCCGGCCGAGATGCTGAACGGGAGGCCTCTTAAAAAGAGCGCGAACACGCCCCCCGTCACGGCCAAAGGAACCGCCAGAAACACGAGCAAAGATTGGCGGACGCTCCGAAGGGCCACGAAAAGAAGAATAAAAATAAGCGCCATCGCCATAGGAACCACGATTCCTAATCGCCGTTTGGCTTCGATGAGATTTTTGAATTGCCCGCCGAACTCGATGGTGTAGCCGTCGGGAAGTTCGATCTGCTCGGCGATCTTTTTTTGAGCTTCAAGAACGAAACTCTCCACATCCCGGCCTCGGAGATTGATCATGATGGCTCCCCGGCGCTGGCCGTATTCACGCGAGATGGCGGCGACTTGCTCGCTGACGCGAAAATCGGCCACCTGGCCGAGCGTCAGAAGCCCGCCGTCGTCTACGCGGACAGGAAGCCGCTTAAGCTCTTCGATGTTCCCCCGAAGGTTCTCGCTGAGGCGCACCACGATATCAAAGCGGCGGTTGCCCTCGATGAGCTTACCCACTTCCTCGCCCGCCAAAGCGGTGTTCACTACCCGGTTCAGCTCCGCGGCGTGAAGATTATATTTACTCATGGCATCGCGTTTGGGAATGATTTCCAGCAGAGGCGACCTGCCCAGAGCATCGAACTCCACGTCCGCCGCACCCCGTATCTTTTCCAAAATTTCACGGGCCTGGGTCGAAATTTTCTCTATCACCGCAAAGTCTTCGCCGAAAATTTTGACGGCGATGTCGGCGCGCGTGCCCTCGAGGATTTCGTTAAAACGCATCTCGATCGGTTGGCTGAAAAGATGCGCCTCGCCGGGCACGTGCTTGCCCAGCTCTTCGGTCATCAGATTCGCCAGCTGGTCTTTCGTCATCCGCCTACCGTTTATTTTCCGCCATTCTTCGCGCGGTTTAAACATCATGTAGGTGTCGGAAACGTTTACGCCCATCGGGTCGGTCGCGACCTCCGCCGTGCCGAGACGGCCGAAGACATAATCCACTTCGGGAAATTTATCGAGAAGCATCTTCTCGCCGCGTTTTTGCATGTCGATACTGGCGTCAAGACCGATGCTCGTCGTGCGGATCATGTGCGTCGCAAACGAGCCTTCGTCGAGCTGCGGCACGAACTCGGCGCCGAGCCGCGTAAAGGTGAAGACCCCCAGCGCTAAGAGCGCAAGACCGCCGCTCACGACGACCCAGCGGGACCGGAGCGCGAAGGATAGAACGGGCTCGTAGCCTTTTTTGGCGAGACGGACGAGCCAGGAGTCCTTTTCTTTGATGTCGCCGCCCAACCAATAAGAACACAGCACTGGAATAAGAGTGAGAGCCAACACCAATGAGCCCGCTAGCGCGAGAATGACCGTGAACGCCATCGGCTTGAACATTTTCCCTTCGATGCCCGTGAGAGCAAGGATGGGGATATAAACCACCATGATGATGAGCACCCCGAAAAACATGGGGTTCACGACTTCTTTCGTCGAGACGAGAATTTCCTGAATACGTTCGGAAGCCGTCAGCTGCCGCTTCAGCTGATGCTGTTTCTCGGCCATGTGGCGGATGATGTTTTCGACCATGACGACCGCACCGTCCACGATCAAACCGAAATCGATGGCCCCCAAACTCATGAGATTGCCCGAGATGCGCCCCTGCACCATCCCCGTGATGGCGAAAAGCATCGATAGAGGAATGGCTAAAGCGACGATGATGGCCGCGCGCCAGTTGCCCAGCATCACGAGGAGCACGACGACGACGAGAATCGCCCCCTCGAATAAGCTCGACTCCACGGTGTGGATGGTCCGGTCTACGAGCTTGGTTCTATCGTATACGGGGATGATTTTGACGCCTTCGGGGAGCCTGCTTTGAAGCTCCTTGAGTTTAGCGTCTACAGCTTTCGCGACGATGCGGCTGTTTTCGTCGGCGAGCATGAGCGCCGATCCCAAGACGCACTCTTCGCCTTTATACGTGCTGGCTCCGTTTCGCACCGCCTTGCCGATAATGACCTCCGCCACGTCTTTTACTCGAAGCGGCGTCGCTCTGGCGCCGAATTTAAGCGGCAACTGCTCGATCTGCTCGATGCTTTGCACGCGTCCCGCCGCGCGCACAGCGACTTGCTCACCGCCGATCTGGATCACGCCACCGCCCGCGTTCTCGACATTTTCACCGATGGAATCGGCGACCTCGCTGAACGACATCCCGACGCTTTTAAGCTTGTCCGGATTGGCTTGAATGACGATTTGCTTTTCGTGACCGCCCGAAGAATTTACTTCGGCAATACCTGGAGTGGAACGAAGCCGCGGCTTTATCAAAAAATCGTGAATAAGCTTAAGCTCCATCAGCTGCTCTTCGCGCGTGGCCGGCTTATTGGGGGCGTCGGGCGCGTAATCGACCACGTAGTAAAAGATCTCGCCGAGACCCGTGCTGACGGGCGCCAGTTTCGGCGTCAGGCCGGGCGGAAGTTCGTCCATCGCCGTTTGCAGGCGCTCGCTCACGAGCTGCCGCGAACGGTAAATGTCCGTGCCGTCTTTAAAAACGAGAGTGATCTGCGAAAGGCCGAATTTGGAAAGCGATCGGAGTTCGGTGAGGCCGGGAATACCGGCCATCTCGTTTTCGATCGGAAACGTAACGAGCTTCTCGATTTCCTCGGTCGCGAGGGCCGGAACGTTCGTATTGACCTGCACCTGAACGTTCGTGATATCCGGGACGGCGTCAATGGGCAGCCTGATCGCCGACCAAATACCCACGCCCATAAGAGAAAGGGTCCCTAAAATTACGGCCATTCGTTGACGTACGGAAAATTCCAGGATGCGGTTCAGCATGGCTTTAGTGGGAGTGTCCCCCTCCTTTGGTGGCGCGAAGCTCGATGAGCCAGAGGGTTTCAACGGGCTTCGTCACCACTTGATCGCCCAGATATAGACCGTCTACGATTTCAGTTTTGCCTTCGTTCTCGCTGCCTGTTTTTACGGCGGTGCGGTAATAGCTCGCTTCGTTGACCGCGTAAACGAAAGTTCCTTCCGCTGTTTCGAGAATGGACGAGCTCGGCACCACCGTCACCGGCTTCTCGCGCGGGAGAACGACGACTACCGTCACAAATTCGCCGTCTCTGATTTTTGTCCCGACGCTGGTGATCCCGACGATGACTTCGTTTTCTCCGTGAGCGAGCGCTTTTTGAATCCCCACCACGAAGCCCTCCAATATTTCGTTTCCGGCCGTCAAACGAACCGGCTGCTTGGGCTTGAGGAAGGCCGCCTTTTCGGCAGGTAAAAAACCGGACCCGTGAAGATCGTAGCCCGTGTGGGTCCTATCAGCAAAAACCTGGGCGTTAAACCGAACGACTTGAGGCAGATTTTCTTCAGCCACGTCGGCAATTTCCACATTCAGAATTTTACGTGTTTCGTCGGTAAGCGCGACGCCTTTTCCCGCTTTGAAGGAGGCGCCTGATGGGGATTCCTCGTGGCCCGCTTCTTCCTTATTCTCCGCGGCGCCCTGGTTGCCGCTGCAGCCCGTCCCCAAGAGGGCCAGACTGAGAATCCAAAAGAACATAACGGGTCGAGTCCGCTTCATTTTCTTTCCCCGGCAACGCTTTCGTCGATCAGCGACAAACGCGTACCCGTCAAAATTTCAAGTCGGGCCGCGGCTTCCAACGCTTCGAGCCGGGTGCCGTATAAACCGGCGATCACCTCGAGGTATTGCGTCTGAAGTTCCACATAAACGGATACCGGCACGGCTCCTAGGCGGTAATGGCGATCTGCAAGTCCCGCTGCTTCCTTAAAGTGCTGAACGGAGTCCGCTTGCCAACTCGCCATTTCCTTGAACTTCGCGTTGTACGTGAGCATCGCTTCGATCGCCTGGTGCTCCACTTCGTGTTGCGCCGTCTCGAGCAGCGCTTCCGCCTGCGAACGGCGGGCCTTGGACGCGGCGATATTGCCCTGATTGTGATTCCACACCGGCAACGGCAACGATACGACCGCCGCGATCACGCGCTCACGCTCTCCGGCGTGCTCCGTAGAGAAAGACGGGCCCACGGAAACGGCCGGGAGGCGCTCGTTTTCCGTCAATCCCACCTCGAGATTGCGCTGCTCGAGCCGGAGGGCGTGTTCGCGAACTGTAAAAGCGTTGGTCCCGGCAAGCTCAAGGAGTTCCTCTTGTCTTTTTTTCAAAGGATGAAACGCTACTTCCATCCGGCCCAGCGAAAGGAATTCGTCTGGAACCGCCGCTCCTCGCATATGATTCAGTTCCAACTGAGCGACGCCGGCGGCCAGGGAAGCTTCAGTGGCCTTTCGCTGTATACTCAGATCCATCGCCTCGATCACGCGCGTTTCCAAGAGGGGCGTGAGTCCGGCGGGGCTGCGCTGAACCAACACCTCTCGGAGAGAACGGAAATGATCCGCGACTTCGAGGGTCGCCGCGGCGACTTCCCGCTTGGCGAAAAGCTCATACGCTTTAATCCGCGTTCTCGCCGCAAGCGAAGCGCGAAACTGCTCGAAACCGAGCTCCGCGAGTCGAGCGTCACGGCCCGCGATCGCGCGGCGCAACGCCGTGCGTCCGGGCCATTCGAAGGTTTGCGTGATAGAAACTTCCGCCGCCCTTCCTTTGCCTGTCAGCTCTTCATCCTCGTTCCACACCTTTTTTTGGCCGATACCGCCCCTGAGCTCCGGATTTGCCCATGTCCCGGCGGCGGTACGGATTCCCTTCGCGGCATCGATCTCGGCTTTGTAAAATTTCAACTCCGGGTTTTTCTCCAACACCTCCGCAACCAGAGCTTCAAGACCGACGGGGCTCAGCTCCTTGCCTGACGCGGCGACCGGCGTAGCGATACCGGGACTGGAATCATTCGCCGGAGCAAATGCGGAGCCCTCTGCGAGGAATATCGCTACGAAGGCAGCGAACGTTCTGTAAAAAAGAAGTCTGGGCAAATGTCACCTTTTAAAAAAAGAAGTGAGTAGCACTTTTTAACGAAGAAGAAAAACCAGCGGAAATTAAGCGGAGATCGGGGGGCGGAAAAAATCCAGGTTGGGAACCTGGGGATAGAACAAGAATATATTTATGCGGGAAAGCGTCTTAGGGGAAAGCGGGGAGGCGATGAACGAATGATCAGGAATCGCAATAGAATGGCCGGATTGGCAATTAAAACATTCGTGGGCAGGGGCATTTTGCATGCCCTCGTCACAATAAGCGGCCTCCGTTCCCGAAAACATGAAGGCGCTCAGGAGAATAAAAAATACGACGAGAACTTTTAGGAGCGCAGGTCTTTTGCTCACGATTCAAGATGTTATCATAACTGTCGTCATAAAGCCATCACCCGAACGGCTTCGCGACCGCGGCCCCGGGGTCAAATCTTCGAGATCGCATACTTCACGACCGACAGGAAAGCGAGCAGAGCGCCGAACGCGCAGACGACGCTTGCGCCCGTCGGGAGGTCGAACACGTAGGACGCCGTGACGCCCGCCGCGCTGCCGAAAAAGCCCAGGAACCAGCCGAGCGCCAGGCGCGTGCGAACGCGGTCGGCGAAAAGCACCGCGCAAGCCGCCGGCACGACGAGGAACGAAAACACGAGAAGCACGCCCGCCACGCGTACCGAGCTCGTGACGACGATACCGAACGTCGCGTAAAAGAGAAAATCCCACAGCCGCACGCTGAATACCTTCGATGCGGCCACCGGATCGCGCGTGACGGCGAGGAAGCGCCCGCGGAAAATGAAATGAAACACACCGATTCCCGCATAGATCGCGGCCATCTTGAGAACTTCTTCGGGACGCACGAGAAGGACGTTCCCGACGAGCGTCTCGCGAATTTCCTCGTCCCCCGACCCCGTGCGGCTGAGGAGCACGATAAGAAGGGCGGCCGCCACCGCGTAGACGATGCCGATCACGGCTTCCTGCGGCACGCGTGCCTTCTGGTAACGCGTGACCGCGAAGAGTCCGGCGCCGACGAGCGTGAACGCCAGTGAAAGCCAGTACGCGGCGGTTCCGTGCAGGTCGTGTCCGAGAACGAGCGCAACGCCCGCGCCCACGGCGGCGATTTGCGCAAGCGCAAGGTCGACGAAGATCACCTCCCGCTCAATGACGTGCATGCCGAGATAGGCGTGGATGCCGGCAAGCACGAGACAGGCGGCGAACGGCCAGAGCATGACCTGCAGGAATTCGTTCATCCTTTGAGAACCTCCCGAAGAGCGTTCACGTTGTAGTCGACCCATTCGAAGAAACCGTCGGTGCCGGGGACCTCGCCCGGGTTCTGCGCGACAACGACGACCCGCGCGCCGGTTTTGGCGGCGACGGCCTCGGACAATGAGCGTCCGTAGTACGAGGGCTGGACGACCGCCTTCACCGACCGCGCTTTCATTTCCCTCTCGAGCGCGGCCAACTCCCGGGGGCCCGGAGGTACTCCCGGCTTCGGCTCAAGAAAAAGCGTCGACTGGAGCCCCAGGAAATCGGCGAAGTAAACGATGTCCTTGTGGTAAGACGCGATTTCTTTTCCCGTAAGCTCGGCTTTTACCGCCTCCCACTCGGAAAGTTTCGTTTCGAGCTTGCCGAGGAACGTCGCGAGATTTTCATCGTACCGATCCGCCCCCTCCGGGTCGACTTCCTTGAATTTCGCGGCGAGGGTCTCCGCCATCGGCCGAGCGTTCCGCGGGTCCATATGGTAGTGCGGGTTACCGTCGAGATGCATGTCGCCTGCCGCCCGGGAAAGCTGGGACGGCTCGGGCACCTCTAGCAGACGGACGCCCGCCGAGAAGCCCACGTGCCGCGTGCCGCCGCGGAAGATCTCCGGGCGGCCGGCGGCCTCCACGAGCGGATCGCTCCACGCCTCGAAGTCGATCCCCGAAGAGACGTAAAGGTCGGCCTTGCGGACGTCACGCACGTCGCTCGGCCGGGGCTGGACGTAATGCACGTTGAACTTCGGCGGCGCGACGGCCTTCACCGCGACGCGGTCGCCGCCGACCTGGCGGACGATCTCGGCGAACGCGGCCGTCGTGGTCACGACGCGCACCTTCGCGGACGCGTGAAGCGGGTGCGCCGCCGCGAGCCATAAGCAGGCCAGGAAAAGCACTTTCATCGCACGGATCATTCTCATGGCGTTCTCCTAGACGAGCTTGTGTTTGTGTTCGCCGATGGCGAACGTGCCCTGGACGAGCACCTGGTTGTCGTCCTCGCCATCCGCGAGATCGAAGTGCGACAACTGCACGCGCCAGCGCGCGAACTCGCTTTGATGGAACGTAAGGTAGCCGGTCACGCCTTCGTCACGGCTGTCCGGGCTTCCGGGCTCGAGCGCGATGAGATCAACTGCGTCCAGACGGACGCCGGTCGACCACCGCGTGTGGAAGCGCAGGTCGGCCAGCAGGTACGCGCCCCACGTGGAGCCGTCGAGGTCCTCGTAGATCAGATTGCCGAATTCGTCCTCGCTCTCGTAGAACGATTCCGAGCGGTCCACCCAAAAGAGCTCGGACTGCAGCTTGAACCCGCGATCGGCGGCGAAGCGGTGCCTGAACGTGCCGTCCACGCCGATCACGTTGACCTCGAACGACGAGTCGTCATCACGTGAACCGGCCAGGTGCGACGCGCCGAGTTCGATCCCGGAGACGTCGGAGAAATCCCAGTAGTTCTTGAGGTGTGAGTACACGGTCGGCTCGCGGCGGCTTTCGCCGAAGAGCGTCCCCTCTTCCCCGTTGCCGCCCTCGAGAACACCGAGCGTCGCTTCGTGCGCGCCGCCGGTCGGCAGATCGAGCGGGACGGTCCAATCGGCGCCCGACTTCGAGAAGCCGTGATGGCCGAAGTAGCGGGCGACGACGAGCGGCTCGTCGACGGTGTCGAGCGTGTCGCGGTGCACGGGGATCGCCTTGCCGATCTTCGGCAGGACGCGTCCGAATCGAGCGGTCGAGCCGAGCGGCAGGCCGAAGCGCGTGGCGTACGCCTCTTCGATCGACATCTCCTCGAAATCGGCGATGCCGAGCGTCGCGTCGAAGCGTGTCCAGGGATCGACGGCCGCCCCGAAAACGACTTCGAGCTCGCGGACGCTGATCCGGTCCGCGCCTTCCTCGTCCTCTTTCGCGCTGTCGGACGTGAAAACGACGTCGCCGATGACGCCGATGTCGGGGTTCCAGCGTCCGGCGGACGGCGCAGGGCGGCCCGCCAAAGGACCGCTTTGCGGGCCGGGCGTCGTGAACGCCGGCGGCGTCTGGCCTTTCAGGAGTGCGATCTCGCGCTGCTGGTGTTCGACGGTCAGCGAAAGGTCCTTCACCAGACGCCCGAGCTCCTGGACCTGCGTTTCGAGCGAGGCGGCGTCGGCCGCCCGAGCGGGACCGCCCTGGAGCGCGCAGCATACGCACAAGACGAGTGCAAAAAAGAATTTCATGGGTAAACCTCCGTTGAGAGTGAAAACGAAAAACCGCCCTAGAAAGAAGGGGCGGCCGGAGGGGCCCGCGGGACGCGGGCCGAGAGCGGAGCTAGCGGGAGGAAGCGGACGTTCGAAGAAGCGCGAAGGAAAACGGCGGCCCCATTCTGCGGGACGGCTGGCGAAACCGAGCAGACGTCGAACGACGCGCCGTGAGTCTGAAAATGATGGAGCGCACAGCCGGTATGATCGGAGTGATCGGAATCGGCGCCGTGCACGTGCGCGACGGCCGCGAGACCGGCGGGAACGCCGGAAGCGGCCAGGCAAAAAACGAGGAGAACCGCCGCGAGTTTCTTCATGCTTTCCCCGACAGGAGAAGTTTCGAAATGAACTTGAGCTCCCTGGCGCGCGCGTCCTTGGGGCTCTTACCGCTGAGGCAGTGATCGATATGGCGTTCGTAAACCTTGAGGGAAATCTGGTTCATCGCGGATCGCACGGCCGCGAGCTGGACGAACAACGTCTCGCACGAGCGCCCTTCTTCCAGCATCGCGCGCACGGCCCGTAGATGGCCCTCGCAACGCTTGAGGCGGTCGGCGGTGGCCTTATCGTATTGGTGCTTCACAGTATCCCCCATGGGGGGATACTAGCAGAAGCGCAAGGAACGTGTCAACCCTAACCGCGAAAAGGACTTATTTCTTGAACGCCGCGGGAAGGAGCGTCGTTCGCACGCGCAGGCTGAGCGCGTCGACGGCCATAACGACCGCGAACGTGAGGACGAGCGCCGAAAGGAGGTGACGGTACTGCAACATCTGGACGTATCCGAGCATGTAATACCCGATGCCGCCCGCGCCGACGAAGCCCATGATCGACGACGCGCGGATGTTGTACTCGAACATGAAAAAGAGCTGGGAGAGCGTCGCATTCGCGGATTCGGGCAGGATCGCGAAGCGGAAAAGCTGGAGCGGATTGGCGCCGGTGGCGCGCACGGCTTCGAGGACCTCCGGATCGACCCCTTCGAACGCTTCGTAGTAGAGCTTGCCGAGATACCCCACCGTGTAGAACGCGACTCCCATCACCCCCGCCGCGGGGCCGAGCCCGAGCGCCACCACGAAGACCACGCCGAAGAGGATGGAAGGCACGGTGCGAAGGATACCCACCACTGTGCGGGCCACCGTGCTCGCGCCGGGACCGAACAGAGAGCGGCTACCGAAAAACGCGAGCGGCATCGCCAGGCAAAGCCCCACGAGCGTGCCCGCAAACGCGATCTCGACCGTCTCGAGCATCGCCCACGCGAGTGGACCGAACGCGGCGGTGTCTGGGGGGAAAAGATCGCGCGAAAAAATTCCGAGGCGCTTCACCGCCGGCCAGAAGCCGCGCACGTCGAGAAGCCCGAGGTGGCCGAGAGTTCCGAGCGCGGCCGCGAGGAGGAGGCACCAAAAAAAACGCGAGCGATTCCGGTGATTCATCGGAGAAGCTCCACGATTCCTTCCGCCGTGAGGGTGGAGGCTTCCGCGTCGCGCACCACGCGGCCTTCACGCATCACGATCACGCGGTCGGCGTATTCAGCCGCGGTGTCGGCATCGTGCGTGGTCACGATGAATCCGAGACCTTGCCCCGCGAGCGCGCGGATCATTCCGAGGATCTCGTGGGACGTGACGGGATCGAGCTGGGAGACGAGTTCGTCGGCCAGGATGAGCTGGGGGCGCGCCATGAGAGCGCGCGCGATCGCCACGCGCTGGCGCTCGCCGCCGCTTAAGTTCCGCGCCGGACTCTCGGCCTTGTCGGCCAGGCCCATGCGCAGAAGGAGCCCTTTGGCCTCGTCGACTGTTTCCTTCGGGAATGCCTTAAAGAGCGATCGCCACGTGCCGGTGCGGCCGAGCGCGCCCGTAAGCACGTTGTCGAGGGCGGTCAGTCCGCGCACGAGCCCGAGAGACTGGGGGATGTAAGCGAGCGCAGGGCGGCACTGCACGCCGTTCCGGTGAGGCGAATCCGCCGAGGTGAGTTCCCCGTTCTGCGGCCGCAGAATGCCCTGCATAATCTTGAGGAGCGTCGTTTTCCCGCAGCCGGAGCGGCCGAGAAGCATCGCCACCTCGCCGCGGCGGACGGTGGCCGAGACGCCTCGGAGGACGGGCGTGCGGTCGTCGTAGGAAAACCAGACGTCGTTCGCCGACAGTACCGGAGTCCGGCAGGCACCTTTCGAAGACTTCATTTCTTCTTCGATTCCTCGTACGGGAGTCGGGTTTTCGTGAGCATCTGGCGCAGGCCGTCCAGATGCTTTTCATCCGCCTCGGCGAACCGCACGAAGATGCCCGAGACGAATTTCCGCATGAGCGCTTTGCCTTCCTCGTCGTTCATGCCAAGGAGAGCACCCTTCAATTTTTCGGCAGATTCGCCCGTGAAGTCCTTCGAGAAAACAATCGCGTGCGAGGGAATCGGGCCCTGCTTCTCGACGGCCCGCGTGGAATCCATGGTCTCCCGGTACAGTTTCTCGGGAACATCGCCGGCGATGACGGTCACGTCGGCCTGCCCAGCTTTCAGGGCCTCGACCGCCTGCGCGTAGCCGCCGGAGAACGTGACACCCGCAAAAAATGCCTTCGGATCGGCGCCGCTTTCCGTCGCGGGAACGAGGCCGAGCTCGACAAGCTTCGCCAAAGGCGCGACGTAGCCGGACGTCGAAAGCGGGTTGGGAAACGCTGCGTTCTTCCCTTTCAAGTCCGACAGAGACTGCGCGGGCGAATCCTTTTTCACGATCCAGTACGAAAAATAGTAAGGCTCTTCCTTCTTTTCGCCGTCGATCAACACCTCGCGGATCTCGGCGAGAGCGACGCGCGCTTCGGCCTTTTCCACCGCGAGCGCCGCTGGCCAGGCGCCCATGAACGCCGCCTGCGCGTGCCCGAACCGCAGCGCCTCGACGACGCCGGCGTAGCTCGTCGGGAACGTGATTTCGACGTCCGCGCCCGTAGCTTTCTCGAGGCGTGCCTCGAGGTCTTTCGCGCGGTCGGTAAGCTCCGCGGGGGTCGACGTCGGCTGAACGGCGATGACGATCCTTTCTTTCGCGGAGGCCGCGGAAAGCGTCAGCAGAAAAACGGCGGCCGCGGAGAGAATTTTCTTCATGGGGCGTTCCTTTCGTTGGATTTCAGTTGGAATCGGACCGGGACCTCCGCCTCGGAGTCGACGGCGATGCCCCCGAGGCGTGCGGGCTGGAAACGCCAGCGGCGGACGGCTTCGATGGCCGCCCGGTCGAGCGAAGGAAAACCGGAGGTGCGGGACAGCGCCACAGAGGAGGGTCGGCCGTTCCGGTTCACCGAGACCGCAAGGAGGACGACGCCTTCCTCTCCCGCGCGACGGGAAGCTTCAGGATAGCGCGGCGGCGGATTGCGAAGGTAATCGGCGGACGCGCCGGAAACCGCGCCCGCACCGGCGCGCAGCGTGGTGGCGTCTTTGCCGGGAACGGGAGAGCTGCCGTCTCCGGAGACGACGGGTTTGGGAGCCGCCTGGGGCGGCTCGGGAAGCGAAGCGGTTTCGGCTTGCGGCGAAGGCACGGCCGGGACAGGGGGAGCGAGTGCTTCGGCGGGCGCGGCTTCGGGCGCCGGCGGCGCGGCGACGAGATCAACCTCGACGCTCGAGAGGCCAGCGGCGACGCCGTAGCGCGCCTCTTCAACGAGAAGGCGGCCGCCGCCGAACACGAGCGCGGCGTGAAGGAGAAGGGCTAGGCCCGCGGACAGCCACTTGTCCGAACGGCGGGGACTTTCGGACGGATACGCGCGCACGGCGACGGGGGGTTCTGCGAAGGCGACGTTCATGCGGCTTCCATGCCTTTCGTTTGAATGGACACTTTTTCGATCCCGCGCTTGCGCGCTTCGTCGAGCACGCGGATGGCGGCACCGAATTTCGCGTTCTCGTCCCCGTTCACGAACACCTTCGCGTCCGGATCGGAAGCTTTGAGCGCGTCGAGCCGGGGGCCGAGCTCATCGAGAGAGAGCTTGTCTTTGTCGAAGTAGACGTCGCCCGCTTCGGTGACGGTGATAACCGCGTGCGCGTCGCGCTTCTCGGGAGCGGAGGTCGCCGCGGCCGGAAGCTTCACCGGAACGCCCTGGTTTTTCACCATCGACATCGACACCATCACGAACGTCGCCAATAAAAAGAAGACGATATCGATGAGCGGAATGATCTCGATACGCGCGCGGCGTTTAGCGGTCGGTAAAGGAATTCTCATGGGGCTTTAAGAGGATTTCGAGGTGATTGGACGCGTCTTCTATCTCGTGCCGCGCTTCTTCGAGGCGGGCGCTCAAATAATTGAACGGGATGAGCGCGACGATCGCGATGCCCAGGCCGAACGCGGTGGCGATGAGCGCTTCGGCGATGCCGCCCGTGATGACGGCCGGCGCTTCGAGCTCGCGGTTTCCCAGAAGACCGAACGCGCGGATCATGCCCGTCACCGTGCCGAGTAGACCCAGAAGAGGCGCGAGCGTGACGATCGTGTCCAGCACGGACAGGCCCTGGTTAAAGCGCTTCAGTTCGCGGTTGGCCGCGCGCAGGAGCGCGCCCGAAAACGACTTCGCGCGGTTCGACAAGCCGTAGGAGAGGACGCGCGCGACGAAGTCGCCGCTGTCTTGTCCCGCGCGCGCGGCGGCGTTGAAGTCGCCCCGCTCCGCCTCCGCAAGGATGCGCTCCACCGTTTCCGGGCTGCGGCGCGTACGCTCGCGCCAGATGAAGAACATGCGCTCGAGGACGACCGACAGGGCGACGACCGACGCGGCCAGAAGCGGCCACATGATCGGTCCGCCGCGTTTAATGAGCTCGGTCATCGGATCACCACCGGACGCGGGCGCCCGCGTAGTACGTGCGATCGAGCGCCGGCTCGATCCCGTCCGCGCGAACCCGCGAGAAGTAAGTTTCGTCCGTGACGTTGCCGATACCCGCGAGGACCGTCACCGCGTCCTTGTACACGGGGATTTCGGCGGTGAGATCCCAGACCTCGTATGCGGGAACCGCGCTCAGACCCGTCGTCCCGGCGAGGTTGTTGTCCGCCCAGTAGTGGTCCTCGACGAACGTTCCGATCAGCGCGACCTTGCCGCGGCCTTCGAGGAAACGCCAGACGAGACCCGTCTTGAAAACGTAATTCGGAGCGTACGCAGGTTCCTTGCCCGTCAGCGGGCCGCCTTCGAATTCGGCGTTCAGGAACGAGGCGCTGCCGTACCAACTGAGCGTGCCGAGCGGATGCTCCCGGTGCTCGACGCCGCGTACGTCGGAGGCGAAGCGGCAAAGGTCGATCTCGCCGGAGAGCTCGACGCCGTCGTACTGCACGTCGCCCACGTTCGCGCGCTGCGTCAGGGCACCGACCGAAAGCGTGCCAAAAAAATTCTCGTAGTCCGTGAGGAACGCACTCGCGTCGTACGTGGCCCAGGGCGTCGCGCGGCCGCGCACGCCCGCCTCGTACGTCCATGTCTTGCCTTCTTCGAGGTCGGTCGCGGGCAGCGTGTTGTTGCCCGACGGCGCGAGATCGTCGAACGACGGCGGTTTGTAGCCCTGCGACACATTCCCGTAAAGCTCGGCCGACCACGGCAGCGCGTATTCCAAACCGAGGCCGAAGAGCGGCACCGCGTAGGTTTCCTCGATGTTGTGGAGCGGCGACGTTTTCCCCGTGTTGAAGTTCTCCGTCACCTCGATCTGGATCAGTTCCGCGCGGACCGCCGGGCTCACCGATAACGCCCCGAACTGGAACTTGTTCTCCGCGAATACCGAGGCCGAGAGCGTGTTGTAGTCGAAGTCGAAGATCGGAGTCCCCTGGTCGGAAGGATAACTCGTCGTGCGGTCCTGCGAGCGCGGCGCGTCGGCGCCGTAGAAGAGTACGCCGCCGGTGAATGTGTGCCGTTCGCCCCAGGCGTCCCAGTCGTGGCGCACGCGGGACTCGATCGCGGCGGAGTACACTTCACGGCGGTCCAGGTTCGCGGCGTTCGAGACATTTGTCGTGCGACGGTGGCTGAAGCGGTCGAAATAGCTGCCGTAGACGGTCGTGGTCCAGAGAGTCGCTTCCGAAAGGTCGCGTTCGAACGAGAGGCTCATCGCGTAACGCTCGGTCTCGAGACGGTCGAACGGACGGATCGTCTGATAACGGTCGGCCTCGTACTGCGCGAGCGTGAGACGTCCCGGTTCGCCGGCGTCCTTGTCGTGCGCGTCGAAATTCAGGATCCAGCGCGTGTCGGTCGCGGCGTCCATCGTCAGCTTGAAGCTGCCGCCGTAAAGCTCGAAATCCTCGTTTTCGCTGCGCTGACCTTCACTCTGGCTGTGGTGAAAGTACCCAAGATAACCCCAGCGGCCGGAAGTGCCGGTCACGCGATTGAAGGTGCTGTACAGGTCGTCGGAGCCGAAAACATGCTGCGTGTCCGCCGTGAACGCGCGGTCGTCGACGGGATCGTAGGTGACGTAATTCAATGCGGGACCCGGCTGCGGTCCGTAAAGAAGCGAGCTGCCGCCGCGGATCAGCTCCACGCGCTCAACCGCTTCGAGCGGTGGTGTGTAGTACGTCGTCGAGTATCCGTAGCGTTCCATGCCGATCGGAAGACCATCCTTCAAGGTCAGCACGTCCTGGGACTCATGCGGGTCGCCAATTCCGCGGTAATTGACGTTCACGTGTCCCTGGTTGTTCTGCTCGGAAACCAGAAGCCCCGGCAGCTGCGAGAAGGCCTGACGGTAATTGTTGTTTTGAATCTGCGGCTGATTTTGGAGGAGGGCCACCGACGTTTTCTTTCCGGCGAAGATACGCGTGCCTTCGACGTCCTGCTTGAACGATTCTCCCGACTCGGCAGTGACCAACACTTCTTTCATTTTAGTTTTTGGAGCCGCTGCGTCGGCAGAAGCGGGTGCGGCATGCAGACATAGAAGGGTGAAGGCCCCCAGAAGCGCAATCCGTACGTTCATTGATTTCTCCATAGCTATTGAGACTTGGTCTCAATATGAAGTTTAAAAAAAGAGACTCAATATGAGAATGAGTCGCATTTGAGAATATATCTCAATAGGCTCGCTTTGTCAACCGAAAATTCTCTAGCTCTGGCGCAGGAGAGTCACCCACTCCGAAAGCGTGTCGAACACACCGCGACGCATGAGCATTACGCCGATGGCGGCCAGGAGCAGGTTCGCGAGCTTGGAAAGCGTGTTGGACCCCGCCTCCCCCAGCACGCGCGAAATGAAAGGCGAGAGCTGGAGAATCACCGCGCAGAGAAGCAGGTTCGCCACGATCGCGAAGATCGTCGGCAGAAGCCCGAACGAGCCCAGGAGAATGAGTGAGGTCGTGAGCACAGCTGGGCCGACCATGAGCGGCACGGCCAGCGGCACCACGCCGACTTCGTTCTCGGGAAGGTCGGAACCCTTGCCGTGGGAGAGAAGCAGGTCGCGGATCGATACGATGAAAAGCACCGCACCGCCCGCCACGAGGAAATCATTGATCGTGATTCCGAGCCAGCGGAACACGAGGCGACCGACGAACACGAAGACGAGCGCCACCGCGAGCGCGACGAGGGTCGAATTCCTGACCAATGCTTCCCGATCGGCGGGTTTCATGCGCCGCGTCAGCGACAGATACGCCGGGATCATGCCGAGCGGGTCGACCGCGACGAAGATCGGCACGAACGCCAGGAAATACATTCGAAGCATGCTAGGCGCTCACGGCCTTCTCGACGTCGTCGAAAAGTTGCGGGGTCGCCGCGTGGTACTCGCCGAGGATCTTTCCGTCGGACGCGACGAGGTAAGAAGTGGGAATGCCGACGACGTTGTATTTGGTCGCGACTTCCTTCTCCGAATCCAGAAGCAGTGGATAATTGAGGCCCGCTTTTTTCGCGAAGGTCTTCACGCGCTGTTCGGACTCCCCCACGTCCACGCCTAGGATAGTGAAACCGCGGCCGGAGAATTGCGATTGGAGCTTGATGAGGTCAGGGATTTCCTCGCGGCAGGGAGGGCACCAGGTGGCCCAGAAGTTGATGAGGACCGCCTTGTGCGCGGCGAGTTCCTTTTCGAGGCTCACGCTATTGCCGTCGACGTCCTTCAACGTGAAGAGCTTCTCGCCCTTCACCTCGTCTGCCTCGATCCGGGCCGCGGTGCCGCAGCCCATCGCGAAGAGCGCCGCCCCCAGACCCGCCACCGTCATCGCACGTCGCACGAACGTCATATCAGTAGCCCTCCGGTTGTGATGAAAAGATACTCCGCGGCCGCGAGGGCGAGCCAGCCCAGGGCTTTCTTGATCCAAAGCGAACGTGCCCCCGCATCGTTGGCCCTCGAGCGGGCAAACGGCGAACGGAACGCGCCCAGGAGGGCGAGCCCGAAAAGCAGGCACGCGTTGGCCGCGAAGAAATAGATGAAAGCGTTCGAACTGAACGTCAGAGGAGGCAGATTCAAAAAAACGGGCCCCGGGCTCTGGCGGATCAGCCGCTCGACGCTGCCGAGAAGCGATTCCATGACGACCCCCTTTTAAGAGGCCATTTTACCAGAACCGGGGCTTGAACCGGGCAAAATGCGTCCCGGGCGGAAACCGCGGCCTTTTTCGGCCGCGCAGCTCACGTGCAGCCGCGCAGCAGGAAGAGGACCAGGAGAACGGGGATCGGAACGCCGAGCATCCAAAGAACCGCCCAGCCCACTTTACCCGATTGATCGGTGATCTTCATGACGTCTCCTTTCGTGGACAACGCCTTTCGTTTGACAGCCTTTACTTACTTCGTGACGTGCACTTCTTTGGAAGTCGAGATGTCCTGCGCGCCCACTTCCTTGAAGATGTCCTTCACGCGGTCGGCTTCCTGGTTGTTCTCGGCGTGGACCGAGATGAGGAAGTTCCCCTCGCGGACGCGTCCTTCGTAACGTTTGGCTTCGTACTCGGGAATGCCCATGCCGATAAGCGCACCGGCCACTCCGCCGACCGCCGCGCCGAGCGCCGCTCCGGAGAGCGCCGCCATGATCGGGCCGGCCGCGACGAACGGGCCGATGCCCGGGATCGCGAGCGTTCCGATGCCGGCCAGCCAGCCGACGACGCCGCCCAGCACCCCGCCGGGAAGCGCGCCGCGCACCGTGCCTTCGGGCGCTTTCGTGTGTTTTTCGTGAGCGAAATCCTTCGTGCCGGTCTTATCGGGAAAGAGCACGGAGATATCGTCGTTCGAGAACCCTTCGTTCTTGAGCTGGCTGACAACGTCTTCGGCTTGGATCTCGGTCGTTGCGATGCAGAATACGGCTTGTTTGGACATGACTTTCTCCTGTTTTTAAGAGCGTTCGGTTTCGAGAAGGTCTTCAACTTGGCCGGGCGCCGCCGTTTCCGCGTGCCGGACGATGGCAGATCTTTCCGATTCGTTCACACGGCCCCGGAGCGTGACGCGGCCTCCGGCGGTGATGACCGCGGTATTTTTGGCGCCGAAAGAGATCGAGTCGTCCGCCATCAACGCCTTCCGGATCGTCTGGGTGATTCGGATATCGTCGGCGCTCTGCGACTGATCCTCAACCGTCGGCGCGTCGGGCATGTCGCCGGCGGGCGGCGCGACCGGTGAAGGCGTCGAAGAGACGGCAGCCGTTTCCGCTGGGGGAGCGAGCGCGTCTTCCGCAAAAGCGGACGAGCAAATCGAAGCGGCCCCCACGAGAAGCGCGATACCGACAATCGAACGAATGATCATTCCTTCCTCCCTTCCGTTACGGACGTTTGTGTGGCGGCCAAATCTTCCAGATCTTTGAGAGCCAAGTGGGAGCGAAGCACTTCGGCCACGCTCCACGCCTGGGCGATGCAGGCACGTGGCGAGTACGGCGCGTCGCCGTCGAAAATTTCGCTGATACTGCCGACGCCTGCTTCCTTCAAATGCCCGTGAAAACTGTCCAGCATCTGGCGCGCTTTCACCCGGTCGCGATAGACGCGCATCCAGGCGTTCAGGAACGGTCCAATGAGCCACGCCCAAACCATGCCCTGGTGATAGGCGGCGTCTCGGGACCAGCGGTCGCCTTCGTAACGCGGGTGATATTCCTTGTTGCCCGGATCCAGCGTCCGGAGACCGTAGGGCGTCAAAAGCTTCTTCGCGACCGAATCGAGAACGGGCTTCCAGTACGAACGGTCGAGAACGGAATACCGGAGCGCCATGGTGAAGATCTGGTTCGGACGAAGCGCCGGGTCGTTCCCGCGTTCCCCGTCGATGAGATCGTAGAGATGCTGGCCCGGCTCGAACCAGAAACGCGCGTTAAACGAATCGAACACCTTCTTCGCGAGAGCCGTGTATTCGTCCGGCGACTCGCCGAACTCGCGCGACCAGGTCGCCATGAGTTTAAGTGCGTTGTACCACAGGGCCTGGATCTCCACGGGTTTGCCGCGGCGCGGGGTGACGACCCATTCGTCGACTTTCGCGTCCATCCACGTGAGCGCGAGACCTTCGGCCCCACCGCGCACTAGGCCGTCCCGGGGATCGACGTAAATGCCGAAATGAGTTCCACGCTGATGGTGCTCGATAACCGTCTTCAGGACCGGATAGAGCCCCTTCACCGTCTCCTTGTCGCCCGTCACCTGGTAATAACGGTCGATCGCGTGGAAGAACCAGAAGGTCGCATCCATCGTGTTGTAGATCCCGGTGCGCTGGCCCTCCGGGAAATGATTCGGCAAAAGCCCGTCCTTCACGTAATGCGCGAACGTCTGAAGAATGGCCTTCGCCTCGTAGTGGCGGCCCGTGCAGAGAGTAAGGCCTTCGAGGGAGATCATCGTGTCGCGGCCCCAGTCGGTGAACCAGTGATAGCCGGCGATCACCGTGCGCAGACGCTCCCCCGACGCCCGGTAAAGGACGTTCTCGTCCGAGCGGGTCCAGGGGAGGACCACGAACTGGTCCGCGGCGATCGTAAGACGCGCCGCGAACGCGTCGGTCGACGCCCGCGGAGAAAGGGACAGTAGTTTTTCGAGACGTTTCCTTTCGGCTTCGAGAATTTTTTCGCAGTCGCACTCGAGCGCTTCCCACGGCTCGGTGCTCGCGACGAAGGAGACGTTCTCGCTCGGTTTCAGCTCGAATTCGAAGGCGCCGGGGCTGTAGAGATTCGTCACCGAATCGTGGCCCCGGTCTTTTTCTACGCGGTAAAGCACGCCCGAAGAAATACGTTCGTCGATAGTGAACGCGCCGTTTTTCGGCTGCAAGCGCAAGCGGAGAGTCGGCGCGCCTTCGAAGGCGTGGATCTCGTAGCGGCCGCGAGTGACGTTCATCGAGAAAGGCCACTGCGGCGCGTAACCGAGCTGGCCGTCGTGCATGCGGCACGAAAGATAGGGACGCAGACGCGTGCGGATCGTCTTTCCGGAGACGAGCCGGTAGTTCACGTAGACGGTGTTCTGCCCGTACGGCATCACGATGCGTTTCTCGATCACGCGGCCCGCGACCGAGAACGTCCAGACGGGCGTTTGCCAATCGAGACGGAATTCGCTTAAGAAACGATGAGCGTCTCCCGAAATACGTCCGTCCGCGTGCTCGGCACCGGTCAGATCGAGCCAGCTTCCGTCCGCTTCTACGGAGTCGTCTAGGCGCGGAATCATCACGGTGCGGCCGCGCGGCGCGGGCAGATTCGGAATGAAAATGCCGTGGTAACGGCGCGTGCCCACGCCCCGGAGCGAAGCTGACGCGTACCCTCCGAGGCCATTCGTCACGAGCCACTCTTTCGTGAGGAGCTCCGCGCCGTCGTTTTCGAAAGGACCGCTGTAGACGATCGGCTCGACCATCAAGAATCCTCCGATTCAGAACTGAAAAAGACGGCCGATGTGGCCGAAAGCTTCCAGCCCGCCGCGCCGCAGGGATTGACACTGCCCTGCCCTCCGAAACGCACCTCGTCGCTCGAAAACTTCATGCGCCACCGCATGCCCGCCGGCGGAGCCAGGAGCGGCTCGGAAGCGGGGGTCAGGTCGAAATCCCCGCCGAGATTCACGATGAGAAGCCGGTCCCCCTTTTCCTCACCTGCCCAGCGGAGAAGGAGACTTTGAGGACCCAGCACGGCGCCGTCGATCGCCAAACGGTCCTGCGCGGCGATGACCGCATCGTCACGGCGCAAGGCGAGAAGTTCGCGCTGATAGGCGTAAAGGCCCGCGTTGGAAAGGCGTTCGGAGAAATCGAGTCGGCACTTTTCGAACGTCGCGTCGACGTCGGGCGCATCGAGCGATCCCAGCGCTTCTGCGCCTGCGCAACTGGCAAATTGTTTCAGGAAGTCGCGCCGGCCGGCGCGAACCTTCGACGCCAGTTCCGCGTTGTGATCGGCGAAGAAAACGAACGGCGCCGACGCGCCGAACTCCTGACCCATGAAAAAAAGAGGGGTCCCGGGCCCAAGCAGAACGATAGCTGCCATCGCCCGGTAGCGCGCGAAACCCGACAGCGCGTACAGCCGTTCGCCGAACAGGCTGTTGGCGATCTGGTCGTGGTTGAGAAGATACGTGACGAACGCCTCGCCCTTTGCGAAAGGGACCGACGTTCCGCGGTTTTGTTTCTGCCAGGCGTAATACTGCCCCTGATACAGGAATCCGCGTTTGACCGCGGAGATGATTTCCTGCGGGGTGCCGGTATAATCCGTGTAATACGCTTCGCGTTTGCCTGTCAGCGCGACGCGGGCCGAATGGTGGAAGTCGTCGTTCCAGACGCCGTCCAATCCGAACCCTCCGTCCTCGACAGGCAGGATGCACCGCGCGTCGTTGGGCTCGTTCTCGGCCACGATCAAGATCGTGCGGGCCGCGGCCGATTCGCGCGCGAGCCCCGCGAGCTCCACGATGACGTGAACCGGACCATCGTCGTAGATATTCTGCGTCGCGTCGAGCCGCAAGCCGTCTAAATGATACTCGGCGATCCAATAGGCGGCGTTTCGCACGAAAAATTCGCGGACCGGTGTCGAATTCGGGCCGTCGTAATTGATCGCATCGCCCCAGTCGGTCGTGTGACGCTTCGAAAAATAATCGTCCGAATACTGTCCGAGATAATTGCCGTCGGGGCCGATGTGGTTGTAGACGACGTCGTGGATGACACCCAAGCCTTTGGCGTGCGCGGCGTCGACGAGGCGCTTCAAACCCTCCGGTCCGCCGTAGACATGTGCCGGTGCGTAGAGCCCCACTCCGTCGTATCCCCAGTTCCAGCGGCCGGGGAATTCCGTGAGCGGCATGAGCTCGATCGACGTGACGCCGAACGCCTTCAGCTCGTCGAGCTCGCCGATGACGGCATCGAACGTGCCTTCGTGCGTGAACGATCCGACATGGAGTTCGTAAAAAACCTGGCCTTTCATTCGGAGCCCGCGCCACCCGGCGTCGGTCCATCTGAAAACGTCCGGATCGACTACTGCCGAAGGACCGTGCGGCCCGTCCGGTTGCCAGCGGGAGCACGGATCGGGAAACGCGTCGCCTCCGTCCAACCGATAACGGTAGCGCGATCCGGCGCGCGCTTCGGGAACCGTTCCGGAAAAATAACCGCCGTCTTCGGGGGCGAGCGGATAGGCACGCTTCGTATCTTCGAGAACGACCTCGATGGACCGCCGCTTCGGCGCCCAGATCCTGAAAAAGACGCCGTCGGGACGCGCTTCCGCCCCGAGACCCATCTTCCAGCCCGTTCGTCCGCTGACCGCCGAAGTCATGCGCTCTTCACCTCTCGCCTTCGGCGCTTCCGGGCGTGCGGCCGGCTTCCTCGAATCGGCCGCGGTCGGCGCCAGCTTCCTTGCCTTCGGCGCTTCCGGGCGTGCGGCCAGGCTCTTCGAATCTTTCGGTGCGTTTGGACGGCTTTTTGTTTTTCTTTTTCATGGGAATCTCCTCGAATTTTAAGAATATAGAAAGTAAATCAGGAAGGACACCGAGGCCACTCTGCGTGGCTCCGCTTGGGTAGAACGGATTTAGTCGGGGGCGCCGTCGGTGGCGGAACCGGGGGCGCTTTCGGCCATGAGGCCGGTTTCGCGGATCGTCCGATTCTGGATTTCGAGCGTGTGCATGCGGTCGTGCGCTGCTTTGATGAACTCGTGCTGACGCTCCACGACGTCCCTCACTTCGATGGGAAGATCCCCCTTCAAAGCTTCCGCGTACGTCCTCACTGCCGCGTCCTCGCCGCGTTCGCATTCCTCGACCACAGCTCCTTCGTCGTGTCCCTGAGCGGCGGTACGCAGCTTGAACCATCCGCGGTGGGCCGCGCCGGCGGCGGTCCCCGCTCCGCCCGTTTTGCCGCCCAGGCGTTCGATCTCGCGGTCCAGTTCGTCGGCGAATTGGGCACGCTGTTCTGCGTAAGTCGAAAAAAGCTTATGGAGCGAATCGTGTCTGCTTTTCTCGGCGGCCATGCGGTAGCCCAGCTCGCCGTCACGGCAGATGGAAAAGAGGTCTTTCAAAACGACGAGCAGATTTTTGGAATCACCGGCGGGGTCGACCATGGCGCCTCCTTGGAAGTCTTGTGCGTACAGATAGTTATACGCCTAGAGCGATTAAAATATGGTTAAAATGAAATTAGAACTTTTTAATCAAGCGTTCGTGAGGAAAAATAAGCCGAAATACTCGTTTTCGTCGGTCCACACTTCCTCGAGCTCAAGATCCGCGGCCAGCGCCAGACGCCGGAATCCGTCCACGTCGTATTTGTGACAGCGTTCCGTCAATATCGATTCCCCTTGTCCGAACCGGAACGTCTCCCCGTCGATCGTCGCGATCTGCTCGCACGCACTCACCAGCCGCATCTCCACACGGCCTTCGCCCTCCGCGTAGACGGCCTCGTGCCGGAAATTATCCACGCGAATATCGCCGCCCAGCTCCCGGTTGATGCGAACGAGCAAATTCAGATTGAATGCGGACGTCAGCCCCTCTCGGTCGTCGTAAGCGCGCTCTAGAATCTCCCGCGGTTTCTTTAAGTCCACTCCGATGAGCAGGCCACCATTTGGATGGCAAAGCCTCGATATTTTCTCGAGAAGCTCGCGGGCTTGGGACGGTTCGAAGTTGCCGATCGTGGAACCGGGGAAATAAACGATTTTGCGCGTCACGTAGCCGCCACACGGCGGTAGCGCGTAGAAATCGACAAAGTCGGCGAACACCGGGCAGACGTCGAGTCCCGGATAGGCGGTCGCAAAGCGCCGGGCCGTCTCGACCAGCGCGCCGCGGGCGATGTCGATCGGGACATAGCCGGCGGGAGACTGCATGCGGTCGAGAAGAAGCCGGGTCTTTCTCCCGGAACCGCTGCCGTATTCCACGAGCAGGCAGTCGGTCCCCATTCGCCCAACGATGTCGTCGATGTTCTCGCGCATGATCTTCGTCTCCACGCGACCGACGTAATAATCGGGGGTGTCGACGATGCGCTCGAAGAGCCACGACCCGCGTTCGTCGTAGAAATACTTGCACGGCAACTCTTTCTTCGGAAGGCGCAGACCGGCTAGAACTTCCTCCTTGAACGTCGTCTCCGGAGGAGAGAAATCGTATAACCGGGGCCCTTCGGTCTCCACGCGCATCATGAGCGGGCGTCCCGGGCGAGCCGGATGCCGGAAAACTGCCAGCGGTCCGACGGGCGGAAAAAATTACGGTACGAGACACGGATGTGGGAGCGCGGCGTCGCGCACGAGCCTCCGCGGAGAACCATGCGGTTCGACATGAATTTGCCGTTGTACTCCCCGAGCGCTCCGTCGGCTGGACGGAACCCCGGATAGGGAGCGTACGCGCTCGAGGTCCATTCCCAGACATCGCCGAAAAGCTGGGCGATCCCGCGGCCCCCGGGGGCGCGACGCGGACGGAGCCGCCCGGTTTCGAGAAAATTTCCTACGATGCGTTCGGGACCCGCGGCGTATTCCCACTCAAATTCGGTCGGCAGGCGTGCGCCGCTCCACCGCGCGTAGGCGTCGGCTTCGTAAAAACTCACGTGGCAAACCGGCTCTTCGGGATCTACCGGACGCATCCCCTCCAAAGTGAAATGCCGCCAATCGCGCCCGTGACGCTCCCAGTACAGCGGGGCTTCCCATGTGTGGGTGCGCACTTCATCCCATCCGTCGGAAAGCCAGAGCTCCGGCCTGCGGTACCCGCCATCTTCGATGAACGCGGCGAATTCGCCGCACGTGGTCGGGCGCTCGGCCAAAAGAAATTCTTCGCAGCGGACACGGTGCCGCGGGGTCTCGTTATCGTAGGAAAAACCGCTCCCCGAGTGCCCCGCCTCCGTCTCCGCGGCGGGATACGCGCGCCAGCGCGCAGGCGTCCCGGCGGCCAGCTCCGCTTCTTCTTCGTCCGGCAAACGGTAGGCCGGCCGAAGCGGGTTCGACCCGAAGAGATGTTTCACGTCCGTCAGAAGGAGTTCCTGGTGCTGTTCCTCGTGATGGAGGCCCGTTTCGACGAGCCGTTCGAGCTCGGAGTCCGCGCCCGTGCCGATGAGCGCTTCCATTCGCGCGTCGACTGCGGCGCGGTAGCGCATCACTTCCGCGAGCGGCGGACGCGAAAGCAAACCGCGTTCTGCGCGCGGCTGACGTGGGCCGAGCGTTTCGTAGTACGAATTGAACAGATAGGCGTATTTGGGGTGGAACGGGCGGTGGCCTGAAACGAAAGGAGCGAGAACGAGAGTCTCAAAAAACCACGCCGTGTGTCCCAGATGCCATTTGACGGGACTCGCGTCGGGCATGGACTGGAGCGCGCAATCCTCGGCGCTCAGCGCCGAGGCGAGGGCCTCCGTGCGGGAGCGGACCTCCTTATAACGCGACACCAGGAGAAAATCGCAGGTGCGGGCATGCACGGTCGCGGCCATAGGGACCCCCAGATTGATATCCTTCTCTTATACGCGCCTGGCGATTAAAAGGGGGTTAGATTTGGATTAAAAGTTTTTAATCGCGGGTTCTTTCGCGGGATTCTTTTTCGATCTCCCGCCGGCCGGTCTTGGGATCCGTCCGCATCACCCACGCACGGGACGAAAGCGGAAGGCCGTCCAAGCTCGGTGCGTCCTCCTCGGGGACGTGGATGTCGACGACGAGGGGCCAGTGGTCTGACGATTGCCGGTCGAGCGAAGTCGTGGGGACGCGGATGCCGGTCACTTGGATGCGCGGGCCGACGAACACGTGGTCGATCCGCCCGAGCCCCATCCACGTGTTCTGCGGACGGTGCGCGTTGAGATGAAGCTGCGTGTCGCGCAAAACCGAACCGATCTTGCGGTAAGCCGGAGACGTCGGCAGCGCATTAAAATCGCCGCACAGGACGACCGGCCCCGAACACGCCGAATTCGCGAGCCAGTCGGCGCCGGAGAGCGCCTCCGCCTGGAGCAAACGCTCGGCGGGCCAAATGCTCAGGTGGGAATTGATAAGCTGTAGCTTGGTGAACCCGATGTCGATCGCGACCCACATAGCCCCGCGCGGCTCGAGATCTTTGCGCAGCTGCGGAAGCGGCGCGACTTTCACGAGGTACATCGGGAAACGCGAGAGGATCGCGTTTCCGTACTGGCCGTCCTCGATGAGGAAGGTCGGGTGGAAATGAAACGTCATGTCGAGCCGCCGGGCGATCTGTTCGACTTGGTCCACGCAGCCCGAGCGCGAGCGGCCGACGTCGAGCTCTTGTAGCGTGACGACGTCGGCGTCGTGCCGCGCGATCACGCGCGCGATACGTTCGGGCGAGCATTTTCCGTCGAGGCCCACGCAGCCGTGCACGTTGTATGTCATGATCCGGACGGTACGGAGCGACGCAGGGCGGAACGCGCGTTTCACGCGGCCGTCCGAGCGGCCGAGCACGCGGAGCGCGGCTTCCCGGATATGCGCGGGCCGGAGATAGGGCTTTTCGAGCGGCGGGAGTGGCGCGTCCGACGTCAAAAGCGCGAAGCCGTGCGTCTCCTGCGGTCCCGCCCCGGCGTGGCTGCCGTGTTCGAGCGGGAAACTGGACGACTGCGCTCCGTGACGCCAGCCGAGAATGATGAAGTCGCCTGCGTCGGGGTGATGAGCGAGAGCGGCGACGTCCCGCGCGGCTTCTTCGAGAAAAGGATGATCTGGTCCGAGGAGCCGCGCGGCATCGGCGGGCAAAGAAAAACGGCCGTCTTCGGTCCATACGAGCGCTTCTTCAGGCCGGCTCGGCAGCATCACCGCGGGCACGCCCAGACGAGCGGGCATCTCGGACGCGAAGCGTTCTTTGTCGCACGCGTCCATCTCGCCCGGCACGTAGACGTGCGCGATCGGACCCATCGCGGTCACGATCACGCGCGAAGGGGTCAGGCTTTCGTCGGCCGGCTCTTCCCCCGGGCGCGAGTCGAGCGCGTGCGACTCGAGAAGACCGGCCCCGGATTCCCAATGCGAAAGAGGCCCCGGATCGTCCGAATGGACGCGCTTGCCGAAAAATTCCGCGACCGCGGCCTCGAGCGAGCGACCGTTCTTCTGCGTATAGGAGTGGGCGTTTTCCTGGCCGTGATCGGAATAAACCCAAACGTCGTAATGGCGCTGCGCCGAGCGGTGGGCCGATCTCCACACGCGCCCGATCGCGTCGTCGATGCCGCGGAGCGACCAATGCGCGAACTTGGAAGTGGGCCCGCGCCGGTGCGACTGCTCGTCGTACCCGAGAAGATTCAAATGAATGACCGGCAGGCCGCGCGCGACGTCGATCGTCGCGCCTGCGATCACGAGCTCCCGCAGAAGCACGCAGACCGCCACGCGTGTCGGGACGAATTCGAGCTCCTTCCAAAAACGTTTACCCGCGAACGTTCCGCGTACGCAGTCGATCGTGGCAAGGACGAACTCGATCACCATGAGAATCGCGGTGCGCAAGAGAATGTCGAAATAAAGCACCATCAGAATCGGAAGGACGAGCGGATTCGGAGCGCAGAAAAGGGCCTTCCAGCCGATTTTCGCCGCGCAGAAGCGCGCGTCTTTCGCTCCCCCGGTGAACACGTTCGAATAGGAGCTGCCTTCGGCGAGGAGACCGGGAGCAACCTTCTCGAGTCGCCGTTCGACTTCGCTTGCCGACGCGGTGTCGTACATTTTGAATATGCGGCCGCTTTTTCGGTCGAGGTAGCTGAAGGCGGGCACGCAACTTTTGACGCCGTAGAAGATTTCCCCCTGGACGGAGGGCGTGTTGGAAGGCATGCCGGAATAATGGGAGTGGAGCGTGTAGTTTTCGTGATCGACGAGCCGCTTGAGGAACGGCATATCGTGCGCAGAGAGAGCGCGCGTCAGCTGCGGGCGGGAAAGACCGTCGATCTGGACCATGACGAGGCCCGGCGTCGTCGGCGAAGCGTTCGCGCGGGAAAGACCGAGAAGACGAATGGCCCACTCGCTCCGGCTGAAGACGCGACGGAACACCCGGACGACCCGGCTCAGTTTAAATACCATCGGGACCGAACGGACCGCGGCGCCAGGACCACGCGATGGCCGCGCCGAGATAACCTATGACCGCGAACGCATACAGGCAGAGAAAAAGACTGAATACTTCTTCGGGGCGGAGCGGATAGAGGTTCATGGGGTTGGCGGTCCTCCTCAGAACCGGTCGGGAATGACTCGGGCTTAACGTTTTTTTAAAGCGGGGCGAAACCCTCCGTAGACCCCCGGATCGATCCTGCCCAGAGAACGTTATAGCGCGGACGTAATTAAAGAGGCCTTAAATTAAGATTAGAAGTTTTTAACCCTGTCGGTGACTCCGATTGGAGCCACGAGCGAGCACTTCCACGCTCTAGGGAAATTCGCGTTCATCGCGATCTTGTTGCGGGAGTAAAGCCGCGCGTCGCGGCACTTTTGGAAAGCGAGGCGGGGGATTTGGGCGCCCTCAGACGACGACCGCCTCCGTGCTTTCTTTTTTTGCGAGCGATTCCTTCGTCGCCTTCCCGATGTTCTTGAAGATTTTCCATTCGGCTTTCAGGACGCGCATTGTCGTGGCCCACTTCCCGCCTGCGGCGTCGGTGCGGCGTCGGGACCGGCGCGTGAGACGCGAATACACTTCGAGCGCCTTGGCTGCGGAGCGCGGCATGGAATATTCGGCGGCGGTCTTAAGACACGCCTCCCGGAGGGCTGAGCGGGCCTCGGGCGAAAGATCCGCCGCCCATTCGAGCGCGCCCGCGAAGGTCTCTTCGTCTTCCGCCGGAAGGAGCCGGCCGCTCGTCAGGTCCACGACGATGTCACGGACGCCGCAGGCGTCGACCGCGACGACAGGGACACCCGCCGAGAACGCTTCCGCGAGGACTAGGCCCTGCGTCTCGCTCTGCGACGCGAACGCGAACACGTCGATCGCGTGGTAGGCGTCGACGAGCGCCTGGTCCTTCACGATGCCGATGGCATGCACTCGGTCCGAAACCCCCGCTTCATCGAAAATCGCGTGGACCGCGTCTTCCGAAGGCCCTTTGCCCGCCAGAAGGAAATGCGCTTCGGTGCGTTTTTTTAGGAACCGGGCGACGGCGCGCGCGGTGAACTCGAGATTTTTTTCCGGGGCGAGGCGTCCGATGTGCCCCACGACGAACGCGCCGGAGGGGATCCCCGCGCTCCGGCGGCACTCTTCGCGGTTGCCCGAAGCGAAGCGCTCGACGTCGATCCCCGTCGGAACCACGTCGATGGGGCTTTCCACGCCGCGTTCGCGCAGCATGTGCATGACGGACGCGCTGGGCGCGATCACGTGGTCGGCGAGATTGGAATAGCCGACCGCCAGCTCCACCACGAAGCGCGTCAGACGCTCGGATTCGCCGTGGGTGACGTAATGCATGTTCTGCTCGAAGAGGGTGTGGTGTGTGAAAACGAGCGGCACTTTGTGTTTATGGGCCACGCGCAGCGCGGTGGCGCCCATGAGAAAAGGGTGGTGCGAATGAACCACTTCCGGACGAAACTCTCCGAGCGCCTCGGCCAGCACGACCGGCACCGGAAATTTGAGCGAAAAGGGCGTACCGTGGACGTTCTTCATCGAAGGCACGCGGATGACTCCGCGCTCTTCGCCGTCCGTGCCCTCGAAAGCGGGCGCGACCACGACGACGTTGTGGCCGTAACGGCGGTATTCCTCGGTGAAAGCCTCGATGGATTTTTCCAAGCCGCCCACGATCGGCTTGTAGGTATTGGTCATCATGAGAATGTTCACCGAGCGCCTCCGAGCGGGTTGACTAATACGGAACCCGCGGACGTGCGGGCCGTCGCGGGAACGAAACCGGGCAGGCGAATCGCGATCTCCGGCCCTTCGCCACGCCACTGTCCGCTCCAAGTGACCCGCATGCCTCCGTTTTCTGGACGGAGTTCGACCGAAACGGGGCCCCACGTGGTCGCCGTTTCTCCGAAGGACATCGGCTCGCCCGACGCGGTCCACTCCGGGGGAATCCCCGCGGCGATCACGAGCCTGTTTTCGGCCTCTTCTTCACGAACGAACATGTTACGGAGCATGAGAACCCATTCGGCTGCGGCCCAAACGTGCTGGCCATCCCCCATGCAGCCGCCTTTCGTCTGCGGGTGGACGGCCTCGGGCCACTGCCCCGTGGGCGACGCCAGGCGAGCGATGGCCTGCGTGAGATCGAAATGACGCGGGTCGCCCGCCCGCAGGAGGATCTGCGCCACGTGGAGGGTGAGGTAGGGATTGATTCCGGAATGGCTGATCTGCTGGAAGAAGCCGCCTTCCACGAAGTAATCGCGCATGAGAAAATTCGCCGTGTCCGTCAGCCGGGGGTCGGCCGGCTTCCAAAGCTGGAGTGGGTAACCGCCCGCGATCGAACCGATCGAACCCGCGTCGAGGCGGCGGTACGGCGACGCCGGCACCGCCGCAGTGCCGGGAAAAGTCGCCGACGCGACGCTGCGGTCGACGCACGCTGAGAAATCGGCGGATTCGCGCCGGAAGACGGCCGCGTCGCCGGAGGCGCCGTACCGGTCGCAAAGCCACGCCGCCGCCTCGAGTCCCGCGATCGACCAGAAATCGTCCCAATAGTAAAAATCGTTGGGCCCCAAATGTTCCGCGCTGAATCCCGCGGGCATGAGTCCGGCGTGGCCTTTGCCGGAATCGGAGGCCAGACGTTTACGGACGATCCATTTGCCGGCTCTCAAGATCGAGTTCTTCCAAGCGGCCTTCGGGTCTTTTCCGGTCAGCTCGCACCAGCGGCGCATGGTCCAGAGCGCCTCTCCATTCGAATCCCACTCCCCTTCCTGCGAGAGGAAATAACCGAACGGCGTTTGCCGGGAGGGAAAGCGATCGATCACCCGTTCCGCGCGGTGCGCGAGCCCCACGCAGATGAGCGCGTGGAGGATAAACGCGGCGTCCCGGAACCAGAAACGTTTGTAGGTGTAGGGACCGGGGTAAACATCGCCGGGCGAATGGAGAACGAGCGTGCGGATCGCCGCCTCGTAGAGAAAACGGAAATGCGCGTCCGGCACCACCAGCCGCGAGTGGCCCCGCAGGCTTTCCTCCCATTCCATCGGTTCGGGATCTTTCGGCGCGTGCTTGAGCGCCGACCGGAGCGCCGATTTCTTCGGGAGAGACGTGGAGGCGACGATCGTCCGCCGCTTGCCCGGTTCCAGACGGTAGAGCGCCGCGGCCGTCGCCATGCCGACGTCGCATTTGACTTCACCCTCGCTTGCGGTGTCGTCCAGGCGCCGGGAGACGTCGCCGCGTTCGTAGCGCGAGAAGCGCAACCGTTCGGGCGCCTCGCTGAGCCGCACGTAATTCTTCCCGTTCACCTTCCAGCCCGGCTGGTCTTCGGTCGAGGCGATGTGATGGATGAAGCTCACTCCTTCGGGGTTGTAGGGCCGAAGCGAAACCACGAGCCACGCGGGCACGTCGGAAAGCGCTTCGTAACGCATGCGGCACACGGTCTCCCCGGCGGCGTGACCGACTTCCGCGCGGGCGAAAAGCTCGCGGCCGGCGGAGGCTGAACGCGTCTCCACGGAAAGCCCGTCTCCCATCGAAAGTTTTTGCTCGGCGTCGCGGACGCGCGCGGGAACCAGCGGAGCAGCTCCGTCCGGGAAAATCCACGCGTCCACCGACCAGCCGTCGAAAAGGGGCGTCACGAGACCCCGGGGATCGACGATCGGCATTTCGTCGCTGTCCGGAACGCCGACGGCGGTCCAATTCCGGTGCGTGAGATTGATGTGGGTGACGTTGAAAGCGCGCGGCACGAAAGCCACGTCGTACGGGTCGAACTGGCGCTCGACCCAAAACGGCCAGATCCAGTCCAGATTATGCTGAATCGCCTGGCTGTTCATGAGACCCCGGGCCTGGAGGACGGCGCCGGCGCGCAAAAGCTCGGTCGGGGCCATCACTTCGCTGGGCTGGGAAAAACGCTGAAGGCTCGAAAGAAGCGAGATCGGGTCGAGGAAGCCCTGTGCGCGCGCCACGCGGCGCACGACAAACCTCCACGGAATCCATTTCATCCACATACGTTTGGCGGCGTCCCTTCGGTCGGAGAGAGCTCTATTTTACCACGAAAGACGCGCGGAGGCTATTGCGGCGCGGGGACGTCTAGGGGCTTCAGATTCCGCGTCGCTGGGCCGGTAAGGACCGAGCCGTCGCACCCGAACCGCGACCCGTGGCACGGGCAGTCGAAGCTTTTCTCCGCGCCGTTCCACTGGACGACGCATCCCAGATGCGTGCACGTGGCGGAGAACACGCTCAGTTCGCCCGTTTCGTCCCGGAAAGCCGCGGCTTTGCCCGGTCCGCGGCGGAAAATGCCGCCTTCGCCGGGAGCGAGGTCTTCGGGGGAGTCCAGATCCTCCTTTTTCACGCGGTCGGCGGCGAATTGGGTGACGACGTTGAGGTTTTCCTCGAGGAAGGTCATCGCCGAGCGGACGTTCTTGCGCGTCGGCTCGTAGATATCCGCCCACGCGTTCTTCTTTCCGGCGATCAGGTCCGCCAAAAGCACCGCGGCGAGCGTGCCGTACGTCATTCCGTTTCCCGAATAGCCCGTGGCGATGTAGATGCTGTCGTGATAGGGACTGCGGCCGATGAAAGCCAACGAATCGACGGGCTCGATCACCTGACCCGACCATCGGTACTCCGCTTCCCCGGCCATCGGGTAACGGGCGCGCGTCCATTCGTCCAATTCGAGGAACGGGCGCTCGTAATCGTCGTTCTGCCCCGTCTTGTGATCGCGGCCGCCGACGATCAGGTAATCGGAGGTGGGTTCCCGGTGCACGCGCACGTAGTTGTACGGGTCGTCCGTGTCCCACGCCAGCACATCCGGGACCGAGTCCTTCGGAACGCGGTACGCGGTGGCGTACGTGCGGTACGCGGATTCCTTCAGGAAGAAAAGGACGTTTTTGATCGGTGAATGCGTTGCGACGACGACCCTGTTGGCCGTGATCTTGAATCCGCCACGCGTCTGCACGCCGTCCGGCTCGACCCGCTCGACGAACGTGTCGGTGAAGATCGTCCCCTTTTGCCGGACGATCGCCTTCACGAGACCTTCGAGATAGCGCATCGGATGGAACGCCGCCTGGCGCGGAACGCGCAGCGTCGGACCCGTTTCGAAGAAAGGGTAAGGCCCGCTCGGGAGAAGCTCCGCCTCGAAACCTGCAGACCGTGCGCCGACCAGCTCTTTCTCGAGAATCTTCGAACCGTCTTCCGGATACAGGAAAAGGTAGCCGTCGACCCGGCGAAAATCGCAGTCGATTTTTTCCTCGGCAACGATGGATTCGATCCGGTCGATCGCCTCGCACTGGCTCGCGGCCACCGCGCGCGCCGTCTCGGCGCCGTGCATCTTTTGGATCTCCGCGTAGCCGAAATCCAGAAACGCCGAAATATGCGCCGTCGTGCGGCCTGTCTCGCCGGAGCCCACCGCGCCGGAGTCCACCAAGGCCACGCGGTACCCTTCCTTCGAGAGAAGGTACGCGAGCGTCGTTCCGGTGATGCCGGCCCCGACGACCACCACGTCGACGTCGATGTCGCGGTCGAGCGTTTCGAATCGAAGCGAAGGCGCGGTGGCGGTCCAAAGCGGTTCGAGATTCCCCGGCGTGCGGTTGGAGCGGATCATGGGACGGCCTCTTAAGTGACCGAAGGCGACTGCGCGTGCACGAGCGGCGGTTCGCGCTTCACCGGCGGACGGTCGATTTCCTGCGAAAGGTTCGGACGCTTGGCCCGGCTGAATTCCTCGAGCCGGACCGTCCGGCCGGTTTCCGCCGAGCGGTAGATCGCGCGGATAATGCGAACGTCGGCGAGGCCTTCGGCGCCCGAGGGTTCCGGATATTCCCCTTTTCGGATGCAATTCGAAAAATAGAGAAGCTCCGAAGCGAACTGGTCGTGCCGCTTGAACGTTTTTTTCACGGTTTTTCCGCCGACGGTGAGCACGTGTCCCAGCTCCAGATCGTAACTGTACGCAGGTTCGACGCGCAACTTGCCCTTCGTACCGCAGATATCGTACGTCGAGAAGCCGGCGGCGCTGAAGCTGCACGTGAACGTCGCGATGCGGTCGCCGGGAAAGCGCAGGACCACGCCCGCCATCTCGTCGACCTCCCGGAAACGGGGATCGCCGGACGATTCGGTGAGCGCGGTCACCTCTAAAGGCTCCGCGCGGAAGACGTAACGCGCCGCGTTGATGCAGTAGACGCCGATGTCGTAGACGGTTCCGCCGCCGAGCGCCGCCTGCAGGCGGATGTCGCCCGGCTTCACGTTCATGGAGAACGCCGAATGGAAGAACCGGACCTCGCCGAGCCGGCCCGACCGGGCGATCTCGACGGCCTTCAGGTTCGCCTCCTCGAAATGGAGCCGATAGGCAACCATGAGGAAGACGCCGCTTTCGTCCGCGGCCTCGATCATGCTCCTGCATTCCTCCTCGGTAACCGCCATCGGCTTCTCGCAGAGGACGTGAACGCCGGCACGCGCGGCACGCACTGCGTAATCGCAGTGCAGATTGTTCGGGAGCGCGATGTAGACCGCGTCGATCTTTCCGCTCCGCATCGCCTCGTCATACTCGTCGTACGAGTACGTCCGCACGCCGTAGCGGCGGCCGACCTTCTGGTTTTTGACCGGATCGTCGGAGATAAGCGCGACGAGCTCCGAATTCTTGGAAGCGTGCTCGAACGCCGGAAGGACCGCCGCTTGGGCAATGTGGCCGATCCCCACCACGGCGTAGCGGACGCGCCCGCTTCCTGCCTTGGCGCGGACTTTCGATTTGCGGGCGACGTCGATCATAACGGCCTCCGGACGCCTTTGGGGCGCGCGGGACGAGAAACGTCCTCAAGAGTGGCGCCGGCCATGTCCGTGTCGCCGGTGTCCACCGCGAGATCGCCAAGCGAGACGATTCCAACGAGCCGCTGCTCTTTATTCAAAACCACGAGGCGTCGGATCTGCTTCTCGCCCATCAGTTTTGCGGCCTCTTGCACGTCCTGGTCCTCGAATCCGTAAACGACGTCCGGGGTCACGATCTCCCGTACCTTGGCGACATTGGGGTCCAGGCCTTCGGCGACGGCACGGATCGCGATGTCACGGTCCGTGATCATCCCGATGAGGCGGTGCCCCTCCAGGACGGGCAACGGCCCCACGTCGAGCCGCTTCATTTTCTCGGCCGCTTCCTTGATCGTGGCGTCGGATTCGATCACTTCGACCTGTTTGGTCATCACGTCTTTAAGCAACATGGTTACCGGCCTTTCGTGGGGAGCGGTGCTTTGAGAGGCGGACGGAGTCCGTCCCTTCACTTGGTTATAGACCCCAAGTGATTAAAGACCGATTAAATTCCGATTAAAAAATTTTAATCCTTGGCGGGCGAGGAGAGGCGGGCGGATCGCAGCTGGCCGCAAGCAGCTTGAATGTCGCGACCCTTCGAGAAACGGACGGTGGTGCGGACGCCGGCTTCCTGGAGAATCTGCTGGAAACGCACGACCTCCGCGTAATTCGGCGCGTCGTGCGGAAATTCCTCGATCGCGTTGTACGGGATGAGGTTGACCTTGCAAAGCATCCCGCGGAGCAGGTTCCCGAGTTCTCTCGCTTCTTTCTCCGACGCGTTGATTCCCTTGATCAGAATGTACTCGAACGTGATCGCGCGTTTGGTGACCTTCGCATACTGCTTGCAGGCTTCGATCAAAGGCTTCACCGGATACGCGCGGTTCACGGGCATGATGGCGCCGCGCACCGCGTCGTTCGGGCCGTGAAGGGACACCGAAAGCTCCACCTGCAGACCCTCCTGCGTGAGCTGCTGAATCTTCGGCACGATGCCGCAGGTCGAGATCGTGATCTTGCGCGCGCCCAAGCCCAGGCCCGCCGGCGAATTCAAGACGCGGATAGCCTTCATTAGCTCGTCGTAATTGTCGAACGGCTCGCCGATCCCCATGAAGACGATGTTCGTGAGTTTCTTGTCCGGCGAAGTGTCGCGCGCGGCGAGCACCTGCAGGAGGATCTCCGACATCTTGAGGTTCCTGAAGAATCCCGCCTGCCCGCTCGCGCAGAACGCGCAGTGGAACTTACAGCCGACCTGCGACGAAACGCAGACCGTGCGGCGGTCGTCGAGCGGCATGTACACGGCCTCGACGTAATCATTCTCGCCTATTTTAAGAAGAAGTTTCGTGCTGGCGTCGCCTTCGGAAAGCTGGCGCTCGACGACCGGCGGGATCGCCAGTTCGAACGTCTCGGAAAGGCGCTTGCGGAGATCGACCGAAAGATCGGTCATCTTGTCGAATTCGTACACGCCTTTCTCGAAGACCCATTTCAGAACCTGCTCGGCGCGGTACGGCTCGACGCTCATCTCCTCGAATTTCTTGCGGAGCGCTTCGGGGGTGTGGTCGAGGAGGTTGGGTTTCGGTCTAGCCACGGACAAGCCTCTTTCTTTCGTTGAGATGCGCGGTGTCGTTGATGGAAAGCAGTTTCACGCGCGCGTCGGTCTCGTTGGCGAGCGTGACGCTCGTGTTGTCGATTTGGACGTTGAAAAGGACCGCGTCGAAATCGGCCTCGAGCCATTCGGCGATGAGCGCGGTGATCGCGCCACCGTGGGTGACGACGAGCACCGTTTCTCCGCGGTGCCGCCGCGCGATGCCTCTAACGCATTTCACGATGCGTTTCCGGAACGCCGAAACGCGCTCCGCGCGCGGGATCACACAGGCCGAGGGCTTCCGGAGCCAGCGCTGGTAGCCTTTCGCGTAGAGGAGGTCCACCTCCTCGGGTGTCATTCCTTCCCACGCACCCAAATTGATCTCGCGCAGGAGCGGCTCGCGTGCGATCCTGAGGTCGAGCCGGCGGGCCACCTCGAGCGAAGTCGAATACGCGCGGCCCAAATCGCTCGAATAAATCCTGTCGATCTTGATCTTTCCGAGTCGCTGCGCGAGCCGCTTAGCCTGACGCAGCCCCCGCGCGGTGAGGCGCGAGTCGTAATGGCCCTGGATCCGGTTTTGGAGATTGAACTCCGATTCCGCGTGGCGGACGATGACCAAGTGCGTCATGACGAGAGAGCTTTAACCGAGCGCTTTCTTGTACTGCGCCGCGTATTCCTTGTAACGCCGTGCCTGGTCTTTATGAAAGGAAGCTTCCTTTTTGGTGAGGGTCCGGACCACCTTCCCCGGCACACCCACGACGAGGGAGCGCTCCGGAATCCGCGCGTTCTCGCGCACGAGCGCTCCGGCCGCGATGAGACTGTACGCGCCGACGCGGGCGCCCGTCAGCACGCGTGAGCCGATCCCGAGGAGTACGTAGTCTTCGACGTCGCACGCGTGCGCCACCGCCTGGTGCCCCATGATCACGCCGCGTCCCAGGACCGCGCCTTTGCCGTGATCGCCGTGCAGGACGCAGCCGTCCTGGACGTTCGAATCCGGGCCGACGCGGATCGGGCCCATGTCGCCGCGAAGGACCGCGCCGAACCACGCGCTCGAGCCCGCTTCCAGGCGCACGTCGCCGATCACGTGCGCTCCCGGAGCGACGAACGCGGTCTTGTGGATCACGGGCTTTTTGTTCTTGAAAGGAAAGATCATGGACTCATTCTACCAGAAAGGTCAGTCGAGAAGCGTCGTGTCGATCTCCTCGATCTCGCCGACGATCTCCTCGAGAAGATCTTCGAGCGTGACGAGACCGACGGTCTTCTGCGTCTTCGGATCGCGGACGATCGCGATTTG
>Ga0163144_10000594_pt1 | contig 84659 bp, 73 predicted proteins | sample OliLak19BULKMAT1_FD_123175 | JGI IMG/M metagenome (GOLD analysis project Ga0163144, IMG submission 123175) | Freshwater microbial mat bacterial communities from Lake Vanda, McMurdo Dry Valleys, Antarctica - Oligotrophic Lake LV.19.BULKMAT1 | ecosystem: Environmental > Aquatic > Freshwater >... | reverse complement strand
GCGCCGCATGCAGCGCCGCATGAGCCTCCACCACGTCGCGCGCATGGCCGACTACGTCGAGATGCTGCGCGCCGATCCCGTGGAGGCGACGGCGCTCTCGAAAGATCTCTTGATCAGCGTGACGAGCTTCTTCCGCGAGCCGGGCGCCTGGCGAGCATTGCAGGAACAGGTGATCCGGCGCGTCGTGGCCGAGAAGGCCGCGCAGGATCCCCTGCGGGTGTGGATTCCCGCCTGTGCAACCGGAGAAGAGGCGTACTCGCTCGCGATGGTGTTGCGCGAGGAGATCGAACGGTCGGGGCAGGAGCGTGTCCTGCAGATCTTCGCCACCGACGTCGACGTCGAGGCGCTCGAAACGGCGCGGGCCGGCGTCTACCCGGAAGGGATTGCCGCCCACGTGTCGGAGGAGCGGCTGGCGCGCTTCTTCGTCAAGAACGAGCACACGTATCGCGTGACGAAGGAGCTGCGGGAGGCGGTCGTGTTCGCGCCGCAGAGCCTGGTCAGCGATCCCCCGTTCTCCCGGCTCGATCTGGTCAGTTGCCGCAATCTCTTCATCTATCTCGAGCCGGAGCTCCAGGAGCGTCTGATCCCGCTCCTGCACTTCGCGCTGGTGCCCGGCGGCCATTTGTTCCTGGGATGCACCGAAGACATCGGGCCGGAGCGCAATCTGTTCGGGGTCGTTTCCGCGAAGTGGCGGATCTTTCGCCGTGTCGGGCCGACCGGTCCCGACAAGCTGCAGCTGCCGCCTGCCGTTACGCCCCTCGCCGCCAGCGTTCGCAAGCCGACGCTCCCTCCGCCGAGTGCGGCGCGCCTCGCGACACTGGCGCAGCATCTGCTCCTCGAGCGCTACGCGCCCGCCTGCGTGATCGTCGATCACGGCGGGGAGATCCTCTACTTTCACGGTCCGACCGAGCACTACCTGATGCAACCGAACGGGCCGTCGACGCGCGCTCTGCTCGAACAAGCGCGCCCTGGGCTGCGGAGCCCGCTGCGCAATGCCTTCCGTGATGCGACCGGGGAGCATCGGCGCATGGCGGTCGCGAACGTCGAGGTGCAGCGCGGCAGCGTGTTCGCGTGCGTGCGGGCGACGATCGAGCCGCTCGAGGGCGACAAAACGACGGCAGGTCTCTGGTTGGTGTCGTTCGAGGACGAACCGACGGCGGCCGCCGCCGCTCCCGGGGGCGTCGCAGACGGCGACGCGACCCAAGTGCATCAGCTTCAGTACGATCTCCGGACCACCAAGGGCGACCTGCAGCAGAACGTCGAGGACCTGCGCTCGGCCAACGAAGAGCTGCAGTCGGTCAACGAGGAGCTCCAGTCCAGCAACGAGGAAATGGAAACCTCGAAGGAAGAGTTGCAGTCGATGAACGAAGAGCTCACCACCGCCAACACCCAGTTGGAGAGCAAGATCACGGAGCTCGAAGCCACCAACAACGATCTCGACAATCTCCTGACCAGCACCAACATCGCGACGATTTTCCTCGACCCGCATCTCCTGATCCGGCGCTTCACCCCGGCCGCCCAGGGGCTCTTCGGATTGATCGCGGCGGACATCGGCCGCCCGATCGGGGACATCGCGCAGAGGTTCGTCGACCCCGGCCTCCTCGCCGACGCGGCGGCCGTGCTGCGGAAACCGACGACGGCGAAAGTGGAAGTGCGCGCCCACGACGGGCGGTGCTACTTGCGCCAGGTGCTGCAGTACCGCACGCGCGCCGGCAAGATCGAAGGTGTGGTGATCACGTTTTCCGACGTCGCGGCCGAGGCGCTGCAGGAGGCACGGAGCTACGCCGAGTCGATCGTCGACACCATACGCGAGCCGCTGCTGGTGCTGGACCAGGACGTGCGTGTGCTCTCCGCGAACCAGTCCTTCTACCGCACGTTCCGGGTCTCGAAGGAGGACACCGAGGGACGGTCGCTCTACGAGCTCGGCGGCCACGAGTGGGACATCCCCCGATTGCGGACACTCCTCCGGGACATTCTCCCGAAGCAACGCGTGCTGAACGATTTCGAGGTGCAGCACGCGTTCGCCTCGCTGGGAATCCGGACGATGCTGCTGAATGCCCGAGTGCTGCATCGCGGCGCCGATCGCCCCGACCTGATCCTCGTCGCGATCGAGGACATCACCGAGCGCACACGTATTCAGGAAGCCTTGCGGGAGAGCGAGTCGCGCCAGCGCGCCGAGGACGAGGTGCGGCAATGCCAAGCGGAGCTCGCGCACGGGCTGCGCATCACGACGATCGGCGAGCTCGCGAGCGGCCTGGCCCACGAGCTGAACCAACCGCTGTCGGCGATCGCCAACGGGGTCGATGCGTGCGCGCGTTACGTGCGGGCGGGTAAGGGACAGCCCAAGCGACTCTTGGCGCTGTTGAAGGATGCGTCGGCCGAGGCGCTGCGCGCCGCCGAGATCGTCGAGCATTTGCGGGGCTTCATCCAAAAAGGCGAGCCGCGTCTCGAGCGCACCGACCTCTGCGAGATCGCTCGGGCGGTGCCGCGCTTGCTGGCACGCGAGCTCGAGCGCGCGAACGTGACGTTTCAGCTCGACATGCCCGCACGCCCGTTGCCGATCCTCGCCGACCGCATTCAGATCGAGCAGGTCATCGTCAACTTGATTCAGAACGCCATCGACGCCGTGCGCGGCGGTCGCGGGCGCGCGAAGAAGATCCACCTGCAGGTGACGGCCGCCAAGGGCCGCGCGGAGCTCGCCGTCACCGACACCGGGTCCGGCGTTTCCGCAGAGACGGCCGAGCGCCTCTTCGAGCCGTTCTTCACCACCAAGGCGCAGGGGCTCGGCATGGGCCTCGCGATCAGTCGCTCCATCATCGAAGCCCACGACGGACGGATCTGGGTCGAACATACTCCGGAAGGCCGTCGTGGGACGACGGTCCGGTTCTCCCTACCCTTGCGCGCGGCCCGGCCGCCGAGAAAGCGACGCTCATCGTGACGACCAAACCGACCGTCTTCGTGGTCGACGACAATGCCGGCGTGCGGAAGTCGCTGACGGCGCTCTTCGCGTCGGCCGGTTTGGCGGTCGAGACCTACGCGTCGGGAGAAGAGTTTCTCGTCGCCCACGATCCGGCCCGCGCGGGCTGCCTCTTGCTGGACGTGCGCCTCCGCGGGAGTAACGGCCTCGATCTCCAGGACGAGCTCCGCCGGCGCGGTGCGACCCTCCCGATCATCGTCCTCACCGGGCACGGTACCGTCCCCACCTCCGTGCGCGCGTTGAAGGGCGGTGCGGTGGATTTTCTGCAGAAGCCGGCGCCGCCGAAGGTGTTGCTGGAGCGCGCGCTCGCGGCGATCGAGCTCGATCGCCAAACCCGCGTGACGGTGGCGGCCGGGGCGCTCGTGACCGAGCAGCTCGCCCATCTGACGCCGCGCGAGCATCAAGTGATGGAATTGCTGCTCGCCGGCAAGAGCTCGAAGGACATCGCGACCGCGTTGAACGTCAGCGTGCGCACTGTCGAGGGGCACCGTCGCGAGGTGTTCTCCAAAACCCGCGTTTCTTCGGCCGCCCAGCTGGTGCACGCCGTGCTGAGCGTGCGGAAGGTCGCGCCGCGCGGGTAGAGCCGCGCGGCCGCGGGCTCAGGCGATCCGTTCGGCGGGATGCTCGGTCTCGGCCGCCAGCGTCAGCAAGAACGCCGAATCCTGCTCCGCCCGCATGGTGTGGCGAAGCCCGGGACGCAGCACCAGCAATTGTCCGGGCTCGAGCACGACATCGTCTGTGCCGGCGTGGATCGCGAGTCGTCCTTCGAGCGCCTGCACGGTGATCGGACCTTCCGTCTCGTGGTCCGAAACCTCGGCGCCGTCTTGCAGGGCGACGAGCACGACCCGGAAGATCGGTTGCTTGACGAGCGTCATGGCGTTGCGCCGCGCCGTCCGCCACGAGGGCTCCTGCTTCATGCTGCCGAGAATCGCCGGCAGGTCGAACGTCATGACCTGTCGATCCAGCGAGCGCTCCGCCGTTTCGGATGATGCGTCTTCGAGCCTTGCCATCGTCGCCTCCAGTCGTCGCCACAGCGGCCGACGTGCTGCGATGATGCGCCCGGGGTCCGGCGGTGGCAATCCGCCCGGCGAATTTAGGAGGCGCGGCGGATCAGCCAGGCGGTGAGCTGCACGCGGTTCCATTCACACACGCGGTCGAAGCTGATGGTGCGCCCCGTGCGGTTGTTGAACCACATGGCGCTCCGTCGGTCGGCTCGGAAGCCCGCGCCCTCCAGCAGGGTGCGGCGCGCGGCGTTGCCACTGCGATCGAGCTCGTCGTCGAATCCCGTCATCCCGTCCTCATCCCAGCGCTCCCACGCGGCAACGGGGCGCACGAATCACGTCAGTCGCCGACGCGGCGGGGCACGGCGATCGTGAAGATGCAGCCCTTCCCGGGCAAATCGCGCACGTACACCTCACCGCCGTTTGCCTCGATGCCCTTGCGGCTGATCGCGAGCCCGAGGCCCAAGCCCTTCCGATTCGTGCTGCGTTGCGTGAACGGACGAAAGAGATCCTCGGCCATGCCGCTGGGGAGCCCGCCGCACTCGTCTTCGACCTCGAACACGACGCGTTTCGCGGTCGCCGAGGTCTGCAGCGAGATGCGAGCGTCGGGGCGACTGAACTTGCAGGCGTTTTGGAGGAGGTTGGCCATCGCGGCCGCGAGGATCATCCGATCCGCGTCGACTTCGAGCCCGCCTTCAACCGCGGCTACCGTGAGCTCGACCCGATGCTCCGCCGCGCCGAATGCGGCGTCTTGTCGGACCTCCTCGACGAGCTCGGATACCAGAATGCGCTCGTGCGATTGCCGACCGGATTCGATGCGGACCTCGGCGAGCGAGCTATCGATCAAGTCGCGGAGGCCGCGCAGGCTCCGTTCGAGCACGGCCGCCGTGCTGCCGCCGATCCCGACGCGGCCGGCTTTCAGCGCGGCGAACGCCAGCGTCGCGGCGCCGAGCTTGTTGCGCAGCTCGTGGGCCAACATGCCCGAGCGTTCCATTTCGCCGTCGCTCTGCGACGAGTCGCGCAGCCGAGCGTACTCCGTCACGGCTCCCGCAATGGCATCGTCGATGCAGCGGTTGAGGGTGTGAAACTCCTCGATCGTGATCGGCGCGTCGATTTCCTCGGCGAGCTCGGTGACGGCTTGGCAGATATCGCCGTAGTCGTGCACGACCTGCGCGATGCTGAATCCCATCCGGAGCATCGCGGCGCCGTGGACGGCCGCGCTCGCGGTGATTGGCTCGTCGCCGCGCGTAGCAAGCTGGAGTATTTCGACGAGCTGCTCGAGGAACAGCGGTACTCCGCGTGTGAGCTCCTCGTCGGTCGGCCGCGGGGTCGACCGAGTTTCGACCTTGGCTCGTGTCCGCGCGATGATCGCGGAACGGTGCGTGGTCAGAAACTCGTGCAGCATGTGTGCGAGGCTATTTCAGCGGTCCTGATCCAGCAAGATCGCGTGCGCGCACGTAGAACCACGTGCAGCGCTCTCACTGAAACTCGACCGTCGACGGGAAGCAGAGGTCGCGCGGACCGAAGAACGGGTACTGGTCGGGTCCGAACTGGTGCTGCGTGTAGATCAGCGGCGGAGGCGCAGCGGGAGGGCTGCCGCGCACCTGGTAGCACATCAGATTCGCGCCCGGGGTCGGGACGGGCTCGCCGTTGACCGCGGCCGCGAGACAGAGGTGGAGCGGCTTCTTCACGTCGACGACGATCGAGCCGAACTGATCGGTGACCGCGAGGCCGCTCGCGCGCGTCCGCGCCGTCGAGAGGCGATAGCACTTGAAGTGATCGATCGGCGACGCGAGCGGGCCCGGCAGCGTCACGAGGCTCTTGGCGGTGGGCACGAGCAAGCGGTCGGGCTTGGCGACCTTCACCACCGCCGTGCCGAGCTCGTTCGTGACCGTCGCCTTCGCGGTGCTGAACGGGCTCGTCTGTCGGATCGTGTAGTAGGTGAGGTGGCCGGGATCGAGCGGGGCGGTCGGATCCGCGCCATCGACGTCGGCCGGCGCGCAGAAGCGCTTCGCGCGCTTGATGGTGACCGTGCTGGCGCCGATCGCGTCGACCACGGAGACGTCTGCGAGATCGAAGACCGGACGATGGATCTCGTAGCACTGGAAATGGCGCTCATGGCCTGCGCCGGGCGGATCCACGGTCGGCGGCTGCTGCCGGATGACGTCGTTGCTGGGATCGCCGGTGATGCGCTGCGCCCAGAAGCGTCCGTAGAGCTTGTTCATGCCGCCGAGGTCGAGCCATCCGGTCGGCGAGAAGAAGCGCATGTGGATCTCGGCGAGGTGGGCGAAGTTCGAGACGGTCAGACGGTTGGCGTCGAAGCCGAGCGCGCCGACGTAGACGCGCGCGCCCGACTGCGTGCCGACGCCGAACTTGAGCCCGTCATTGATCGACCATCCACGGTCGACCTGGATGATGGTCTGGTCCGTCACGTTCACGGTCACGTTGGGGCCGAGCGAGAAGCTCCGCATGTCGTAGAGGCCGGCCGCGAGGCCGAGGGTGCGGCCGTCGTTGACGCGCACGTCGCGATACGCGCCTGGCGCGAGCGTGTGAGGGCTCGGGAAGCCGGCGCCGCCGACCACGACGTCGGTGGCGTCGTCGGTCAGGGCGCGACCCGGGGTGAACGGCAGCGTCGGCAAGGCGTCCGGCGCGATGATGGGCGGCGTGAAGGGAAGGGGGCCGGCGCCGAGGATCGTCGCGTTGAAGTTGACGTTGATCGCGTTGGCGAAGAGGTTGAAGAACACGCCGTCGGCGTTCGAGGCGCGGACGCTGTCGGCGACGGCGTTGCTGCCGGCATCCATCACGAGCCGGCCGGACGTGGCGTACGAAAGGGACGGGCTGCCATCCTGGCCGCGACCGGCGAAGTTGACGCCGATGTCACCGCCGTGGATGTAGCCGCGGTCGAGCGCGCCGATCGCGCCTTTCAAGATCATCTCGTCGTAGGCGAACAATACGTAGCGATCGATGTCGTGCGACGGTTCTAGCGGCTGGGCCTGTGACGCGAACGGCAGCGCGGTCAGCAGGGCAAAAAGGACGAGCGCGAAAACGGCAGGGGGCATGGCGAGCTCCTGAAGATGGAATGCGAGACTGCGGGAGGCCCGGGCGCGCGCCGAGACTAAGGACCGGGGCTAACGTAGTCCACTGAAAGTTTCGCTGCGCGACCTGGCGCAGCGGATGACGTGGCGCGCGCGGGCGTCGCCGTCGGAATGACGGACCCGCTTGTGTCGTCGCCTCGGACACGGCTACAGCGTCGCGATGCTCTCACGCCTGCTCCGTCGCACCGTCCTCGTCGTCGCGCTGCTCGCGACGAGCGCCACGCTCGCCGCCGCCGACGAAGGCCAGCCGGTCGCCTTTGGCGATTGGGATCTCGGTCTCCAGTCCGGCTATCTCTTCGGCGTCACCAACAACGCGGCGGCGGTGACGTTCATGCCGCGCGTCGGCCGCATGCTCTGGGTCGGCGCAGGGCAGCAGCCGGGTGCGGTGAGCTTCGGCATCGAAGGCATCTTCACCCACTTCTACGAGAGCAACAGCGCGATGGAGCTCGGGGGCGGGCCGTACCTGCGCTACCGCTGGGTGCGACCGTGGGTGCAGCCCTACGCCGAGGTCGGCGTCGGCATGCTCTACAACGACTTGAAGCAGTACTCGCTGAGCTCGCGCCTGCTCTTTTCGGTGAACGGGGCGGTCGGAGTGGAGATCCCGGTCGCCGACCGTTTCGGCATCACGCTGGGCTACCGCTTCCGCCACATCTCGAATGCCGGTCAGGACGAGGTGAATCCCGGCCTCAACACCAACATCATCTGCGCCGGGGTCACGCTGACGTACTGAGCCGCGGGCTCGCCAAATGAAACGGCCCGATCGGCTCATTCCGCACCGATCGGGCCCGTGTGGTGACGCGCCCGGGGCGCGTCGCGGTGGGTTTCGAAGCCGAGGAGGAGATCCTTCGAATGTCGGACTTGTTCTTGACGAGGAGCTTCACGCCCCCGTTGGCGGCGTCGTCGACGCCGGTCGACGAAAAGGATCCGCCTTCCTCCTGATGCTCCTTCCCGCGACGAGCGAAGCAGTATCAAGGACTTGCGGTGATGAGAGCCGTGACGGGGTGGGGGATATCACGCAGAGTGCGTGAAAGTGCTCTGCGGCCTAGGTCAGACTCACACGCCGACGAGTCGGGTCAGCAGCTCCACGAGGCGCTGCGGCTCCGACAAGAACGGCGAGTGCGACGTCGGCCACTCGACGACCTCGGTCGCGTGGCGCGCCATGTGCCGCTGCAGCTCCGGGACGATTGTTTGGTCTGCGGTGCAGAGCACGTAGGTGCTCGGGACGTCGCGCCATGCCGCGCGCGTCCCGGCCGGCGGCTCGGACCACGGCATGGGCCGCAGCTGCTCCAGCGCGACGCGCACGTCGTAGGCCGAGCAGTCACCGTAGAACATGTCGACGGCGCCGTCCTGATCGACGACGGTACGTCCGTCCACCACTTGGAGCAGCCCGAAGAGCGGCATCGGAAACCGCGAGGTCAGCTCGCCGATGTCCTCGTGCTCCGCGAGCATGAAGGCGCAGAGATAGACGAGCTGCTTGGGATTCCGCAGCCCGCTCGCCGCTGCCGAGAGCACGGCGCCGCCATAGGAGTGGCCGACGACCACGGCCCCGTCCCCCGCTGCGACGATCGCCGCCCGCGCAGCCGCGACGTCCGTCGCGAATCCTTCGAACGGCAGCTCGACGGCGTTCACGGCGATCCCGCGCTCGGTGAGACCGGCGACGACCTTGCGCCAACACGCCGCCCGATGCCACGCGCCGTGGATCAAGACGACCGAAGGGCTCATGACGCCGGCCCATCTCCCGCGGGTATGACCAGGGCCGCGGCGCGCACCTCGATGCGGATCTCGGGTGCACCGAACGCCAACGGCGGATCACCGCCGTCCTGCACGGTCTTGATCGCCTGGCGGTAGAGCTTCCGCCAGAGCGCGATGCCGCGGTCGCTCGACGCCAGGTGCTCCTCGGAATGGTAGGTGATCGCGCCCTGACCGCATTGCGCTTCGTAGTCGCCGGGCCAGCGCTGATGCCCTTCGTCGTCGAGCTCGAACCAGGTCTTGCCGTCGTAGCCGGGGAACTGGCCCACGTTCGGGGCAGGGGTTCCGCACGGAAGCGTGAGGGCGGTGAAGATGCGCGTCGTGGCGTCGTCGATGGGCAGGGTCCACGCCACGTTGTTGGAGATCCCGAACGCGCCGAGAAACGGATCGGGGACGATGCGGACGTTTGGCAGCACCACCTCGGCGGAAAAGCGCAGCTCGCCCCCGTCCGGCATGACGATCAGTGAATGGCCGTACACGCCGTGCGCGGAAGGATCGAAGCCGATCTCGTCGAATCCCTGCGTGAAGACCTCGGGGAACTGACACTTGTGGAGCACCGTCACGTGCCAGGGGTCCATGACGTTCTCGTGCGACTGAAACCAGTTGCACGCCATGCGATCCGGGCCGCCCGACGGAATGGTCTTGCCGTCCGCCACGACCTCGAGCTCCGGCGGCAGGTCCTCGAGCACGTCGTAACGGGGCAGGGTAGGTCGACGGTCGGGCGGTCCGAGATACGCGAACACGAGCCCGTAGCGTTCTTCGACCGGGTACCACGGCTGGCGATAGTTCTGACGCTTCGCTCCGCCGTTCGGCTCGCAGGGTTGATCGAGGCAGTGGCCCTCCGGATCGAAGAGCCAGCCGTGGTAGCAGCAGCGAATCCCCTCGGCCTCGACCTTGCCGTAGAGCAGCGTCGTGCCGCGATGGCAGCAGCGCGGATAGACGAGGCCGAAGCGGCCGGCGGGCGTGCGAAAGAGGACGAGATCTTCGCCGAGGACGCGCACCGCGAGCGGCAGATCGCCGACCTCGCGTGCGACCGCGATGGGGTGCCAGTAGCGGCGTAGCAGCTCGCCGCCGGGCGTCCCCTTGCCGACGCCGACCAGATCGAGATCGCTCGACGGTGGCGGGAGATCGTAGGCCGATCCGACGTCGCTGCTCATGGCTCGAATCCTCCGGCCTCGTTCTGATGTCCGTAGATGTCCTGGACGTAGTACTCGGTTTGGTGGGTCGCGGGCCGCGCGCCCCAGCCGTACTCGCACATCCATCCGGACGGGTTCTGGAAATAGAAGGAGTACATGTGGTCGTTGGAGTGCTTGCCCGGCACGATCGCCACCGGAATCTTCGCGCGGCGGACGAGATCGTACGTGAGGCCGACGTCGTCGAAGGTGTCGACCTCGAGCATCAAGTGGTTGATGCGCTTGTCGGGGGCGCCGAGGCCGAACGCGATCGTGTGGTCGCGCTCGTTGCAGTGCATGAAGATCGGAGCCGCGACGACGCGCCCGCGCATGCGGATCTGGTACTCGACGTCGCCGCGCAGGCCGAGGAGCGCATAGAAGCGCTGCGCCGCGGCCGGGTCGCGTTGTCCGACGATGCAGTGACCGAGCCCGCCCGCGCCGGTCTTGAAGCGGCCGTGCATCGCGCGGCCGGGATGGAACGGGTGGCTGTATTGCACCTCGGGGCCGTGGAAGATCTCGATCGGAATTCCGTTCGGGTCGGCGAGCTTCACGAGCTCGAGCACGTGGCGCTCCGCGGCTTCGTCGCTCGCAGCCCTCCGGACGGTGATCCCCGCGGCGGAGAGCCGCGCCTGCATTGCCGCCAGCTCGTCGCTGCCGGCGACGCGAAACCCGAGATAGGCGAGGTCGTCGTCGCCGTTCGGGTGGAGCGCGATCCGATGGTGCCAGTAGTCCATCCGGAGCCGGCAGCCGTCGTCGTCGTCCACGACCTGGAGCCCGAGAATCGCGGCCGCGAAGTGCTTCCAGGCGTCGAGATCTTTGACGCCGAGACCCATGTACCCGAGCTCCGTCACCTGCTCCATGTTCGCCTCCTGGGTCACCGTCAGAGCACCATCTCGATGAGTTGCGGACCCGGCGTCGCGAGTGCGCGACGAAGCTCGGTTGCGAGCGCCTCGGCGGTCGTGACCTGCGTGCCCGGCACGCCGAAGCCGCGCGCGAGCGCCGTCCATTCGATCGCGGGCGGCGCGAGCTCGGTGAGCGCGCGCGTGTTGCCGGCCTTCGTGTCGGCCCCGGCACGCGCCGCTTCCATCTGCAGAATCCGATAGAGGCGATTGGCGCAGACGAGCGTCGTCACGTTCAAGCCTTCGCGCGCTTGCGTCCAGAGGGCCTGCACCGTGTAGAGCCCGCTGCCGTCGGCCTGCAGCGCGATCACGCGCCGATCGGGGCACGCGATCGCGGCGCCGGTCGCGGTCGGGAACCCGTGTCCGATGGCGCCGCCCGTGAGACCGAGCACGGTGTGTGGCCGTGCCGCTGACGCGAGATCGCCGTACGGCCCGCCCGACGTCGCCGACTCGTCGACGATGATCGCGCCTTCGGGTTGCAGCGCGGCGAGCACGGCGCCGACGCTCGCGGGTGTGAGTGCGCCGGTCGGGAGAGCGAGCGACTTGGTCGCGTTCGGCATCGGGGGATGCGTGGGCGCGTCGAGCGCGTCGGCGAGATGCTCGAGCGCGGCGCTGACGTCCTCGTCGACGCGCGCGATCGTCGTCACGGCGCAGCCCTCGGGGACGAGGCGGCTCGGCACGCCGGGGTAGCCGAACATCGCGACCGGCAGGGGCGCGCCGGCGAGCAGCAGCGTGGTCGTGCCAGTGAGCGCGGCCAGTGCCTGCTCGGGGAAATACGGCAGGCGGAGCGGGGCGGGAATGCCGGCGCCGCGCTCGAGCCGTGCCGGGAAGGTTTCGGAGAAGAGCGTGCAGCCGGTCGCCGCGGCGATGCGAGCAGCCGCCGTGAGCCCGCGGAGTCCGAGGCCGCTCCCGCCGAGCAGGAGCGCGACCGATCGCGAACCGCGCAGCAGCGTCGCGGCCTTTGCGATCGTGTCGCTCGCGACCGGAGTCCGGGTGGCCGGCGTGCGGGGCTGTGCCGCTCCGCCGTGTTCCCACTGACAGTCCGCGGGAACGATCAGTGTCGCGACTTGCCCCGGCGGGGCGAGCGCGGCCTCGATCGCGTCGCTCATGTCGGCGGCGAGCGCGGCAGGGCTGGTCGTCGCGCGCACCCACCCCGACATCGGCCGCGCGAGCGAGACGATGTCGCTCGTCAGCGGTGCGTCGGCCGCGAGGTGCCACGTCGCGTGGTCGCCGATCACGTTGACGACCGGCGAATGCGCGCGCCGCGCGTTGTGAAGATTGGCGAGGCCGTTGGCGAGGCCGGGGCCGAGGTGCAACAGCGTCATGGCAGGTGTGCCGGTCATGCGCGCGTAGCCGTCGGCGGCGCCGGTGCAGACGCCTTCGAAGAGCCCGAGCACGGCTCGCATGCCGGGGACGCGATCGAGCGCCGCGACGAGCGGCATCTCGGTCGTGCCGGGATTGGCGAAGCAGACGTCGACGCCGCCGGCGACGGCGGTCGCGATCAATTGCTCGGCGCCGGTCATTGTCCCTCCGCCGCGAAGAAGTCGCTGCCGAGCGCCACGCGCCGTACCGACTCGGTGTCCGTGGGTTGATGGCCGACCGTCTCGACGGGCGTCGGGCTCTCGACCACGCGATTCGACAATCGGCCGACGCCGCTCACCTCGACCTCGACGACGTCGCCGACGTTCATCGGCCGCGAGTTCTTGGGCGTGCCCGAGAGCACGATGTCGCCGGGCAGCAGTGTGATGAAGCGACAGAGGTCGGCGAGCAGATAGTCGATCGGGAACAACATCTCCGCGACGGCCCCCTCCTGCACGAGGCCGCCGTTCACAAAGGTCCGCACCGTCGATTGCCGGATGTCGATGCCGCGCACGATGCCGGGTCCGAGCGGGCAGAAGCCGTCCATGCCCTTCACGCGCAGCATCGAGCCGGCATCGGTGTCGCGATAGTCCTGGCACCCGACGTCGTTCGCGGGCGCGAAGCCGGCCACGTAGCTCCAGGTATCGCCGCGCCGCACGTTCCGCATCGGTTTCCCGATGATCACCGCGACCTCGCCCTCGTAGTTGAGGTACTTGTGCCCGGCCGGACGCGCGACGGCGCCGCGATGCGTGTTCAGCGCCGTCGTCGGCTTCTGGAAATAGGTCGGCGTCGGGATCTCCGGCGCGCGAAACTCGACGCGACGGGAGTCGTAGTTCAAGTGGACGCAGAGGATCTTGGTGGGATCGCAGGGCGGGAGATACGTCGCCTCGGCGTCGCGCAGGGGCCGTCCGTCGCCCAGCACGAGATCGTCACCGTCGGGGCGCACCCAGACCGGCTGGCCTTCGTGGAGAATGCGCCGCCATTCCTCGCGGGGTCCGTCGAGCACGCTCATGCGAACGATCCTTTCTGCACGGCGACGTTCTTGACGTCGCAGTAGAAGTCGAAGCTCCAGGTGCCGCCTTCGCGTCCGATGCCGGAGCGCCGGCTGCCGCCGAAGGGCGCCGCGAGGTCGCGCACGAAGAAGCAGTTGACCCAGACAGTGCCGGCGACGAGGCGGCTCGCGAGCTGCATTGCCCGGGCCTCGTCGCGGCTGAAGATGATGGCGGCGAGGCCGTAATCGGTGCCGTTGGCGCGCGCGATCAGCTCGGCGTCGTCGAGGAAGGTCTGCCACGTGAGCACCGGCCCGAAGACCTCGTGCTGCACGATTTCGCTCTCCTGCGTCACGCCGGCGAGCAGGGTCGGCTCGAAATAGAGCCCGCCGGCCGCGTGGCGCGCACCGCCCCAGAGCGGAGTCGCGCCGGCTGCGAGCGCCCGGGTCACGAAACCCTCGACGCGGGCGTAGTGGTCGGGGGCGATCAGCGGCCCGACGCGGGTCTGCTTGTCGCGCGGGTCGCCGACGGTCATGTGGGCGACGGCCGCGCGCAGCTTGGCCTGAAACGCGTCGGCGATCGTGTGCTCGACCAGGAGCCGCGTGCCGGCGAGGCATACCTGGCCCGCGTTCATGTATTGCGCGGCGGCGGTCTGCGCGGCGACGTCGAGGTCGGCGTCGGCGCAGACGATGAACGGCGACTTGCCGCCCAGCTCGAAGCTGATCGGCGTGAGCGAGCGCGCCGTCGCTTGCCCGATCAGCTTCGCGGTGTCGGTCGAGCCCGTGAAGCTCAGACGGTCGATGTCGGAATGGGCCGCGAGGGCCGCGCCGGCTTCCTCGCCGATGCCCTGCACGACGTTCAGCACGCCGGGGGGCAGCCCCGCCTCGGCGCCGAGATCGGCGAGCAGCGACGCCGTCAGCGGCGCCCACTCCGGCGGCTTCACGACGACCGTATCGCCGGCCGCGAGTGCGGGGCCGACCTTCCACGTGGTGAGCATGAACGGTGCGTTCCACGGCGTGATTAGCGCCGCGACGCCGGCAGGATCGAAGCGCACGTGGTTGGTCACTTCGGGCGAGTCGATGATGTCGTTGCCGAGCGTGCACGCCCAGTCGGCGAAGAAGGCGATGTTGTGGGCGGCACGCGGAATCACGCGCGCGACGTTGCCCATCAGAAGCGAGCCGTTGTCGGCGGTCTCGACGGCGGCGATCGTCTGCACCCGCTCGCGAATGAGCGCGGCAAACCGCTGCAGGATCGGCAGACGACCGGTCGGGCCGAGCTTCGCCCAGGCCGGGAAGGCACGCCGAGCCGCGGCGACCGCTGCGTCGACCTCGGCCGCGCCGCCGGCGCTCACGTCGGCGAGGTGCGTGCCGTCGATCGGAGAGGCGACCGGGAAGGTCCGTGAAGAGTCGACGCGCGTGCCGTCGATGAAATGGCCGGTGGCGACGTCGACATCGGCGATGCGGGCCGCGCCCCTCATTGCGCCAACCGGACGGCGCGGTCGTCGACGGGCATCGCGCGCGTTGGCGTCGCATCGAGCGGCTCCTTGAGGAAGCGATCCACCAAGCCGGCGGCGCGTTCCTTGGGCGCCAGGCGGTGCGCGAACTGATAGTTGCGCGCCGCCGAGGTCAGATAGAAGCGCTCGTAAAGCGTGTTGCGGGCCGCGAGCGCACTGCCGACGAAGTCCCACGCGAGCCGAAAGATCCGGGCGCGTTCGGTCGCGCCGAGGTCGCCGGCCCCACGCATGTAGTGGCCGACGAGCGGTGCCAGCACCGGATCGGCGAGCTGTGCCGCGGTCGGTGCCGCGAGCAGATTGTGCGAGCCGATCAAGGTGATGATCTCGGCGACCCGAGGAAACCACACCGGCAGCGCGGCGCGGAGCGCGGCGAGCGTGTCGCCATGGGGAAACCACACGCCCGGGGCCCATTCGAAGGCCTCCGTCTCCGCCGTGCGGACGGCCGCGCGCGCGAACTCCGCGAAGGTCCAGAGCTCGCCCAACATCTGCAAGGTCGCGGGTGAGCGGTCGCCGATCGCCTCGGCCACGCGCGTCGCCAAGCCCCACGCAAACTCGAGCTTGGTCTGCCCACGAATCATCGTCTGCTGCATGACGTTCGGAAACCAGCTCGTGGTCATGACGCGGTTGTAGACGTCGCGGTTGCCGTCGATGAACACGCGGTCGCGCGGGACCTCGACGTCGTCGAAGATCACGAACGCGTCCTGCTCGTCGAAGCGACTCGAGAGCGGATGGTCGAAGAGGTTGCGGCGGACGGCGCAGCTGTCGCGACAGACGAACTTGAGCCCCGGCGTGTCGCACGGAATGGAAAACGCGAGCGCGTAGGCGTCGGCGCCCTCGGGCAGCGGATGGGCCGGATAGACGGCGATCTCGTCCGCGAAGGGCGCGAGCGTTGCCAGGATGCGCGCACCACGGACGACGATGCCGTGCGCGGTATCGGCGACTTTGCGGAGCGCGACGTCGTTGCCGGCGGCCGGGACGTCGCCCTGGGCCTTGTCGATCGTCGGGTTGATGATGGTGTGCGTAAGCGCGAGGTCCCGGCGCCGGAGCAGCTTTTGATAGGCGACCAGATTCGCCGCTCCGCGCTCGTTGCCGTTGGCGCCCCATTCGTCCGGCCGGGCCGCGAAGCCCGCGAAGGTCACGTTCATGTAGTCGGGCGTGCGGCCCATGAGGCCGACGGTGAACTCGGCGGTGCGCTGCAAGCCGCGATGGCGGAACTCCACGTCGGCACGCGAGCGCGGAATCAGATGGCTCGCGTTGATGGGCTCGCCGGTTTCGGGGTCGGGTACCAAGCAATCAGCTCTGGCCTCGTGCTGCAGGTCGAAGACGGCAGCCAGCGTGTGTGCGGCCCCCGCGAATGCCGGGTGATCGACGACGGCGGTCACCTGCTCGTCGCCGACCCACACGGCGGGACGCGATTGTGCGAGCCCGGCGAGAAACTCGGTTCCGGTGCGTGCTCCCATGATCAGCTCTCCTTGCGGGCGCTGCCCGCGTGCCGCCGACGTTTCGGCCGGAGACCGGCCAGTTGCAGATCCAGGATTTCGCGCAGCTCGCGGTCGCGCTGCTCGGGAGTGCAGGGCTCGTGCCCGAGCCAGCGCTGCAGATGGCTGAAGTAGAGCCCGAAGAGGTTGCGCGCGAGCAGGAGGGGCGGGACCGTTGGCGCGATCTCGCCCGCGCTCTGGGCCGCCGTGATCAGCGTCGTCATGTGCCCGAGCAGGTTCGTCATGAAGACGGCGACGCCGTGGCGCGCGTCGTCGACGAAGGGCAGTTCTTTCACGAAGACGCGGGCGAGGGCGCGATGGCGTTCGTGGTGGCCGGTGATGGCACCCAGCACGTGGAGCACCTGATCGAGGAGCGGACGACGGGGAATCGTTGCGATCGCCGCGTCGACGGCTTGCACCACCTCGTCCTGGAAGATCATCACGAGGATGTCCTCCTTCTTCGCGGCGTACAGGAAGAGCGTGCCATGGCCGATGTCGGCCGCGACGGCGATTTCTCGCATGGTCGTCGCTTCGAAGCCCTGCCGTGCAAAGAGGCGGCGCGCGACGCGTGTGATGCGGTCGGCCTTGTCGCGCTTCTTGCGCTCCACCCGACCCAAGGGTTGCAGCTCGACGACGGCGTTCATGCGGATCTCCTGCGTCGGGACGGTCCTAGAATGACAACAGTCAAAACTGACTACGGTCAGTTTCCTAGGCGAGCGGCGTCGCCGTGTCAACGAAAATGTTCGTGGCCATCACTGATGCGGTGTCAGGAGCGGGGTGGCGGCAATGCGGCGAGCGCCGTCAGCGTGCTCGCGAACGTCGCGAGCGTGGGTGCCCCGAAGAGCACGAACCGCACTTCGTCGTGCGCGTCCGGGTGTTCGCGAAGATGGTCGACCGTCGCGCCGAGCGCGATCGGGGCCGCGAGCTCGACTGGGTAGCCATAGACCCCCGTCGAGATGGCGGGAAACGCGATGGTGCGGATGCCTTCGTGCACGGCGAGCGCCAAGCTGTTGGTGTGGCACGCGGCGAGGAGCCCGGCGACTTTCGGGTTGCCGCTGAAGACCGGTCCGACGGTGTGGATCACGTGGCGCGCGAGCAAGCGGCCGCCGGTCGTCATCACGGCTTCGCCGGTCGGGAGCCCGTCGGGATACTGCGTCGCGCGCAGGTGCTTGCAGGCTGCGAGGATCTCCGGACCGCCGTGACGGTGGATCGCGCCGTCGACGCCGCCGCCGCCGAGCAGCGATTGATTGGCCGCGTTCACGATCGCGTCGGCGGCGACGAGCGTCAGGTCGCCCTGGACGAGCGTCAGCCGACATCCGGCAATCGTGATCGACGTGGCGTCGCGTCTCGGGGCATCCACGAACTTGACTCCCTACAGGGCCCTTCCTAGCATGCCGCGGCTCGTGGGGGACCGCACACAGATGAGCGCGCGCCGGGTCGTCGTGACGGGCGTCGGCCTCGTGACGCCGCTCGGCACCGGCGTCGAAAAGAACTGGACCGCCCTCATGGCGGGCCGTTCCGGTATCGGGCCGATCACGCGTTTCGCGGCCGACGACTTCCCGACCAGGATCGCCGGCGAGGTCCGTGACTTTACGCCCGAGGACTACATCGAGCGGCGTGAAATCAAGAAGATGGACCCCTTCATTCAATACGCGATCGGGGCCGCGCAGCAGGCCATGGACCAGGCCGGCTTGAAGATCCCGCCCGCCGACCCCGACCGCGTCGGCGTGATCGTCGGCGTCGGCATGGGCGGCATCCAGAGCATCGAGCAGTTCCATACGATGTATCTCGAGAACCGGCTGCGCCGGGTGTCGCCGTTCTTCATCGCCAAGGTCATCGCCAATCTCGCGCCGGGCCAGATCTCGATCCGTTTCGGCGCGCGCGGCGTGAATTACACGCCGACGAGCGCCTGCGCGTCGGGCGCGACGGCCGTCGGCGAGGCCTTCCGCAACATCCGTCACGGCTATCAAGACGCGGTCATCGCCGGCGGCACCGAGGCCCCCCTCTGCGGGCTCGGCGTCGGGGGCTTCATCGCGATGCGCGCGCTCTCCACCCGGAACGACGAGCCCGAGCGCGCCAGCAGGCCGTTCGACCGTTTGCGCGACGGCTTCGTGGTCGCCGAGGGTGCCGGCATCCTCGTGCTCGAAGCGCTCGACCATGCGCGCGCCCGCGGCGCTACGCCGCTCGCGGAGGTCATAGGCTACGGCGCCGGGGCCGACGCGTTCCACATCACCGCGCCGGCGCCGGGCGGCGTCGGCCCCATGCGGTGCATGCAGCAGACGCTCGACGACGCGGGCCTCGAGCCGACCGAGGTCGGCTACATCAACGCCCACGGTACGGCGACGCAATACAACGACGCGAGCGAGAGCGAGGCGATCCGCAAAGTCTTCGGCGCGCACGCGGGCAAGATCGCGGTCAGCTCCACCAAGTCGATGACCGGCCACACGCTCGGCGCCGCCGGCGGCATCGAGGCCGTCTTCACGGTGCTCGCGCTCCAGCGCCAACGGGTTCCCCCGACCATCAACTACGAAGAGCCCGATCCCGCGTGCGATCTCGACTACGTCCCCAACGTCGCGCGCGCCATCGACGCCACCGTCGCCTTGTCGAATTCGTTCGGCTTCGGCGGCGCGAACGCCACGCTCGCGTTTCGCCGCTGGCAGTAGCCGACGGCCGGCGCAGAGGTTCCCTAGCCGGCTTTGACCGCCGCGACCGCCGTCGGCGGGTTCCGCTCGTGCTCGATGTCGCCCGTGATGAGCCGCGCGCCGCGCGACAGCGTGAGGTACGCCCACGCCCAGTTGATCAGCACGACGACGCGGTTGCGGAAGCCGACCAGGTACATGATGTGCACGACGAGCCAGAGCACCCAGGCCGCCAAGCCCGAGAGCTTCACCCGGCCGATGTGGGCGACGGCGGCGGCGCGGCCGATGGTCGCGAGGTTGCCCTTGTCGACGTAGACGAACGGCTCGCGGGGTCCGCCGGCGATCACCATCGTGATGAGGTCCGCGACGTAGCGCCCTTGCTGCATCGCGACCGGGGCCACGCCGGGAAGCGGCGCACCGTTCGCCTGCAGACGCGTGGCGGTATCGCCGATCACGAAGATGTCGGAATGCCCGGGGATCGTCAGGTCCTCTTCGACCTGGACCCGGCCGGCGCGATCGAGCGGCACGCCGAGCGATTTTACGAGCGGCGACGCGGCGACGCCGGCCGCCCAGAGGATCGTGGCGCTGGCGATGTGCTCGGTGCCGAGCGCGACCGAATGCGCATCGATCGCGGTGACCCGCGTGTCGGTCCGCACCTCGACGCCGCGTTTCGTCAGCGCCTCGGCAGCGTGGGCCGACAGTGATTCCGGGAACGAAGAAAGCACGCGATCGCCGGCCTCGATCAGCACTACGCGCGTCTCGGTCGGGTCGATGGCGCGGAAGTCGTCCTTCATGACCTGGCGCGCGATTTCGGCGATCGCACCGGCGAGCTCGACGCCCGTCGGCCCGCCGCCGACGACCACGATGGTCAGCAGCGCGCGGCGTGCGTCCGGGTCGGTCTCGCGCTCGGCCTTCTCGAAGGCCAGCAGAATGCGGCGCCGGATCTCGAGCGCATCTTCCAGGCTCTTCAGGCCGGGAGCGAAGGCTTCCCACTCGTCGTGGCCGAAGTAGGCGTGGCGTGCGCCGGTCGCGACGACGAGGTAGTCGTAGCGGAGACGGCCGTCGCTCAGCACGAGCTCGTGGCGCGCGACGTCGATCGCGGTTGCCTCGGCGAGGATCACGTTGGCGTTGGCTTGCCGGCTCAGCACCGCGCGGATCGGGTAGGCGATGTCGGCGGGCGAAAGCCCGGGGTCGCGACCTGGTAGAGCAACGGCTGGAAGAGGTGGTGATTCCGGCGATCGACGAGCGTCACGTGGACGGGCGCACGGCGCAGCGCACGGGCGGCGGCGAGGCCACCGAACCCGCCGCCGACGATCACGACGTGCGGCCGGTCGTCCGCGGTGCTCAACTGTCGCCCGGCTGGGGGAAAGGTTTGATCATGTAGGTGGTGCTGGCGCGGCCGGCGAGCTTGCCCTGCGACCAGATGTCGGCGTCGGCGTAGGCGCTCCGCCGACTCGACCGCAGGACGTAGGCCTCCGCGCTCACCTCGCCCGGGGGAATGGGCTCGAGGAGCATGAGCTGGCCGAAGCCGTAGATCGTGAAGAGCGCCGCGGCGACAGCGGTGTCGGCGAGCCCGAAGCTCGCGCCGCCGTGCATGACGCCGGCGGGTTGCTGCTGCGCGGTCGTATTGTCGGCGGTGAGCCGGGCATAGCCTGCGCGCAGGTCGACGACCTCGAATCCCATGGTGCCGGAGAAGTACTTCCGGTTGTTGGCGTTTAAGCCCTCGATGATGTCGGCGCGCTTCGCAGGCGGTAGCTCCGGGAAGTCGCGTCCGCGCCCGCCGGTGCCGAAGAGCCGCGCGTTCAGGGAGTCGGGTGTCTCGGCCATGGGGGGCACTCTGGGGGCTGCGGCGGTCATATGCAAACTTCGCCAGCGCGCCGCGGCCGTGCTATGCGGGCCGGCCATGGCGCCCGCGTATGCCGACGAGCTCGCGATCGCGCGCCGCGCCGCCGAAGAGGCGGGCCGGTTCGCGCTCGGTCATTTCAAGACGTCGCTCACCGTCGAGTACAAAGGCGACGGCAGCCCGGTCACGATCGCCGATCGCGGCGCCGAGGAGATGCTGCGACGCACGCTCGGCGCGGCGTTTCCCGCTGACGGATTCCTCGGCGAGGAGCTCGGAGAGACGAGCGGCACGAGCGGGCGGCGCTGGATCATCGACCCGATCGACGGCACGCAGTCGTTCGTGCGCGGCGTGCCGCTCTGGGGCGTGCTGATCGCGCTCGAAGAGCACGGGCGCTGCGTGCTCGGCGTGGTCGCGCTGCCGGCGCTCGGCGAGACGCTCTGGGCCGCGCGCGGGGGTGGCGCCTTCGTGAACGGCGCGCCGGCCCGCGTCTCGACGGCGACGACGCTCACCGACGCGACGCTCCTCACGAGCGATGCGAGCCCGCGCCACTTCGGCGCCAAGCACGCCGGTTTCCAGCGCTTGCTCGGGCAGTCAGCGCGCCATCGCGGTTGGGGCGACTGCTACGGCTACGCGCTCGTCGCGACCGGCCGCGCCGAGGTGATGCTCGACCCGCTCATGAATCCCTGGGACGCGGCCGCGGTCATGCCGATCATCGAAGAAGCGGGCGGGACGTTCTGCGCCTGGGACGGGACGCCCACGATCTACGGCGGGTCGGCGCTCGCGATGCCGGCGGCGTTGCGCGCGCCGGTGCTGGCGGCGCTGGCGTCGCGCGCTTGAGTGCGCGCTGATCAGAGAGAGCGGCGCGTGCCGCCGGCTGCTCATTTCCTTCGGGCGCGCGCCGGCGCGCGCTCCTTCTGCAGCGCCGCGACGGCGGCTTTCAGCTCCGCGATCTCGCGCGCCTGGGTCTGCACGGCGGCCACCGCCATGCTGGCGTAGGGGGTCGTCGTGCGATCGTTAGGCATCGTTGAAGAGACAGAGCAACTTCCGTGCTCACGTGATTCGGGGAAAGAACGGCGATCGGGTGTGCGATGCGCGCAGGGATTGCAGGGCGGTGCAATTGTTTGCGCGGTCGCGGACCCTAGGCAGCAACGTCGCCGCGCTGCGCGCTCGTGGCGCTCGCTTCCGTGGTCGACGAGACGGCATCGGCTAAGCGCCCCGCGTGCTTCAGGTGGCGCACGAATGCCCAGAGTGTCGCAGCCGCCAGCCATAGGCCAAGCAACGCGGGCGCGCGTCGGAACCAGGCATCGTTTCCCATCCGGGCGAATTCTTCGGTACCCGCCAGCAATAGCGCAGTCGTGAGGGTGGCGAAGATCGTTCCGTGCTCCTTCCGGATGCCCCGTTGCCAGTCGATCGCCATGCCGACTGGGCGGGTCGGGAACGGTAGACGCGGCACGAATCGCGGCACCCGCCGACAGTAGTCGTGATAGCGATCCCCGAAGTCGTTCGCGAGCACGCGCTCTTCAGCCGCGACGATGCTGCCGATGGCAAGCAACGCGGTCGGCAACGCACAGGCGACCATCCAGCGGGAATCGAAGATGAGGCCGAGTCCGACCAAGATGGTGGCATTGCCGATGTAGAGCGGATTTCGACACCAGGCATACGCCCCTGTGTCGTACAGGGTCGGAGCGATGACGCGTTTGCGGACCCCACTACGGCGAATGCGGCACGTCGCGACGACCAAGAAACGGATCGCGAGACCGAGAAGCATCGTGAGCGCGCCGAGAGCGTCGAGCCAACGACCGCACGCGGGCGACACCAGGAAATCCCCGGGTCGTGCGCTCACCACGAGCATGAGCACCGTCACCGGCGCGAGGACATCCCGGCTCCGAAAAACGACGTGACCGATGGCGCGGCCGAGGCGCGAGATCATTGCGCGCGCCAACGCGCGGCTTCAGCCCCCAGCAAGAGCATCAAGCCGACCGAGGACCCTGGACTCGATGCCGCCGATGACGAGGGAACGGTCCGCTCCGACCTCTCCGTTGACGGCAGTCGCGCCGGCGACGACGCGCGCGAAGCCGGCGACGGGCTTTCCGATACCGCGCGAGACGAGGGGTACTTCGGCGCAGCAACCCGCGACATCGCGAGCAACAGTAGCAACAAATACACGCGAATCTCCACTCCCCTCACCAACCTCTCTGGGACGCGTTGCCCACTTGGGCTACCCGCATCGAGGCAACGGGTGCGCCGCGATTCGACAAGAGAACTCGCGCGCGCCGTCCGTCCCACCAGACGTTCGGCGGCGACGTGGTGAGGCGACGTATCGTGTCGAGGTGGCGATCGCGCGTGAGGAGCACCACGGGGGCGGCGCCCGACAGCAGCGCCGCGGCTTCCGCTGCGGTCTCCACCTCATACGTTGGGCGCTCCGCATAGTACTCCATCGAGTAGGCGGATGTTCGGTACGTGTAGATGGCGACGTGGTCACCGGACGCCCGCACCAGCCGTGCCGGCTCGGCAAGGCTGTACACGTCGTCGAGCGCGGGAGCGACGGCGCTGTAGTAGAGACCGGCGTCGAACAGCGTGAAGGCGGCGACGGCCGCGAGCGCCGCCGAATGGCTTCCGTTTGCGACGCCGCGCATCGCGAGGCCAAGCGGGACGACGGCCGCGAGCGGGCAGGCCGCGAGCATCCACCGTTCGGGCGCGACCTGGTGCAGGAAGGCGAGCAACGCGATCGCGCCGACCACTGACAGGGCGCACAGGATGCCCAGAATGGTCTGGTGGACCCACGCGGGGACGTCGGCGTCCACGTCAGCTGTGGCGACGACGGAGAGCGCGCTCGCCACCAAGACCGCGAGTGGTGGGAACGCCGGCAAAACGTACGTGACGAGCTTGCTACCCCCAATCGAGAAGAAGCCCACGACGGCTGCGACCCAGACCAGGCAGAACACGATCGGCCGGGCCGTCGGGCCCGTCCGCGCGGAGCGCACCAGGACCGCGACGGTCGTGGGAAAGTAGAGGCTCCACGGTAGATACGCGGCGGGCAGCAGGTACAGGAAGGTCAGCGCATTGGCCGAATGTCCGCCACCGCCCTCCGCGAAGCGGCGGACGTTGTGGTTCCACAGGAAGTTCCAAATGTATTGTGGTGCCGCCATCGCCGCGGCGGCGTACCAGGCTCCGGCGACGACCAGGAGGATCAACCCACCCTGGACGACTCGGAGCGCGCGGAGCGGAAGCGGACTGCCGGTGAGCCACGCGAACGGTACGAACACCAGCACCGCGAGGACCGGCGCCACCGGTCCTTTGGTGAGCGTCGCGAGTGCGATGAGGAGGTAGAAGGGCCACGCCGGCCACTGTGCTCGCCTGCCGTCCAGCCACCATGCGCCGCCGTAGAACAAAGCCGCGACGAGCCAGCACGAGAAGGTCGCATCCGTCAGCACGATGCGACTCATGCCGACGAACCCGAGCGTGGTCGTGAGGATCAGCGCCGCGAGAAGTCCCGTCGATCTGCCGAAGTACTTTGCGGCCCACACGCCGGTCGCGATGACGGTGCACAGGGCGGCGACGACGCCCGGCAGCCGGACCGCGAAGTCGCTCGGACCGAAAAGCCGCAGCGCACCAGCGATCAACCAGTAATAGAAGGCGGGTTTGTCGTGGAACTGCCCGAAGTTGATCGTCGGCACCAGCCACTGGCCGGTCGCCACCATCTCGCGCGCGACCTCGGCGCTCCGCCCCTCATCCGGGTCAAACAGGTGGTAGCCCCCCAGGCCAAGGAAGAGGGCGATGAAGCATGCGATCGCGACCAACGCGGGCCCCGCCCAGGGATGCGCGAGGCAACGCGAGAAGATGGTCGACGCCGCTCCGTTTCGAACGGGCGTCGTGACCCACGGCAACACGGCTGTTCTGCTCGTTCGCATGACTGCTGCGGACGTTGACAGCAACGGTCGCGCCAGCCTGTGGCGTCGGTCCGGCCACGACTAGCGGGCGAATTCCACGCCGTACCCTGCAGGAGTCTGCACTGCCCCCGCAGACCGTGGCGTGGTGCCGCCGCTCGGCAGTGCGTGATGATCGACACGGCACTACCCATCGGCAACTGGCAGCACGAGCCGAAACGCGGCGCCACCGAGCGGCGAAGCGCCGACGGTGAGGTCGCCATCGTGGAGCCGGGCGATCATGCGCGCGATCGGCAGTCCCAATCCGGCGCCCTCGGGATTCCGCGCGTCGTCGAGGCGGACGAAGCGATCGAAGATGCGCTCACGGTCCGTCGCGGCAATCCCGGGGCCGGAATCCTCGACGACGACCACCGCGGTTCCGTCGCGCCGCTCGATCCCGATCCAGATCTTGGCACCGCGCTCCGTATGGCCGAGCCCGTTCTCCAGCAAGTTGGCGACGGCGCGCTCGATGAGCTCGCGATCGGCGCGCACGGTCGCTGCCGCGTTGGCCGCGACGACGAGCTGCTTGTCGAGACGCTCGGCGGCCGGCGCGTACAGCTCCCCGAGGCCGATGAGCACCGCGCCGAGGTCGACGTCGTCGCGCGTGAGGGGCAGGCCACCGTCTTCGCCGCGCGCGAGCAGGAGTAGCTGGTCGATGGAGCGGCGCATCGCATCGGCCGTGTCGCGTACGCCGGCGAGCGCATCGTCCTTCGTCGTCGGGTCGTCGGTCGTCGTGAGTGCGACCTCCGCCATGTTCAAGATGCGGTTCACCGGCGTCCGGAGCTCGTGGGCCGCGTCGGCGCTGAACGCGGCGAGACGCGTGAAGGCCCCTTCCAAGCGCGCGAGCACCTCGTTGGTGGCGAGGGTGAGCGCATCGACGTCGTCGCCGTTGCCGCGCAGCGGTAGACGGTCGGCGAGACGCCGCGGGTCGATGGCGCGGATGGCGGCGGTCGTGTCGTGGAGCGGTCGGAGCGCACGGCGCGCGCTCATGACGCCGAGCACGATCGAGCCGAGGAACCCCAACAGTACGACGATGATGGTGCGGTCCATGAGCTCGCCCCGCTCCCGGACGAAGTGCTTGAGCGGCGCCGCTGCCTGAATGATGCCGCCGTCGGACCGGGTCCGTTCACGCAGGACGAACTCGTCCGCGTTCGCGAAGAGCGCGGTCCGGACGCTGACCTCGCGTCGCATCGCGTCTAGCGGTGGCCACGATCCGCCGGCAGCGAGCTCGTGCCCGTCGGCGCTGCGCACGCGATACGGGGCAGTCGGGTGCAGGGCAGAAGCGACCTGTCCGCCGCCGGGCAGGCCGTGGTCGACGGCGGTGATCATGTCGTCGACGCGCGCGATCTGCTCTTCGAGGCTCTCCTTCAGGGCGTACGCCAGGAGCCCGCACAGGAGCGCCGACGTGAACGCGGCCGTGAGGCCGGCCAGATACAGCGCCAGGCGCACGTCGACCCGCGTGAGCAAGAGCCGAAGACGCCTCATGGCGTCGACGCGTCCCCGAGCGCGTAGCCGACGCCGCGGATCGTCCGGACCGCGCCGGTTGCGCCCGCGAGCTCGAGCTTCCGCCGGAGCCGTCCGACATGAACGTCGACGACGTTCGTGCCGGGGTCGAAGCGGTAGCCCCAAACGGTGGCGAGCAGGTCGCGGCGGGTGAGGGTGCGGCCGTCTTGCTCCGCCAGCGCGAGGAGCACGTCGAACTCGACGCGCGTGAGATCGAGGCGGCGGCCGCCGATGCTCGCGTAGCGGTGCACCGGGTCGAGCTCGATGCCGGCGACGCGCACCGTCTCGAAGCGTTTCAGCGGCCGGCGCAGCAGGGCGCGAAGGCGCGCCACCAGCTCGGCGAACGCGAACGGCTTCACGAGGTAGTCGTCCGCGCCGCGCTCCAAGCCGTCGACGCGATCCTGTACGCGGTCGCGGGCCGTCAGCATGAGGACCGGCACGTCGTCGCCGTCGTCCCGCAAGCGTCGCAGCACGTCGTAGCCGCTGCCCGCCGGCACGACGACGTCGAGGATCACCGCGTCGAAGCGGTTGCTCGCGACCTGCTGCACGGCGTCCGGCGCGTTCGCCGCCCACGTCACCGTGAAGCCGGAGCGCGTGAGCCCGGCGCAGACAGCGTCGGCGGTCGCCGCATCGTCCTCCAGCAACAATAGGTGCATGCGAGACGCATGCTAGCGAGGCGTGCGCTGCCGGCAAGATGACAAGTGCGTCATCTTGGGCGGCGCCCCTTGTCGACGGGCCGACCGCACCGCACCCTCGGAGCGGATGAGGGATCGCCGGACCTGGGTAACGCGGATCGTGACGCTGCTCGGCGTGCTCGCGACGAGCGCCTGCCAGCACCTGCCGCCCCGACCGTTGCCACCCGAACGGACGGCGGCGCAGCTCGAAGCGCGGACCCTCGAGGATCCGGCCCTCGCTGCCTTTCTCGCGGCGGCCCTCGACGAGCCCGTGCACACGGGGTCGCCGCCCGCATGGGACATGACGCGGCTGACCCTCGCCGCGCTGTATTTTCAGCCGGCGATGGGCGTCGTGCGCGCGCACGCCGCGCTCGCGGGCGGGGCGGTGCTGACTGCGAGCGCGCTGCCGAACCCGACGCTGTCCGTGACGCCCGAGTACGGCGTGAATCCGATGGGCGCGGTGTCGCCGTGGGTGGCCGCGGTGCACATCGACTGGACGTTCGAGACGGCCGGCAAGCGGCGGTGGCGCATCGCGCGGGCCGAGGCTGATGCGGACGGCGCGCGGATCGCCATCGTGACCGAAGCGTGGCGCGTGCGCCGTCAGCTCGCGACGACGCTCGTCGCGCTCGGGGCGGCGCGGACGCGGGCGGCAGCGCTGCGCGAAGAGGCCGCGGCGACGGCGCGGTTGGCGGCGCTCGGTGCGGCCCGGGTGGCGGCTGGTGCGGCGTCGACCGCCGACCTCGCGCCGCTGCGCTTCGGGTCGTTGCAGACGGCCGTCGAGCAGGCGGCGGCCGAGGCGCAGATCGCCGAGGCGGAAGCAAGCGTCGCGGCGGCGCTCGGCGTGCCGGCGCGGAGCCTCGCCGGCGTGACGCTTCCCAGCGGATCGGACGTCGTCGACGAGCGCGATTTCCTCGACCTCGCTTCGGCCGACGCACGCCGGCGCGCGCTGCTCGAACGCTCGGACGTGAGGCAGGCCGTCGCGGCGTATGCGGCGGCCGAGGCGGCGCTCGGCCTCGAGCTTGCCCGCCAATACCCCGACGTGCACCTCGGTCCGGGCTACCAATTCGATCAAGGGCAGAACAAATGGAGCGTCGGCTTGTCGGTTGATCTGCCGATCCTGAACCGCAACGAGGGTCCGATCGCGGAGGCCGTCGCGGCGCGCGAGGAGGCGGGTGCACGCCTCTTGGCGGCGCAGGCGACGGTTCTCGCCGAGCTCGAACAGGCGTTGGCGCGCCGCGTGGGGGAGCGCGGGCGCCAGGAGCGACTGCGGACCTTGCTCCACGATCGCGACACCGATCTTGCACGGGTGCGCTCGGCGTTCGGTGCGGGTGCGGTCGATCGCGCGACGCTTGTCGCGGCTGCGGTGGAACGCGCGCGCGCCGCGCGTGCTGCTGCCGAGGCCGACGCCGCGCTCGTGCAAGCGCTCGTGGATCTCGAGGCCGCGGTCGAGGGGCCCCTGCCGAGCCTGCCGCCGATGGCGACGCTCGCGGGAGGTACGTCATGAACGGTCGCCGGGGGCTCGCGGCGCTCTGCGCGATTGCCATGACGGCGAGCGCCGGGAGCTGTGCACATGAACCGGGCGCCTCTGCGCCCGAGCCCTCTCATGCCGCGAGCGCGACGGTCGACGAGGCTCCGGCCGGACCGGTTCGTCTCGACGTGTCCGGCGTGCGGCGTGCCGGGGTGAAGAGCGCCGTCGTCGAACGGGCCGAGCGCCGCGCGGAGGCCGAAGCGTTCGGTCGCGTGCTCGATCCGTTACCGCTCGTCGAGATGCTGCAGGCCCGTGCGGCGGCGGCCGCGACGACCACGCTCTCCCGGGCCGAATACGAGCGGGTCGCCCGCTTGCACCGCGACGATCAGAACGCGTCGACGCGCGACCTCGAGGCGGCGCGCGCCGCGCTCGACAAGGCGACCGTGGATCTGACCAGTGCGAGCGCACGACTGACTCTGGGATGGGGCGCGGCAGCCGAAGCGGGCGATGCCGTCATCGACGGGCTCGTCGCCGGTCGCCTCGCCGTCGTCCGCGTCGATCTTCCCGCCGGGGTCGTGCTGACGGTTCCGCCCACGGCGGTGACGATCCGCGGGCGGGCGGCGCGCGTACTCGGCCGCGCGCCCACCGTCGATCCGCTGGTGCAAGGCGACGGCTGGCTCGCGCTCGTCGACGGCGATCCACCGCGACCCGGTGCCGTACTCACTGTCCTCGTCGCGCATGAGCCGGAACCGACGGTCGGTGTCGCGGTGCCGGCGACGGCGCTGGTGTGGGTCGACGGGCGCGCCACGCTCTACGCCGAGCCGGCACCCGGCGAGTTCGAGCGCCGGACGTTGACCCTGGGCTCGAGGATCGACGACGGCTGGATCGTCACGGCCGGCGTGGTTCCCGGTGAGCGGGTCGTCATCGCGGGCGCGGCACGCCTCCTCTCGTCGGAAGTGATGCACGCCGAGCCGGGCGCGGACTGACGCCACGATGTTCGCCGCGATCATCGAGCGCGCCCTCGCGCACCGTCACGTGGTGCTCACCCTGGCGGCGGCGTTCTTCCTCTATGGCACGTGGGTCGCGGGGCACGCGCCGCTCGACGTGCTGCCCGACTTCGCGCCGCCTCAGGTCGACGTGCAGACCGAAGCCCCCGGCTTCGCGCCGGACCAAGTCGAGCGTCTCGTCACGTTGCCGATCGAGAGCGCGCTCGGCGGCGTGCTTGGACTCGAGGCGCTGCGCTCGGAGTCGATCCAAGGCCTCTCGGTGATCAACGCCGTGTTCGTCGATGCGACCGACGTGTACCTCGCGCGCCAGGCCATTGCCGAACGGCTTGCCGACATCGGCCCGCGCTTGCCGGCGGGGGTGTTGCCGCCGCGGCTGTCGCCGCTCACGTCGGCGACGATGGACGTGCTCAAGATCGGCCTGACCTCGGTGACGCAATCCCCGGTCGACCTGCGGACGCTCGCGGATTGGACGATCCGCCCGCGCTTGCTGATGGTGCCCGGCGTCGCCCGGGTGAACGTCTTCGGCGGCGAGATCCGGCAGGTCCACGTCGAGGTGCGGCCGGCCGCCGCGCGTGCCCACGGCCTCACGCTGGCGGACGTCGTCGCGAGCACGCGCGCGGCGACGACGCTTCGCGGGGCCGGGTTCGTCGAGACCGCCAACCAACGCATCGTCCTCGACGCCACCGGCAGCGCGCGCACGGCCGCCGACGTCGGCGCGACCCTGGTCAGCGCCGCTGGAGCCACCCCGATTCGCATCGCCGACGTCGCAACGGTCTCGGAAGGAGCGGCGCCGCTCTTCGGCGACGCGATCGTGCAAGGGCAGCCGGGTATCCTGCTCACGCTCTCTTCCGCCTACGGCGCGAACACAGTCGCCGTGACCCGCGCGGTCGAGGCGGCGCTCGCCGAGCTTCGGCCGCAGCTGGAGCGCGATGGTGTCACGCTGCATCCGGCCCTGCACCGGCCCGCGAGCTTCGTCGAGTCCGCGATCGGCAATCTGCGGCGGTCGTTGCTGATTGGCGCCATCCTCGTCGCCTTCGTGCTACTGGCGTTCCTCCAGGACGCCCGCGCGGCCTTCGTGTCGCTGACGGCCATCCCGCTTTCGCTGCTCGCCGCCGTGGTCGTGCTGACCCGCTTCGGCATCACGCTCAACACGATGTCGCTCGGCGGGCTCGCGATCGCGATCGGCGAGGTGGTCGACGACGCCATCATCGACGTCGACAACATCGTCCGCCGGCTGCGGGAGAATCGCCGGAGTGGCGCCCCACGTTCCGCTTTGGCCGTCGCGCTGGCGGCGTCATTGGAAGTGCGGCGCGCCGTCGTCTTCGCGACGCTGGCGGTCGCGCTGGTCTTCGTGCCGCTCCTCGGGCTCGGCGGGTTGCAGGGCAAGTTCTTCGTGCCGTTGGCGCTCAGCTATCTGCTCGCGATCATGGCGTCCCTGGTCGTCGCGCTGACCGTGACACCGGCGCTGGCGCTTACGCTGCTCGGCTCGGATGCGCGGCGCGCTTCGCCGCCGCCGCGATTGCAGGCGCGGATCGCGGCGGTGTACGCGGCCGTGCTCCAGCGCGTGTGGCGGCACGAGCGTGTGGTGCTGGCGACCGTGGCGCTACTCGCAGGCGCATCCTTCCTGCTGGTGCCATTCCTTGGCGGTGAGTTCCTCCCGGCCTTCCGCGAGCACCATATCGTCGTACCGGTCACGACGGCGCCGGGGACGAGCCTCGGCGTCATGCGCGACCTGGCGCAGCGACTCGCGCGCGACCTCCTCGCCGTGCCCGGCGTGCGTACCGTCGAGCAGCAGAACGGCCGGGCGGAGCAGGGTGAGGACACGTGGGGACCGAACCGCGGCGAGCTCCACATCGAGCTCGCCCCCGACGCCGACGACGTGGCGACGGCCGAGCGTGTGCGGGCGGTGCTCGCAGTCACGCCGGGGATCACGTTCGAGGTGCTGACGTTCCTCGGCGATCGGATCGCGGAGAGCATCAGCGGCGAGACGGCGCCCGTGGTCGTAAACGTGTTCGGCGACGACCTCGATCTCTTGGACGCGAAGGCGCAGGAGATCGCGGCGGTGCTACGCGCGACACAAGGCGCCGTCGACGTACAGGTCGGGCTCGCCGCGACGGCGCCGCACGTGGTGATCGGTCTGCGTTCGGACGCGCTGCAACGCCATGGCTTCCGGCCGGCCGAGGTCTTCGACACCGTCGAAACGGCCTTCGCGGGTGCGACGGCCGGCCAGGTCTATCGCGGCGAGCAACCCGTCGACGTGGTCGTGACGCTCCCCGCGGAGGATCGCACCGACCCCGAGACGGTCGGTGACTTGCTCGTCCAGAACGCCAGTGGCGCGGTCGCGCCGCTCCGGACGCTCGCCGCCGTCGACATCGTCGCCGCGCGCGATGTCATTAGTCACGAGGGCGCGCGCCGGCGGCAGACCGTGACGAGCAACGTCGAGGGCCGCGACGTCACGTCCTTCGTGGCCGACGTGGAAGCGCGTCTGGCGCACGACGTGGAGATGCCGAGCGGAACGTACCGCACCATGGGCGGCACCGCCCACGCACGCGCGCAGGCGACGCGCGATCTCGGGCTCCACGCGGGCCTCGGGCTGCTCGGTGTCGTGCTGCTGCTGGCAGTCGTCGCGGAGCATTGGCGGAATCTCGTCCTGCTGTTGTTGAATCTGCCGATGGCGCTCGCGGGTGGCATCGTGACGATGGCCGCGTCGGGGACCGGGCTCTCGCTCGGGGCGCTCGTCGGGTTCGTCGCGCTCTTCGGCATCACGCTCCGGAACTCGATCATGATGCTCGCGCACTATCAGCATCTGGTCGGGATCGAGGGACGGCCGTGGACCGCGGCGACGGCGCTGCAGGGCGCGGCGGATCGGGTGCAGCCGATTCTCATGACGGCGCTCGTCACCGGGCTCGGCCTGCTGCCGGTCGTGCTCGCGTCGCAGCAGGCCGGCGGCGAGATCGACGGGCCGATGGCGATCGTGATCCTCGGCGGGCTCGTCACGTCGACGGTCCTGAACCTCTTGATCTTCCCGACGCTTGCGCTCCGGTACGGGCGCTTCGCCGCAGCAAGCGACGCGGAATGATGGCATGAAACTCGCTCTGTGCGGCCGAGAATGGGGATGACGAGAGCCGGAGGAACCCGGACGACGATTACCCTGATTGTCCTGCTCGCGCTCGTCGCGACGGCGTGCAGCCACACCCTCCCGTTCGTACGCGGTCCGAACGAGGCACCGCCGCCGCTCGCGGCGCTCGATCACCGTCTGATCCTGATCGGCGACGCCGGCGATGCCGACCCGAACGGCGAGCGGACGCTCGCTCTCCTGCAGCAGCGCGTGCGGCGTGATCCCACCGTCACGACGATCGTGTTCCTCGGGGACAACGTCTACGAAACCGGCATGCCCGAGCCGACGGTGCTCGAGGGCACGGCGACGGAGGCGGTGCTGGACGAGGTGCTCCTGACGCTCTTCGAGAGCCGCCGCGATGCCGAGCGCCGGCTGAAGGCGCAGGTAAAGGCAGTCCGGGCGCCCGGGGCGCGCGCGATCTTCATTCCGGGCAATCACGATTGGGGGCAGGGCAAGATCGGCGACGGCTCGAAGCGCGTGCTGGAAGAGCAGGCCTACATCGACGACATGCGCCGCACGGTCCGCGACGTCGACCTGGCCGTGCTGCCGCGCGACGCGTGCCCCGGACCGGTCGGCGTCGATCTCGGCCGACTCGGCCGGCTCGTGGTGCTCGATACGCAGTGGTGGCTCGAGTCGGGCGCCAAGCCGTCGCCCGACCAGCCGGGCAGCTGTGCCGAAGTGACGGAGCAGGGCGTCCAAGCCGCCCTCGAGCGTGAGGTCGAAGGGGCGGTCGCGGCGGGGCGGCGTCCGGTCGTCGTCGGTCACCATCCGCTGGCGAGCAACGGCCCCCACGCCGGCTTCGTCCCGCTGCTCGAGCAAGTGTTCCCGTTCAAGATGGCGGCGGCCTACGTGCCGTTCTTCGTCGAGTGGTTCCCGGTGCCGGTGATCGGATCGTTGATGGGATACGGCCGCGCGTACTTCTCGCCGAGCTCGCAGGATTTCTCCGGGCCGGGCAATGCTCGTTTCCGGGCCGCGCTGATCGCATCCATGGAAGGCGCGGCCGCGCGGGGCGCTCCGACGTTGGCGTACGCCTCCGGGCACGATCACAGCCTGCAGGTGTTTCGCTCCGAGCACGGTCCGCGCTGGAGCTTGGTGAGTGGGCTCGGGTCGCGCAGCAAGGCGTCCGGTGTGTCACACGATCGCGCGACGGTCTTCGCGCACTCCAGCAGCGATACGCCCGGCTTCATGGAGATCGATTTCCTCGCCAACGGCGCGGCGCGGCTCGGCGTGATCGAGTGGTCGGCCGCGGCGGAGCGCGGGGTCGAGGTGTACTCGGCGAGCCTCGCGACCGGGAAGCCGTAGCGAGCCTGCGAACGTTGGTCGGACGGCCCGTCCGACCCCGCTATTTTCGTGAGGAGCGCGCAGAAACTTGCGCGAGCAGATCGGCGCTGCGCTCGGATCGCGGCGCCGATCCGTCGCCGACCCCTGGCATGAGATCGGTCCTTCTGCTTCACCGGTCTCGATGAACACGGTGCGTGGCTCGTGCCCGGCGTGCGGCAGCTGATCGTGAACGGGATTCTCTGGTCCGCGGGAGTGCCGGTCCCGGTGGAAGGCGCGTCCGCGACTGTCGTCGCCGGCGAAGTCCGCGGCTATCTCACCCCGCGCACCGCGCCGACGCTCTGGTCGTTCCGGGGTATCCGGCGGCAGCTACGACGCCTGACTGAGCGCGGGCAGCACTGACGGACGTTCGCCCTCTGCCAGCCGTCGCAGGTGGAAGGCGAGCAGCTGACCCATGCGTCCGTTGCCGAGCGGCTCGCGGTGCGTGCGCTGGATGATGTCGAGATCGGGACCGCCGTTGCCTTCGACGAGCTCGGGACCGTCCGCCATGATGCCGACGTCCCATCCGATCAGGATGCGATCGGCGAACGCGGCGTGCGCTCGCACCACCAGCGTCAGCGCCTCGCTCCAACACGGCACGACCCGGCCGGTGATCGGCGCGCCGCTGTTGGGATGCGTGTCCCGCCATCCAGCGTCCGGTCGGAGACCGAGATCGGTCGCACGTCCGATGGTACCGCTCGCGAGATCGACCTTCGCGGCGAGACCTCCCGCGTGAAAGTTGTCGACGACGTGATTGTCGCCCTGGGCCATGCGGAGCACGGCGTTGGTGATCTCGAAGCGGCCGTGCTCGTTCCGGCAGGTGACGATGCGGATCGTCGCCAGCGCGCCGTTGCAGAGGTCGGCCAGCGCGGGATGATTGACCCGCCGAGGCTGCACGATCAGGCTCTCGTCGAACGGCAACCCGCGCAGATGGTGCACCAACTGCGATTCGCTGAAGACCGTGCCGCTGGCGCCTTCGTAGCGGCCGCGATCACGATAGCGCCACCGCTCCGCGCCGCGTCCGCCTTTGCCGTGATTGGGCTTGACGAACAGGTCCTCGGCGGGAAGGCGCATCCGCTCTCGCCGGTTCGTCGCGGCCGTGTCCTTGCGGATGGCCAGCAGCACCGGAATCGCGCGCAGGTTATTGGCGTGGCAGCGCGCTGCGAATGCGATTTTGTCGGTGAGCGGGCTAGGCGGACCGTCGAACGCGCGCTTCAGCTGGCGATACGCGCCGCGCTTCGTTTCGCCGCGCTGCAGGTATTCGGCCGAGCGCCGGCGGTGGCTCTCGTCGAAGAGCTCGAAGCCGTAGTACCAGCGGGGGGCGATGGCGTGGACCAGCGCGACGCGCCATTGCTCGCACACCTGGCGGACGACGCTCTTGCCGGTGCGGGAGCGAATGGCAGCACCGTTCAGCCAGGTCGCGCGGATCATGCTGGCGAGGACGTACGCAACCCAGACGCCCGATGCGGCGAGCGTCGCAACGCCGAACCAGCGACCGCGCTGGCGGCGGATCTCGCCCTCGAACGATCGATGAATCATGGTCGCCGGCGACTCGTCGCCCAGTCGGTAGCGACGAAAGGCCATCACCGGCGCCCAGTCTGCGATGTGCACGGCATGAGAGCAGCAATCGACGTACCATCGGGCCCGCGGGCGCCGTGCCCGCGCCGTTCGTTCGCTGCGGTGATCGCGGGACGCGACGTGTTCGACGGCCGCTGCCGAGCCTGCAGGTTTTTGGTGCGCCGCTGCAGCAATCTGCGGTGTTTTCGTTCGATCGTCTCAGCTGCCGGCGCGGAGCAGCGCGACGTTCGGACCGCGATGGCGATCCGACTCGGCGACGAGCGTGGCGCCAGCCCGCACGCGCGCGGCGGATTCGGCGGCCGGCACGAGATAGTACGCCACCGGGGGGCGGGTCGCGCTCGCGCGCGGAATGGTGCGGGCCGAACGGTACGCGAGAATCAGCGTTTCCTGTTTCCCCAAGGTGTCCGCGGCCAGCAGCGGCGTGTCGGAGGGTACGTTTTGCCGCACTGTCTCGCCGAAGGCCGCGAGCGATCCCTTGCCGGCGCGCTGGATGCGGGTCGTCTGCAGGACGAGCAGCACGCCGAGATCGAGCGTGGCGATCGCGACGGCGAGCAGTGCGAGCCGAGGACGATCGGGAAAAGCGCGGCGGAGCCGCGCGGGCGGCGTGAGCCTGGCGACCCCGCTCGTCGCGCCGTCGTCGTCCGCGAGCAGCTCGCTGATGAGGCGGGCCGCGAGCAGCGCGACGGCCGGTGCGGCGGGCAGGAGATAGACGGGGCGCTGCCCAGCGGCGGCCGAGAAGAGCACCAGTATGACGAACCACCATACGTGGAGAAAGCGGCCGGCAGCATCGAGCTGCGTTCCACGCAGTCGCGCTACGCCGGCCCAGAGGATCGCGAGGCTCCACGGCAGGAAGCCCCCGAGCAGCGCCAGCGGTAAGCGAGCGGCGTGGTGGTGGCGTCCGTGATGGAAGGCCGCGCCCCCGACGACGCGCTCGAAGTTCTCGTGCACCAGCTGCAAGTGGAGGAATTCCCGTCCACCATTGACGGCGGCGAGCCCGTACCATCCGCCAGCAACGATCACGACCACCAGGACGAGAGGCGTGTGCCACAAAGCGCGCAGCGCGGCTGGCCGGCCGTCGACGACGAGAAAGACGGCGATGACGAGCGCTGGAATGACGGCGCCTGCCGGTCCCTTCGCCAGCACGGCAGCGGCGACGCCGGCGTAGCACAGCCTCCGGCCCCAGCCGTTCCGACGCGTGTCCCAGAGATAGAACCCCGCAAGCGCGACCGTGACGGCAGCCGCGAAGACCATGTCGACGCGCGCCTCCACCGCCGACGAGAGGAACGGCGCCATGCCGATCACGATGCCGCTCGCGAGCCATCCCATCTGGCGCCCGCCGATCCAGACGCCGAGTGCATAGGTCGTGAGCGCGACGACGACGGCCGCGACAGCCGATGGCAAACGCAGGCTCGCATCACTCCCGCCGAAGACTAGGGTCGCGAGCGCGGCTGCCCAGTGGAAGAGCGGCGGCTTGGAGGGCAGGTCGCCATTTCGCCGCGGCAGGATCCAATGCCCGTTGGCGACGATGTCTTGGACGACCAGCCCCTCACGGGCCTCACCGTGATGGCCGATCGGCGGCGTGCAGAGTGGCCACGCGAGCAGCACGAGCAGCACGACGGCGAGCGCCACACCTTCCAGCACGCGAACCCGCTGGTCCAAGAGCATCGAACCATTGCGAGCGGTGTGCCGCCATCGATCGCTGCCGGGGCGCGGATGCGCGAGGGCCAAGCCTGCAAAAATCGTATGCCCACGCAAAAATCGGCGGCGATCGTCCCTCTGTCAGGGGACTACAGGCGGTACTTCTTGAGCTTGTACCAGAGCGTCCGTTCGCTGATGCCGAGCCGGCGCGCCGCTTCCGCCTTGTTGTCGGCGCTCTCGGCGAGTGTCCGCAGAATCAGCTTGCGCTCCAGCTGCGCGACGGCGCCTTCGAGGCCACTCTCGTCGAGTGGCGGCTCCTCGAGCCCGGCGCCCGGCTTCACCGGCAAGAGCGAGCGCACGAAGGCGGCGTCGATCTCGGCGGCGGAGCTCAGCACGACGGCTCGTTCGACGGTGTTCTGCAGCTCGCGCACGTTGCCCGGCCACTCGTAGGCTTCGAGCACGGCGCTCGCGTCGGGTCCGAGCCGGAGATCGGTGCGGCCGAGCTCGCTGCCGAAGCGGCGGAGCCACGACTCGAAGAGCGGCCGGATGTCCTCGCGCCGTTCCCGGAGAGGCGGGGCCTGAATATGGAAGACGTTCAGGCGGTAGAAGAGATCTTCGCGGAACGTGCCGCCTTGCATGCCGGCCGACAGATCGCGGTTGGTCGAGCTCACGACGCGCACGTCGACGGGCACGCGACGGTTGCTGCCGACCGGCTCGATGATGCCCTCTTGCAGCACGCGCAGGAGCTTGGCCTGCAACGGGTAGGGCATGTCGCCGATCTCGTCGAGGAAGAGCGTGCCGCCGTCGGCGATCTCGAATTTGCCGATGCGCGCCGCCTGCGCGCCGGTGAAGGCGCCGCGGGTATGGCCGAAAAGCTCGCTCTCGAGCAGCTCGGCGGGGATGGCGGCGCAGTTGAGCGGCACGAAGAGCTTGCTCTCGCGCGGGCTCCGGTTGTGGATCGCGCGCGCGATCAGCTCTTTCCCCGTGCCGGTTTCGCCGGTGATCAGCACCGCGCTCTTGGTCGGCGCCACGCGCCGCACGAGCTCGAAAATCTGCTGCATGGCGGGCGAGCTGCCGACGATGTTCTCGAAGGCCGTCGGCGCGTCGTAGCGTTCGCGCAGATAGCGGTTCTCGGTGCGGTAACGCGTGAGCTCGAGGGCGTTCCGGATGACGACCTCGACGGCGTCCACGTCGAACGGTTTCAGGATGAAATCGAAGGCGCCGCGTTTCATCGCTTCGACCGCGGTCGCGACGGTGCCATAGGCGGTCAGCACGATGACCGGCACCTCGGGATCGAGCTCGCGGAGGCGCTGCATCCACTCCATGCCGCCCATGCCCGGCATGCGGAGGTCGGTCATGACGAGGTCGAATTTCTCGCGCTGGAAGCAGTCGAGCGCTTCCTCACCGCTCTCGGCCGGGGTCGATTCGAGTCCCATTTGCTCGAGCAGCATCTGCAGCACGCGCCGCATCTTGCGCTCGTCGTCGACGACCAGGACACGTTTCATGAGCGACTTTCCTCTGCGGGCAGCTCGACGCGAAAGGTGGCGCCGCCACCGGGTGTGTCGCGCACCGACACACGACCCTGGTGCGCCACGACGACGCGCTCCACGAAGGCGAGGCCGAGGCCGGTGCCGCCTTTGCGACGCGTGAAGAACGGGGTGAAGACTTCGGTCTGATGCTCGGCAGGGATGCCGGGGCCGTCGTCGGCGATCTCGAAGCCGGCTCGCCCGTGCTCGGGGCCGAAGGTGTGCACGGCGATGGTGCCGCCGGCCGGGAGGATGTGGAGCGCGTTCACAAGCAAGTTGAGCGCCACCTGGTACACCTGCTCGGGATCGCAGAGCGCGAGGCACGGCCGCTCGAGGCGCTGCGTGATGATGATCTGCTGCGACGTCGCCTGGCCGACGACGAAGTCGATCGCGCGGGTCAGCAACGGGGCCAGCAGGGTTTCCTCGATCGACGGCTCGTGCGGTCGGCCGAGCTCGGTGAGCGCCGCGACGACGCGCTCGAGGCGATCGACCTCGGCGACGATCATGTCGACGAGCTCGGCGATGCGGCTGCCGTCGTCGTTCCGGGTCCGTCCGAGCATTTGCGCCGACCCACGCATGATGCCGAGCGGGGTTCGGATCTCGTGGGCCAGCCCCGCCGCGATCTCGCCGACCGACGCCAGCTTCGCCGCGGCGACGAGATCGTGTTGCGCTTGCCGGAGATCGGTGGCCATCGCGTTGAACGTCGCCGTCAGGGTGCCGATCTCGTCGCGGCTGCGGACCGGCAGCGACGGCAGCGTGCCGCCGCGAGCGAGACCGCGGGCGGCCTCCGTGAGCGATTGCAACGGTTGGGTCATCCGCCGGGCGAGGATGGTTGCCGCCATGGTGCCGGCCGTCAATACGAGGGCGAGCGCGCCGAGCAGCCGACGCCGCATCCGGTCGATGGGGGCGAGCGCTTCGGCGCGGAGCTGCAACGCGAGCACCGTCCAACCCGGCATGGCGGTGCCGAGATGAACGTGGCCGATGAGCGCGTCGGCGTGCGGCTCGTAGACGTAGAGGCCGCCGGCACCTTCCGGCGATCGCAGGCTGCGCCAGCCGTCGGCTCGCAGATCGTGGCCGAGGAGTCCCGGCGTGCCGGTCGCGCCCGAAGGCGGGGCTTCGCCGATCACGATGTCGTGCTCGTTCAGCACCAGCAGATCGACGGCGACGCCGGTGTCGGAGAGATCGCGACCGACTTCGGCGGCGATCGCCACGAGCTTCGACCAATCGTAGAGCGCGAGCAGGGCCCCGAGCACCGTCCCGGGATTCTCGGGATCGATGATGGGGGCGGCGAGCTCGATCACGCGCCGGCCATTGTGGGGGGCGGAGCGGGGGCCGGCCATCACCGCGTCGCGCGTCGCGATGGCTTCGCGCCAGCCGCCCGCGGGCGGCGGCGAAACGTCGATCAGTCGCGGATCGCTCGAAGCAATCGTGCGGCCCTCGCCGTCGACCACGAAGAGATCGAGATACGCGGAATCGCCGGCACGCGCCGCTTGCAGGAACGTGGCGATCCGCTTGTCGACGTCGCCGACGATGATCTCGCGCATCACGTCCTGATGCGCCCAACCGCGTACCTTGCCCTGTTGCTCGGCGAGCGCGGCTTCGAGATCCCCCGCGACGTTACCGGCGACCATGTGCAGCTGGCGCCCCGCGGTCGCTTCGAGCGCACGCGCGGCGTCGCGGGACGCCATCATGCCGAAGAGGCCTCCCGGCACGACGACCAGCGCGAAGGCCAGCAGCACGAGTTTCAGCCGGAGCGACAACGTGGGTCGGCGTGGCATCGAGTTGTGGGGCTTCCAGACTTCGTCTAAGTCACCGCGCGCTGGAGGCACCACTAGCTTTGCAAGAAAGAAGCCCCCGCGTCGATCACCGAGCCATCGTCAAGCGCCTGCTTTCGGGTGTGACGATGCTCGTGGTGCTCGTCGCGCCCGCGCGCTTCGCCGCGGCGTCGAACGTGCCGATGGCGCCGGTGGAGGCGAGCGAGATGCCCGTCGCGTCGTGGGCGACGCCGATCGGCGATCTGCGCTACACGCCCGGCCGCGGCCTCGACGTCGGCGGCACCGGCCTCACCCTCGGGGGCTACTCGAACGTCAGTTTCTTTCGGGACGAAGGCGAGGCCGCGCACCTGCGGCTCGATGATCTCAGCCTCTTCGTCATCTGGGAGCCCGTGGCACGGCTGCGCTTCTTTTCGGAGCTCGAATACGCCGACGTCATCGACGTCGACACCAAGGGCCACGTCGATAGCCCCGACGAGGCGGCGACGGTCGAGCGCCTGTACCTCGACGGCGCAGTCTCGGATGCGGTGAACGTCCGCGCCGGCATCTTCCTCACGCCGGTCGGACGCTGGAACACGATCCATGCGGCGCCGCTCGTGTGGACGACGTCGCGTCCGCTCGTGACCGAACGGCCGTTCGATCCGAGCGTGACCGGCGTCATGCTGTACGGCTCGGTGTTTCCGGCGGCGGGTTCGGTCACGTACAGCGTCTACGACCAGTTCGCCCAACCGATCGAAGGCAACCCCGATTACGATCCTGCCGACCACAGTCTCGGCGGCCGGTTGCAATACGACGCCGACGGGGACTGGTCGGCCGGGTCGAGCTATCTCGCCGCGCGCCGCGGCGGCGAGTGGCGGCACGTCGGCGGCCTCGACTTCCTGTGGAGCCGACGCCCGCTCGAGGTGATGGGCGAGGCGATCGTCGATGCCGGCACGGGCGGCGGTCCGGAGTGGGGCTTCTACCTGCAGCCCGTGCTCGCCGTGTCGCCGCGCGTGGCGCTGGTCGCGCGCTACGAGCACTACGACGCGCCCGGACCGTTTCAGCTGAACATCATGACGATGGGCATCGCGGTGCGGCTGCTGCCGACGGTCGTGCTGAAGAGCGAGTACCAGGTCGTCGATCGCCATACGCGCGCGGCGCCGCCCGGCTTTCGCGCCTCGGTCGCGGTGTTGTTCTAGCGATGCGTGGGCTCGCGTGCGCGTTCGCGCTGGTGGCGTTCGTCGCGATGGTGGCACCGGTGTTGGCCGCACCGGACGCGCTCGACCTCGTCGTGATCGTGCATCCGTCGCGTGCCGGTGCGCTCAGTCGTGAGACGGTGCAGCGCATGTACCTCAAGCGCCAGCGCTTCTGGGGCGACGGTCGTGCCATCGTCGCGATCAACCAAGAGACGGCGACGCCGGCCCGGGAAGCATTCACGCGGCTGGTGTTCGGGGACGAGGCGGCGCGACTGCCGGCCTATTGGAACGAGCAGTACTTTCACGGCGTGCTGCCGCCGATCATTCTCGGCTCCGAGGAAGCGGTGGTGCGCTACGTCGCGAGCCGCGCGGATGCCATCGGCTACGTCGATGCGCGCCACGTCGACGCGTCGGTCGCGGTCGCGCTGCGGCTGCACTGACGGCGGATTCGCCGCGCTTTCCTGTAGCCATCGTCGGGTGCCGCGGGTCCCACTGCAACAATCTGCGTGACGGGTGACGACGGGCGCCCGCCCGCCGGGCGCTGGCGCGCGGCACGCGCGCTGCTGTCACGGTGGTCATGCACGCGTTGGTGCGTCTTCGGCGGCAGGAACGCTGGGCGTTGGCGGTGATCTTCGGAGCATGGATCGCCGTCCTGGCGCTCCCACTCGCATACCCGCTCGACGTCGGGGTCCTCGCGTGGCTGCAGGACCATGGCCGTGGGCGTACCCGTTTCCTTGCGCTTGGGCTCGATGACGGCGCGCGCCTGGCGTTGCTGCTGATCGCGGCGGTGCTTGTCTGGCACGTCCGTGGTCGCGGGATGCCGCGCGCGCTCGTGACCTTCGCCGTCGGCGCGTTCGTCGGCGAGCTGCTGAAGACCGCGATCGAGCGCCCACGGCCGAGCGCGCCCTTCGGCGTTCTCGTCGGCAACAGCCTGCCGAGCGGGCACATCATGAACACGACGATCGCGGCCGCGCTCGTCTGCGTGCTCGCCGTCCGCACCGATTGGTCGCGGCGCACGAAGGGCGTCGTGCTCGGCGTCGCGATGCTGGCGGTCGCGGCGCAGGCGACGGGCCGGGTGCTGCACGGCAGCCACTGGCCGAGCGACGTCGCGCCGAGCGTGCTGCTCGGGATCGGCTGGGTGCTGGGAACCGTCCGGTGGCCGGAAGTGGGGAACCGGCTCCGGGTGGCCATCGCGCTCGGGTGTCTCGCAGCCTACGGGCTCTTCTACGAGATCCCGAGCGCGCGGCTGCACCTCGCGGCACCGGAGCGTCCGCAGGAGCTGCGCTCGCACGCCGCGCCCGCGCGTACCAGTCTGTCGGGAGGCTAGCGGACGGGGGGCAGACCGAGGTGCCGGCGCAGGAACGCGCCCGCGCGGTCGAGCGCCTGCTGACCTTCGGGGAGCACGCTCGCGAAGATCTGCCACACGTGCGGCACCTCGGCGGTGAGATCGAGCGTACAGTCGACGCCGGCAGCCTGGGCATTGGCGGCGACGCGGGTCGCGTCGTCGAGCAGCACCTCGTCGCTGCTCGCTTGGATCAGGAGCGGCGGCAGGCCGTGGAGATCCGCGTGGAGCGGCGAGGCGAGCGGCGTCTTCGGATCGACGGCGCCGCCGAGGTAGAAGCGCGCGAAGTGCAGGATGAGCGACCGGTCCAACATGGGGTCGTTGGTCACCGTGTCCATCGACGCGCCGGTCGCTTCCATGTCCACCCACGGCGAGAAGCAGACGGCGGCACGCGGCAGCGGCACGCCGATATCGCGGAGCGCGACGAGCATCGCGAGCGTGAGCCCGCCGCCGGCCGAGTCGCCGGCGATCGCGAGCTGTGTCGGAGCGGTGCCCTGTCCGAGCAGCCAACGGTAGGCCGCGACGGCATCGTCGACGGCGGCCGGGTGCACGTGCTCGGGTGCGAGCCGGTAGTCGATCAGCAGTACGCGACAGCCGGCGGCGCGGCCGAAGCGCGCGGCGAGCTCGCGGTGCGTGTCGAGTGACCCGACGACGTACCCGCCGCCGTGCAGATAGAGCAGCGTGTGTGACGGCGACGTCGCGGCCGATGTGATGACCTCGGCGGCGCGCTCACCGATGGCGATGCGCTCGACCGAGACGTCGGGATCGAGCGGGAACCCGCCGGCCATCGCTTCGAGGCCGGCCCGCATGTCGGCGGCGGACGGCTCACCGGCGAAGGGGTTCGCCGCCAACATGTGCAGCACCATCTGCAGCTCGGGACTCGCCATGCGTGGCGTCTGCCATGCCCGCGCCGCCGCTGTCCAGTCGGCGCGCGCGCTCGCCCCTCAGGCGCTGGGGACGAGGAGACGACGCGTCTGGTCGACGGCGCTCTCGGCCGCGAGCCTCGCACCGAGCTCGGCAATTCTTACCGCACGATCGGTCTTCGGCGTGCGCGAAGGCATGCGCCTTGCGCAGGTTCCGTCGGTGCCCTAGCGTCGCGGACGCATGCTCGAGTCGCTCGACGGTCGTCGCGTCCTCTTCGTGGTCGGAAAAGGTGGGGTGGGAAAGAGCACGGTCGCGACGGCGCTCGCCGTGTCGTTCGCCGAGCGCGGCAAGGGCGTGCTGCTCGCGCAGATGGAGCCGAGCCGGCGGCTCGCCGAGCTTCTCGGCGTGACGGGGGAGCGCGAAGGTGCGGTCGAGACGTTGCCGGGATTGCACGTGCTGACCGTCGACGGGGAAACCGCGCTCAGCGAATACCTCGGGCTCGTGCTGCCGGTGCGACGCGTGCAGCGCATGGTGGTGGAGAGCAAGCTCTACCATCACTTCGTCGCCGCGGCCCCGGGACTGAAAGAGCTCATGACGATCGGGAAGATCTGGTACGAGGAGCAGCTCGTCGTGAAGGGCAAGCCGAAGTGGGACGTGATCGTGGTCGACGCGCCCGCGACCGGACACGTGCTGCAGTATCTCCGCATGCCGAGCGCGGCCGCGGAGGCGTTCGGCCCCGGCCTCGTTCGGCGCGAGGCGCAGAAGGTCACCGAGCTACTGCTCGATCCCGTGCGCACGGCGGTCTGCCCCGTGACGACGGCGGAAGAGATGCCCGTCAACGAGACGACCGAGATGTATCAGCAGCTGCGCGAGCGCCTGCACATGCCGCTCGGCGTGCTGTTCGTGAATCGCGTCCATACGGCGCCGCTCGCCCCCGCCGACGTGCCGGCGGCGCCGGCCGGCGCGACGGCGCTCGTGACCGACGTCCTGCGGTGTGCGCACGAAGAGGCGGGATGGGCGGCGATCAATCGGCGGTACCTCGACCGGTTGCGCGAGACCGTGCCGATGCCGACCGTCGTGCTGCCGTTTCTCTTCGCGGAAGAGTTCGGGCTCGACGAGGTCCGCAGCTTGATCGCCAGCGCGGAGGGCGCCTGATGTTGGAGCGACTCGTCCGGGATCATCGGGTCGTCGTGTGCGTCGGCAGCGGCGGCGTCGGTAAGACCACGACCGCGGCGACGATCGCGCTCTGGGGCGCGCTCGAGGGCCGCCGTGCGGTCGTGCTGACCATCGATCCGGCGCGTCGCCTCGCCAACTCGCTCGGCATCACCGCGCTCGGCGACGAGCCGCTCCAGGTCGATCCGGCCGTGCTCGCGGGTGCCGGACGTCCCGCTCAGGGCACGCTCGCGGCGATGATGCTCGATCAGAAGAACGCCTGGGATCGACTGGTCGCGCGCCACGCGCCGTCCGACGAGGTGCGCGAGCGGATCTTGAAGAACCGCTTCTACCTGAACCTCTCGCAGAACTTCGCCGGCTCGCACGAGTACATGGCGATCGAGCAGCTCTGCCTCCTCTGCGAGAGCGACGAGTACGACCTGATCGTGCTCGACACGCCGCCGACCAAGCGCGCGCTCGATTTCTTCGAGGCGCCGGAGCGCATCCGCGACTTCCTCGATCGGAAGGTCGTGCGCTGGTTCGTGATGCCGTACCTCTCGCAGGGGTGGGCGGCGGCGAAGACGCTGAATCGGACCGTCGGATTCCTCTTCCGGAAGCTCGAAGAGGCCACCGGCGTGAGCGCGCTCGCCGAGGTCTCCGACTTCTTCTCGGCAATGAGCGGCATGTTCGACGCGTTCACGGCGCGGACCGACGTCATCCACGAGATCCTCCGGTCGCCGAGCACGGCCTTCGTGCTGGTGACCGGTCCGGAAGAGCAGGTGCTGACCGAAGCCGAGTTCTTCTCCGAGCGCATGCAGGGCATGGAGATGCCGCTCGGCGGCGTGGTCTTCAATCGCGTGCACGAGGAGATGAACGTCGACTCGGCGGCGTTTCGTGGCGGCACCGTCGCGCGCGTCGACGAGGACGAAGTCCGCGCGGCGCTGCTCGACGGCGGCGTCCCGGCGGCGCACGCGTCGTGGCTCGCCGCCAACTTCGTCGACTATCAGCTGCTCGCGCGCGGCGAGGCGCTGCGCATGGAGCAGTTCCGGGGCGGGCTCCCCCGCAAGCTGCCCTTCGTCACGGTGCCGAACTTCGACACCGATCTGCACGATCCGGCAGGCCTCGTCCGCATGCACGCCTACCTGTTCGGACCCGACACCGAGACGGACGCGCCGTCGGCGCGACGCTCAGGCGGACGGCGGCGGTAATAGCGCGCGGGGCGCCGGGCTCTCGGCGGGCGGTAGCTCGTAGCTCGAGCGGTAGCTGTCCCAACTGCGGCACCGCTCGCAGTAGCCGCGCCACTCTTCCGATTCGGCGTGGCACACCTGGCAGCGAAACACACCGAGCGCGCAGGCGGCGAGCGCATGACGGAACGCGCGGACGGCGTCGTCGTGGGCGCCGCGGCGCACGTGCAGCTCGGCCAGCAGTCCGTGGTACGCCGCGAGCGCGTTCCAGGGCGGGCCGATGCGTGCGATCTCCGCCGCCGCCTCGTCGAGCTGACCGCTGCGGATCAGTTGCCGGGCGCGGAAGAGGCGGGCGGTGCCGTCGTCGGGGCGACGTCGCAGCAAGCGGCGGGTGAAGATCTCGAGCCGGCGCGCGCGTGGACCACCGGCGAGCAGGCGTTCGAGTCGTTCGAGGGCGCCGCCCCGCGCGCCGCGTACGACCGCGCGCCGCCACACCCGTTCGGCCTGGCGGGGCTGGTCGGCGGCGACGAGCGCGTCGCCGAGGCTGACGGCCGCGGGCTCGAAGTCGGGATGCGCCCGCAGGAGCGCGCGCAGCTCGGTGAGGCGCGTGGCCGGATCGGCGATCTCGAGCGTGCTCTGGTAGTGCATGCCGACCAGCATGCGTTCGCTCTCGGTCCGCGCCGTCGCGTCGTGGACGACGAGGAGTAACGCTTCTTGGACGCGGCCGGCGTCACGCCAGCGTCCGGTCGCGGTGTAGACGTCGCGGAGCGCGGTCAGCACGCGCGGGCTCGCGGGATCGGCGCGGCGGGCGCGTTCGAGCGTTTCGATCGCCGCCCCGTCATCGCCGCCGCCGCGTTGCGCCTCGGCGAGAAAGAGCAGCAGCTTCGGATCGGGACCGCGGCGATCGAGGCCTTCCTCGAGCACGGTGCGAGCACGGCGGAAGTCGCCCTCTTCGAGATAGGTGCGCGCGAACAGGAGAAACGCCGAGAGATCGTCTGGGCCGTCGCGGAGTGCCTTCGCCAGCGTGCCGCGGGCTTTCTCTTGCTCGCCGAGCCACGCGAAGCCGAGGCCCTGTTCCTTCCGGAGCTGTTGGCGGTGATGGCGGCGCGCGAGACGTTCGGCGCGCCAGCCCGTCACGGCGGTCCGGCTGGCCCGGATCAGCGAGACGATGAACGTGATTGCGGCGCCGGCGAGAAACGCGGCGAGCAATACCAGCGGGAGCGGTCCCTGCCATTCGCTGGTCGTCGTGAACCGGACGGTGACCGGGTCGGGATTCAGGTGAAGCAGGTAGCCGGCCCCGATGAGGGAGAGGGCGACCGTCGCGAGGATGAGGGTGAGCCGGAGCACGGGTGGCGCCCCCGCTCAGAGAGCGGCGGACTCGCTGTTGAACCCGAGCGCTTGGGTGCGCAGGGGCTCGGGGAGCTGCACGCGGGGGGCGTGCTCCCACAGGCGTTCGAGATCGTAGAACTCGCGCACGGGCTTGTAGAAGACGTGCACGATCACGTCGGCGCCGTCGATCAACACCCACTGGCCGCGCGCCATGCCTTCGATCGCGACGGGGCGTTCACCCTGCTCGCGCAGCTCGGTCTCGACGGCTTGCGCGATCGCCTGCACCTGACGATCGGACTTGCCCGTGCAGATGACGAGGTAGTCGGCGATCGAGGTGAGCGCGCCGACGTCCAGGACGACGAGATCGACGGCTTTCTTGTCCAGCGCCGCGCGGGCGCATTCGAGTGCTTTGGTGCGGCCGTCGGATGAGGTCAACAGTCGGCGGTCCCCCCGAGGTAGAGCGCATGCGTCGCCACGTAGTCGGCGACGGCATCGGGTACGAGGTACCGAATGGAGTGACCGGCGGCGCAGCGTCGGCGGATGTCGGAGGCCGAGATCATGAGGGCCGTGACGGGAAGAAACCGAAGCGCTCTACCGGAGCGATGGACGTACACTCCACGAGTGGGCTCATAACAGAAGGCATTTTCGACGGCAATCGGAAGTTCGCGTTCGCGGGTTCCCGGACGCGATAGCACGCAGAAGTCACAGAGCGTGAAGAGGTCGGCATAGTCCTTCCACGTGCCGATCTCGGCGAACGCGTCGGCGCCGAGGATGAAGGTGACCTCCGCGTCCGGCTCGCGCGCCTGCACGGTGCGGATCGTGTCGATCGAGTAGGACGGGCCCGCGCGCTCCACTTCGCAGAGATTGAGCGCGAAGCGCGGTGCGTCAGCGAGCGCGAGCTCCAGCATACGACGGCGGTGGTCAACGGCAGCCTGCGAGCCCGCCGCCTTGTGGGGCGGCGTCGCCGACAGCACCATCTCGATGCGATCGAGCTCGAGCGCTTCGCGGACCTCTTCCGCGGTGCGTAAGTGCGCCAGGTGCACGGGATCGAAGGTGCCGCCGAAGAGCCCGATGCGTGGCATCGCCGCTCAGGTGCGGATCTGGCCGTCGCCGCGCACGACGTATTTGTAGGTGGTGAGCTCGCGGAGTCCCATCGGACCGCGCGCGTGCAGGCGATTGGTACTGATGCCGATCTCGGCGCCGAAGCCGAACTCGAAGCCGTCGGTGAAGCGCGTCGAGGCGTTCACGAAGACGGCGGCCGAGTCGATCTCGGCGGTGAAGCGATCGGCGGCGGCCTGGTCGGTCGTGACGATCGCGTCGGCGAGCCCGGAGCCGAAGCGCCGGATGAACGCCATCGCGTCGTCGAGCGAGTCGACGACCTTCACGGCGAGGATGAGGTCGAGGAACTCGGTGGCCCAGTCGGCATCGGTCGCGGGTTTCGCCGTGGGCACGAGGCGCACGGTCTCGGCGTCGCCGCGCAGCTCGACGCCGGCCGCGGTCAACTGCGCCGCCATCGCCGGCAGGAACTTCGCCGCGACGTCGCGATGCACGAGCAGGTTTTCGATCGCGTTGCAGACCCCGGGACGCTGGGTCTTGGCGTTCATGCAGAGCTTCTCCGCGAGCGCGAGATCGGCGGCCTTGTCGACGTAGAGCTGGCAGACGCCGTTCAGGTGCTGAATCACGGGGATGCGCGAGCCTTCGGTGATGGCTTTGATGAGCTCCTCGCCGCCGCGCGGGATGATCACGTCGATCAGCTCGTCCTGGCGGAGCAGGACCTTCACGGCGGCGCGGTCGGTGGTGCGGACGAGCGCGATCGCGTCGGGCGGGAGCATCGTCGCGGCGCCGCGCAGTACGTCGGCGATCAGGCAGTTGGTGCGGAAGGCTTCGCTGCCGCCGCGCAGCACGACGGCGTTGCCGGACTTGAGGCAGAGGCCGGCCGCGTCGGCGGTGACGTTCGGACGCGACTCGTAGATGATGCCGATCACGCCGAGCGGTACGCGGACCTGCTGGATGTCGAGGCCGTTCGGCCGGCTCCACCGCGTGATCTCTTCGCCGACCGGGTCGGGCAGGGCGGCGATCTGCTCGAGGCCGACCGCCATCGCGTCGACGCGCGCGGGTGTCAGCGTCAGGCGATCCAGAAAGGCCGGGGTGCCACCGGCGTCGCGGGCCGTGCTGACGTCGACGGCGTTGGCCGCGATCAGATCGTCGGTGCGGGCGCGGAGGGCGGCGGCGCCGGCGCGGAGCGCGGCGTTCTTGTCGTCGCTGGAGGCGCGGGCGACGGCGGGCGCCGCTGCGCGCGCGGCGCGGCAGAGGGTGACGACGTCCTGCTCGAGGCTGCTCACGATGGGTCTCCTTTGGCGTGTCGGCTGGCGGGGTGGTCGCCGACGTCGTCGTCGCTGCTCGCCGGCGCGTCGTCGGGCGCCGCGCGATCGAGGCGCACGAGATCGTCGCGATGGATGGCCTCGTCGCTGATCTTGTAGCCGAGCGTCGTCTCGATCTCGCGCGAGTGTCGGCCTTTGATCTTGTCGAGCTCGGCGGCGCTGTAGCTGACGAGCCCGCGCGCGAGCTCGTTGCCTTCGAGGTCGAGGCACTGCACGCACGCGCCGGCGCCGAACGCGCCGCGGACCTCCCGAATACCCGACGGCAAGAGGCTCCGGCCCTGCGTCGCGATCGCACGGCGCGCGCCGTCGTCGACGACGAGCGCCCCGCCGATCTTCAGCGTGTAGGCGATCCAGCGCTTCCGGCTCGCGAGCCGATCGGCGACCGGGCGGAAGAACGTGCCGACGTCGCTTGCACCTGCCAGCACGGCCGTCAGCACGCCGGGTCGGCGCCCGTCGGCGATGATCGTTGCGATGCCCGAGGCGCAGGCCTTCTTGGCGGCACCGAGCTTGCTGGCCATGCCGCCGGTGCCGAGCGGACCGCCGACGCCGGCCATTGCTTCGATGGCCGGCGTGACGGCGTCGACGACGGGGATGAGCGCGGCATCGGGCATCGTCCGCGGATTCGCCGTGTGAAGGCCGTCGACGTCGCTCAGGATCACGAGCAGCTCGGCTTCGAGCAGGATCGCGGTCAGCGCCGAGAGATTGTCGTTGTCGCCGAGCTTGATCTCCTCGACGACGACGGTGTCGTTCTCGTTCACGACGGGGATGACGCGCCACTCGAGCAGCGTCATGACGGCGTGCTTGGCGTTCAGATAGCGGCGCCGGCTCGACAGGTCGTCGCGGGTGAGCAGCACCTGCGCGACCTTGAGGCCGTGGCGCGCAAACGAGGCTTCGTACGCGCTCATCACGCCGATCTGTCCGACGGCGGCCGCGGCCTGCTTGTGCGGGATGATCTTCGGCCGCTGTACGAGCCCGAGTCGGACGACGCCGGCGGCGACCGCGCCGGACGTCACGACCACCATCTCGCGGCCGGCCGCGTGCTGAGCGGCGATCTCGTCGGCGAGCGCGTCGATGCGGGCGCGGTCGAGGCCGCCGTCGTTGCCGGCGAGGACGGCGCTCCCGATCTTCACGACCACGCGCCGGGCCGCGGCGCCGCGGGTGTGAGCCGCGAGCGTCACGAGACCAGGCTCTCGACCGCCTCGTCGGTGTCGGTGGCGGCGGTGTCGGCGGGCGCAGCAGCCGGGGGCGCGGCGTCCGCACGTGTGCGACTCACGCGTACCAGCACCTCTTTCATCAACGCCGCCATCCCGGCGCCGGTTGCAGCCGAGACGCCGTGCAGCGCGATCCCACGCTCGGCAAAGGCGGCTGCCGTCGCCTCGAATCGTTCGCGCGCCTCGGTGATGTCGAGCTTCGTCACCGCCACGATCTGGGGTTTGGTAGCGAGCGCGTCGTCGTAGGCCGCGAGCTCGCGATTAATCGTGTCGAACGCGACCAGCGGATCACGTTCGTCATTCAGGTCGACGAGGTGCACGAGGATCGCCGTCCGCGCGAGATGGCGGAGGAAGCGGATGCCAAGCCCCTGGCCGAGATGCGCATCTTCGATCAAGCCGGGGATGTCAGCGATGACCAACGCGACGTCGTCGACGCGGGCGACCCCGAGATTCGGGACGAGCGTCGTGAACGGATAGTCGGCGATGCGGGGCCGCGCTGCCGATACCGCCGCGATGAAGGTCGATTTGCCGGCGTTCGGGTAGCCGACGAGGCCGACGTCGGCGAGGAGTCGGAGCTCCAGGCGCAGCTCGAGCGCGTCGCCGGGGAGGCCGGGCTCCGTCCGGCGCGGGGCGCGGTTGGTCGAGCTGACGAAGCGCATGTTGCCGCGTCCGCCGATTCCGCCGGCCGCCACGACGACCTCGCGCCCGGCCGTGTCGAGGTCGAACAACAGATCGCCCGACGCCGCGTCGAGGACGCGCGTGCCGACCGGCACCCGCACGAGCTTGGTGGTTCCGGTCGCACCGTGCTGACCCTTGCCGCGTCCGTGCTCGCCGCGACCGGCCTCGAGGCGACGCTGAAAGCGAAAATCGAGCAGCGTGTTGAGCCCGGTGTCCGCCACGAACACCACGTTCCCTCCACGCCCCCCATCGCCCCCGATCGGCCCCCCATACGGCCGGTATTTCTCGCGCAAGAAGGCCAGGCAGCCGCGACCCCCGTCGCCCGCCTTCACCGAAACGAGAACTTCATCGACGAACTTCATAAGAAGGCCCTAGAGTTGTACCGAAAGATGGGCCCCCGCAACCCCGAGGAAACGATGTGAAAAAAGGGGTGGGGAGGACTGCTGGGTGGGTCGTCGAGAAGTGCTCAGCTGCAAGGCGCGACTGAGCGAAGGCGGAGGCGTAGCGGAGCTACGCCGCACAACTGAGCGAGGAAGCAACGCCGCAGATGAGCGCTTCTCGGCGACCCACCCTAAGCAGGGGGGTAGACCGAGACTTGGCGGCGATCTTTGCCGCGTCGCTCGTACTTTACGATGCCAGTGATGAGCGCAAACAGCGTGAAATCCCGACCACACCCGACGTTGTTGCCCGGGTGGATCTTGGTGCCGACCTGACGCACGAGAATGTGGCCGGCCTTGGCGGCCTCGCCGCCGTACACCTTGACGCCGCGACGCTGTCCGCCGCTGTCGCGACCGTTCCGGCTGCTACCCTGACCTTTTTTGTGTGCCACGGCTTACGCTCCCGCTCCGCGCTCGAACCCGGTCACGCGCACCACCGTGTGGTGCTGCCGATGACCTTGTTTCCGGCGGTAATTCTTGCGGCGCTTCTTCTTGAAGACGAGCACTTTCTTGGCGCGCTCGTGCCGCACGATCTCACCGACGACGCGCATACCCGCGACGAGCGGCTTGCCGACCTGGATCCCGTCCTCGCCGGAGGCCAGGAGCACCTCTTCGAATGCGAAGGTCGAGCCGGGCTCACCCGCGAGCTTTTCCAGACGAACGATGTCGCCGGGGCTCACCCGATACTGTTTGCCGCCAGAGCGGATGACTGCGTAGTCCATGGGAACCGGGACCGATACGCGACACGGCGCTGACTGTCAACTCGTGGAGGCCCTCGGTGAGGTCTTCCGCGCTCCGGGATTGTCTCGTCGCGGCTCTCGCGCGATCCGGTGCGGACGACACGAGCCCGTGCCATAATCCGCCGCCTCGATGCCGGTCATAGCGGTGGATGCCATGGGCGGGGATTTTGCTCCCGAGGAGATCGTGAAGGGCGTGGCCGACGCGTCCCTCGCCACCGCGATCGAATGCGTGCTCGTCGGCGACGAGCCCAGGATCCAGGCCGTGCTCGACACGCTGTCCTATGATCCCGCGCACATCCGCATCCATCACGCCGGTGAGGCGGTGGGCATGCAGGAGCACCCGCGCGAGGCGCTCAAGTCGAAACGCGACGCCTCGATCCGGGTCGGCGCGACGCTCGTCGCGCAGGGGCAGGCCGACGCGCTGGTCAGCGCGGGTAATACGGGCGCCTGCCTCCTCGCGTGCTCGCGCGAGTTCCGCACCATCAAGGGCGTGCGGAAGGCGGCGCTCGCGAGCGTCTATCCGCGCCACGTCGACCACCCGGACCAGGATCAGCTGGCCTTGCTGCTCGACGTCGGCGCCACGATCCGCTGCGACGCCGTCGATCTGGTGCAGTTCGCGCTCATGGGCAGCGCCTACGCGCAGCGCGTGTCGAAGGTCGCCCGCCCGCGCGTCGGCCTCCTCAACATGGGGATCGAGCCCTTCAAAGGCGGCGACGTCCTGGCCGAGGCCCACGAGCGGCTGGCCGCCATGCCGGCCATTCAGTTCGTCGGCAACGTCGAGGGCAACGACATCGCGAAGGGGATCGCCGACGTCATCGTCTGCGAGGGCTTGCTCGGCAGCGTCGTGCTCAAGTTCATCGAGGGCATTGCGGACGTGGTGAACGACGTTGCCAGCAACGCGGTGAAGCAGCGTCTCGTGTGGCGCCTCGGCATGCGGCTCTTGTCGCGCGGGCTCCGCGAGGTGTCGCACCTCACCGACTACGCGCAGTACGGCGGCGCGCCGCTGCTCGGGTTCGAGCAGCTGCTCGTCAAGGCGCACGAGCGCTCGCGCGCCCACGCGATCGCCAACGCGGTGAAGCTGGCGGCGAAGACGGTGCGCGACGGCATCACGGCGGAGATCGCGGCCGCCATCCAGGCGGCGCGATGAGCCCGTCGAAGCCCGCCGGACATTCCGCTCGCGCCGCCCGCACCGGCTGGGTCGAGGTGCTGCGGGCGCGCCGCCCGCGCCGTGCCGCGGCCGCGCCGCCCCCCGTCGTGTACCGCTGGGATCTCGACAAGACCTATCTCAAATCCGACTTCGAAAGCCTCACCAAGATGATGCGCGTGCCGTTCGAGCGCGCCGAGGACAAGATCGACGAGCCCGGGGTGGTCGCGCTGATGCGGGCGCTCCGCGCCAGCGCGCGCGCCGAGGGACGGCGCGTCTTCGTGTACTTCGTCTCGGCCAGCCCGCCCCAGATCGGCCGCGCGATCCGCGAGAAGCTGGCGCTCGACGGCGTCGAGATCGACGGCATCGTCTTCAAGGATCAGCTGCAGCATCTCGTGCGCGGCCGCTTTCGGTTCCTGCGCGAGCAGATCGGCTTCAAGCTCGCCGAGCTGCTGAAGGCACGGATCGCCGCGCCCGCGGGAGCGGCCGAGTATCTCTTCGGCGACGATTGGGAGTCGGACTCGCTCTGCTACTCGATCTACGCCGACGTCGTCAGCGGGCGGCTCGATCATCAGGCGCTCGGCGAGATCCTGGTCCGTCTCCGCATCGATCCCGCACGGCTGGTCGAAATTCGCGCGCTCGCGCGCAAGGTCCCGATCGAGGATGCGGTCCGCCGCATCTTCATCAACCTCGAGCGCCGCACGCCGCCGGGTCGTTTCCGCAGCTTCGGCGCCCGGCTGACGCCGACCTTCAACTACTTCCAGACGGCGCTCGTGCTGCACGAGGAGGGCATGGTGCCGCTCGCGGCCGTCGTGGGGGTGGGCCATTCGTTGATCGACCGCGCGACCTACACGCGCGCGCAACTTCGTAATTCGCTCGACGATCTCGTGCGGCGCGGCCATCTTCTGCGCGACGACCCGTCGCTCCGGCGTGATCTCGAGGAAGCCGGCGTGTTGCCGTCGACCGTCGCGCAGGGCACGTGGTCGCAGCGCTTGTGGCGGCGCTTGCGCCGGCGCCGCCCCCAATCGGCGCGCGGTCCGGCGCCGCGCCCCGCGGTCGCGATCGACTATCCGAAGCTCGTCGACGCGTGGCTCGCGAGCGGCGGCCGTCCCGGCGACGCGTCGTGACGACGGCCGTCGTCGTCCTGTCGACCGCCGGCTCGCAGGAAGAGGCCGAGCGCATCGCGACGATGCTCGTCGAGGAGCGCCTCGTCGCCTGCGTGAACCTCGTGGCGCCGATCACGTCGATCTATCGCTGGCAGGGGGCGGTCGAGCGCGCGTCCGAAGTCCTGCTCGTCATGAAGACGCGGCGGGCGTCGACGCCGCGGTTGATCGCACGACTTCGCGCGCTGCACAGTTACGACATGCCCGAGGCGATCGTGCTGCCGATCGTCGCCGGATCCGCGCCGTATCTGAAGTGGCTCATGGCGGAGACGACGACCGCCCGCCGCCCGCAGCGCTAGCGCGCGGACTGCTGCGCGACGTCGAGCGGCACCCACGGCACGTTCGGCTCGAACGTGCTGCGGCGCCAGAGGCGATCGGCGAGCTCCGGCAGGTCGGAATCCAGCGGACCTTCGATGCTGAGAATCTTCAGGCCGCGTCGCTCGAGATAGTACGGCTGGGCGCCGCCGAGCTCGATGGTCTTCGCGGTGCGGGTGGCGGCGCCAGGGTGCCGCGCCGCGACGATCTCGGACCAGGCGGTGAAGAATTCGTCGGCGTCGCGCTCCGAGTCCCACGTGGTCAGCCAGACGAGGGCGATGTCGTCATCGCGCGTGACGGCCATCAAGCGATCGCCGTCCCATCCCGCGGCGATCTCCGCGGCGCGCGGACGGTCGAGGTAGCGTTCGCCCAGCACGCGAATCGTGAACTCGCCGAGCGTCGTTTCTTCCGCGAGCTTCCAGTCGCCACGGAGATACGGCGCCATGGCGCCGAGCTGGACGCGCGTCGGGTTCTCGGCCCGAACGAAATATTTTTCGGGATGCAGAATCTGCTCGGTCGAGCGCGGCGGACGGGCGAGCAGCGCATTCACGCCGTCCCACCCGGCGTTCTTGAATGCCCACGAAACGAAGTTCACGCCCGCGACGTACTGGAAGGCGATGCTCTCCCGAATGAGCGGCGGGATGTCGGGGTAGTCGGTTGCCATCTGGCCCGGCACGCTCTCGAGCTTGCGAGCCAGGCTGACGGCGGTGCCGGCGCGGAGCCCGCCGAGGACGGCCGCGAATCCGGCGAGCGTGGCGTCGCCTTCGTAGACGGCGCGCTGCGCGAGCTGCGCATCGTCGTCGCCGACGTCGGCGCGGCCGGTGTTGAGCCCGAAGTGCTGATCCTGCAACGCGTGCGTCAGCTCGTGCGCGAGGACCATCTCGCCCGCGAGGTCGCGCCGGATGACGTTCTCGACGGCCCGCGTGAAGAAACCGGTCTGCAGCGCCTCGGTCACGAGCACCATGCGGCGCTCGACCGGATCGTAGAATCCCGCGAGCTGCGAGCTGTAGAGATCGAGAAACGCCCGCTCGAGATCGGTGCCGGCGGGGAGCAATCCGAGGGCGACGTAGACGCGGCTCACGGTCGCGAGCTCGCCCGGCTCGAACTCGTGGCGCAGCTCGCGCTCGAGCATCGTCCGCGCCTCGGCCGCGCTGACGGCCACGAGTGGCACCTCCCGTTGAAACGAGAGGCCGCGCGTCGCGACGAGCTTGGCCTTGATCGCGTTGGCCGCGTCGATCTGCACCACCCCGTCGCGGACGAGGCGGTAGCTACTGCACCCGCCGAGCAGCCCGAGTACGATGATCAGGCACGTCGCGGGGCGCGACGCGCGGCTCATCGCTGCGGCTCTTCGGTGACGACGGCAGGGAGTCCGAGCTCCGAGAGCTCGACGGCGCACGTCTCTGCGCGGTTCCGTTCGGCGTAGGGACCGACGCGCACGCGATACATCCGGTCGGCGCGCGTCTGCACGGGGCTGATGTAGACGTCGTCGTATTTGGCGGCCAGACGAGAACGAAGTGCGCGCGCTTTGTCTTCCTCGCCGAACGCGCCGACCTGCACGCAATACGTCACGTGCGACGCGCCGTTCGGCGGCCGCGCGACGACGTCGATCTGCACGCGCGCCGTCCCCGGTCCGAGCATCCCGATCTCTTGCGCGGCGGCGTGCGAGAGGTCGATCACGCGACCCTTGGCGAACGGACCGCGATCGTTGACGAGCACCTCGACGGATTTCCCGTTGGCGAGGTTGGTGACGCGTGCCCGCGTGCCGAGCGGCAACGTCGGGTGGGCGGCGGTCAGCAAATGCTGATCGTAGATGGTCCCGCTGCTGGTCGGTTGCCCGTGAAAGCCGGGCCCGTACCAGGAAGCGACGCCGCTTTGCGGATGTCCGGGCGTCGGCGCAACGGCGACGGTGCGGCCGCACCCGGCGACCGCGCTCAGCATCAGCACGAGCGCAACGGCCCGAGCCGGCCCCACGAACGGCCGCTCACGAGCGCTCCAACCCGTCCCCTCACCCCACCACCCCATGCGCGGCGCGACTCTAGCGCGCACGCCTCGGCGGCGACAAGCGACGCCCGCGCGTTTACTTGTCCGCGGGCGGTATGGTAACGGTCGATCACCCGTCCGACTCGAGCAGCGCGGGTCATTCACACAGAATTTTTGCCCGCCGACGGAAGGACGCTCGCCTGTACCGGAGCGCGCGACGGGGAAAGGGAATCCCATGTCCGGCCACTCCAAATGGAGCACGATCAAACACAAGAAGGCGCTGAAAGACTCCAAGCGCGGCAAGGTCTTCACCAAGCTCATCAAGGAAATCACCGTCGCGGCTCGCATGGGCGGCGGCGACATGAACGCCAATCCCCGCCTCCGCACCGCGGTCACGACCGCGCGTTCGCAGAGTATGCCGGGCGACAACATCGACCGTGCGATCAAGAAGGGTACGGGCGAGCTCGAAGGCGTGACGTACGAGGAAGTGCAGTACGAGGGCTACGGACCCGCCGGGGTCGCCATCATGCTCGCGATCCTCACCGACAACCGGAACCGCACCGTCGCCGAGATCCGCAACATCTTCGGCAAGAACGGCGGCAACCTCGGTGAGAACGGCTGCGTCGGTTGGATGTTCTCGAAGAAGGGCATCATCCACGTCGACAAGAGCGCCGGCACCGAGGAGAAGGTCTTCGAGATCGCGCTCGAAGCCGGGGCCGACGACATCGCCGAGAGCGGTGAGGTGTTCGAGGTGACGACGGCTCCCGAGGCGCTGGAAGACGTGAAGGCTGGGCTCGAAAAGGCCGGCATCGCGATCGCCTCCGCCGAGGTCACGATGGTCCCGCAGAACACGATCACGCTCCGCGGGGCCGAGGCCGAGCAGACGATCAAGTTGCTCGAGCTGCTCGAGGACCACGACGACGTGCAAAAGGTGTCCGCGAACGTCGACATCCCGCAAGACGAGGTCGAGCGGCTGAGCGCCTAGGTGGAGCCGCCGCTCTCGAGAGAGCGGTTGGTGGTGGTCGTTGGGGGTGGAACATGAGGGGAGGCGAGCGCGCCGAGGCCGTTCGAGTGCTCGGCGTCGATCCGGGAACCGCGGTGACCGGGTGGGGCGTGATCGAGCGCCGCGACGGCCGCGTGGAGCATCTCGCGCACGGCGCCGTCACGATGCACGCGCGCCAGACGCTTGCCGGGAAGCTGGCTGCGATTCACACGGCGCTCTCCGAGCTGTGTCGTGAGTGGCGCCCCGACGTCGTCGCGTTGGAGCAGAGCTTCGTCGGACGGAACGTGCAGAGTGCCTTTCGTCTCGGCGAGGTTCGCGGGGTCGCCATGCTGGCGGCAGCGACCGCTGGAATCCTCGTCGCCGAGTACGCACCTGCGACCGTGAAGCTGGCTGTCACCGGAACGGGTCGGGCCGAGAAAGAGCAGGTGCAACGCGCAATCGCCCGCGAGCTCCGCGTGGTGGAGCGCATGGTGCCGGACGCGGCCGACGCGCTCGCGATCGCACTCTGCCATCTCCAGTCGGCGCGCTTGACGGCTCTGCTCGCAGCCGCGGCGCCGCCCCCCGCGCGTCCGCGTCGAACGGTCACCACGCTTCGCCCCGTGCCGGGCGGGCTCGGATGATCGCCCGCCTGCGCGGGCGCCTCCTCGAGAAGGCGCCGGAGCAGATCGTCGTCGACGCCGGCGGCGTCGGGTACCAGCTCTTCGTCTCTTTGAACTCGTTCTATCGATTGCCGAATCCGGGCGTCGAGGTTGACTTCTACGTCCACACGCACGTGCGCGAGGACGCGTTTCAGCTGTTCGGGTTTCTCGATGCCGCGGAGCGCTCGCTCTTTCTCTTGCTGCTGCAGGTGTCGACGATCGGGCCGCGCGTCGCGCTCGCCGTGCTCTCGGGCATGGCGACGGAAGACCTCGAGAACGCGATCGCGGACGGGGATACGCGGCGTCTGGTCGCCGTGCCGGGAATCGGCAAGAAAAAGGCCGATCTCATGATCCTCCAGCTGCGCGAGAAGGTGCGGGTCCTGCAGCAGAGTCGGGCCGCCTCGCCGGCCGCCGTACGGGTCGTCGGCGATGCGGCGGAGGCGGTGTCCGCGCTCGTCAACCTGGGCTACAAGCAGATCGAGGCGGAGCGTGCGGTCGCCGCGGCCGAGCAGGCCGGGACCCGTGCACTCGCCGACCTCATCCGGGAAGCGCTGCGGAGGTTGGCTACATGAACGATCGCGTCGTCGATCCGCTCGAGAGCGACGAAGAAGTCAGCTTCGACGTTTCGCTCCGCCCGTCCGGGCTCGCGGAGTACGTCGGCCAGACCGCGGTCAAGAACAACCTCGGCGTCGCGATCGAAGCCGCGCGCGCCCGCGGTGACGTGCTCGATCACGTGCTCCTCGCGGGTCCGCCCGGGCTCGGCAAGACGTCGCTCGCCTACATCATCGCGAAGGAGATGGGCGTCGCGATCCGCTGTACCTCGGGGCCGGTCTTGGAGCGTCCGGGCGACGTCGCCGCGATCCTCACCAACCTCGAACGCGGCGACGTGCTCTTCATCGACGAGATCCACCGGCTGAATCGGGTCGTCGAGGAAGTGCTCTATCCGGCGATGGAAGATTTCCAGCTCGACATCATCGTCGGGCAGGGGCCGTCGGCGCGGACGCTGAAGCTCGAGCTCAAGCCCTTCACGCTGGTCGGCGCGACGACGCGGACGGGCCTGCTGACCTCGCCGCTCCGCGACCGTTTCGGTGCCCACTTCCGGCTCGAGTTCTACGACGAGAACGAGCTCGCGCTGATCCTGCGGCGCTCGGCGGTCATCCTGAAAGTCCCGCTCGACGCCGACGGTGCCGCCGAGATCGCCCGCCGGTCGCGCGGCACGCCCCGGATCGCCAACCGGCTCTTGAAACGGGTGCGCGACTTCGCCGAGGTCCGTGCCGGCGGCCAGATCACCAAGGGGGTCGCATCCGACGCGCTCGCGCTCCTGGAAGTCGACGCCCGCGGTTTCGACAAGATGGACCGTGCCATCCTGCTCGCCATCATCGAGAAGTTCAGCGGCGGGCCGGTCGGCCTCGATACCCTGGCGGCAGCCGTCGGCGAGGAGCGCGACACCATCGAAGACGTCTACGAGCCCTACCTCATCAAGGAGGGGTTTCTCGCCCGCACCCCCAAGGGCCGGGTCGTGACCCCGCGAGCTTTCAGTCATTTCGGTCGTTCCGTGCCTGTTTCGACGACCCAGCCGAGGCTCTTTTGACGAAGAAGAAGCGAAAATGACGCGGCGTGTCTGTCTGGACAACCCTCCGGGGCGGCTCTAGACTCCGCCCTTTCCCGGTCCAGACGATGGGAGGGTTGGGACGAACACTGATCCTGGCGGGGCTCGCGCTGTTGGTGGCGGGGCTCGTCGTGACGTACGCGGGCCGACTCCCATGGCTCGGAAAGCTCCCAGGAGATTTCACGTTCCGATCCGGCGGCGTGACCGTCTACATCCCGCTCGGGACCTGCCTCCTCCTGAGCCTCGTTCTCTCCTTGATGTCGTACCTCTTCCGGCGCTGAGCGACCGGGCGATCCCCGCATGACCGAACCCACGAGAGACCCACTCGATCACGCCGCGGGCGACGCGCCCGCCGAACGTCAGCGCCGACGCGAGGGTCTCATCATTCTGTCGGCTGCTCTGGCTGTGCTCTTGTTTGCGTTCTTCGAGACCCGCCTCCCGCAGTTCTCGAACAGCAATTCGCTCAGCAACAACGTCATCTTCTTCCTCCTCATCAACCTCAACATCATCCTGCTCGTGCTGCTGGTGTTCCTGGTGGCGCGGAATCTCCTGAAGCTCGTCTTCGAGCGCCGTCGGCGGATGCTCGGGTCGCACCTGCGGACCCGTCTCGTCCTGGCGTTCCTCGCCGTCTCGATCTTCCCGGCGATCCTGATCTTTCTCGTCGCGCTCGGATTCATGACGAGCTCGATCGAGAATTGGTTCAACGTGCAGGTCGAAGGCTCGCTCTCGGGCTCGCTCGAAGTGGCGCAGGCCTACTATCGGAACGCCTCGGAGAACGCGCTGGTCCACGCGCGGCAGCTCGCCGAGCGCGTCGGTGACGAGAAGTTGATCGATCGCGACGCCCGCGAGCGTTTGGACGCGTTCATCGCCGACAAGCAGCGCGAGTACCACGTCGGTACGGTGCAGGTGTTCGACCTGGACCGCGGGGTTGCCGCGCTCGCCCGGGACGAAGCCGTACCCGGCGAGTCCGCGCTGCCGTCGTCGGCGCCGCTGCTCACCGCCGCATTGGAAGGTCGCGCCGAGACGCGCATTCAATCGATGGGGCGCGGCGACGTGATCCGCGCGGCCGTGCCGATCCGCGGACCGAGCGGCATCGAGGGCGCGGTCGTCGTCGAGTATTTCGTCCCGGAGAGCGTCGCCACGCGGAGCGCCGACATCGCGCGCTCGTTTCGGGAGTATCGCCAGCTGAAGATCCTGAAGCAGCCGATCACCAGCAACTACGTCGTCACGCTCGTCCTGGTCACGCTGCTGGTGATCTTCTGCGCCACCTGGATGGGCTTCTACCTCGCCAAAGGCATCACCGTGCCGATCCAGAAGCTGGCGGAAGGCACGCGCGAGGTCGCGCAGGGCAACTGGCAGTACCGCATCGGCCTCGGCGACGCGACGCAGGTCGCGCCCGACGACGAGTTCGGCACTTTGGTCGCGTCGTTCAACCAGATGACCGCCGATCTCGAGACGAGCAACCTCGAGCTCGAGAAGCGCCGCCGCACCATGGAGACGATCCTCGCCGAACTGACGGCCGGGGTGGTCGCCGTCGGGCCGGACGGGCGCGTCAGCACCGTCAATCAAGCGGCGGAGCGGCTGCTGGTGATCGACCGCACGTCCGTCGTCGGCCGCGACTACATGGCCGTCTTCGCGCGGACGGATCTCGCGCCCGCCCGTGAGATGATCGCGGAGCTCCGCGCCGGCGTTTCGCTCGCCGCCGCGACCGGTCGCGTGGAACGCCAGATGAAGCTCTTGGCCGGCGGGCGCATGGTGACGCTGGTGCTCACGGCGACGATGCTGCGCGACGACGCCGGCGCGGCGCTCGGCGCGCTGCTCTTCTGCGAGGACGTCACCGAAATCGTGAAGGTGCAGCGCATGGAGGCCTGGCGCGAGGTCGCGCGCCGGATCGCGCACGAGATCAAGAATCCGTTGACGCCGATCCAGCTCTCGGCGCAGCGTCTGCACAAGCGCTACGCCGCGCAGCTGAAAGAGGACGGTACGCTCTTCGAAGAGTGCACGCGTACGATCGTGCAGCAGGTGGAAGAGCTGAAGACGCTCGTCAACGAGTTCGCGACGTTCGCGCGGCTCCCGTCGGGTGAGCACACGCCCGAGGACCTCAACTCGCTGGTCGGCGAAGCGATGGTGTTGTTCCGCGAAGGGCACCGTCAGATCGATTTCAGCTTCGACCCTGATGCGGATCTGCCGCGGTTGCATCTCGATCGCGAAGGCATCAAGCGCGCCGTGATCAACATGCTCGACAACGCGGTGGCGGCTTGCGACGCGACCGGCAACGGCACCGCGGGCAACGGCTCGGCGGTGCGTGCAAACGGCGCCAACGGCAGGACGCTCCGCATCGACGTCCGCACGCGCTACCACCGGGCCCACGGGATCGTGGCGCTCGAGGTCGCGGACACCGGCATCGGCATCAAGCCCGAGGATCGGAGCCGGCTCTTCGAGCCCTACTATTCGACCAAGCAAGGCGGGACCGGGCTCGGCCTCGCCATCGTTTCGACCATCATCGCGGATCATCAGGGTTTCGTGCGGGTGAAGGACAACGAGCCGCACGGAAGCCGTTTCGTCATCGAGCTGCCGGTGAAAGGGCCGCTCGAGCACAATCGTCCAGCATTGGCAGTCTAGGCGGACGGGAGGAGGCATCACCATGGAAAAGACCATTCTCATCGTGGATGACGAGGCGGGGATCCGGAGCAGCGTGCGGGGCGTGCTCGCCGACGAGGGCTACCGGGTGCTCGAGGCCGAGGACGGCCGCGATGCGCTCCAACTGATCGCAAACGAGCGGCCGAAGCTCGTGATTCTCGACATCTGGATGCCGGGCATGGACGGCATCGAGCTCCTCCGCCACATCCGCGACTCCCATCCGGGCACGCCGGTCATCGTCATCTCCGGTCACGGCAACATTGAAACCGCCGTCACCGCGACCAAGCTCGGCGCGTTCGATTTCATCGAGAAGCCGTTCTCGCTCGACGGCCTGCTCCACGTCGTCGATCGTGCGCTCGAGTCGCGGCCGATCGCCGGCGGCGTCGACGCGGAGGCCGTCGCCGCCGACGAGGCCGGCGCAGCGGCAATCGAGCGGCGCTTGCTCGCCCGCCCGTGGCCGTGGGTGCAGCGCACCATTCAACGCAGCGTGGTGGTGAACGGCCAAGGCCTGCACTCGGGAGTGCGGACCGGCCTGATCCTCCAGCCGCTCCCGCCGGGCAGCGGCATCGTCTTCGGCAACATCTCCACCGCGACGACCATCCCGGCTCGCATCGAGTACGTCGACTCCACCGGCTACGCGACGACGCTGTACCACAACGGGATCGTCGCCAAGACCGTCGAGCACCTCCTGGCCGCGCTGCACGGGTATCGCGTCACCAATCTGCTCGTGAAGATGCAGGCCGAGATTCCGATCCTCGACGGCTCGGCGTCGGAGTTCTGCTCGCTGATCGAAAGCGCGGGCCTCGAAGATCAAGGCGGCCACGTCGACGAGATCATCATCGACCGGCGCTACGAGATCGGCGATCGCGACGGCGGCGGCGAGTATCTCTGCATCGAGCCCGCCGACGTCTTCGGGGTCCACTACATCCTGGACTATCCGGCTCCGGTCGGGCGTCAGGAGTACGTGTTCCAGTTCACCGACACCGACGCCTTCAAGAACGAGATCGCGCCGGCGCGGACGTTCGGCTTCCTTCGCGAGATCGAGACGCTCGAGAAGATGGGCCTCGCGAGCGGCGGCCGACTCAACAATTGCATTCTGATTGGGGAGAACGGCGTCGTGAACACGCCGCTCCGCTTCCCCGACGAGTTCGCGCGCCACAAGATTCTCGACATCTTCGGGGACTTCTATCTGCTCGGACGTCCGCTGCGCGGATTCGTCACGGCGCGGATGACGGGCCACAGCGACAACGTGGCGTTGCTGAAGCTGCTGCGCGAGCGCTTCGAGCTGCAGTGAGCCGTGCGCTCAGGCGCCGGTCGGCGTCCTGAGCAGATGATCCAGCACCGTGCCGAGCGCGGCGATGCGCCGCCCGGCACGGCCTGCGCTCCACGGTGATCGGGGCGCACCGCCGGCGGCGAGCGTGTCAGCTGCTTGCTCCGGACCGCCGGGACTGCCTTCGAGGGCACGCGCTGCGAGCTCCCGCACGTTCAGCGTCTGCGGGGCAGGGAACCCTTCCGCGGTGAGCAGGTCCAGGGGATAGCGACCCCACGCGCAGAGACGGTCGTCCGCGCGGAGGAAAGCCGCGAAGCGCACGAGCGCGCTGGCCACGGGCTCGCCGTTCACGAAGTGATCCGCTGGCAGCTCGAGGTGCATCGGTACCGACGCCCCGATCGGCGCGCGCGCGGCGAGCAGCGCCTCGAATCGTTCGCCGGTCGTGAGCCGCTCGGCCACGAGCTGCAGAAGCTCCGGCGTGTTCGGGACGCCCGCGTCGTACCTGTGCGTGTTGGACTCGGCGTGCACGACCACGAGCCGATCGCGTTGCTTGGCGAGCACGGCTTGCAGCCGCTGCCGTTCGGTCAGCCGAACGCGCGGCGCATGGTAGTAGGGATTCGGACGCGCGGTCTTGAAGTGCAGTTGCTGCTCGACCATCTGCTCGAACGCGCGGAGCAGGGGGGTGAAGCGCGCGGGATCGTTCTCGAGCCGGCCGAGCACCTGTACCACCGCCTCGACCGTCGCGAGGCAATGCGCGGCAGGCTCGCGGCGGATGCGGTACGCGCCGGGTTGGCTCGGCGTGAATGCGACGCGCGGCAGGCGCTGCAAGCGCTCGCTTCGTTCGAGCATCTTCTTGGCCTGGATCCACGTGCCGTCGATCACGACGAGCGTCGTCGGCGGACCGCCGGGGAGGTTCCAGGGTTCGATCGCGTCGTCGCCGGGAAAGAGCAGGGCCGTGCCGGCAGGGTTCTCGGTGAGCGCCTGCACCCGCGGGTGCAGATCGGGATCGGCGCCGACGTGCAGCTCGGAGTTGGCGAGCCCGAGGTTCGTCATGCGGGCGGTGCCGATCGGCATCCGGTACTCGCGCGGATGCTGCAGGAACACGAGGCGCGTGCGGCTCGCGATCGGCGTCAAGTGTTCGCAATAACAGTGCGAAGTCGGCCGGAGACAACGGTGACACCGAGGGCGATACGCGAGCATCGGGGCCTCATAGCAGGTGCGGCGACGGTGCTCGAACGAGCCTAAGTATTTCCCCTGAAACGCCGTGGCTGGTAGATGGAACGCCTACTCCGTCGTCCGGAACCGCCCGGGCTGCGACTCTTTCAGGGAGATCTGCGGGCCGGAGGTGTGTGATGGGTCATGTAGGCGCGAGGACATTTCGAGTCGTCCTCATCAAACCGTCCCACTACGACGACGACGGCTACGTGATTCAGTGGGCACGTTCGACCGTGCCCTCCAACACGATGGCGGCGGTCTACGGCTTGGCCCTGGACTGCGCCGAGCGCCGTGTCCTCGGTGACGACGTCGCCATCGCGATCGACGCCTACGACGAGACGAACACGCGCATCGTGCCCGAGCAGATCGTCGAGTCGATCGTGCGCGCCGGTGAGCGTGGTGTGTTGCTGCTGGTGGGCGTGCAGAGCAATCAGTTTCCCCGCGCCGTCGACCTCGCCGAACGCTTTCGCGCGCGCGGCTTTCCCGTCGTGATCGGCGGCTTCCACACGAGCGGGTGCGTCGCGATGCTGCCGACGCTGCCGAAGGATCTGACCGACGCGATGGCGCGCGGGATCTCGCTCTACGCCGGCGAGCTCGAGGGGCGTTTGGACGCGTTGCTGCGCGACGCGGACGGCGGCTCGCTGCTCATGCTCTACGACTTCATGAAGGACCTGCCGGCGCTCGAAGAGCAACCGGTCCCATACCTGCCGGTCGAGCAGATTCGTCGCATGTCCGGCGCGCGCACGAGCTTCGACGCCGGACGCGGCTGTCCCTTCCTCTGCAGCTTCTGCACGATCATCAACGTGCAGGGCCGGAAGTCGCGCCATCGGAACGCCGACGACGTCGAGCGCATCATCCGCGCCAACCTCGCGCAGGGCGTGACCAAGTTCTTCGTCACCGACGACAACTTCGGGCGGAACCGCGCGTGGGAGTCGCTGCTCGACCGCATGATCGAGCTCCGTGCGGAGGGCCTCGCGTTTTCGATGACGATTCAGGTCGACACGCTCTGCCACAAGATCCCGCGCTTCATCGAGAAGGCGGGCAAGGCGGGCGTCGACCGCGTGTTCATCGGTCTCGAGAACATCAATCCCGAAGCGCTCGAAGGCGCGCGGAAACGCCAGAATAACATCACCGAGTACCGGACGATGTTGCAGGCGTGGCACGACGTGGGTGCGCTCACGTTCGCCGGCTACATCCTGGGATTCCCGACCGACACCGTCGACAGCATCCTGCGCGACATCCGCATCATCCAACGCGAGCTCCCCATCGATCTCCTCGAGTTCTTCATCCTGACGCCGCTGCCCGGCTCGCAGGATCACAAGGAGATGGTCGAGCGTGCCGTGCCGCTCGAGCCCGACATGAACGTGTACGACTCGGTGCACGTGACGGCCCCGCACGCGCGCATGTCGAAAGAGGAATGGAAGTCGGTCTACGACCAGGCGTGGGACGCGTACTACACGCCCGAGCATGTCGAGACGGTGATTCGCCGCGCGGCCGATTGGGGATTCAACCCCAACAAGATGAAGTGGATGATGCTGTCGTTCCATGCCGCCGCGACGATCGAGGGCGTCCATCCGCTCGACAGCGGTATTTTCCGGCGGAAGTATCGCCGTGAGCGCCGACCCGGTCTTCGCCGAGAATCGATCCCGGTCTTCTATGGGCGCTACGCCGCCCAGATCGTGCGCAAGCACTGGCAGATTCTCCGGATGTACCTGACCTACGAAGGCGCGCGCCGGCGTGCGCTCCGTCCCGCGGGGAACGCCGTGGCCCGCGACGTGGCGACCGAGACGCTCGGCACCGCCGAGCTGAATGCGCTCGATCTCTACACGGTCACGGCGGCGGCGCGGTCGGCCGTCGAGAAGACGCAAAGCCGGGCGGCGCGGCGTGTCGCGAGCAGCGCGTCGGCGGTGATCAGCCTCCTCGGGGTTTCGTAGCCGTGCGGGTTGTGCCGGCCGGGCGGCGACGATAGTCCAGGTTCATGTCGCCGACCGGGACGATCCTCGCGTTCTGGCTGGGGTTCGGCGGCAGCCACATGCTGCTGTCGAGTGCGCGTCTCCGCTCGCGCCTGGTGGCCACGCTGGGGCCCGGAACGTTTCTCGGCTTCTATTCCCTCGTCTCGATTGGATTCTTCGTGCCGTTGGTGCGGACGTATTTCGCTCACAAGCACGCCGGCCCGCGGCTCTGGTCCGTTCCGGTCGGGACGCCGCTCCGCTGGGCGATCTACTTCGCGATGGGTGTGGCGTTCGTGCTGATGGTTTCGGGGTTGGTGCGACCGAGCCCGACCAACATCGTCCCCGGTGATCCGACGCCGCGCGGTGCGCTCCGGCTCACCCGGCACCCGCTCTTCATGGGGCTCGGGCTTTTCGGTCTCCTGCACCTGATCCCGAACGGCAACGCGGCCGACGTCGCGTTTTTCGGCGGCTTCCCGGTGTTTGCCGTGCTGGGCTGCTGGCACCAGGATCGCCGCAAGCTGGTAGCGGGCTCGCCGGAGTTGCAGCGTTTCCAGCACGCGACGCCTTTCCTGCCCTTCACCGGCTCCGAGTCGTGGCTCGGAATTCGGGAGCTGGGAATTGGAGTTATGGGTGGCGGCGTCGCCCTGACGGTGCTGGTGCGCTACTTCCACCCGGCCTGGTTCGGGGGCTGAGCCGGCTTCAGGTTCCGCGCCGGAGGCGGATGCTCTCGCGCCGCGCTTGTTTGGTCGGTCGCCCGATCGACTCGATCCGCCCGGCGGCTTCTTCGCGTCGCCGGGTGACCCAGACCGTACGCGCCAGCTGGCTTTCCTCCGTTTCCTCGTAGAGCCGCACCGCCTCGGGTGCGGGGCGACGCTGCTCGGCGAGGCCCCGCACGACGATGACCGTGGTGAGCTCGCCGCGCTGGATGGTCACCGTGTCGCCGATCCGCACCGGCTTCGCCGGTTTGGTGCGCGCATCGTTCAGATGGACCAGGCCACCGGCCACACCGTCGGCGGCGAGGCCGCGGGTTTTGAAGAATCGCGCCGCCCACAACCAGCGATCGAGACGCATCTCCACGAGGTCGTCCGGGTCCTTGCGAGTCATACCGTCAAGTGTCATGACACGCCGACACCGCGTTGTCCTCTCGCGCGGACCTTCAGCTTGACATGCTCCACGGTCGGGGCTACTCGTCTCACGTACCTTTTAATCTGGCCCCCTGAGGTCAGGAAAGGTCGGTCCGGTGACCCTCTCCACGTTCCGTTTTTACTCGTTCGAAAGCCCTCCCGGCTCCGGTCGGGGGGGCTTTTTCGTGCATCGATAGTGACGGATTCGACGTCGATTCTGCTCGATGGCGGAGCCATCGGGCGGGCCGTCGCGCGCCTCGCGCACCAGATTCTCGAGCGTGACCGCGCCATCGAGCATCTCGTGCTCGTGGGCGTCCGCTCCCGCGGCGTGCAGCTGGCGCATCGTATCGCCCACAAGATCGAGGAGCTGGGCGGTCGCATCGTGCCGGTCGGCGCGATCGACATCACGCCCTACCGCGACGACGTCGAAGAGCCGCGGGAACGGATCGAGGGACCGGAAACCGACGTCGCGTTCTCGATCGACGACGCGGTGGTCGTCTTGGTCGACGACGTGCTGTCGACGGGGCGGACGGTGCGGGTCGCGCTCGACATTCTCGGCGGCCTCGGCCGCCCGCGCGCGATCCAGGTCGCCGTGCTGGTCGACCGCGGCAATCGCGAGGTTCCGATTCGAGCCGATTTCGTCGGTCAGAACGTCCCCGGCGACGAGCCCCGGCGCGTGCACGTGCGGGTCCGTGAGCTCGACGGTGTGGACGAGGTGGCGCTCCGGTGAGCCGGCATGTGCTCGCGCTTTCCGATCTTTCCGACGAGGAGGTCGAAGGGATACTGAAGCGCGCCGAGGAGATGGAAAACGCGCTCGTAGCCAACGGCGCCGACGGCACCAGCCTGCCGCGGAGCGCCGCCGGTGCCATCATGGCGACGCTCTTCTATGAGCCGAGCACGCGGACGCGGCTCTCGTTCGAGGCTGCGATGTGGCGCCTCGGCGGCGCCGTCATCAGCGCTTCCGACATGAAGAGCTCGTCGGCGGCCAAGGGCGAGACGCTCGCCGACACGGCGAAGGTCGTCTCCAGCTACGCCGATCTCCTGGTCGTCCGGCATTTCTGGGACGGGGCCGCGCGCGTGGCGGCCGAGCACGCCGACGTGCCGCTCATCAACGCGGGCGACGGCAGCCACGAGCACCCGACCCAAACGCTCTGCGATCTCTACACGTTGAAGCGCGCCAAGGGCACGCTCCGTGGCCTCACGGTCGCGATCGGCGGCGATCTGAAGCGCGGCCGCACCGCGCATTCGTTGGTGCGTGCCCTGGCGCGCTTCAAGGCCAACATCGTGATCATCCCCGCGCGCGGGATGGAGTTTCCGGACTGGTTGCTGCAAAAGGTGGCCGAGGAATACGGCTACCGGCCGACGATTGCCCGCCCGAGCGACCTGAAGACGCTCGCGCGCGACGTCAATGCGCTGTATTTGGCTCCGGCGCGTCCGCACCAACTGACCTTGTTCACCGATACCGAGTTCGATTTGAAGGAACGCCTCGCCGAAGCCGAGCCCATCACGCTCGATGCGCTCTATATGACGCGTCCGCAGCGCGAGCGGCAGAGCGACTCCACCGACGACGGCGTCGAGTATCTGCGCGTCGATGCGGCGACGTTCCAAGATCCGGCAATGCGCCACACCGTGCTCATGCATCCGCTGCCGCGCACGGGTGAGATCTCATCGGCGCTCGATCGCGATCCGCGTTCGCTATACTTCCGTCAGGCGGCGTCGGGTGTCCCGGTGCGCATGGCGCTGATCGAGCTGGTCTTGTCGGAACGTGGTGCACGCGGCGTCGCTGCGACGCCGGCCCGGCCGGAACGCGGCGCGATGCGCATCGGGCCGCGTTGCGCCAACCCGAACTGCATCACGCGCCGTGAAGAGGTGCAGTCCGAGCGGCGCTTCCGGTTCCATCGCGAAGCCGGCGGCCGCGCCCATCTCGTCTGCCTCTACTGTGATCACGAGACGCGCATCCAAGTGATCGGCAATCGCCGCTCCAAGCACTTCCACGTCTACGAAGAGCCCATGTACGGCTACCTCGACGCGTGGCTGCGCGACGATGCGCTCGTGATCTTCGACTCCGTGAAGCAAGCGGAGGAAGCCGCGTACAAGTCGTACAAACTGGGTCCGCAAAAATCGATCATGAGCGCGGAGGAGATCGAACACGCCATCGCCGAGCTGACCGAGGCGATCTTGCGTGACACCGCCGAGCTGAACGACCTGGTGATCGTCGGCATCCGCATGGCGGGCGCGTTCCTCGCCCATCGCATCGCGGAGCGCATTCGCGTGATGCGCGGCGCCGCGGTCGAGCTCGGCGTGCTCGACGTGCAGGGCGGCGGCGATACGATTCCGCGCTGGCCGGCGACGCCGGGCACCGAGGAATCCACGGTGCCGATCGCCGACCGTCACGTCGTGATCGTCGACGACGTGATCAACACGGGTTGGACCGTGAAAGACGCGCTCGCCGCCGTGTGGCGTGCCGGGCGTCCGCTCTCGGCCCGCCTCGCCGTCCTGATCGATCGCGGCCATCGTCAGTTGCCGTTGAAGCCCACGTACGTCGGCAAGCATCTGCCGACCGCGCCGCATGAGCGCGTGCGCGTCCGGCTGCGTGAGCTCGATCGCGAGCATCGCGATCGCGTCGTCATCTACTCCTACATCGATCCGAAGGCGGCGGCGTGATCGATCTGGTGATCAGCGGCGGTCGCGTCCTCGATCCCGCGCGCGACCTGGATCGCGTCGCGCACGTGCTGATCGATGGCGGGTGCGTCGTCGACGTGCAAGCCGACGGTGCCGACGTGCCGAGCGCGCGCGCGCGCATCGACGCCGCGGGTCTTTGGGTGACACCCGGGCTCATCGACATGCACGTGCATCTGCGCGAGCCGGGCGGCGAGCACAAAGAGACGATCGCGACCGGGACTGCCGCGGCCGTCGCGGGCGGCTTCACGACCGTCGCGGCGATGGCCAATACGAGCCCGGTGAACGACGACCCCGAGATCACGCGCTGGATGATCGGACGCGCCGAGGCCGCGGGCCTGGCGCGTGTCCTGCCCATCGCCGCCGTCACGAAGGGGCTCGCGGGCGAGACGCTGACCGACTTCGCGGCGCTGCGCGCGGCGGGTGCCGTCGCGTTCTCGGACGACGGCATGCCGATCATGGACCCGGACATCATGCGGCGCGCGCTCGTGGAAGCGCGGCGCCTGAACGCCGCCGTCATCACGCATGCCGAAGATCGCACGCTCGCGTGCGGCGGGGTGATGCACGCGGGTGCCGTCGCCGATCGCCTGGGCTTGCGCGGCATGCCGGGCAGCGCGGAGACCGCGATGGTCACGCGCGATTGCGCGCTCGCGGCCGAGACCGGCGCGCACGTACACGTCGCGCACATCAGCACTGCGACCGCGGTCGCGGCGGTGCGTGCAGCGCAGGCGGCCAGGACGCACGTCACCGCCGAAGCGACCCCGCACCACTTCACGCTCGACGCCGAAGCGGTCGCGCAGTACGGGACGCTCGCGAAGATGAATCCCCCGCTCAGAACCGATGCGGACGTCGCGGCGGTCCGCGCCGGTCTCGCCGACGGGACGCTCGCCGCGATCGCCTCGGATCACGCCCCGCACCATGCGGACGAGAAGGCGCGCGGCATGGCGGAGGCGCCGTTCGGCATCGTCGGGCTCGAGACCACGCTGGCGCTCGTCCTGGCGCTCGTCGATGCGCACGTCCTCTCGGTCCTGGCGGCGATTCGCGCGCTCACGATCGGACCGGCGACGGCGCTCGGCATCGCCGCGGGTCGCCTCGGCGCCGGGAGCATCGCCGACGTCACGCTGATCGACCCCGACAAGCGTTGGACGGTCGATCCGGCGCGCTTCCGCTCGCTCAGCCGGAATACGCCGTTCGGCGGCATGGCGATGCGCGGCAAAGCGGTCGCGGTGTGTCTCGGCGGCCGCGTTGTCGACGCTGATCTCGATGGGAGGTTCACACGATGAGCACAGCAGCACCCGCCGGACGGACGGCGCTCCTGGCCTTGGCCGACGGCACGGTGTTTCGCGGTCAGGCCTTCGGCGCCGAAGGCGAGGTCGGCGGCGAGGTCGTCTTCAACACCGCGATGACCGGCTATCAGGAAGTTCTGACCGACCCCTCGTACCACGAGCAGTTGGTGGCGATGACGTATCCCGAGATCGGCAACGTCGGCGTGAACCGTGAGGACGTCGAGGCGCGGGCGCCGTTCGTGAAGGGTTTCATCGTCAAGGAATACTGGGATCCGCCGAGCAGCTGGCGCTCCGAGCAGAGTCTCGGCGACTACATGCGCGATCACGGCATCGTCGGCATCACGGGCATCGACACGCGGGCGCTCGTCCGCCATCTCCGCACCCACGGGGCGCAGGAGGGGATGATCTCGACGGCCGACCTCGACGCGGATCGACTGGTCGCGCGCGCCAAGGCCCGACCGGGCTTGGTCGGCCGCGATCTCGTGCGCGAGGTGAGCTGCACGGAAGCCTACGACTGGACCGAGCCGCTCTGGCGGCTCGAAGGTCCCTCGATCGGGAGCGCCGCGCCGAGCGACGGCCCGTTCGTCGTCGCCTACGACTACGGCATGAAGTACAACATCCTCCGCAACCTCGTGAGCGCCGGGTGTCGCGTGCGCGTCGTGCCCGCGACGACGACCGCTGCCGAGGTGCTCGCTGCGAAGCCCGACGGCGTCTTTCTCTCGAATGGCCCCGGCGATCCCGACGCGGTTCCCTATGCGCGCGACAACGTCGCCAAATTGATCGGCAACGTGCCGATCTTCGGCATCTGCCTCGGCCACCAGATCCTCGGGCTCGCGCTCGGCGGCACGACCTACAAGCTCAAGTTCGGCCATCACGGCGCCAACCATCCCGTGATGGACACGACGACGGGCAAGGTCGAGATCACCTCGCAGAATCACGGCTTCGCCGTCGACGTCGACTCGCTGAAAGGCAAGGCGACGCTCACGCACGTGAACCTGAACGACCACACCGTCGAGGGGCTCACCCATACCAAGGAGCCGCTCTTCTCCGTCCAGTACCACCCCGAAGCGTCCCCCGGTCCCCACGACTCGGGCTATCTCTTCCGGCGCTTCGTCGACTTGATCGAGCGAACGAAAGGCTGACGTGCCGAAACGTACCGATCTCCAAACCATCCTGCTGATCGGCTCCGGCCCGATCGTCATCGGCCAGGCGTGCGAGTTCGACTACTCGGGCGTCCAGGCCTGCAAAGCGCTCCGCGAGGAGGGCTATCGCGTCGTGCTGGTCAACTCGAACCCGGCGACGATCATGACCGATCCCGAGTTCGCGGACCGCACCTACATCGAGCCGATGACGGCCGAGGTCCTCGAGCAGATCATCGCGATCGAGCGCCCGCAGGCGATTCTGCCGACGATCGGCGGTCAGACCGCCTTGAACCTCGCGATCGAGATCGCGGAAGCCGGTGTGCTGGAGAAGTACGGCGTCGAGCTGATCGGCGCCAAGCTGCACGCGATCAAGAAGGCCGAGGACCGCAACCTCTTCAAGGCGGCGATGCAGAAGATCGGGCTCGACCTGCCGCGCAGCGGGTACGCGACGAGTCTCGCCGACGCGGAGGCCATCCGCGCCGAAATTCCGCTGCCGCTCATCATCCGGCCGTCACGCACGCTCGGCGGCACCGGCGGTGGCGTCGCGACCACGCCCGAAGAGTTCCAGGCCATCGTCGAAGGTGGTCTCGCCGCGTCGCCGACGCACGAGCTGCTGATCGAAGAGTCGATCGCGGGTTGGAAGGAGTTCGAGCTCGAGGTGATGCGCGACGTGAAGGACAATGTCGTCATCGTCTGCTCGATTGAAAACCTCGATCCGATGGGCGTCCACACCGGTGACTCGATCACGGTCGCGCCGGCCCAGACGCTGACCGACAAAGAATACCAACTGATGCGGAATGCGGCGATTCGCATCATCCGCGAGATCGGCGTGGATACCGGCGGCTCCAACATCCAGTTCGGTGTGCATCCCGACACCGGCCGGCTCGTCATCATCGAGATGAATCCGCGCGTGTCGCGGAGCTCGGCGCTCGCCAGCAAGGCGACCGGCTTTCCGATCGCGAAGATCGCCGCCAAGCTCGCGGTCGGCTACACGCTCGACGAGATCCGGAACGACATCACGCAAGAGACGCCGGCCTGCTTCGAGCCGACGATCGACTACGTCGTCACCAAGATCCCGCGCTTCACCTTCGAGAAGTTTCCGGCCACGCGCGATGTCCTTGGCGTGCAAATGAAGTCGGTCGGCGAGGCGATGGCGATCGGCCGGACGTTCAAGGAGTCGCTGCAGAAGGCGATGCGCTCGCTCGAGATCGGCAGCCTCGGCTTCGAGCCCACCGATTTCAAGGACGAGACCGAGCTACGCCGCCGGCTGCGCGAGCCGAACGCGCAGCGCTTGTGGGCGATCGGCGACGCCTTCCGCATGGGGCTCACGCTCGAGCAGATCTTCGAGGAAACCCGGGTCGATCCGTGGTTCCTGCGGAACATCGAGGAGATCATCGCGTACGAGGACGAGATCCGTCGCGGTGGCGTCGGGGAGCTGCGGCAGGCCAAGGGAATGGGGTTCTCCGACGTCCGCATCGCAACCCTCGCGGGCACCACCGAAGCGGAGGTCCGTGCCGCGCGTACCGGTGCCGGCGTGCACGCCGTCTACAAGAAGGTCGACACCTGCGGCGCTGAGTTCGCGGCGCTGACGCCGTACCTCTATTCGACCTTCGACGCCGAGGATGAGAGCGAGGTCACGCAGCGGAAGAAGATCATCATCCTCGGCGGCGGACCGAACCGGATCGGGCAGGGCATCGAGTTCGACTACTGCTGCGTCCACGCCGCGTTCGCGCTCAAGGACGACGGGTTCGAGACCATCATGGTCAACTGCAACCCGGAGACCGTCTCGACCGATTACGACACCGCCGATCGGCTCTACTTCGAGCCGCTGACACTCGAAGACGTGCTCGCGATCGTACACCGCGAGAAGCCTCACGGGGTGATCGTACAATTCGGCGGCCAGACGCCGCTGAAGCTCGCCGTGCCGCTCGAGGCCGCGGGTGTGCCGATCATCGGCACGAGCCCCGACTCGATCGACCGCGCCGAGGACCGCGAGCGCTTCGACGAGGTGCTGACGAAGCTCGGACTACTTCGCCCCGAGAACGGCATCGCGCGCTCGCAGGCGGAAGCCATCGCGATCGCGAACCGCATCGGCTACCCCGTGCTCGTTCGGCCGTCCTACGTGCTCGGCGGCCGCGCCATGGAGATCATCTACGAGCCGCACGATCTCGAGCGCTACGTCCGCCGGGCGTTCGCGGCCTCGCCCGACCGGCCGCTGCTCGTCGATCGCTTCCTCGAGGACGCGATCGAGGTCGACGTTGACGCCGTCAGTGACGGCCACGACGTCGTCATCGGCGGCATCATGGAGCACATCGAGCGTGCCGGGGTGCACTCGGGCGACAGCGCCTGTGCGCTGCCGCCGACGTCGATCGACGCCGAAGTCCAGGACGACATCCGGCGCCAGACGATCGCGATGGCGCGCGAGCTCGGTGTCGTCGGGCTCATGAACGTGCAGTACGCCGTGCAGGGTCGACGGGTGTTCATCCTCGAGGTCAATCCGCGCGCATCGCGGACGGTGCCGTTCGTCAGCAAGGCGATCGGCGTTCCGCTCGCCAAGATCGCGGCCCGCGTGATGGCCGGCAAGACGCTCGCCGAGCTCGGCTACACGCGTGAGGTCGTACCGCCGCACGTCAGCGTGAAAGAGGCCGTCTTTCCCTTCCTCAAGTTCCCGGGCGTCGACACCGTGCTCGGCCCCGAGATGAAGTCGACCGGCGAGGTCATGGGCATCGGTCCGACGTTCGGCGTGGCCTTCGCGAAAGCCGAGCTCGCCGCAGGCACGGTCCTGCCGCGCGCCGGCACCGCGTTCATCAGCGTTCGCGAGGAAGACCGGGCGGGGGCCGTCCTTGCCGCTCGCCGCCTACACGAGCTCGGTTTCCGCATCACGGCGACCAGCGGTACGGCCAGTGAGCTCACGCGCGCCGGCATTCCCACCGAGGCCGTCAACAAGGTGTCCGAAGGTAGTCCGCACGTCGTCGACGCGCTCGAGGCCGGCAGCATCGCGCTCGTCATCAACACGCCGCGTCCCGACGCCAAGGAGCTGCGCGACTCGTTCTCGATCCGGCGGACCGCGCTGGAGCGCAAGATCCCGTACTTCACGACGATCGCCGGTGCGATCGCGGCGGCCGAGGCTATCGCTGCCATGGCGGCCGGACCGCTCAGCGTGAAAGCCATTCAGGCGTACCACGCGGATCTGAAACGGGTCGGCTGATCCATGGGGATCAACTGGGGCCCGCGCCGTTGTTGACCCGACCAGAGCCCGTTCGATAACACGAGCGCCGATCCCGAGGCGCATGTCAGCCGAATCCACACTCGACCTCAGCCTCCGAGAGGCCCACCGCCGGCGTATCGCCGCCCAGCTCCCGCATCTCGGCTGGGTGGTGACGGGCGGGTCGGTTCTCTGGTTCGCGCTCGCCCTGATCGCCGATTCCGGCGTCGTGCGCGCGCAAGTGACGCCCGTCACGGTGCTGCTCATCTTGGCCTTCCAGGGTGGGATCTTCGCCGGTGCCGCCGTCATGAGTCGGCGCGAGCCGACCGGGCCTCACGTCACGGCGCTCGCTCTCGCCAGCTGTTGTCTCGTCGGGTTTCTGTGGGTCTGGTTGCTGACCAGCACCGCAACCGTGGCCGCGACGCTGACGTTCGCCACCCTGACGCTGTTCGGTGCGGCGCCGCTCGTGTTGGCCTGGGGGCTCGGTCCGCAGCTCGCGTTTCAGGGTGCGCTCACCGTGATGTGGATCGTTGCGCTCCGCCAGCTGCCGCACCCCCTCAGTATGACCGAGATGATGTCGGCCCTCGCCTTCGGCAATCTGATGGCCCTCGCCGTGACGCAATGGGCGGCGCACTCGTTTCGCACGGAAACGTTGGCCCGGTTCGCCGCGCTCGACTTCGACCGTCAGATCACCGCGTCGCGCGACGCGTATCGCGCCCTCGCCGAGAACGCGGTCGATTTCATCTGGGCGACGGACCTGCAGGGCCGCTTCACGTATGTCAACGAATCGCTCGCTCGCCGCTGTGGTGTGCGGGTGTCCGAGTTGATCGGCCAGTCGGTGCAGACGATCCTCACCCCGCATCCGTCGCACCCCGACCCGCGCCAGCGGATGGCCCGCATGCTCGCAGGCGAGGCGGTCGAGCCGCAGCTGTGGCAGATGACCGCCGCGGGTGGTCCGTGTTGGGTGGAGGCGGTCGCTGGCCCGATGCACAGTCCGGCGGGCGAGCTGGTCGGCATCCAGGGTGTGAGCCGTGACGTGACCGAGCGCCGTCTCGCTGAGGACGCGCTCCGAGCGAGCGAGGAGCGCTTTCGCAGCGTGTTCGACAACGCGCCCGTCGGCATGACGGTGGTGAGCCCCGACGGCGCGGTGCTGCAAGTGAATCGGGCGCTCTCGGCCATGCTGGGCTACGACGACGGGGCGCTGATCGGGGCGCGGGTCTGGGACGCGCTGCACCCCGACGACGTGCCGACGCTGCAGGGGCTCGTCGGGGCGACGCTCGCTGGCGAGCGCGACCGGTTCGCGGTCGAGTGCCGCCACATGCACCGCGATGGCCACGTTGTGTGGAATCAGCTGCACGTGTTTCTCGAGCGCCAGTCCGATGGGAGCCCGGGGCGCTTCATCTCGCAGATGGAGGACATCACCGAGCAACGCGTGGCGGAAGCCGCTCTGCGATCGAGCGAGCGTCGGTTCCGGAGCTTCGCGGAGTCGATGGCGGCCGGCGTCTTGATCGTTCGGAGCGACGGGATCGTCTATGTCAACGAGGCGGTCACGACCCTCACCGGGTTCAGCCGGGAAGAGCTCTTGCAGAAACAGGCGTGGGATCTCGTCCATCCCGATGAGCGCGCCGGTGCGCAGGAGAGGGTCCTCAGGCGCATGGCCGGCGAGGAGCTCGATCCGCACACCAGCTATCGGCTGGTGACGAAGACGGGCGAGTGCCGGTGGGCGGACATCACCATCGTCATCTTCGATCTCGACGGTGAGCCCGCGATACTCAGTACCGCGTTCGACCTCACGGAGCGCAAGCTCGCCGAAGAGGCGTTGCGCTCGAGCGAGGCACGCTATCGCGGGCTCGTCGAGTCGCAGCACGAGCTCGTGTTGCGTTTCGACGCCGACGGCCACGTCACGTTCGCGAACGACGCCTACTGTGACACGTACGGCCTCGCGCGCGACCAAGCCATCGGCGCGCCGTTCTGGCCGTTCGTGCATCCCGCGGACGTCGAGCAGCTGCGGACTGCGGTGAAGGCGACGATGCAGCCTCCCTACCGCGCCACCGTCGAAGTACGGTCGCGGACCGTCCGCGGCTGGCGCTGGTTCGAATGGGAGGCCAGCGCCGTCCGCGACCCGAACGGCGTGGTGCTCGAAGGGCAGGCCGCCGGTCGCGACGTGACCGAGCGCCGCCGGACGCAAGACGATCTGCGCGCGTCACTCGAAGATCTGCGCCGCAACGAAGAGAAGCTGCGGTTGCTCTCCCAGCGCCACGTCGCGGTGCGCGAGGAGGAGCGCAAGCGCCTCAGTCTCGACCTCCACGACGACGTCTGTCAGGAGCTCGTGGCCGTCGCGATCTTGGTCGAGTCGGCGGCGGGTCGCCTCGACGCCGCCCCACCCGAGGTGATGCGCGACCTCGGACGGGCCACGGAGTATCTGAGCGAAGTGGTCGATCACCTGCGGGACCTTGCGCGGGATCTCCGGCCGCTCGTGCTGCACGACCTCGGCCTCGAAAGCAGTCTCCGCTCCCTCGCCCTCCGCATCTCGAACGAGAAGACGACCGTGCAGGCCATCGTCGCGACCGATATCCCTCGCCTCGAGGAGTCGGCGGAGATGGCGATCCACCGTATCGCGCAGGAGGCCGTCACGAACGCGCTCCGTCACGCCCAGGCGCGTTTGGTGACGATGCGGCTCGCGGTGGTGGGTGATTGCCTGCAACTCGAGGTGCGCGACGACGGTCGCGGCTTCGACGTCGAGCGCGGAGAATCGTCGCACGCTCTCGGGCTCGCCAGCATGGATGAGCGTGCCCAGGCGCTCTCCGGCCGCTTGAGTGTGGAGTCGCGGCGCGGCGAGGGGACGATCATCCGCCTCGAGTGTCCGCTGTCGCGGCGTCCGGACGCGTCGGCGGCGTAATCGGCTGAGACGTCTCGGCCGGAAACGGCCGCAGCGCGTCCGCGTGCGCGGCCAGATAGCCCATGATCTCGGCGCCGTTCAGGACGCGGTCGACATGGTGCTTGATGCGGTCGCCCTCGAAGGTGAACCATTCCTTGCCGATCAGCTCGAGGGGCGCGAGCGACTCCCGCTCGTAGCGCGCCACGGCGGTGATGTGGACGCGGCCGTCCTCGAAGGTCGGCCCCGCGGTGATTCGCAGCTGGCGGGTGTCGAAGCGGCGATCGAACATGGCGACCGCGTCGGGAAACGACGCGAGCACGCCGGCGCGGCCGTCGACCCGAGCTCCGTTCAGCTCGGAGGTGGCGTCCGCGGTGAAGTAGGGCTCGAGCAGGCTCCAATCGCCGGATTCGTAGGCGGCCTCGAACGCGGCGGCGTAGGCGTGAAAGCGCGCAATTGCGCGCGTGGCATCGGTCATCGGGCTGGGTGTCGACATGGCGGCTCCTTTCGTCATGGTGCGGCGATAGCCGTGGAATTGGTTCTCAACAAGCTTCCAATTCGTCAAAGTTCATGAGATCCAATTATCGATGCAGCTCGACCCGCTGGACGGCCACGGTCCGCTGTACCGACAGCTCTACCGCGCGCTCCGCTCCGCGATTCTCGACGGTCGCGCCAAGGCCGGCATGCGGCTGCCGTCGACGCGGTGGGTGGCCGAGGAAAGCGGGGTCGCGCGCAATCGCGTCGTCCTCGCCTACGCGCAGCTCGTCGACGAGGGGTATGCCTCCGGCCGGGTCGGCTCGGGAACCTACGTCGCGGAGGAGCTGCCGGGTCCGGAGCGCGCGGCGTCAGCCGCAGCGCCCACGGATGCGCCCGCGCCGACGGTCCGGCTTTCGCGCGCGGCGCGGCGACTCGCCGCGCGGGGCGCGGCGTGGACGGCGACCAAGCCCGCGCTCCGGTACGACTTCAGCTGCGGTCGTCCGTCCTGGCGGGATTTCCCGCACTCGGTCTGGGCGCGCTTGGTGCGGCGCCGCGCGCGCCTCGTGAGCGCAGCGGAGCTCGACTACGCGCCGTCGGCGGGCATTCCCGAGCTGCGCGCCGCGATTGCCGAGCATCTGACGCACTGGCGAGGTCTCGCATGCCGGGCCGAGCAGGTCATCGTCACCAACGGATCGCAGCAAGCGCTCGGTCTCGTCGCAGGCATGCTGCTCGATCCCGGCGACGCGGTGGCGCTCGAAGAGCCGCACTATGCCGGCGCTCGGCAGGCCTTCGATGCGGCGCGCGCGCGGCTCGTGCCATTGCGCGTCGACGCGCAGGGCTTGGACGTCGCGCGTCTCGCCGCGTCGCGCCGTCGCGTGCGTCTCGTCTACGTCACGCCCGCGCACCAGTTTCCGACGGGCGCCGTCCTGCCGCTCGCACGGCGCTTGGCGTTGCTCGCCTGGGCGCGCCGTACGAATGGCTACGTGATCGAGGACGACTACGACAGCGAGTATCGGTATGCGGGATCACCCATCGAGACGCTGCACGGTCTCGACCATAGTGGTCGCGTCTTCCACGTCGGAAGCTTCTCGAAGATCCTGATGCCGGCGCTTCGCCTCGGCTATCTGGTCGTGCCGCGGCCGTTCGCGCGCGCCGTCGCCATCGGGAAGATGGCGGCGGATCTCGGCTCGCCGGTGTTCGGACAGCGCGTGCTCGCCGATTTCATCCTGGACGGTCATCTCGAGGTCCACCTGCGGCGCTCGCGCCGTCGCCACGCGTCGCGGCGGACGGCGCTGCTGACCGCGATCGCCGAGCACCTCGGCGATCGTGTGACCGTGTCCGGTGGCGGCGCCGGGCTGCACGTCATGCTGGAGCTGCGAGCCGCCGCCGTCGCCGTCGTCGAGCGATTGGTGCGCCAAGCCGCCGCGGCCGACGTGGGTATCTATTCGACGACGTCACTGCATCTCATACGGCCCCGCCGCGCCGCCCTGCTGCTCGGCCATGGCGCCCTCTCGGAAGCGGAGATTCGCGCTGGCATCGCGCGGCTCGGCGAGGTCATGGCCGGCTGATCGCCACCACGCGCACGGCGGTGTTCAGTGAGTGGTGCGGCGCTTCGTGACGGCGGGGGCGAGGCCGGCCAGCAGGATCCGAACGGCGTCGCCCAGGCGGCGCCGATAGGCGTCGGCGGACAGGATGGTGCGGTGGCGGGTCTTGATGCCCTCCGCCGTGTCGAGGAGCAGCTCGGCCACCTGGGTCGCCGACGCACCGATCGGTGCCAGCGCGATCTCTCGTGCGGCGGCAGCCGTCGCGATCATGCGCCCGAGAAGCCGCGCGTGCTTCGCGGCGAAGGTCGTCGAGATGTCGCCACAGAGTCGATGGTTCTCGTCGAGAAATTCGTCGGCGTGGTCGGATGCACGGAGCAGATCGTAGAAGCGGGAGGTCTTCGCCGCCATGGCGGCGGTCAGCCGCTCGGCGAGCGGCGCGTCGCCGCGTGCTGCCGCCGTGGCGTCCGCCAGCGCGCGTGCGTGCAGATCGTCGACGAGGGCACGAAAAAGATCCTCTTTGTTGGCGAAGTGCAGGTACACGGCGGCCCGTGAGATCCCGGCTTCGCGCGCTACCCGATCCAGGGCGGTGCGGCGATAGCCGTCGCGACCGAAGCAGCGCAGGCCGGCGGCCAGGATCGCCTCGCGGGTGACGTCGCGTCGGGACGGAACCGGAGCCGCGGAAGATCGCACCAAACGAACTTGACAATATATGGCTAGACTGTCAACTTTCGCGCCGTCCGAGAAATCATCCCTTCGACGAGGAGAATCATCATGGCGACGAACGACGTGAAGCCACTGGTGCTCGTGACCGGTGCCACCGGCTACATCGCGGGCCACTGCATTCGTGAGCTGCTCGAGCACGGCTACCGCGTACGCGGCACCGTGCGGAGCCTCCGCGACCCCGCCAAGACCGAGCACCTCCGCCGCATTGCGAGCGAGCTCGGGGGATCGGTCGAGCTCGTCGAGGCCGACCTGAGCTCCGATCGTGGATGGGCCGAGGCGGTCGCCGGTTGCACGTACGTGCAGCACGTCGCGTCGCCGTTTCCGCCCGAAGTGCCCAAAGACGAGAACGAGCTGATCGGCCCCGCCGTCGGCGGTGCGACGCGCGTGCTCCAGGCCTGCGCTGCGACGGGTACCGTGAAGCGTGTGGTCATGACGTCGTCGGTCGCGGCCGTCGTCTACGGTCATCCAAAAGGTGAGAACGTCGTCCACACTGAAGCCGACTGGTCGGTGCCCGAGAAGTGCGATCCCTACCCGAAGAGCAAGACGCTGGCGGAACGCGCCGCCTGGGATCTCGTCGCCAAGCTGCCGCCCGAGCGCCGTTTCGAGCTGGCAGTCATCAACCCCGGCTTCGTCATCGGGCCGCTGCTGAATGCCGATCAGGGCACCTCGGGCGAGCTCATCCGCAAGCTCATGATGCGCGACATGCCGGCCTGCCCGGAGATCGGCTTCGCGTCGGTCGACGTGCGCGACGTCGCCCTCGCGCATCGGCTCGCCATGGAGCATCCAGAGGCAGCCGGCAACCGCTACATCTGCGCTGGCGATCACATCTGGGTGCAGGACATCGCCAAGGTGCTGGCCGCCGAGTTCAATCCGCGCGGCTACCGTGTCCCGACCGGCAAGCTGCCCTACGCGGCCATGTGGGTCATCGCGTGGTTCGACAAAGCGGTGAACTTGGCCCTCACGTTCGTCGGCCGGAAGGAGATCGTCAGCTCGGCCAAGGCCCAGCGCGAGCTCGGCTGGCGCATGCGTCCCGTCCGCGACAGCATCATCGCCACCGCGCAGACGATGATCGATCAGGGAATCGTCCCGGCGCGCTGAAGGCGGCGTCTCGAGTGGAACGCCGTTCGCGCGCAACAGGTGCGACGGAGAGTTTCCCGCTAAGTCAAAACGGCGGCGTGAGGTGCAAGCTGAAGTTTCCTTGGCGGTCGCTGTAGCCGTCGACGACAATCGTGTACGTCTCACCCGCGGTCACGGCGATCGTCAACGTCGATCCGTGGACGGTGCTCGGCTCGCTGGTCGTGCAGCCGGTGGCGTCGTCGTTGCAGTAGGCTTCGTTGCCGCTGCACGTCCCATTTCGAATGTAGAGGACGGTGTCGTACGAGGTAGTCCCACCGCACGTATCGACGACGGCAACGCCAGTACGCGGCGAGGTCCAGCTGAAGACCCGCTCGGGCGCGGGTTGCGAGAGGGCGCAGGAACCCGAGACGGAGCCCGTTCCGGTCGTCGTTCCCGCGAACGTACCGCCGTCTGGGGGCAGCACGATCGGGAGCGCGCAGGAACCTGCGCCGCCGGTCGCGGTCGGCGAGGGTGCGGGCACGGTCGGTGTCGGCGTGGGAATCACGATCGTACCCGGGGGGGCCGTGATCGTCGGGGAGGTCGTCGTAGTTGGGACCGGCGTGATCGTGGCCGTGGCGCCGGGAGGCGGAGTCGTCGTGATAGTGGCGACGGGCGTCGCGGTTGCCGTGGGCGCCCCTGTGCTTGTGGAAGTCGAGAGCACCGTCGGCGTGGTCGTGACGGCCGGCGTGACAGTGGCGGTGGCCGTCGGTGTCGGCGTCTTCGTTGCGGTCGCCAGCGCGGTGACGGTGGCCGTGACGGTCGGCGTGGCGGAAGCGAGCGGGGTCGTCGTCGGGGCGGGGGTGCCGGGGGCGCGGGCGAAGATGC
>Ga0163144_10000591_pt1 | contig 84903 bp, 80 predicted proteins | sample OliLak19BULKMAT1_FD_123175 | JGI IMG/M metagenome (GOLD analysis project Ga0163144, IMG submission 123175) | Freshwater microbial mat bacterial communities from Lake Vanda, McMurdo Dry Valleys, Antarctica - Oligotrophic Lake LV.19.BULKMAT1 | ecosystem: Environmental > Aquatic > Freshwater >... | reverse complement strand
TGCGCTACCAGGAAGCCGCGGTACAGGATTGGGGGATCCATGTCCTCAGGCGGGTACAGCACAGCGGGTTTCAGGACAGCTGGGCGCCGGCGGTGCGCGCCAATTCCAACTTTCTGGGCCAGGCCGGCACCCTGACCGGCCTGACCGAAATGCGCCGGGGCCTGGTGCTCGAGATGACCCCGACGATGACCGCCCGGTTGGACGGGGCCCGCGCCTCGAACGGCGACTGGGAATACGACGGCGCGGCAGACGTCGGTGGTGACGTCCGGTGGGGGATCAAGCAGAACCTGACCCTCAACGGGACGATCAACCCCGATTTTTCGCAGGTCGAGGCCGACGTGGGGCAGGTGACCCTCAACGAACGCTTTGCCCTCTTCTACCCGGAAAAGCGACCGTTCTTCCTGGATGGCATTGAGCTGTTCGACACCCCGAGCCAGTTGGTCTACACCCGGCGGATCGTGGCTCCCGTGGCGGGTGCCAAGATGTCGGGCAAGCTCGGCGCCACCACCGTGGCGATGCTGACTGCGGTGGATGACCAGCGGTACTCGGCCTCGGGGAACGATTCCCCGGTGTTCGGGGCGCTCCGGGTGCGCCGCGACCTGGGGCCGAGCTCAACCCTGGGGGTCATCGCCACCACCCGGGAGGAGCCGGGAGCGGCGTCGCGCCTGGCCGGGGCCGACCTCCGCGTCTACCACTCGCGTCTCTACTACGTGGAACTGCAGGCCGCACACTCGTGGACCGGATCAGGCATTGGACCGGACCGGCGGGGCTCGCTGCTGGCGGCCACCTGGGATCGGACCGGGCGGGCCTGGGGCTTTCACTATACCGCCAAGGCGGTGGGCCCCGATTTCCGTGCCGCCACGGGGTTCGTCAACCGAACCGGGGTCATTGATGCCACCGCCTACAATCGACTGACCTACACCGGGGATCCCGGGGACCTGTTCCAGACGGTTGGCGCCTTCATCGGGCTCAACCGGATCTGGGACTACGATGGTCTCGGCGACGGGGCGATCGAGGGCAGCGAATCGATCTCGCCCAGCGCCACGCTGCGGGGCGGCTGGCAGGTGAGCGGTTCGCTGGCGCGGAACTTCTATGGCTACCGCCCTGGCGACTATGCCGGATATCAGGTGGAGACCTCCGGTGGCCTCCTGCCGTTCGAGGTGGCCGTCAGCGAGGATGACCAGTTGAGCGGGTCGTTCCGGATTACCACTCCCACCTTCCGGAAATTCACCGCGTCGGCGAGCATCAGCCGAGGGCAGGTACCGATCTTCAGCGAAGCGGCGCCGGGGCGCAGCCAACGGCTGGAGGGGGTCCTGGACCTCCGCCCCACCCAGGGATTGCGGGTGGCGCTGCAGGCCACACGGCTGACCCTCGACCGGCGGCTCGAGCCGACCCGCTACAGCGCGGAGACGATCCCGCGGCTCAAGACCGAATATCAGGTCACCCCCGCCATCTTCATCCGCATCGTGGGGCAGTACACCGCCCGGACCCGGAGTGCCCTGCGCGACCGCCTCGGTCGTCCGGTGCAGGTCGACGGCCGCCTCGACACCGGCGCCACTACCAATGAATTTCGGATGGACTGGCTGTTCAGCTATCGGCCAACGCCGGGCACCCTGTTCTACCTGGGCTACGGCTCCACGATGGATGAACCAGTGGAGTTTCGCTTTCGCGACCTCAGCCGGCGAGTGGACGGGTTCTTTGCCAAGGCGAGTTACCTCTTTCGGATGTAGGCCGCCAGCGGCTGCCGCGACACCAGAGGCCCCCCCGACGAGGGTCCCGTCTCTTCTCTGGGCCTGGCCGGTGTCAGCGCAGTGCCAACCAGGCGATGGCGGCCAGGGCGGTGGCCCCGGCCCGGGTGACCCACCGTCGGCAACCGGCGCGGTGCCTTGACAGTGCCGATCCAGCGCCCGCCGCCTCGATTCCCCTGAGGCGCTTGGCGATCTCGGCGGCGTGCTGCCAGCGCTTGCGCGGGTCTTTTTCAAGGCACTTCGCGACCAGGTCGGACACTGGCCGCGGGACGGCATGCTGCACTTCATGGAGTCGTGGCGGCGGCTGCGCCACATGGGCGGCGATCAATGCCTGCGGGTTGGGGGCGGCAAAGAGCGGCTGCCCGGCCAACGCCTCGAACGCCAGGACCCCGAACCCATAGAGATCCGCCCGATGGTCCAGGTTGCCATCGCCGGTGGCCTGCTCCGGGGCCATGTACGCCGGGGTGCCGAGGACGATTCCCGCTGTGGTTCGGCGCCCCGCCAGGGAGGTGGAGCTGGCTCGGGCGATGCCGAAGTCGGCCACCAGGGCGAGGCCACCCTGGAGCAGGATGTTCTCGGGCTTGACGTCGCGATGGATGATTCCGGCCTGGTGGGCATGCTCCAGCGCCTCGGCGACCTGACGCAGCAGTCGCACCGCCTCGGCGACCGGCAGCGCTCCTCCCGCTGTGAGTCGATCACGGAGCGATCCCTCGGCGAGGTATGGCATGGCGTAGTAGAGCCGGCCGGCCGCCTCGCCTGAATCGAGGAGTGGCAGGATATGGGGGTGTTCGAGCGCGGCGGTGATGCGAATCTCGGCCAGGAAACGCTCGGTCCCGACCGCAGCACCGGCGGCGCGCTTGAGGATCTTCAGCGCGACGGGCCGCCCATCCCGCAGATCCTCGGCCAGATAGACCACCGCCGCGCCGCCCTTGCCGATTTCGCGTTCCACGCGATAGCGGTCGGAGAGGGCCTCAAGGACGGCGTCAGGAAGATCCACGGTCAGTCCACCGGTGGCGTGGGGGTCTGGCCCGGCGCGAGGCCATGGCGAACAATCGCACCGCGCGGTATCCTGTCAAGCGGCAGGCCTGGGTTTCCCCCCCTCACCGGGTACCGCACCATGCTCAAACCCCTGGCTCTCTCCAGCGTGATCGTGCTGACGGCGTGCGGGGGAGGCACCATGGAGCCGAAGCCGATCGAGGTGACCAGCGTCGTCGTCAGTGCTGCGGTCACCGCCACACAGATCGGCGGCACGCTCCAGCTTGGGGTGGCCGTCAAAGATGCCAGCGGCCTTCCGATCGCGGGCCGAGCAATCATCTGGGCCACCAGTCACCCGACCATCGCCAGCGTCTCCGCCGGTGGACTGGTCACCGGGATTACCGCGGGCTCGGCCAGCATCACCGCCACCGTGGACGGGGTCCTGGGGCAGATCCAGGTGACCGTTCTTGGCGCGCCGAACCTTGCGATCGCCCGGGTCTGGCTGACCCAGGGCACCCAGCGGCCGGACGGGTCGCTCCCCCTGGTCGTTGGGGGGCTGCCAGCGCTCGTGAACGTGATCGGCAGCGTGGCGCCGGCGTTTCTGAACGTGATCCCTTCGATCCGGGTCCGAGTCTATCAGGGGTCGACCATCCGGTTCGAGGACACCAGCACGATGAGCGGCCAGTCGGTCGCGGCCGCCAGCGATGGTTCTCCGATCCACCAGGTACTGATCCCCGCCGAGTTCATCCTGCCCGGGATGGGCGTGGAGGTGGTGGCCAACCCGGACCAGTCCGTCCCCGAGGCGAATTTCGCGGACAATCGCTGGCCTGCCGCGGGGGGCGCCCAACTGATCCCGACCCGGACGGTTGCGCCGCTGGAGGTCCATTTCGTCCCGATTCACCTGACGGTCGGTGGGACGACCGGAATCGTGACCCAGGCGTCGCTCCAGGAGTACCTGTACACCGTGCGGCAGGTGTTCCCGGTGGGGGCGCTCACCGGTACCATCGGCGCCACCTTCTCCACCGACATCGACTTCGCTGGCGGCGCGCCGGCTGCCTGGACGGCGATCCTGCCCCAGCTGGACGCCCTCCGAGTCCTCGAGGGTACCACCCGGTACTATGTGGGATCCATCCGTCCCCCCAACGGGGTCACCTTCGTCCAGAATGGGGGTTGGGGGTATATCCCGTTCCTCCCCTCCAGCAGCGGCCCTGCCACCCGCACCTCCCTGGTGGTCGGGGTCAGCTGGTTCAGTCGCGCCACCATGACCCAGGAGCTGGTGGTCCATGAACTGGGCCACAACCACCGCCGGCTGCATGCGCCGTGCGGGAACCCCTCCAGCCCGGACCCGGCGTATCCGCATGCCGGCGGGACCCTCGGCGTCTGGACCCACGACATCTACAGCTTTGCCGCCGGCCTCAGGGGGAGTATCACCGCCCTCGGCCCGACAGCGGGGTACGACGTGATGTCCTACTGCACCCCGGTGGGGACCAGCGACTATACCTACCAGGCGCTGCTGGAGGTGCGGAGCGGGCTGGTGGCGGCTCCGCCCCCAGCCGCCTGCGAGTGTCTGGTGGTCTGGGGTTCGGTGACCGCCGGGGGCGTGACGATCGAGCCGGCGTTTGAGACGCCGGGGCACGTCGCGCTGGGCAACGGTGGGGTCCACCGGGTGGAGGCCAGGGATGCCGACGGCAGGCTGCTCTTTACGGAATGGTTCACCCCGTCTGAGGTGGATCACGCACCGGGGGTGCGCCAGTTCCTCTTGTCGGTGCCGCGGGACCGGGCAGGAGGGGTGCCGATTGCCTCGCTCCGGGTCATTGATGGAGCGGGCCGAACGGCCCTTTCACCGGTGGGGAGTGTGGTGGCAGCACCGGTGCAGGTGCGGCGGGCGGGGGCAGACCTCGTGGAGCTGACCTGGGACCCCGCAAGCACGCCAGCGTTGCTGGTTCGCGACCCGGCCACCGGGCAGGTGATGGGGATCGGGCGATCGGGACGGCTGCAGCTGCGGACGCCGCGGACCGAAGTGGAGGTGACCGCTTCCCTGGGCGCGGGCCAGCCGGCGGTGCGCCTGGCGGTTCCCTAGGGCCGTTGGCTCACTCCTTGGCTGGGAAGAGGTCGATCTGCGGCGGGTGCAGAGGCAGGCCGCAGGCGACCAGCACCGTGTCGATCCAGCCGTCCCGGTCGGCCGGGTCCAGGCGGTGGGGGGAGACCCCCAGATTCCGGGCCAGGTCATCGATGGTGGCGTCGATGGCATGCTGGAACTCGGTGCTCACGTCCCGCTGGCCGTCAAAACTCGGCGGGTCGATTACCGGCACCTTGAACAGGCCATCGTAGGTGCCCACCCACTTCTGCACCAGCAGGTCGTAGGCGGGTTGGGGGCCGGCCTGGTGCACCATGTAGGCATAGTTGTCGAGCACCGAGCGGTCGCAGATCACCACCTCGTTCTGCGCGGCGGCGGCGAGCTCCATGGCGATCTGGGTGTGGAGGATCCACGCCTGGGCCTCGAGGGTGGTGGCGCGGTTGATCGGCAGGGGGCAGCTGCGGGCCACCTCCTTGACCAGGTCCACGGCGCGGTCCTGGCGCTTGAGCCGCGCGGCCAGGTCGTAGCAGAGCGTGGTTTTGCCCACCCCGTGCGATCCGATGAACGCGATCTTCATCTGGCCGGCACCCTAGGGTCTCGTCAACACCAGCCGCTGCGCCAGTTCCTGCCCCTGGATACTCAGGGTGCGCGCCTGGGCAAGGGCCCTGCCGTCGGCACTCAGGGTATAGCGGTCGGTGATCGTCAACGCGCCCTGCGGGGAATTGGCAGTGCTGACCATCACCAGCACCTCGCCGTCCCAGCTCAGCACGCTCGACAGTTCCGTGGGACCAGCCACGTTCTTGTGGGCTTGTCCATCCACCACGTAGCTCATGTCCGCCACCGTGGTGTTGCCCTGGGCAGTGGTGGTTCGCTTGATCGCGAGCCGGGGTTCCTGGTGGTCAATGACGTCGGTTCGGGATTCCGGCCCGGGGAGCTGTCCGAAATCGCTTTGCGCCACCTGCAGAGTCCAGGTACCGGAGAGATTGGGGCTGGCGGCTTCCGGGACGCTGGCACCGAGGAGGGCGGTCACCATCGCGACACTGGCAAACCAGGCGTTCATGGGGTCATTCCTGTCAGCTCAAGGCTCGGAAGGCGGGGCGGGCGCCCGCCACGTAGGGCGGGATGGCAAGCTATCGGGAAGGTGATGCCAGCGCCAGCCGAGCCGCAGGTTCCCCGGGTAGTATGGGAATCTGGCGCGCCGAGGTGACTTCCAGCGGGTCTTGCCGTGTCCTGCTTGCAAGATTCACGTAATACGGCTATATTTCAGTGTTTCCGGAACAGTTGATTCCCACATCACTCCCCTACGGAGGATTCCATGCGTCTCGCCCCAGCCCTGATCGCCATTGCCCTTGTTGCCGGTTGCACCCCCGCCGAGGAGCCGGCAGTGGAGGTCGTGGCCGTGGTCCCCGCCGCCCCCACCATGGCTGACTTTGTCGGCACCTGGCAGAACCGTGCGGTCCTGACGGGTGTGGCGGATACGGTGGTCTCCACCATGACCGGCACCGCCGACGGGGCCTGGACGATGACTCTCGAGGGCCGCGATCCCGTCGCGTTGACCGTGACGGTCGTCGGCGACAGCCTGATCAGCGAGAGCGCCGAGTACGAGAGCGTCCTGCGCAAGGGCGTGATGGTGTCGGTCCGAACCGCCTCGATGATGCACGACGGCATGTTGATGGGCAACATGGTCGCCACCTACAAGACCGACGGCGTCACCGAGACGGTCCTGGGCACGATCACCGGAACCCGCGTCCAGCAGTAAGGCAGCAGCAGCGCCTCGAAGACCGGGCGGGGGCCGACAGCAATGTCGGCCCCCGCTTCGCGTTCGAGGGTGTGGCTATGGCTTGAGCGCGGCGATCCCTGCTGCGGCCACCATCTCATCCTGCTCGCTGGTCACCCCGCTCACGCCAACCGCCCCGATCACCACTCCATTGACGATGATCGGCAGCCCCCCCTGAAGCGCCGTGACCCCGTCGAGGCTGAGCAGCGCCAGGCGCCCCTCGGCCAGCTGGTCCGTGATCGTCTTGGTGGCCCGGCGAAAACGGGCCGCAGTGCTGGCCTTGCCCTGCGAGATCTCGACGCTGACGTAGGAAGCGCCATCCATCCGCCGGAACGCCATCAAGCTCCCGTGCTCATCGACCACGGCAATGGAGACATTCCAGTTGTTGCGGACGGCCTCCGCCTCGGCGGCATTCACCATCTGCTTGACGGCGGCGAGGGTCAGGACCTTCCGGTCGGCCAGTTGGGCGGTGGAGAGGGCGGGAAAGGCCGCCAGGATCAGGACGGCAACGACTGCAGCTCGCATGGGTGCCTCGGATTGTGGGGTGGGGACGTCTCATCCCTGGAACTGCCGGGGGGCAGCCCCGGTGCGGAACCTCGCGCCGCTGGTCGTCGTTGTCCACCGGGGTCACCCGGTTGGGGGATTTCCCCTGGCCTGACTTGCGCGGGCCCCATGGGCCGGTATGTTCGAGGTGGGAGGGACCCATGGCGAACACCCCAGGCACCACCGAGGCGGCTACCGGCTTGGCTCGTCCCCGCGATGATGAGCTGGACGTCTTCGGGTTGACGCACACCGGCAAGGTCCGTCGCGACAACCAGGACCATTTCCTCTTCTGCACCGTCCACAAGTCCCTGCGAGTGATCACCACCAGCCTGTCCGACCCCGCAGTGCTGGAGATCCCCAGCCAGCGGCTGGCGTCCCTGTTCATGGTGGCCGACGGGGTGGGGGGGCGGGAGGGTGGCGAGGCCGCCAGCCGGGTCACAGTGGAAACGATGGCGCTGTATGCCACCCATGCCATGCAGTGTTATTACCGGACCGACCTGTCCGATGCCGCCGATTTCCTGGCCGAGTTGCGGGCCGCGGCGCTCGCATCGAGCAGCAATGTCGAGGCCCGGGCCAAGGCCCAGCCGGCCATGAGCAAGATGGCCACCACCCTGACGATGGGACTGGTGGTGTGGCCCAAGCTGTACATCCTGCAGGTCGGGGACAGCCGGGCCTACGCCTTTGGCGACGGGAACCTCCGCCTGCTGACCCGCGACCAGACCATGGCCCAGGACCTGGTGGACCGGGGGGCGCTGAAACCGGCCGACGCCGAGCGCAGCCCGCTCCGCAACATCCTGCTCAGCGCGATCGGTCGTGACCCGACTCCCGACGTGACCCAGCACAGCCTGGTCCGTGGTGAACTGCTGCTGTTGTGCTCCGATGGGCTGTCGTCCTACGTGCCGGAGGCCCAGATCCAGGAGCGCTGCCGACAGCATGCCGGCGCTGAGCCGCTCTGTCGGGCGCTGATGGACGACGCCCTCGAGGCCGGGGGCAGCGACAACATCACCGTGCTGGTGGCGCGCAGCCTGCCGGAGGCCTGACCCCATGGGGCTTTTCGGGCGCCGGCGTAGCCTCATCCTCCTCCTCCCGCTCCTGTGTACGGGGGCCCAGGCGCAGCAGCGCTCTGAGTTTGCCGAGCTGGTGGAGCGGCTCTCGGAGTCGGGCGGCTACTTCGACAGCGACAACCTCGTCTCCAACGAGACCTCATACCTGCACGTGCTCGGCGCCTTGCGCCGGGAAGACGTGCGCGGTGGCGCCTACCTGGGCGTGGGGCCGGAGCAGGGGTTCTCCTACATTGCCGCGATCGAGCCCGAGATCGCGTTTATCGTCGATGTCCGCCGTGACAATCTCCTCCTGCACCTCCTGTTCAAGACGATGTTCACCGAGGCCGAGGACCGCTTGGCGTTCCTCTCCCTCCTGTACGGCCGGCCGGTGCCGCCCGACCTGCCCCGATGGAAGGGTGGCTCCCTCGAGGAACTTCTCCTGTACGTGGATGCTGTACGCCCCGATTCCGGAGCCCACGCCAAGGCGCACGTCCGCCTGATGGAGCGGGTCACCCGCCTTGGGGTCCCGCTGACCCAGGAAGACCGGGTTACCATCCGGCGGTTCCACGATGAGTTTGCGCTGTCCGGCCTGGACATCCGGTACCGGAGCAGCAATCGCAACGGCCGCCGTTCCTATCCGACGGCCCGGGACTTGTACCGGGCGGTGGATCTCGACGATCAGCACGGCAGCTACCTTGCCTCGGATGCGCGCTATCAGGTGGTACGCCGGCTGCAACGGCAGGACAAGATCATCCCGGTTGTGGGAGACCTCTCCGGGCCCAAGGCGGTCCGGGCCATCGGCGACTACCTCCGGGGACGTGGCACCACGGTTTCGCTGTTTTATCTCTCCAATGTCGAGTTCTACCTCTTCCGCTCCGGGACCTTCGGGAACTTCGTCGACAATGTCCGCAGCCTTCCGGCGGGACCGAACAGCATGCTGGTGCGCAGCGTGTTCAATCGCAGCTTCATGAACCCCACCTGGGTGCCGGGAAACCTGAGCATCCAGCTGATGCAGCGATGGTCGGTGTTCCTCGAGTATGCCCGCAACCCCGGCTTGACCTCCTACTGGGGGCTGACCGGCGAGGCCGAGCACGTTGAGTTGCGGGGTCAGGGGGGCAGGGGGGCCGAGGGACAGTAGGTTTGAGGCGGGACAGCGGGTCAGTGGGTCAGCGGGTCAGCAGTTCCAGAGTGGAGTGTTCCACCCGTCCTACCCGCCTGTCCGCCTGCCCGCCATATTTCTGCCATGTTCCCCTACCGCGACGACAACCCGACAATCCTGACACCGTATTTCACGGTCCTGCTGATCGGCATCAACCTGGCTGCGTGGGGCTGGGTGCAGGGTTTCGGGGCGGAACCGGTATTGTCGACCTCGATCTGCCAGTTCGGGCTCATCCCCGGCGAGGCGCTGGGGCTCCTTCCCGCGGGTACCCGGATCCCCGCCGGCACCGGATTCTCCTGTGTGGTGGGCGCCGTCCCGACCTGGTACACGGGATTGACCTCGATGTTTCTCCACGGCGGCTGGCTGCACCTGCTGGGCAACCTCTGGTTCCTCTGGGTCTTCGGCAACAATGTCGAGGATTCCATGGGGCACGGGCGGTTCCTGGTCTTCTACCTGCTCTGTGGGCTGGTCGCGGCCGCGGCGCAGGTGGCCGTCGATCCCGCCAGCGCGGTCCCGATGGTGGGCGCTTCCGGCGCCATCAGCGGAGTGATGGGTGCCTACGTCTTCCTCTACCCGCGGGTCAGGGTGCGGGTGATCATCTTCCTGGGTATCATCTTTTTCCGGACCGGCCTCCCCGCCTGGGTCATGCTGGGCTATTGGTTCCTGCTCCAGCTGGGTGGCGCGGCCGTGGCACCGGCTGAAGGGGGCGGGGTGGCATTCTGGGCCCATGCCGGCGGGTTCATTGCCGGACTGGTGTTGATCCTGCTTTTCCGTGATCCGGAACTCATTGCCCGGCGCAACCGCCGGTACATGTTCGTCTAAGGAGCGTGGGAATGGCCACGACAACCCGCACCCCCTACCGCCCGCTCCGTCCGGTTGCATTGGTGGCTGAGTCCCCGCCCCACGGTCAGGCGGGACGCAATCCCGGCATTCCACTGGACCTGGGGTGGGTCCGGGAGATCCGGATCAACCGGAGTGCGGTGGAACGCCGGGCGGCCACGATTCCCACCCGGCGCACCGTCAAGAAGGCGGAGCAGGCGGGGTGGCTGCTTCGGGCCATCACCCTGATGGACCTGACCACCCTGATGGGCGACGATACCGTCGGGCGGGTGCGGCGACTCTGCGCCAAGGCCCGTCAGCCGGTGCGGCCCGATCTGCTCGAAGCGCTCGGCATGGCCGATGTGCCCATCCGCGTGGCGGCGGTGTGCGTCTACCATGTCTTCGTCGAGACCGCCGTCGATGCCCTCCGTGGCTCCGGGATCCCGGTTGCAGCGGTCTCAACCGGATTTCCGGCGGGGCTTTCCCCGTTCCCGCAGCGCCTTGCCGAGATCGAGGCGTCGGTGGCCGCTGGGGCGGAGGAGGTCGACATTGTCATTACCCGCGCCCACGTGCTCACCGGCAATTGGCAGGCGCTCTACGATGAGATCCGCGCCTTCCGCGCCGCCTGCGGCCCGGCGCACCTCAAGGCGATCCTGGCGACCGGGGAGCTCGGTACCCTGCGGGAGGTGGCCCGGGCCAGCGCGGTTGCGATGATGGCGGGAGCTGACTTCATCAAGACCAGCACCGGCAAGGAGCCGGTCAACGCCACCCTGCCGGTGGGGCTGGTCATGGCCCGACAGATCCGCGAGTTCCGGGAACGGACCGGACACCTGGTGGGACTCAAGCCAGCCGGCGGTATCCGGACCGCCAAGCAGAGCCTGGACTGGCTGGCCATGCTCAAGGACGAGCTTGGCGACCGGTGGCTCCGCCCGAACCTGTTCCGGTTCGGCGCCAGCGCCCTGCTGACCGACATCGAACGCCAGCTGGAGCACGCGGTCACCGGGCGCTACTCCGCGGCACACCGACACCCGATGGGCTAGGGAGCGCCTTCTCCCTGCTTGCTTCTCGCTTTCCCCTGAGGTCCCGCATGCCCACGATCCGCGAAGCCTTCGAAACGATGCCCTGGGGCCCCGCGCCCGAGGCGACGGCTCCCGCCGTGGCCTGGCTCGATCGACACGGACGGAGTTTTGGACATCTCATCAATGGCAGTTTCGGGGCACCCGGCCTGGAGCGGCTCACGGTCATCAATCCGGCCACCCGGGCAGAGCTGGGCACAGTGAGCATCGGGACCGCCAAGGAGGTGGACCGGGCGGTGGGCGCGGCGCGCGCGGCACAGCCGGGATGGGAAGCGCTCGGTGGCCATGGTCGGGCCCGCCACCTGTATGCCCTTGCCCGCCTGATCCAGAAGCACAGCCGCCTGCTGGCGGTGGTCGAGTCGCTGGACAACGGCAAGCCGATCCGGGAATCGCGGGACATCGATATCCCGCTGGTGGCCCGCCACTTCTATCACCATGCTGGCTGGGCCCAACTGCGCGATACCGAACTCCCCGGGTATGGCCCGGTGGGTGTGGTGGGCCAGATCATTCCGTGGAACTTCCCGCTCTTGATGCTGGCGTGGAAGATTGCGCCCGCACTGGCGATGGGAAACACGCTGGTCCTCAAGCCGGCTGAATTCACCCCGCTGACGGCGCTCCTCTTTGGGGAGCTCTGCCTGGAGGCCGGCCTCCCCCCGGGAGTGGTCAACATCGTCACCGGCGAGGGCGCCACCGGCGCGGCGCTCGTGGCGCACCCCGATGTCGACAAGATCGCCTTTACCGGGTCCACCGAAGTGGGGCGGATCATCCGGACCGCCACGGCGGGGAGCGGCAAGAAGCTTTCGCTCGAACTCGGCGGGAAGTCGCCGTTCATCGTGTTCGAGGACGCGGACCTGGACAGCGTGGTCGAGGGTGTCGTGGACGCCATCTGGTTCAATCAGGGTCAGGTCTGCTGCGCGGGATCCCGGATCCTGGCGCACGAGGGGATTGCGCCGCGGCTGGTGGAGAAGCTGCGGGCCAGGATGGAGACGCTGCGGGTGGGCAGCCCGCTGGACAAGTCGGTGGACATTGGCGCCATCGTGGCTCCGGTCCAGCTGGAGCGGATCGAGGAGTTGGTGGCCCAGGGGGTCAAGGAAGGCGCCACCCTGTGGCAACCATCCTGGAGCTGCCCCACCGAGGGGTATTTCTATCCGCCGAGTCTTTTTACCGAAGTGACACCCGCCGCGACGATTGCCCAGGAGGAGATCTTCGGCCCAGTGGTGGTGCTGATGACCTTCCGGACCCACGACGAGGCGGTCGAGATCGCCAACAACACCCGGTACGGGCTGGCGTCGAGCCTCTGGTCGGAGAATATCAACCTGGTCCTGGACCTGGCGCCACGCATCAAGGCCGGGACGGTCTGGATCAATTGCACCAACATGTTTGATGCCGCAGCCGGGTTTGGCGGCTACCGCGAAAGCGGCTACGGCCGTGAGGGCGGTCGGGAGGGGCTGTTTGAATACGTGAAGCGGGGTGTCGGGGATCGGGTGTCGGGTGTCAGCGGTTCCGTTCCCCAGCCGGGCTCCGGGTCTGCCGGCACCCAGCACCCGGCAGCCGACGCCCCAGGGCTTCCTGCCATTGACCGTACGCCGAAGCTGTACATCGGCGGCAAGCAGGCTCGCCCCGACTCCGGGTACAGCCTGCCGGTTCTGGATCACGCCGGACGGCTGGCCAGCGAGGTGGGCCACGGCAACCGGAAGGACATCCGCAACGCCGTTGAGGCCGCCCACACGGCGGTGAGCTGGGCCACCGCCACCGCCCACACCCGGGCTCAGGTGCTCTACTACATCGCCGAGAACCTGGCGGCTCGACAGGCGGAGTTCAGCGCACGGCTCGTGAGCCTCACCGGGGTATCGGTCGAGGCTGCCGAAGCCGAGATGCTGCTGTCGCTCGATCGGATCTTCGAATATGCCGCCCGCGCCGACAAGTACGATGGACGGGTGCACCATGTACCGCATCGCATGGTGACGCTGGCCATGAACGAGCCGATCGGGGTGATGGGCATTGTCTGTCCGGAGGTGCCGCCACTGCTTGGCTTCCTCTCGGCGGTGCTGCCGGCGGTGGCGATGGGCAACACCGTGGTGGCAGTGCCCAGTGAGCGCTGGCCGCTGCTGGCCACTGACCTCTATCAGGTGTTCGATACCTCTGACCTGCCGGGAGGGGTGATCAACATCGTGACCGGCCGCCGGGATGAGTTGGCCGAGGTGCTTGCAGCGCATGATGACGTGGACGCCGTGTGGTACTGGGGGAGCGCTCTGGGGGAAACCGCAGTTGAACGGCTCTCCGCCGGCAACATGAAGCGGACCTGGGTGGATCACGGGCGGGCCCGGGACTGGGCCGACCGATCGGATGGGGCGGGGGAGGAGTTTCTGCGCGAGGCCACCCAGGTCAAGAACATCTGGGTGCCGTACGGCGCCTGATCAGATCGTGGCGGGTGCCACCGTCACGTCGCGTTCGAGCAGGGCGGCAAGGACGTCTGCCTTGCGCTCGGCGCCCCAGCATTCCAGCGACACGTCGGCGCCGGCCAACCGGGGCACCACCCGGACCGACAGTCGGTGCTCCATCAAGCGGGTCCGTACCTTCTCCACGATGCTGGTGTGGCCGCGATCGAGCCCGTCGGCCACCCGCAACAGGCCGCTGAGCCGACGTACTACCGCCCTCTCCTCCTCCGGCATGGCCATGTACTCGTCGTGCTTGCGGCTCGGTCCGCGCTTGCGATGATAGCGGCTGATCAACGCCACCAGGGAACGGTCCCGGGCTGACAGGTTCAGCCGGTCGGCGTGCAGGATGAGCTGGTAGCTGTGTTTGTGGTGCTGCCGGTAACTCACCATCTGCCCCACGTCGTGGAGCAAGGCGGCAGCCTCAAGCAGGAAGCGCTCGTCGGCCCCGCAGCCCAGCCCCTCGCCAAGCTGGTCGTAGAGACTGAGGGCCAGGGTCCGCACCTGCTCCACGTGGCGACGGTCTCCCTGGCAGCGTTCCACGAACTCGCGCAGGGGACGGAGCGGATCGGCCACCGGCCCGGTCGTGCCGCCGACCATCTCCAGCAGCAATCCCTCCCGGAGCCCGAACCCGCTCACCCGCACCGCCGGCGCGGCTGCCAGGTCAAGGAGCTCCGCCGTGACGGCAAGGCCGGCGAGGATGATGTCGGCTCGCTCCGGATTGAGCCCCGGCACGTTGCGTCGTTCCTCCAGGGTCCGGGTGGCGAGCCATTCCAGCAGCTGCTCCACCTCGGCCGCGGTCACCACCTCCCCGTGTACGGCATCGGTCGAGACCTGCCCGCGACGCTCCAGCGCCATCCGCGCCAGGTTGGTAAAGGTGCCGCCGCTGCCGATGACCACCGCGCCGGACCACGCCCGCCAGGTGGCGGCCCGCTTGAGCTTCTTGCGGGCCGCCTTGCGGATGGCGCGCACCGCCCGGACCGCGCCGCGCTCGTCGATCGGGAAGCGCTCGGTCATCCGGACCGCACCGAGCGGCAGGGAGGCGGTGGTCTCGATCAGGCCGTTGACCGCGCCGATCAGTTCCAGGCTGCCGCCACCGATGTCGGCCACCAGGGCCCGAGTCTTGGTCAGGGGGAAATGATGGGCCACTGAGCGCCAGGAGAGAGCCGCTTCGGTCTCGCCATCGATGATCCGGAGGGGAATGCCGGCTTCCTTGCGCACCCGGGCCACGAAGGCGGCACCGTTTCCGGCCTCCCGCACCGCCGAGGTGGCCACCGCAGTCAGTTGCCGTGCCCCCCGCCGGGTCACGACCTCCTTCATCCGCTGGAGCCCCTCGATGGCGCGATCCATGGTGGCCTCGTCGAGCATCCCGGTGGAGGCCAGTCCGGTGGCCAGCCGTGCCTGGTCACGGACTTCATCGATGATGGTGAGTCCCTGCTCCGGGTCGTACTCGGCCACCACCAGCCGGATCGAATTGGAGCCAACATCGATCGCGGCGATCCGATCCCCCGGGGCGGGGCGGGTGGCGACGGAGCCAGTCGTGGCGGAGCCGCTACCCCTCACTCGGAAAGGTCGGTGGGTGCCCTGGCGGCACTGGCGGAATCGCCCCGATCTTCGGCGTGGTGCTTGATCGACTTGCCCTCGACCAGGAACACCACATCCTCGGCGATGTTGGTGGCCAGGTCGGCCACCCGCTCCAGGTTTCGGCTGACGAGAAAAAGTTCCATTCCGGCGCCGATCATGTGGGGATCCTCCATCATGTGGGTCAGCAGGATCCGGAACACCGAGCGGTGCAGGTTGTCCACCATGTCGTCGCGGCGGCAGATCTGGCGGCCGGCCGCTGCATCACCCCGAATGAACGCCTCCAACGCGTCGGAGAGCATCTCCCGGGCCAGGCGGGCCATCTCGATCAGCTCCGGCTCCGGGGCGATCGGCCGGCTCTGTGCCAGCCGTTGGACGGACTGGGCGATGTTGACGGCATGATCGCCGACCCGCTCGAGGTCGTTGGCAATCTTGAGCGCGGAGGTGAGCATCCGGAGATCGCGCGCCATCGGCTGCTGGAGGGCCAGCAGGTGGATGCACTGCTCCTCGATCTCCACCTCCATGGTGTCGATCACCCGGTCGCCCTGGATGACGCGGCGGGCCTTGTCGGCGTTGCGTTCGAGCAGCGCCTCGGCGGCGAGACCAAGGGCGGCCTCCGCCTCGCCCGACATCGTCAACAGTCGGATCTTGACCTGGCTCAACTCGTCGTGGAAGTGCCGGTGGGTGTCCATGCTCATCCGAATCTCCCGGTGATATAGGCCTCGGTGCGCTCCCGGGCCGGCTTGGTGAAAATCTGCCTGGTCGCGCCGAATTCCACCAGCGCACCGCCCTCGAAGAAGCCGGTCTGGTCACTGACCCGGGCAGCCTGCTGCATGTTGTGGGTCACGATCACGATGGTGTAGTGCTGCTTGAGCTCAATCATCAGCTCCTCCACCCGCTGGGTGGCAATCGGATCGAGGGCGGAACACGGCTCGTCCATGAGCAGGACCTCGGGCTGGTTGCCGAGCGCCCGCGCAATGCAGAGTCGCTGCTGCTGGCCGCCGGAGAGCCCGGTGGCTGGAGCGGACAGGCGGTCCTTGACCTCATCCCACAGAGCCGCTTGCCGCAGGCACCGCTCGACCAGCTCCGGAAGGTCCCGGGGTGGGACCAGGGCGTTCAGTGCCGGACCGTAGGCCACGTTGTCGTAGATTGACTTGGGGAACGGGTTGGGGCGCTGGAAGACCATCCCCACCCGCTGCCGCAGCGCCACCAGGTCGGTGCCCGGGGCAAAGACCGACTGCCCCTCGACCTGGATGTCCCCTTCATACCGGGCCGTCGCGGACAGGTCGTTGAGCCGGTTGATCGACCGGAGGAAGGTGGACTTGCCGCACCCCGATGGCCCGATGATCGCCGTCACCGCCTGCCGGGGCACGTCGAAGGAGACCGATCGCAGGACCTGCCGCGGGCCGTAGGCAAAGCCGAAATTCCGGACGGCGATCGCCGATTCGCGCGCCGGGGCTGCCTCGGCCGCGAGGGGGGCCAGGACCGGGCGCGGCACCGCGACCCCCGGAGGGATCACGCCGTTCATCCGAACCGCCCGGTAATATAGGCTTCGGTCTGCTCGTTGGTCGGGGCGGTGAAGATCCGCCGGGTCTTGCCGTGTTCCACCATGCTCCCCAGGTAGAAGAAGGTGGTCGTGTCGGAGACCCGCGCCGCCTGTTGCATGTTGTGGGTCACGATCACGATGGTAAAGTGCTGCTTCAGGTCAAAGAGTAGCTCCTCGATTCGCTGGGTGCCGAGCGGGTCGAGCGACGCCGTGGGCTCATCGAGCAGGATCACCTCGGGGCGGGGCGCAATGGTCCGGGCAATGCAGAGCCGCTGTTGCTGACCACCGGAGAGTGCCGTGGCACTGCCATGCAGCCGATCCTTGACCTCCTCCCACAATGCCGCCTGCCGCAGGGCCTCCTCCACCCTGGCGTGCAGCTCCGCTCGGCTGGGCCGGGCTGTGACCCTGAGTCCGGAAGCGACGTTGTCATAGATGCTCATGGTGGGGAACGGCGTCGGTTTCTGGAAGACCATCCCGACCCGGCGGCGCAGACGCATGGCGTTGACCCGGGGCGCGTAGATGTCCTCACCGCCCAGCAGCACCCGGCCGGTGATCCAGCCTCCCGGGGTGATCTCATGCATCCGGTTGAGGGTCCGGATGAAGGTGGACTTGCCGCATCCCGACGGTCCGATCAGCGCGTGCACCTGATTGGACGCGAACTGCAGGCTGACTCCCTTGACCGCCGTGAACTTGCCGTACATCGCGGTCAGGCGGTCGGTCACCAGGAGCGGGGTGTCAGGGCTGGCACTCATTCGAACCGCTCCCGGGTGGCAATCCGTGCCGCCACGCTCAGGATCAGCACCACCAGGATCAGCACCAGCGCGGTGGCCCACGCCAGCCGGTGCCATTCCTCGTATGGCCCGGTGGCGTAGGTGTAGACGGTCAGCGGCAGCGCCGCCATTGGCCGGTTCAGGTCAAGGCCCATGAACTGGCTGCCGAGCGCGGTGAACAGCAGCGGAGCCGTTTCGCCAGCCACCCGGGCCACCGCCAGCAGCGAGCCCGTGACGATGCCGGGAAGACAGGTGCGCACCACCACCGTGAGGCTGGTGCGCCAGCGGGGGTAGCCCAGTGCCAGCGCCGCTTCGCGCAGCGAGTGGGGCACCAGGTTGATGATCTCCTCGGTGGTGCGCATTACCATCGGGATCATGATCAATGCCAAGGCGACACTTCCGGCTGCGCCACTGAAATGCCCCTGGTTGGCCACGATCCAAGTCCAGGCAAAGACGCCGACCACGATCGAGGGGGTGCCGTTCATCACGTCGGCCACAAATCGGGTGATCGAGGTCAGCCGGGAGCCGGGATATTCCGCCGAGTAGATCCCTGCACCGATGCCGAGCGGCAGCCCGATCAAGCCGGCCATCCCGACGATCATCAGCGTCCCGACAATGGCGTGCACCACCCCGCCACCCGATTCACCGGCCGGCACCGGGGTGCGGGTAAAGAAGGCCAGATTGAGGCTGCTGGCACCCTTGGCCACGAGAGTGCCCAGGATCAGCAGCAAGGGCAGCACCGCCACCACCACGGCACCGACCATCAGCGCCACCATGATGCCGCTCTTGAAGCGCCGGAAATCGCGCCGGTTCATTGGCCCGCCCCGCCGCCGCGTCCGCTCCGGCGGGACACCCGCCAGATCAACAACCGGGCGGCGGCGTTCACCAGCACCGTCACCACGAAGAGCGTAAACGCCACATAGGTCAGCGCTGACAGGTGAATGTTGGTGGCGGCTTCGGCAAATTCATTGGCGATCACCGCGGCCATCGAGTATCCGGGCGCAAAAAGCGAGGCGCTCAGCTCGTGCCGGTTGCCGATCAGCATCGTGACCGCCATCGTCTCACCCAGGGCGCGACCGAGCCCGAGGATGACCGCCCCGATAATGCCGCTGCGGGCGTAGGGCACCACCGCAGTCCACGCCGCCTCCCAGCGGGTGGCACCCAGCGCCAGCGCCGCCTCGCGCTGGCTGGCGGGCACCGTCTGGAGCACCTCGCGGGAGACCGACATGATGTACGGCATGACCATGATGGCCAGGATGATCGAGGCCGCCAGGACCGACTGGCCGTAGATGACCCCCTGGAAAAACGGCAGGAAGCCAAGTGCGCCCTGGAGGAACGGGAACACCGTGGACCGGAGGAAGGGAATCAGGAAGAAGATGCCCCAGAGCCCGTAGACCACGCTGGGGATCGCGGCCAGCAGTTCGATCAGGAAGCTGATCGGTCGGCGCAGCCTGGGGGACGCAAACTCGGTCAGGTAGATCGCCACGCCGAGCGAGAGCGGCACGGCAATCAGCAGGGCCAGGAAGCTGGTCAGCAGGGTGCCGAAAATCAGCGGCAGGGCGCCGAACACCTCGGCCACCGGATCCCAGGTGCTGCCGGTGACGAATCCGAAGCCGTACCGCTCCATGGCCAGCCGCGAGCCCGACCACAGCTCAAAGACCAGGAATCCCAGCAGCACCGGGATGCTCACCGCTGCAGCGGTGAGCATCCAGCGGAACACCAGGTCCCCGCGGCTCCGACCCTCAAGGCCGATGTTGATTCCGCTGGCGCCGGGCAGTTCCTGAGCGCCGACTTCGACTGGACTGGTCATCGAGCGAAAAACGTAGCGGCCGACCATCGATGTCTGGTCACGAATGTGTAACAACGATGTAACGGTGATCGATTCCGGCCCACGGAACGTCCAGGAGCCATCGCTGGACTTGGCGCGGTCTCCTGGACCTCGGGTGGCTCGATCAGGGCAGCGGCTGGCCGGCGGCAGTCAAGGTGGCCAGTCGGGCTGTGACCAGCGCGACCACATTGGCGGGGAGCGGAGCATACTGCAGCTCCAGCGCCATCTGCTGCGCCTCGGGGGTCACCATCCACTCCAGGAAGTTGCGGATCGTGGCCGCCTTGGCGGCATCGGTGGCATCGCGATGGACCAGCATCCAGGTGAACGAGGCGATCGGATAGGCCGTCGCACCCGGCGGATTGGTGATCGACACCCGGAAATCGGTGTCGGCCGGCAACTCGGCGCTGCCAGCCGCCTCCGTGACCGACTCGAGCGTCGGGACCACGGCATTCCCGGCGGCGTTGCGCACCTGGGCAAACTGAAGCCCGTTGGAGACGGCGTAGACCATTTCCACGTAGCCGATGGCGCCGGACAGCTGCTTGACCTGCTGGGTCACTCCCTCATTGCCTTTGCCACCCAGCCCGGTGGGCCAGTTGACCGAGGTGGCCTTGCCGGCCCGGGCCAGCCACTGCTCCGAAACCTTGGAGAGGTAGTCGGTAAAGACGTAGGTCGTGCCGGAGCCGTCGGAGCGGTGCACCACGATCAGATCGGTCGCCGGCAGCGACACGCCGGGGTTGAGTGCCGCGATCCGCGGGTCGTTCCACTTGGTGATCTCGCCGAGGTAGATCCCGGCAATCGTCGTGGCATCGAGCACCAGCTGGGTGGAGCCGACTTCGGGAAGGTTATAGGTGAGCACCACCGCGCCGAGCACCGTCGGGATGTGCACCACATTGCCGGAAACCGCGGCCAACTGCTCCTCGGTCATCGGTCCGTCGGTGGCCCCAAAATCCACAGTGCCCTCGGTGTACTGGCGGATCCCGCCACCGGAGCCGATCGACTGGTAGTTCACCTGGATGCCGGTGCTGCGGTTGTAGGCGTCGAACCACTTCTGGTAGATCGGATTCGGGAAGGTGGCGCCGGCCCCGGTCAGCTGGGTCACGGTGGCACCACCGGCGCCGCCGCCCTCGCCGGAACCGCAGGCGACAGCCAGCATCAGCAGGGGGAGAGAGCAGGTTGCGGCGAGCGATCTCATGGTCAGGTCCTTTGGAGGGTGCGGGTCAGAAGGTCAGGGCAACGGTCAGCAGACCGCGGATGCGCGAAGCGTCGAGCGCCGCCGAAGGCGCGCCGGATTGATAGGTCAGGTGTTCCAGCGACCCGAGGATCCGAAGCTCGGGCGCCAGCCGTACCCCGACGCCACCGGTGAGCCGGGTCTGCCGATCGTCCGGGGTGTCGCGATCCGGGTCGTAGCGCTCCAGGCGGCCGATGAACAGCGCCGTCGTGTTCGGCACCTTGATCACCGTGAAGGTGTTGAAAAGGGTGCCCTCCACCAGGGTTCCCGGGGTACCCGGCTCAGGGTCGGAGCGATCGCGCGCCAGCAGGTACTCCGTGGCCACGGTAAAGTGGCGGGCGCGGTACGACAGCAACCCAAGGGCGCGCTGCCGAACCCCGCCACCTGCTGGGCTGCCGATCTGGCCGTAACCGGTCAGGCGCAGGCCGCCGAGCGGGCCGGGGTCGTTGCTCGAAGCGAGCCGCATGGTTGCCCGCGCCATGAAATCCTTGCCCGAGTCGGTGTCACCCTTGGCCCAGCCCTCTCCGTTGTACACCCCGGCCGTCATCTGGAACTTTTCGCCCTCGCCCCAGGCGCCTTCCGCGCTGAGTCCGAGGTCGGAAGTGGTCATGTACTTGAGCCGGTCCGCGGGGACGGGGCCCTGGATCCGATGCTCCCAGAGGCCCTCTTCCATCTCGAGGAACGGGGTATGGGTCTGTCCGAAGCGGATCGTGATCGGCGCCGAGGGCAGCTCGTAGGCCACGTAGGCATACTTGAGCCGAATCTCGAGCTCCTGGCCGTCTTCCCGAATCGCGTCGGTGGTAATCCGGAAGCTGACCCGCTCGCTGGTCTGCCCGCGCACATTCACGTAGGCCCGACCCATGTCGAAACGGTTGCTGCTGTTGGCCCCGGGCCCCAGATCGGTGATGAACGATCCGAAGAACAGTCCGCTGACGCGGATCTCGGGCCGAGTCTGTGCAGCGATGCTCCCCGTGACTGCCACGCCAAGTCCGCCAGCCAGCAACACCGACCGATACCGAGCCATCATCAGCCTCGTAATCTGGAGGAGCACGGTGACGGCCCGATGACGGACCCGTCACGAATGAGTAACTGTAGCAAGAATAGTTACAGAAAGTGCGGCTGCAGTCACGACGAGGTAACGGATTTGTCACGGGGGCGGAGAAGGAGGGCGGGTAGGAGGGGTAGGGCGGACAGGACACCGCCCCATAGGCGCCGAATCCATTCGGCCCACGGACAACATTGGCCGGCATCATCTCGGAATCATTCCTCGCTGCGCTCGGGACGACTCCGGGGGCCCTTCCAAGGGGGCGCACAGGAGTGCGCCCCCTACGGCATCCCTGGATGGTCGGGAACCGCCGGCACCCGATACCCGATACCCCAGTCCCTATTCCCTATTCCCCATTCCATTCCCCGCCCCGCAACCCCGGCACCCACACCGCAATCGTCGTCCCCCGACCCACCGTACTCTCGGAGCGGACCGTCCCTTTATGCGCCTCGATGAAGTGCTTCACGATGGCCAGGCCGAGCCCGGTGCCTCCTTCGGCACGGGAACGCGACGGATCGGCGCGGTAGAACCGTTCGAAGATCCGGGGGAGGTGCTCGTGCCCGATCCCGCTGCCGGTATCGGCGACGGCGAGTTCGATGCCGGCGCCCCGGGCCCGGGCGGAGAGGGTGATCGCGCCGCCGGCCGGGGTGTGCCGGATCGCGTTGTCGAACAGGTTTACCAGCACCTGGCGAATCGCATCGGCATCGACCGGCAGAGTGGCCGCGCCGGCCTCCACCTCCTGGGCGTACCTGACACCCTTTGCCGCGGCGCGATCGGCGCAGGCGGCCCAGGCGTCGCGAGCGGTGGCGGCGGTGTCGAGTGCCTCGATCCGTGGCTGCCACCGCCCGGATTCGATCCGCGCCAGGTCGAGCTGGTCGTCCACCAGGTGCTGCATCCGCCGGGCGTTGCTGTGGATCGTCTCCAGGAACCGGCGGGTCGTGGCGGCATCGGGGGGATCGCTGAGCAGCGTCTCCGCGTAACCGGAGATCGAGGTCAGCGGGGTCTTGAGCTCGTGCGACACGTTGGCCACGAAATCTGCCCGCACCGTCTCGAGCCGGCGCATCGTGGTCAGGTCGTGCAGGACCAGCACCGCTCCACCGCCCGGGAGCGGGCGGGCGTTCACCAGCAGGGTCCGGGAGTCGAGCTCCAGCTCCCGGTCGAGGACCGGGGCCCCCGCCAGGACGTCCACCACGACCTCGCGGGCCGCCTTGACGCGGAACAATTGCTCCAGGTCGGGCAGGGTCTCGTTCCCGTAGCCCAGCAGTTGCCTCGCAGCGGGGTTGGCGCGGACGATCCGGCCTCTCCCATCCGAGGCGATGACCCCCTCCACCATCGCGTTGACCAGTGCCGCCGATTCGGCCTGTTCCTGCTGCAGTTCCGCAAACCGACTGCCCAGCTGCTCGTGCATCTCGCGCAGCGCCTGGACCAGGGTGTCGATGTCCGGCACGCTGGACCGTGGAAACCGGGGCGGAGTCCCCTGAGTCATTGCCTGGGCGGCGGTGGTGATCTGGTGCAGCGGCCGGGCGATGGAGCGCCCAGCCAAGGTGGCGAGGAGGACGCCGATGACGAGCGCGAAGAGGGCGGCGCCGAGCACCGAGCGCTGGGCGGTGCGGATCATCCGGTCCACGACCGTCAGGTCCGAGGCGATCCGAACCACGCCCGGCCCGCCGGGGATGGCGGCATACAGCGCGAAGATGTCAGTGGTGGCGCTGAGCCGGCGGGAAGAGCCGACGCGACCAGCCAAGGCCTCCAGCACCTCGGGCCGCTCGCCCTGATTGGGTATGACGGCCATGCCGCCGTCGGGGGCCTGGCTCTCCCCCACCACGCGGCCGGTCGTGTCGATCAGGGTGATCCGGTGCTCGCTGGCGCCGGCCAGGCGGGCGACGGCGGCCTGCCAGTCGTCGCTGCTATCCGGCAGGGCATCGCGCACCAACTGGGCCTCACGCTCGATCTCGACCCGAAGGTCGTGCTCCAGGTCGGCGCGGAGCGCCCGGTCGGCGGCCAGCACCACGACGGCCATCGTCGCCACCAGCACCAGGACGGTGCCGGCCACGAGCCGACCCGCAAACTTCATCGGGACCGGCCGCCGCGCTCGGGGTCGTGAAAGCGATAGCCAAAGCCGCGGACCGTCTCGATCAGCCCGGCGTGATCGCCGAGCTTGGCGCGCAGGCGCTGGACGTGCATGTCCACGGTACGGGTCTGCATGTCGGGCTGGTGCTGCCAGACATCCTCCAGCAATCGTTCCCTGGATTGCACTCGCCCGCGCCGCTCCACCAGAGTCTCCAGCAGCTTGTACTCCGTGGGAGTCAGCGGCAATTCCTCGCCGTCGATGCTGGCACGGTAGGCCGAGCGGTCGATCGTCAGGGGGCCGGCCACCACCGAGGAGCCGGCGGCCACCGCCGGTGACGCAAGGCGCCGGAGCAGCGCGGCCACCCGCAGGGTCAACTCCTGCGGGGAGAACGGCTTGGTCAGGTAGTCATCGGCCCCGAGCGAGAGTCCTTTGATCCGATCCGGTTCCTCCCGCCGCGCCGTGAGCAGAATGACCCCGATATCTCGAGTCTCCTCCTTGGACCGCAGTTCACGGAGCACATCAAAGCCGCTGCCCCCCGGTAGCATCAGGTCCAGCACCACCACATCGGGGCGCTCCTCCTGGGCCGCCTTGAGCGCCTCGCCGCCGCGCGCCGCAGTGGAGACTCGATACCCCGCCTTGGCCAGATGGTAGGCGACCAGGGCGGTGATGTCGGGTTCGTCGTCGACGACCAGGATCCGGTGGCTCATCGGAGGCTCGGTGGGCAGGGGATTGGCGTCACGGGGTCAACTCTCCCGCATCGGGGCGGGGAGGAGGGTTCGAGTGTGGCTGCGGCTCCGGTCGAGGGCGCGGTAGCGCTCCACCCGCATCGCCTCGTCGTGGCCGATCGCGTCGAGGATCGCCTGGACCAGACGACCCTGGGGGCCGCCTTCTCGCTTGAGGCGATAGAGCACGAACTGGGCGATCGGAGTGTCGCGGACAATCTGCGCCTTCCGCAGCACCGTCAGATGGCGCGAGACAGTCGGTTGCGGCAGGTCCAGGATGGCCTGGAGGTCGGAGACACAGAGCGGGGCGGCTGTCAGGCAATTCAAGATCCGGAGCCGGGTTGGTTCCGCAATCGTCAGGAGGAGTTGGGTGGGGGATTCGCCGGAAGCCATATGCGTTGAGGCGAATATACGGGTGAAATGCGATGTGGGCTAGGGCCAAACAGGTCGCGGAGGCGATTGTGACGGGATGGTGACAAAGCGAAAGGGAAGCTGTCCCCGGTCGTCACTGGTTCCGCGAGAGTCGATAGACGCGTACTGCCTCGATGCCGTCGAGATCGGAATGGACACCAATGATGTAGTCTGCCCCGGCATCCAGAAGGCGTACCCCTGCTGGCATGGTGACCCACGCCAATGCCACGCCGGTTTCGTTCAGCACCAGGTGGCGGGTCGGTGCTGGCGGTTGTTCGGAATACTCTGGTACCCAGAGTTCGCCGTTGGAGGTCGCCCGGAGCCCCCCGAAGTAGGGAAGCTGCTTGGGGAGATACCGGCCGCTGTGCTTGGCCTCGGCATAGCCGCTGTCTGCCGGAAACCGGGCCTGCCCCAGCGCCTCGGCCCTGAGGGCCGCGATCGCCGCGGGAGAGGGCGCGGCAGCAGGGAAGGGGAGCCGGACCACCGTCCGCTCTCCGGTTCGGGTATCGAGGCGGATCAAGGAGTCTGCGCCCGATTCCCCGTACCAGAAGTTGGAGCCGGCCGCTGCCGCGTGGAACCACGGGGTGAAAGCAATGACCCCCACGGCCGCGTTGGCAACGTCACCAGTTGGATTGTACACGAAGATGGCGCCGCTGGGTTGTTCGGCCAGCCAATCCACCTGACCATCGCCCGTGATCGGGATCAGGCCGGCATAACCTGGCAGTCGGTGCACGCCCGGCGGACCGTCAAAGGTCGGTTGGATCCCCGTCGTGGCCAGCCAGCGGCCATCCGCCAGTCGCCCGGTGATCGAGTACCGGCCTTTGCCGCCATCTGAAGTCACGTTCAAGCCGTCGAGCAGCAGCGGGGACTCACCGAGCCGGATCGTGGAGAGGCGGTTGCTGGCTCCATCGAAGACGAAGGCGGTGTCACCCGAATGGCCCACCCACCCCAATCGCTCAAACTCTCCGGGCCCCTTGCCTCGACGGCCGAACCGGGAAAGGAGGGCGCCGTTGGAGTCGAAAATCCGCAGTTCCTGGGTGCCAGCATTCGCCACCACCACCCCGCCGTCCTCGCGGAGCCATGCGGCTGCCACACCGAGGAACTCGGTGTCCGGGTTCCCCTCGGCCCCCAGGACCAGGGTGGGCGTTGGTTCGACGCGCCATTCGGCAAGGGCAGGCTCCCCGGTGTCCGGTTGGGGGCAGCCAACGACCAGGGCCAGAGCGGCGATGAGGAGGGCGAGTGGCAGGGGGCGGAGGGGATGCATTGGGAGGGCTCCGAGAGGTTGCCTGAGGATACCCTCTTCGTCGGAAACTGCCATGGTGGGGTGGTGAGGGGCCGCATCGATTCGGCCCACGAACAACGCGACTGGCCTCAGATCGGAGTCATCCCGAGCAGAGCGAGGGATCCTTTGTACCCTGGCGCAGGGTCCTGCAGTCGGGCGGAGTCTTGCTTGCCAAGGGCAAGATCCCTTGCCGCCTTGCGGGCGCCTCGGGATGACACTCTGTTGCGGACGCGTCGCCGTGTCCGCGGGGCCGGCCCGGCCCCTGCCCATTGCTGTACGCGCGCTGCCCGCATCAGCTCGTGCATCCTCGGCTCCTCAGCGTCCCGTCCGCGCCCAACAGCCCCGCCGAAACTCCCAGCGGTAGGCACCGTACTGTTCCCCGGATCATCACCGCCACACGAGGAGGAGCGCACATGCTGCAAATCCGCGGGCTCGTAAAGGTGTACCCCGGGCCGATCGCGGCGCTGCAGGGAATTGACCTCGATATTCCGACCGGACTGTTCGGGCTGTTGGGCCCCAACGGCTCCGGCAAGACCACCCTCATGCGAATCCTCGCCGGGCTGCTCGAACCCACCGCCGGCAGCGTCCTGCTGGACGGTGTCGACATCGTGGCGCACCCTGAGCGGGTCCGGGCTCGGCTGGGCTACCTGCCGCAAGCCTTCGGATTCTACCCCCACCTGTCCGGCCACGCGATGCTGCTGCACCTGCTGCGCCTCAAGGGCGTCGACGCGCCTGGAGGGCTCCCGGCGCTGGCGTCCGCGCTGCTCGAGCAGGTCAACCTGGCCGACGCCGCGCGTCGCCCGGTCTCGGGATACTCCGGCGGCATGCGGCAGCGACTGGGCATTGCCCAGGCCATTGCCGGCGACCCCGCCTTGCTGATCGTCGATGAGCCCACCGCCGGGCTCGATCCCGAGGAGCGGGTGCGCTTCTATCGGCTGCTGGCGGAAGTCGCTGAGTCGCGGCTTGTCCTGCTCTCCACGCATATCGTCGAGGACGTGGCCACGCTCTGTCCGCGATTCGCCGTCATCCGGTACGGGCGACTGCTCACCACCACTAGTCCGGCCGCCGCGCGCCAGCGTCTGGAGGGCACGGTGTTCGAGGGTGCGGTGTCGCGCGACCACTATGCGGCGCTGGCCGGTGCCGTCCGGGTGATCCACTCGCATCTGGTGGCCGGTGAGCTGCGGGTGCGGATTCACGTCCCTTCCGGCCCACCGCCGCAGGGATTTGTGGCCGCGCTGCCCCTGCTCGAGGATGCCTACCTGCTGCTCAGTGACGACGACGCGCGGGCCGCCGCGTGAGCGGCGGGAGCTGGCGCACGATCGCCGGCCTGGAACTACGGACCCAGCTGCAGGGCGCCCCGTTCTGGATCCTGCTCATCGTCCTCGCGTTGCTGGTGGGCAGCGTGAACCCGACCGCCATGTTGCCCACCGGGAGCGCCACGATCGGTGGGCTGCAGGTAGCCGCCACCTCGGCCCACGCGCTGGCCTCGTCGTTCGCCCTCTCGGCGTTCTTTGCCTACCCGTTCTTTGCCTGCATGATGGCAGCTCTCTGCGTGGTGCGAGACGAGGAACTCGGCATGCGCGAGCTGCTCCACAGCACTCCGCTGCGACCGTCGGCATACCTGCTCGGCAAGCTCGCAGGAATCGCTGCGACCCTCGGCCTGGCGATGCTCTGGCATCTCGCGGGGATGGTCCTGCTTCGCGAGCTGCCGGCGGTGCTCGGTTCGGCGCCGCTGGGATCGCCCTTTGCGGTGTGGAACTATGTGCTGCCCCTGGCGCTGGTGGTGGCGCCTGGCGTGCTGTTTGTGGCTACCGTGGCGTTCGTGGTCGGTGCTTTCACCCGTCGCACGATGGCGGCCTACGCCGTGCCGGTGCTCTACTCGCTGGCGGTGCTCATGCTCCTGTGGACCTGGTCCCCGCCCGGGTTGCCGCACTGGTTCGACCAGCTGCTGATGGTCATTGATCCCTCGGGGCTGCGGTGGATGCGGCGTTCACTGTTTCTCGTGGACCATGGCGTCGCGTATTACAACGCCGCACCGTTGGCCCTGAATGCATTGTTCTGGGGCAGCCGGGTGGTCGCGCTCGCGTTGCCGGCCATCCTCGTCGCGATACTGGTGCGGAGCCAGGCGGCCCGTCGACCCCTCGAGGGAGGACGCTCGACGCGGTCCCTCCGCACCATGTTCCGGCGCCTGGCATCGGGCCGCACCGAACCTGGGGCAGGGTCGCCATCGCGCGGGGCGCAGGGCCCGCCATTGGTCCGGTTCGGTGCGTTGGCCGACCTCGATATGCGGCAGTCGTCGCCCAGCACAGTGCGGGGCGCATGGGTGGTGGCCTGGGCCGAGCTGCGGGCCATGTGGCGACAGCCCGCCTGCTGGCTGTTTACGGCGCTGCTGATGTTTGTGGTGGTGGAGGCGGGGGTGTCTGGAGACGACATCTCCGGTGCCCCTGTCCTGCTCACGGCCGGAACGCTGGCGGTGCGCACCATCCCGGTGGTCACGGTGCTGGTGTGCCTGTTCCTGCTCTTCATCGTGGTGGAGCTCATGCACCGCGATACCGCGACCGGGTTTGCGCCGCTCGCCAACGCGGCGCCGGTGGGGACGGCCGCGATCCTCCTGGGGCGATTGGCGAGTGTGATGGTGCTCAGCTTCGTGCTGATGGCTGCCTGTGCGGCCGCCACGCTGCCGGTCCTGCTCGGGCAACCCGGTGGCGGGGGGGCACTGTGGCCCCTCGGCCTCGTCTACGGCGCGGTGCTGCTGCCCTCGTTCCTGCTCTGGAGCAGCTTTGTGGTGGCGCTGATGACGGCGGTGCGCAGCCGCACGGCGGGACTCGGTGTCGGTATGCTGGCGCTGCTTGGCACTGGTGCGCTGTTCCTCCGGGGCGAGATGACGTGGGTCACCAACTGGCTACTGTGGGGCGCACTGCGCTGGACCGACTTCGGCGTATTTCCCCTGAATGGCTCGCCACTGCTCCTCAATCGAATGCTTGCGCTCGCCCTGGCCGTGCTGCTCTGGGCGGTGTCGATGGCACTCTTCCCGCGGATTGAGCGCGACGCCGTGGGCTCGGCGCGTCGGCGGCAGGGTCCGCAGCGGCTGCGGGCGAGCCTGAAGCTGGCGCCATTCGCCTTAGCGCCTGTTCTGATCGGTGGCTTCCTGGCCGTCGACATCGAACAGGGATGGCAGGGTACGGCCGAGCAGGATCGCGCCGAGCGCTACTTCAGGGAGAATGCCGTCGCTTGGTCGGGGGCCGTGCCTCTCGTGATTCGTACGATCGACGTGTCGCTGGAGCTTGACCCGGCGGCGCGGACTCTTGCCGTCGAAGGCTGGTACACCATGGTGAACGAGAGCGACGCGGCGCTGGATCGGTTCGCGCTCACGGTGGGCCGCACGCACGAGCCGGTGCGGTGGACGATGGACGGTAGGGTGGCCCTGGCGGACGATCGCAGTGGCCTCCTGGTGCTGACTCCTGGGCAGCCGCTTGCCCCGGGAGCGGAACTGACGGTGGGCTTTTCGTATGCCGCGACCCATCCTTTCGGCCCGACCCGCAACGGCGGTGGCGCGGGCACGTTCATCGTGCCCTCGGGGGCGCTGCTCAGCACTCGCGGCGGACTGTTTCTTCCCGTGCCGGGGTTTGTGGACGACCAGAGCGAGACGCGCTACGGCGATCCGGTGCTGCCGGGGGCCGGGTTCAACGGGGGGCATACCTTCCAGTCGCGGCTGCGGGTGCGCGCCCCCGACGCGTTCATCGTGAACTCTGTGGGCACGCGGACGCTGCTGGAACGCGCCGACGGCTATACCACCGTGTATTGGCAGAGCGACGAGCCCGTGGGTGCCATCAACCTGATTGCCGGGCGGTGGCAGGTGGCAGAGCGGGAGGGTGTGTCGGTGCACTTCCTCCCGGCGCACACGCGCAACGTAAACGAGATGCTCGCCACGATGCAGGCCGCGCGGACAAGGTTTTCCCAGTGGTTCATGCCCTACCCGTGGCCGGAGCTTCGACTGAGTGAGTACCCCGATCTCGAAACGAACGCCACCGCCTTTCCCTCCAATATCAGCTTCTCCGAGGGGATCGGCTTCCTGACGGGGGGGCCTCCGGAGGACGCACTGGCGTTCAGCGTGGTGGCGCACGAGGTGGCGCACCAGTGGTGGGGACACCTCGTAGCGGCAGGCGAAGGGCCGGGCACCGGCTGGCTGGTGGAGGGGATGGCCAACTACGCCACGCTGCTGCTGCACGACGCTGAGCACGGATCCGAGGCGCGGGCACGCTTCGCGCGACAGCTGGAGCAGAACTATCTCGATCAGCGGGCGGTGCGCGAGGAACGTCCCCTGCTCGCGACGCTCGAGGGGGCGCCGGGAGATGAGGCCGTGCTGGCCCACCGCGGCGCGCTGGTGCTGTGGATGCTGCGGCAATCGCTCGGCGCGCCCGCAATGGAAGACGCCCTGCGGCGCTACGTCACCGAGCACCGCGACCCGCAACGCCAGGGAACCCCGGCCGAGCTCCTGGCCACACTGCGCCAGGCCGCGACGGCTCCGCTGGCGTTTGATGACTTGGTGCGGGAGTGGCTCGCGGGCACCGCGCTGCCCGAATACCAGCTGAGCGCGCCGCCTGTGGTGGGCAGCGGCGGATCGTGGCGCACCGTGATCGAGGTGCGCAATGTGGGGACCGGGTCGCCGGCCGTGGATGTGGTCATGGTCGCGGCTGCGCCGGCGGGTGGCGGGTTGCCCGCCTCGGCAACGCGTCGGGTGGTTGTGGGGCCAGGCCAAAAGGTGCGCCTCGTGCTGGACACGCCGTTCGCGCCGGAACGCGTGACGGTGGATCCGGACGTTCACGTGTTGCAGCTCAATCGAGACCGCGCGCGGCTGGAGCTGACTGGCATACCCCGGCTTGGCGCGGGCCTTGACCAGGGTCTTGATGCGCGTAGGGGCGCGCCGGGCAGGCCCGGCCCCTACTGAGCTATCAGGGCAACGGTGGCGCAAGCCACCTCCCTGGCCGAGCCCGAGGCGAGAGCCTCGGGATACACCGACCCACCCGGGCCCCGCCCAGCCGTCCACAAGATCCCTCGCCGCCCCGCGGGGGGCGCCCTGCAGGGCGCCGCTACCGTGGGCGCCTCGGGATGACTCCGATGTGATGCGGGCAAGGGCGTCCATGGGCCGATTGGAATCGGCCCCTGTGGGTGGGTGTGCGGTCGCGGGCCGCGCCGGCCCGGCCCCTCCGGAATGTCGTCCATTGCGACCCGACCCTTTTAGCGATCGCCCGTCGACGGCCACCAATCACCCGCCACCACCCGACCGCCGCGATAGCCGGTGATCCCGGTGGTGGCGCTGTGGAGCAGCAGCAGCGCATCGGCGCGACCGTAGCTGCGCATCAGGTCGCGCATCATCGGCTCCTCGCCGTCCCAGGGATACCCGAACACCACGTCGAAATCGTCGAGCGCCAGCCCCAGCTCCTGGTAGCCCGACGATCCAGTGCCGAGCGTCCCGGTGCGGGCGTCGCCGTCGCTGGGCCGCCAACGGTAGCCCGTCGGGAGAAAGCTGCCGGTGACAAACCGTGCTGAGGAGTTGAACTGCCTTGCCAGTTCGTGTGCCGTCCGCGACAGGTTGGCATCAAGCTCGATGCCGCAGGCCGTGAACCCGAGCAGATCGGCCATGACGGTGATGAGCCCGTTGGCGGATCCCCATTCGAGAAAGCGGAGCCCTCGACAGCGCCCGGGCCAGAGGGCTTCAAGGACGACGGCGTAATCGGAGGCGACAAACGGGTGGAAGCGGCGCTCCGCCGCGGTGGCCTCGAACCGGTCCCAGAGCGCCCACCCCTCGTGGCAGAGTGCGGTGATCCGGGCGCGGAGGGCGGCATCCTCCGGGGTCAGAGCTGAAATGGGCAGATTGGTGGTCACGCGGGAAGGTAAGCCTGTGGGGTCGACCCCAGCAGGGCTGGTCGTGCTACTTGATGAAGACGACACGATCGGCCTCACCGCGACTGTACTCATCGGCCGGGGGCGCGAAGGTCACCCCCGGCATCGGCGGGCGTCGAGCGTCAGCGCACGTAGAAGTAGAGGCCCGTCAGCCACCCCACCGCCCCGACCACCGTGATCACCGGCTCGTCGATCAGGAGGCCGGTGATCATCGCCGCGCCGCCCAGCACCATCAGGGTGAGGCCGGGGCCGCGGTTGCGGACCCCCTGGGCCAGGCTGGCGCGGATCGCGTCAAGCGATGCCTCGTTGGCTCGCGGGTCGGCGACCGGGATATCGGACGGAGTCGGCGCGAAGATCGGCGCGACCGCGAAGCGGGAATTGGCGGGCAGGCGATTGGCAGCCCCGAAGCTCGCTCCCAGAACGGGGCGCAAATCCACCGGGCTGCGATTGGTGCCCGCCTGCTGGGCAGTGGCGCTGCCGACCACCAGCGCCAGCGAAGCGACGGCCACGAGAATCCGTTGAGTTCTGGTCATGCTGGACACTCCTCAGGGTGCGGTGATGATGAAGCAGCAGGGCCGTCCGGTTCCGGGTGACAACGTCACACAACCTTGCGCCCCTGGATCACCCGCAGCAGCACAACGACGATGGCGATGACCAGCAGGACGTGAATAAAGCCACCCATGGTGTATGCCGTGACCATTCCGAGCAGCCAGAGAACGACGAGGATGATGGCAATTGTGCCGAGCATGGTGGTGCCCCGTTCGGTGGAGGGAATCCCCGCCGCCTTCTGGCGGCGGGGCCGAGTCTTAAATCCGAATGCTACCACCCGGCCATCGGCATTCCGCATCGGGTGCAACTCGGTGCTGCTGAGCCGGCCTGAGCGGAGGCGTGACATGGTGGGTTTCTGGCGCGCCCGGGAGCCACCCGCCGCCGTGCTGGCAACGGGGTGCCCTCCGGTCAGCGCGATCCCAGCGTAAAGTTGAGCCCGGCCATCATCTGCGCCGAGGAGCCACTGCCGAGCAGGGCACGGAGTTCCACGAACGGATGGATGTTGCCCCGCATCGACTGGATCCCCGCGAAGAGGTTGGCCCGGGAGTCGGAGCTGGAGTTCCCCTGGTCCGGGTTGCTCCGGCTCAGGTTGAGCCCACCGCCGAGGTACAGCCAGCCCGCGTTCTCACCCTCGACCCGGTACTTCAGGTCGATGTTCATGGCCCACAGGCTGCCATTGTCCACGAAGAACCAGTCGAACGAGGGGTAGAACTCGAGGTGCCGGGCGATCGGGATGCTGAGCTGCGGCCCGAGCGCGGTCTTCTCGCTGTCGAAATTGTAGGTGACGTGCGGGCCAAAATGGGCCGGGCCAGCCTGGGCCTCGGCGGGAACTGTCGTCGTCGTCAGGGCCACGGTGGCCAGTGCGGCGGCTGCAAATCGGGGAAGCTTGTGCAAGGGTACCTCCAAGGGAGACCAGCCAGGTACTGCAAGGCGCGCCGAGTTGCTGGTGCGCCTACTCTCGCAATCTCGTGGGACGCGGCGCGGGCGGGTATCGCTCAAGGGAGGGAAAAAGGATGTAGCTCCTTGGGGGGTCAATGCCAATCGGGACGGGCTTGGTTCAACTCGCTGTGGCCATTGGAATGGCCGCGGATTGCCATCGGGTCGGTGCGGGCAAAGGCTGTCTTGAGCCGCTCCAACTCGGCCTCCAACTGCCGGTTGATCTCCCTGGTCTGGTCGTGGGCCTCGGTGACGATCAGCAGCCAGGTGACTGTGGCTTCGTGCACCAGTCGGCCGGTCCACACCCTGTCTGCCAGATTCGCACTCTGGTGCTCGCGCTTGACGATCCACTTGATGATGGCCAGTCGGCTCGTGCTCTGGGGTGGCACGATCATGTAGGCATACGCCCAGAGCTTGCTGGGGGCAGGACTCGGCTGCGTTGGCATCGGCTCCCACCTACGGGCCCGAGGGTAGCCGCACCTCATCAGATGTGCAGCGGGTGTTCGGGCCACCGGCCTGCAATCTCGGCTGAGGGCATGCCAAGGCACATCCCTCGCAGGGATGAATTGCGGTCTAGCTCTTCGTGGCTGGAGGGTGCTTCAGGCGCCCGGACGGTGGGACTGCTCGTTGGCTGCGCCACCGGAGCGATGATGGTATGCGGCGATCTGGAGCCGGCTGTGCAGCGCCAGTTTCTCGAGGATGTTGTGGACGTGACTCTTGACGGTGTCGGTGGCCAGGTGGAGGTCCTGGGCGATCTCCTTGTTGCTGTGTCCTTGGGCAATCAAGTTGACCACCTCCCGCTCGCGCTTGGTCATCCGGACCGCCTTCGTCGCTCCGGGCAGCCGGCGGATCACCGCCTGCTCCGCGATGTGGGACAGCAACGTGCCGGTGAGCGCCGTCGGCAGCACGTGCTGGCCCTCCGCCACCGCCCGGATGGTGCGCACGAAATCGGCCAGTGTGGCGTCCTTGAGCACGAAGCCGCTGACGCCGGCCTGGATGAACTCAATGAGGTCCTCCTGGGCCGGCAGCAGGTCCATCACGACCACCTTGGAGTCGGGAGAGGCCATTCGGATATTGGCCACCAGCTTATGGCTGCTCCGGCTGCCGAGCGCGCCGTCGACCAGCACCACGTGGGGAAGGCTCCCCTCCAGCGCTCGCAGGCCAGCGTTCGCCTTCTCGGCGGCAGCGACAACCTTGAAGCCGGGCTCCGCGTCGAGGATTGCGGCAAGGCCCTCTCGTAACAGGCGGTTGTCCTCGATGACGAGGACGTTGATGCGTTCCGGCATGAGAGACTCCGGGGGTTGGAGAGCCTCGCGACCATCGCGGGATCGCAAAACCTCTGTGCGGATCCCGTCCGTGAGAGGCACGGGCGGCCTTGGCAAAGTGAAGATCCTGCGAGCAGGCGCTGCACGCGGCCTGATGTCTGCAGCCGTCGTGACAGAAGAATCCATCAGGGCCAGCAGAAAGTCAAGGAAAATCACCGCCGCGCGCCGTCATCCCTTGGATCTAGACCACAATCCGCCCATCCGGGCGATGGTTTCCCGGGGAGGCTCCAGCCAGCTTTCATAGGGTGAAGATCGACCGGGGGCGGCAGGCTGGGCGGCTCGCCTGGTCGCACGGACCAACCATTCAGGCAGGTGAGGCAGCAGTGGAAACGACCAGACTCTTCGATCCCAGGCAGGTCACTGGATTCACCCAACAACACCTGGCTGATGCATTCGACCGGGTCAGGGACCCTCGCGACTGGATGGCGCCGATCGTGGCTGAGGTGGACCGGTCCGACCAATCGCTGGTCGAGCAGGCAGTCCTGTGGTTCACCGATTCCGCGCCGAGCTTCGAGCCGGTGCCGGGCCAGCCAGACCGAGTGTCCGTGTCGGCGCCGGGGTTCCGGCTGGGCCCCACCGGGAGGGCAGCATGGATCTGATCACCTGGCTGATCGTTGGCCTGATCGCCGGACTGCTGGCCAGCTTCGCGATCGGTGGCATCGGGTACGGCCTCCTCGGCGACATCGTGGTCGGCATTGTCGGCGCCGTCGTGGGAGGATGGTTGTTCCGCCAGCTCGACGTCGCGGTCCCGTTCAATGGCCTGGCCGGGACGATCTTCGTGGCCTTTGTCGGGGCGGTGGTGCTGCTGCTGGTGCTGCGGGCTATCCGACCGGGACGCCGCTGACCCGGTCGCCAGCTCACCCTGTTCGAATCACGTTTCTCGAAACCCTGGAGCCTGTTCATGCGCCCTCCTGTCATCGCCGGCCTCGTGCTGATCGTCGCGGCGGCATTCGTCCTGATCCGTGGGGGGAGTTTCACCTCCCGCGACGAGGTGCTCTCGGTCGGTGACCTCAAGGTGACCGCCACGGAGCGACAGACGATTCCCACCTGGGTGGCCGGGCTGGGACTGGTCGCCGGCATCGCGCTGGTTGCCACCAACCTGAAGCAGAAGTCCTGATGCGCCGCCCTTGCGCAAGTTCCTTCATGTTCGACCACGGCCGAGGAGGCCATATGCGATCCACCACACGAAGCACATCCGGCCTGCTCCTGCTGGCGTTCCTGGGAATCACCCTGTCCGGCTGTGCCACCAAGGCCAAGACCGGGGCGGTGGTAGGAACGGCGGGGGGGGCGGTCATCGGTGGGGTCATTGGCAAGGTGGCCGGATCCACCGCCAAGGGGGCCATCATCGGCGCGGTGGTTGGCGGGACGGCCGGCGCCATCATCGGCAGCCAGATGGACAAGCAGGCCCAGGAACTGGAGCAGAACATCAAGGGCGCCAGGGTCGAACGAGTGGGTGAAGGCATCCAGGTCACCTTCGAGTCGGGCCTGCTCTATGACTTTGACTCCGATGTCGTCAAGCCCGACGCCCGCGCCAATCTCCGGGAGCTCGCGGCAAGTCTCGGCAAGTACCCCAACACCGACCTGGTAATCATTGGCCACACCGATCAGGTCGGCTCGTACACCTACAACCAGAGTCTGTCCGAGCGCCGGGCACGGGCCGCGGCCACCTATCTGATCACCGTCGGCGTCGACGGCGGCCGGCTCGCCACCCACGGCCTGGGCGAGACCGAGCCGGTTGCCAGCAACGACTCCGAATCGGGGCGGGCCGCCAACCGGCGGGTCGAGGTGGCCATCTTTGCCAGCCAGGCCTACCGGGCCAGCCTGATCCGGCCGGAGTCGCGGTGACCAACCGGGTGGGCGCTGCCGGCCTGCTGTTGCTGGCGGCCACCGGCTGCGCCATCTCCCAGCAGCAGGAAGTCCAGATGGGCGATGACTACGCCGCCCAGATCGCGGCCGAGCTGCCGATGGTGCGAGATGCGGCGGTGGTGAACTACATCACCAGCCTCGGCAACTCCCTGGCCAAGGTCACCGACTCCCGGGGCCTGACCTGGCACTTCGCCGTGGTCAACAGCCGGGAAGTCAACGCCTTCGCGGTGCCCGGCGGCTGGATCTATGTCAATCGCGGCCTGATCGAGCGGGCCGAGAACATGAGCCAGTTGGCCGGGGTGCTCAGCCACGAGATCGGCCACGTCACCCGGCGTCACAGCGTCCAGCAGATGCAGCAGGCCCAGGGCGCCAACGGCGGAGTGCTGCTGCTGTGCACCCTGACCAAGATCTGCGACAGCGGCACCGGCCAGACGGCGGTGAACGTGGCGGGAACGGCGTTGTTCGCCAAGTTCAGCCGGAGTGACGAAGCCGAGGCGGACCAGGAGGCGGTCATGACGACCATCAAGGCCGGGATCAACCCGAACGGCATCCCCGGGATGTTCGAGCTGCTGCTGGCCGAGCGGACCCGGAACCCGAACGCCGTGGACGCATTCTTCGCGACCCACCCGCTGGCGGAGGACCGGATTGCCGATAGCGAGGCGATGATCGCCACCTATCCCGCCTCCGCACTCCGCGGCTTGACCACGGAAACCGCAGCGTTCCAGACCTTCCGGCGCCGACTGCTGGCGCTACCCGCACCCCCGCCCGTCAAGGCGTCGGCCGTGATGCCTGGGCATCAATGATCCCGTCCAGGAATCGCATCAGCACTGGTCGCGAAGCGCGGCTCGGGGGCATTCCCGGCCGCGCTTCTGGCATCGTCGTTCGTGGCGACAGATGGAACCAGAGCTGACGTCGCCCCCCCGGGTCTGGATTCCCGCCCCGCCCGCCTCGACGATGCTGCTGACGGGCATCTTCGTGATCGTGCTCACGGCGGCGCTGCGGATCGGCGCGGGCCTCCTGCTGCCGATGGCGATTGCGGTGCTGATGACCTTTCTGCTCGTGCCGGTAGTTCGCGCCCTGCGGCGTCTCGGGCTCTCCGCCGCCGTCGGGGCTGCGCTGGCGGTGTTCGGGACGGTGGCCATCGTCGGCTCGGGGGTCGGGTTGCTGGCCCCACGGGCAGCCGAGTGGGTGTCGGGCGCTCCCAAGACGGTCGCCAAGGTGCAGGCGAAGGTCCGGCGGTTCATGCGCCCGCTGCAGCGGACCGCAGATGCCATGGCCCGGACCACGCAGTCCACGGCTCCGGGCGCTGCCCAGACGGTCCAGATCCAGGAGCCCGGCCTCCTGCAGCGCATCGGGCTCAGCACCGCCAGCGTCGCGGCCACGGTGGTCACGGTGGTGTTCCTGACCTATTTCCTCCTGGCCACCCTGCCGACCTTTCGCAGGAAGCTGGCCGACCTGATCGAATCGCGGGCCGGGGTCATGGACGCCGAGGCGGCGCTCACCGAGGTTGAATCGCAGATGTCGCGCTTCATGCTCATCAACACCGTGACCAGTCTCGGGACGGGCCTGGCGACGTGGGGACTCCTGGCGGCCCTGCACCTGCCCGGCGCGCTGCTCCTCGGCGCCGTGGCATTTCTCCTCAATTTCATTCCCTACGCGGGCGCCCTGGTGACCCTGGTGCTCATCGGAGCCGCCGCGGTGGTCTCGTTCGACACCACCGGTCCGATCCTGATGGCGATGGGGGGATCCGTGCTGATCCAGACCCTCGAGGGCAACCTCGTCACGCCACACCTGCAGGGCAGGCACCTGCCACTCAATCCGGTGGCGATCTTCGTCAGCCTGCTCTACTGGGGGTGGGTGTGGGGCGCGGCGGGCGCCATCCTGGCCGTGCCGATCATGGTCATGCTGCAGGTCGTGGCGGCCCGGGTGCCCCGCTTGCATTCCCTCGCGGTCCTGCTGGAAAACTGAGGCTCAACGGGGTCGCTGGATATGGTCACTAGCGCCGTGCCCCCGCGCCACGGTCGGAGCGCCCCAGCGTACTTTCGACTCGACTCGCCAATTGGTCGGCCGCGCCAGCCACTGCCTGGTCTACTGTCGGCGCCTCGTGGGTCACGGCGATGGGTTGGCGGCCCTCAAGGCGGGCTTCCATCATGCACCGTTTGTCGTCCCGGCCGTTCTTGGCGCCGTCCTGGTCGCGCAGGTGGACCTCGACGCGGGTGATGTGGTCGCTGAAGTGGGACAGGGCCCGGGCCACCACGTCCCGCACTGACTCGGCCATCGCCTCGTCAGCCTCGATGTGGTGGCCGGTATTGACCTGAACCTGCATGGTGCACTCCCTTCCTGAGATGAACCTCGATCGCGAACCTGCCATCGTCTCGCCGCGCTGTTACGGACTCCGCCGCTTCTGCTCCATCAACACCGCGGCGGTCAGCGTTCCCAGCGTAAACGCCGAACGGAATTCGCCCTCCACGCCGACCTGGGCACCGGTCCGCGGGGTGCCGTTCCCGGCCTGGCTCACCACGGTGAGGGTGCCGGTGCCGTCATTGACCTGGTAGACGCCGACGCCGAGTGCCCCGACCGATTGGATCACTTCTCCGACGATCCGCACGGTCTTGCCATCGAACCGGGACGGATCGTCGAGCAGTTCCCTGATCGGTTTCAGATCCGGGCAGGCCGTCAGGAACAGCAGGCTCGCCATGGACAGGGCCCTTCTCCAGCAGGACCGCCACCGCCCACGAGCACCACCATGCCCATGGTCGTGAGCACCGCTGAGCGGCGAAGTCGTATCTGAAGGCATGGCAGGTAACCCCAGGACCCGGACCGGGCGTGACACGCCCCGAAGCGGTGGCGCAGGTGAACGTTAGTGGCGGACGGAGGACGACGCTATCGGTCATTGGAGTGAGCTGACACTACCTCCCAGGTGGTGTCAGGCACTCCAGGACTCATCCTTTCGAATTACCCCGTAATCAGCCCGAATGAGCGATTGGCGTTGGCGACCGGACCCCATAGCGTTCAAGCCGAACACCGAATCGGGGAGCTGCCCCGCCCACTCAAGGAGTCTGCATGTTGAACCGGATCGCGCTCGCCCTGGCCGTACTGGCGCTCGGCCTCACTGCTCCCGCCTACGCGCAGGGCCGCAGCGCCGTCACCGGAGTCGATTTGGATGCCGCCGTCGCCGCCGCGCCCGCCGGGAACCGGGCGGCGGTCCAGGCCTTTCTCACGACCGATCAGGCGCGGACCGTGGCCGCTCGTCTCGGGGTCAACACGGCCGACCTGTCGGCCAGCGTTGGTACCATCGACCAGGCTTCACTGGACCTGTTGGCCCAGCGCACTGGCGTGGCCGACGCTGCCCTCGCGGGCGGCGACAGCACGGTCGTCATCAGCACCACTGCCATCATCATTGCCCTGCTGATTCTCATCCTCCTGTCCAGCTAGCACGTTCGCTTGGGGGGACCGATGGGCGCCATCGCCCGGCGGGCCTTGGCCGGGATGTGGCTCACGATTGGGTTCGGCAGCACGACGCTGCCGGCCCAATCGTTGGCGTCTGGGCCCCCCCCGATGCCGGGGACAACCCCACGGCTGCTCGACGTGCCCTACCTCCCCCAGTCGGTGCTGCTCTGCGGTGGCGCCGCCGTGGCGATGGTGGAACGGTGGTGGGGCCGGCGGGGGGTGTACGCGGAGGACTTTGCTCCGCTGGTGCGCCCGGAACTCGGCGGGATCCTCACCACCGATCTCGCGGCAGCTGCCCGCGCCCGCGGGTGGAACACCCAGCTGCTCGACCCCACCGCGGCGGAAATCCAGCGCACGCTCGCTGACGGCGTCCCGGTCATCGCCCTCATCGAGGTGGGCCGTGATCGCTACCACTATGTCGTGGTGATCGGTTGGCACGACGGTCAGGTAATCTTCCACGATCCAGCCGGCGCCCCACTCACTACCGCCGCTGAAGGTGAGTTCCTGGCGCGGTGGTCTGGGGCCAACCGCTGGGCCCTGGCAATCCGGCCGGCACCCGCCGCCGGAGCCACCGCCACCCAGGCCGAAACGGTGGATGCCGGTCCTTCCGGGGCGATGCCCTGCTCTCCGTGGCTCGACCGCGCCCTCGACGCGGTCGCAGCCAGTGATCTGGACGAGGCTGCCAGGCTGCTCGCCGAGGCCGGCCGGGCCTGCCCCGCTGAAGCGGTGGTGCTCCGCGAACTGGCCGGGGTGCGATTCAAGCAGGCACGGTACCGGGAGGCTGGAGCCCTGGCCGGGCAGTACGTCATCAGGATGCCCGCCGATGGGCTGGGCTGGCAGCTGCTCGCCACCAGCCGATACCTCACCGGCGACCAGGCCGGTGCGCTGGCTGCCTGGAACCGCACCGGTCGCCCGACCATCGACCTCCTCCGGATCGATGGGGCCCGAAGGATCCGGTTTCGGGTGATCGCGGATGCCATGTCGGTGCCCCATGGCACGATGCTCACCCCGTCCGGGTTGAGGCTCGCCCGGCGCCGGTTGTCCGATATTCCGGCGCTTCGCGGGTCCGTGGTGGAGTACCAGCCCGTCCCCGGCGGCTTGGTCGAGGTCCAGGCCGCAGTCGACGAGCGCCCCACCCTGGAGTCCCCCTGGCGCCTGGCGCTCGGCGGGGCGATCCGGGCTGTGGCGCAGCGCAGCGCGAGCCTTGAGGTTGCCACCCCGACCGGGAGCGGTGAACTGTGGGCCGCGAGCTGGCGCTGGGAACCGGCTCGCAGTCGTGCCGCGGTGGGAGTCGAGGTACCCACGACGCGGGGAGTGCCGGGGGTAATCCAGGTCGAAGGTGCCTGGGAGCGCTTTCGGTTCGCGCTCGATCCGGAGCGCAGCCTCATCCGGGAGGAGAGTCGGCGCACCACCTCGGTCGGCATGAGCAGCTGGATCCGTGCCGGACTGCACCTGGCATCGGTGCTGAGGTTGGAGCGATGGTCGGCGCAGCGGTCGTACCTGGCGATCTCGGTCGGCGCCGAGCGCCGGGCGCGCGACGATCGATTCATCCTGTCGGCCACCACCGAGCGAGCGGTGGCGTTGTCGAGCGGCCTGGCGCCCTATACCCGAGCCGACGCCGGAGCGAGTTGGGCCTCCACCGTCGGCCTCGGCCAGCCGGGCTGGTCGGCCCGGCTCGGCGTGGTAACGGCCAGTAGTGATGCCCCGCAAGGAACTTGGCCGATCATCGGGAGCGAGCTGGCCTGGACCCTCCCGCTCCGGGCGCATCCGGCCACCAGCGGGGGATTTCTTGCCGGCCGGAATGTCGGCCGGACGATCTTTCACGCCGGGCTCGCCGCCGACCACCCGGTCCATCGTGTCGGGCCGTTCATCCTGGCCGCCGGGCTCTTCCTCGATGGCGCCGACGTGATCGGACCAATGGACGGCTCCGGCAATCGCTTCTATCTCGATGCCGGGGGGGGGCTCCGCCTCGGGCTGCCTGAGGGACGGCTGGGGGTGCTGCGGATCGATCTGGCCCGCGGGCTGACCGATGGCCGCTCGGCGCTGAGCGTCGGGGTCCACCGCCAGTGGCCCCTTTTCCGATAGTGTAGGGGCGCGGCGTAGTCCCTGGGCTTTCGCCCAGGGCTCGGCCTTGGGAAGCCGCTCACGCGGCAGACCCTTCCGATCGGGTGGCGAGAGCCACCTCCTAAGGCCGAGCCCGAGGCGAGAGCCTCGGGATAACCCACCACCCACCAGCCACCACCCGTGTGGCCGAGTCGCGGCTTCAGCCGCGAAAACACCAACACCCCGAGCCCGCGAGGCCCGACGTCCACGGGGGCGCGCAGGAGGCGCGCCCCTACGCCGAGCCGCGGGTTCACCCGCGAGGACGCGCGGGGCTGGCCCAGCGTCCCCGGGCCGATTGGAATCGGCCCCTGCGGGTCGGTGTACCTTCCCGCCCTCCCGCCCGCCCGCTAGCTTTCCCCGATGCTGCTCCCGTTGCTCCTGGCCCTCTCCGCCCAGGCTGCTGATACCGCCCGATTGGTCATCGTGGCCACGACAGATGTCCACGGCCGCGCCACCGGCTGGGACTACGTCACCGATACCCCCCATCGCGGCGGGATCGCCCGGGCCGCGACCATCATCGACTCGCTCCGGCGAGTCTTCCCGGGGCAGGTGATTGCCGTCGATGCCGGCGACCTGATCCAGGGCGACCCGTTCGGCTCCTATTTCGGCACAGTGGACGACCGGTCGCCCCACCCGGTGATCGAAGCGATGAATCTGGCCGGCTACGATGTGGCCACCCCCGGCAACCACGAATTCAACTTCGGCATCCCGGTCCTGCGCCGCGCCATCGCCTCGGCGCGGTTTCAGTACGTCAGCGGCAACATCATCCAGCTCCCCGGTCGCCAGCTCGAGCTCCCCGCCTCCACCATCGTGGAGCGCAACGGAGTGCGGGTCGGCGTCACGGGCTTCACCACCCCGGGTGTCATGGTCTGGGACCGCGAGAACGTGCGCGACAAGATGATGGTGCTGCCGGTGATGCCGGCCGCAGCGCCGATCGTACGCGACCTCAACCGTCGCGCCGACTTTACCCTGGTCGTCATCCACAGCGGCATGGACGGCAGCTCGTCGTTCAATGAGACCGGCGTCGGCCGGGAGAATGTCTCGGCCCAGTTTGCCACGTTGGCCGACAAGCCGCACCTCGTGGTGGTGGGCCATTCGCACCGGCAGATGACCGACTCGGTGATCAATGGTGTCCATTTCATGCAGCCGCGCCAGTACGCCCAGACCCTGGCGATCATGAAGGTGACGCTGGTCAGGGCGGGGAACCGCTGGCGGGTGGTGAGCCAGCGGGGCGAGCAGGTGGAGCTGGCCGGAGTGCCACCCGCCGCACGGATCGAGGCGGCGCTCGCCGACGAACACGCCCTGGTCCGCGCCTATGACCAGACCCCAATCGGCCAGTCACTTGGCATGATGTCGGCCGCCACCGCCCGGGTCGAGCCGACGGCGATCATCAACTGGGTCAATGAGGTCCAGCGGTCGCTGACGGGGGCGGAACTCTCGTCCACCGCGCCGTTCGAGACCCGCGCGGCCTTTCCGACCGGCCCGATCCGCCGCGCCCAGGTGGCGCAGCTCTATCCTTATGAGAACACCTTGCGGGCCATCCGGATCAGCGGAAACCAGCTCCGCGCCTATCTGGAGCAGAGTGCCCGCTACTTCGAGGTCGACCGCAGCGGCCTGGTCAAGCTCAGCGACACGATTCCAGGCTATAACTACGACATCGTCTGGGGCGCCGAGTACGCGATCGACCTCGGCCGTCCAGTGGGGAACCGCATCGTCGGGCTGTCCGTCAAGGGACGACCGGTGGCAGCGACTGACACCTTCACGATGGCGCTGAACAACTATCGCCAGTCCGGCGGCGGCGGATTCGGGATGCTGGCCGGCGCCCCGCAGGTGTACAACCGCGAGGAGAATATTCGCGATCTGCTGGTGGCGGACCTTCAGCGCCGCGGCAACCTCGACCCGGCCGAGTTTGAGAACCCGCATTGGAGGCTGTTGCCGGAGACGTTTGCCAGCGAGCTCAAGCGACGGGCACTCGCCGCGCAGCCCGCAGCACCAGCGCGGGAGCGGGTTCGCCTCCGGGTGTTTACCACCAATGACTTCCACGGCGCCATTGAGCCGCGGGTGCAGAGCTGGTCGAATGGCCGGATGGTGGGTGGCGCCGCAGCGCTCAAGGGGTGGATGGATTCCAGCGCTGCCGCCTGCGCCTGTGCCACGCTCTGGCTCGATGGCGGAGACCAGATGCAGGGCACCCTGCAATCGAACCTGGTCTTTGGGCGTTCGGTGACCGAGGCGTTCAACGCGGCGCGCCTTGATGTGGCGGTGATCGGCAACCACGACCTGGACTGGGGGCAGGACACCCTCCGGGCCCGGATACGCGAGTCGAAATACACCTGGGTGGCGGCGAACATCTTCGACTCCACCACCGGTCGCCGCCCCGACTGGGTCCGGCCGTACACCATCGTCAATCGAGATGGGCTCCGGATTGCCGTCATCGGGTACATGATCCCCAGCACCAAGCAGATCGTGAAGCCGGAGTTCACTGCCGGGCTGGCGTTCCGGAGCGGGCGCGCCGCCATCCAGGACATCCTGACCGAAGTGCGGGAGCAGAATCCTGACCTGACCATGATCGTCGCGCACGAGGGTGGATTCTGCGAGCAGGGATCCTCTTGTCGTGGCGCGATCATTGACTTGGCCCGATCCCTCGATTCGGCCTCGGTGGACCTGATTGCCTCTGGCCACTCGCACTCGCTCGTGAATACCGTCGTGAATGGCATTCCGATTTTGCAGGCGCGGAGCAGCGGCACGGCAGTGGGGGTGGCCGACCTGATCGTGAGCGCCTCAAGCACGACCTCATGGAAGCTGGCCGTGGAGACGCTCTACGCCGACGGTGTGAGTGACGCTGCCGTCGCTGCCAGTGTTGCAGAATTTTCAGCGGCAGTCGCGGCGCTGGCCAACCAGCCGGTGACAGAACTGCAGGCCCCACTCGGCCGCGACGGCGATCAGTACCCGCTCGGCAATGTCGCGGCTGACGCCATTCGCGCCGGCGGGCGCGCCCAGGTAGGGTTCCTCAACACCACCGGCATCCGGGCACCGCTTGCGGCCGGCCTCGTGACCTACGAGCACCTGTTCCTGGTGCACCCTTTCGGCAACCGCGTGGTGCGAGCCACGATGACCGGTGCGCTCCTCCGCGAGGCCCTGGAGCACAGCTTCGGCGCCGAAGGCCGGAGCGGGGTCAACGCGCATGTCAGTGGCATCACCGTCGAGTATGATGCCCGCCGGCCCGCCGGCTCGCGGATCACCGCGTTGCGCTTGGCCAATGGAACTCCGGTAGCCGCTGGCAGCCGATACACCGTGGCTACCCTGGATTTTCTGGCCCAGGGCGGCAGCGGTTACATCATGCTGACCCAAGTTCCGTGGACCGATGCGGGCCAGACCGATATCGACAACTTGGTCTCCTACCTGCGCGCGCAGCCGCAGCCTTTCGTGGCGCCGGTCGAGCATCGCATTCGACCAGTGACCGGCCGATGAGCGGGACGATGCGGGCCTTCGTGAACGAATCGCCGGTGCTGGTGCCGGCCGGTTCCCCCGCGTTGGCGGCAGTCGAAGCCTTTGACCCCACCCTCGCAGACAAAGTGAGTGCCGGCCTGGCCTACCTGACCGACGGTCGCGGCATCCGCATGGCGCCGGGCACCACCCTCACCTCCGGCGCGATTCTTCGCGTCATTGCCTCCAGGACCGCTCGTGACGCTGACGCGTGAACTGATTGGCCGCCTGCCCAAGGCGGAGCTGCATGTGCACCTCGATGGTTCGCTCCGGCCCGAAACGATGGTGGAACTCGCCCGCACGGCCAAGGTGGAACTCCCGACCCGCGACCCCGTGGCGCTCCGCAAGCACATGCTGGTGGACGATGTCGCCACGCTTGAGGACTACCTGGCGCGGTTCGACCTGACGATTCCCCTGCTTCAGGATCCCGAGGCGATCGAGCGGGTGGCATACGAGATGGTCGAGGACGCCGCCCGCGACAATCTCCGCTACCTCGAGGTGCGCTATTGCCCGCTCCTCAGCACCCGCCAGGGGCTTTCCCTGGACGAGGTGGTCCAGGCCGAATGGCGCGGGCTGCAGCGCGGCAAGAAGGACTTCGGGGTGCCATCGAGGATCATCAACTGTTCCCTGCGGCACTACGAGCCGGAGCGCTCGATCCAGATCGCCGAGCACTCGGTGCGCTGCCGTGATCACGGCGTGGTGGCCCTTGACCTGGCCGGCGGTGAGGCCGGTCGGCCGCCGGGGATCCACGGCGAGGCGTTCGACATTGCCGTGCGCGGGCTGCTGCATGTGACCGTCCACGCCGGTGAGGCGGCCGGTCCTGAGTCGATCGCCGAGGCGATCCACCGCTGCCACGCCGAGCGGATTGGCCACGGCACGCGATTGCACGAGGATCCGGACCTGCAGGCCTATGTGCGCGATCGCGAGCTGCTGATCGAGACCAATGTCACCAGCAACCTCCAGACCCGCGCCGTGGCGCGCGCCTCCGAGCACCCGGTGCGCCGGTACTTCGATGCCGGCCTGGCGGTGACGCTCTGTACCGACAGTTGGTTGATGAGTGGCGTGTCCCTGACTGACGAGTACTGGCTGGCCCACCGCGAGCTCGGGTTTACCCGGGAGGAGATCGACGAGATGATCCTCAACGCCTGTGCCGGCAGCTTCCTCCCCCAGCCCGAGCGCGAGGCGCTCTGGAACCAGGTCTGGCTTGAGCTCGAGGCGATTCCATGAATGCGCTGCTGATGCTTCAGACCGCCGCCGAGCGGCTGGAAGCGGCCCGCACCGGGCTCAACACCCCGATGAGCGAACGGCTGATCGGGATCCTCGGCATCGCCACCATGCTCGCGCTGACCGTGCTGATGTCCTACAACCGCAAGGCGATCAACTGGAAGCTGGTGGCCTCGGGGCTCGGCCTCCAGGCATTCTTTGGCGTCATCGTCCTCAAGACCGATGTCGGACGCGCGGTCTTTGCCAAGGTGGGCGACGCCATTGTCGGGCTGCTCCGCTTCCAGGAGGAAGGTGCCCGGTTTGTCTTTGGCAACCTGGTCCAGTCCAACGTGCCGGTGACCGGTCCCGGCCTCGATGGCACCGGCGGGATGGTGGCCCAGACCGGGGCGTTCTTCGCGTTCAACGTCCTCCCCACGATCATCTTCTTCTCCTCCCTCATGTCGGTGCTCTACTACCTCGGCGTAATGCAGTGGGTGGTGAAGGGGCTTGCCTGGGTCATGCAGAAGACGCTCGGCACCTCGGGCGCCGAAACGCTGTCGGCCTCGGGCAACATCTTCCTCGGCCAGACCGAGGCGCCGCTGCTGATCAAGCCGTTTGTTGGCACCATGACGCAGTCCGAACTGACCACCGTCATGGTGGGCGGATTTGCCACCGTGGCCGGCGGGGTGCTGGCGGCGTACGTGGGAATGCTCTCAGGATGGTTCCCAGGGATCGCCAGCCACTTGCTGGCCGCGAGCGTCATGAACGCTCCCGCCGGACTGGTCCTGGCCAAGATCCTCTGTCCCGAAACCGAAGTGCCGGTAACACGGGGCGGCCTCCCGGCCGAGGCGCTGCGTGACGCCGACGAACCCCCGAAAGCTGGATTCCTTGGCCTGTTCCGGTTTCGCCGCAAGACTGACGACGCCAATGTGATCGAAGCCGCGGCCTCCGGCGCGGCGACCGGCGTGCAGTTGGCGATCAACGTCGCCGCGATGCTGATGGCCTTCGTGGCGCTGGTGGCCTTGGTCAACTTCCTGCTGGGCTGGGGCGGTGCCTTCGTGGGCAATCCCGACCTGAGCCTGCAGGGGATCCTGGGCTTCGTGCTGCGGCCGCTGGCCTGGGTGATGGGGGTGCCCTGGCAGGACACTGCCTACGTGGGCAGCCTGATCGGTATCAAGACCTCGCTCAATGAGTTCGTGGCCTACGCCCAGTTTGCCGGCGACCTCGGGGCCGGCGTGGCCCTCGAACCCCGCAGCGCCATCATCCTGACCTATGCGCTGCTTGGCTTTGCCAATTTCTCGTCGATCGCCATTCAGATCGGCGGCATCGGGGGACTGGCCCCTGAGCGCAAGGGCGAGATTGCCAAGCTGGGACTCCGGGCGATGATCGCCGGCAACCTGGCGGCGTTCATGTCGGCCTCGCTGGCCGGGATGCTGATATGACAGCTCACGAAGCGGCCGCCGAGGCGATCCGTCCGCGCCTTCTCGGTCGGACGCCGGAAGTTGCCATCACCCTCGGCTCCGGCCTGGGTGGGCTGGCCAGCCGGATTACGAGCGCCGTCCGGATTCCTTACGAGGACATTCCCGGCTTCCACGCCCCCAGCGTGGAGGGGCACAAGGGTGAACTGGTGTGTGGGCAGCTGGCTGGCAAGACGGTACTGGCCCAGAGCGGCCGCTTCCATATGTATGAGGGGTATTCGGCCCAGGTGGCGGTGCTACCGGTGCGCACCTTCCACGCCCTTGGGATCCAGACCCTGATCGTGACCAACGCAGCTGGCGGGGTGAACCGAAGCTTTGGCCCCGGCACGATCATGCTGATCAACGACCACCTCAACATGAGCGGCCGGACCCCGCTCGAAGGCCCCGTCGTTGCCGGAGACCAGCGTTTTCCCGACATGACCGAGGCCTACGACAAGGAGTTGCAGGCGATGGCCCGGGATGTGGCGGCAAAGGCCGGCATCGCCATGGCCGAGGGAGTGTACCTCGCCCTGCTTGGGCCGTCGTACGAGACCCCCTCGGAAGTGCGGATGTTCGAAAGGTTCGGGGCCGATGCGGTGGGGATGAGCACCGCGGTCGAGGTGATTGCCGCGCGGGCGCGGGGGATGCGGTGCCTGGGATTCTCGACCGTGACCAATGCCGCCGCGGGAACCACGGCGGCGCTGCTGAGTCATGCCGAGGTGATGGCGGTGGCCGGCCAGGTGGGCGGTCGGGTGGCCACGATCATCGAAGGGGTAATCGCGCGGATGTAGGGGCTGTGTAGGGGCGCCCTATGTAGGGGCGCCCTATAGGGCGCCCCTACTATGGCCATGCGTTGAGGCCCGCTAGCGGGCGCCCGTACCATGGTCATGCGTCGGGGCCGGCCATCGGGCGCCCGTGCCATGATCCACCGGCCCATGCCCCCCGCCGAGCCCCGGGGCGGAGGCGATGGCCCGGTGGAGGTAGTCGAGCGCATTGGCCACCGCGTCGGGCAGTGTATCACCCCGGGCCAGCCCGGCGGTGATCGCCGCAGAGAGGGTGCAGCCGGTGCCATGGGTGGAGGTGGTGTCGATCCGGGGATGGCTAAACCGCTGAACCCGATCCGGTGTCACCAGGACGTCCACCAGCACGTTGCCTGGCAGGTGCCCGCCCTTGACCAGCGCGGCGCCGGCACCGAGTTCCAGCAACCGCTGGCCGGCGGCGATCATCGCGGCTTCGTGCTCCACCGTCATGTCGGTCAGGATCGCCGCTTCTTCCAGGTTTGGTGTCACCAGCATCGCCAGCGGGAGCAGTTCCCGTTGCACCGTGGCCTCGGCATCGGCGCTCAGGAGCCGGTCACCCGAGGTGGCCACCATGACCGGATCGAGGACGTAGCGGGTCCACCCGAACCGTCGGATCGCGGCGGCGACTTGCGCCACCAGCTCGGAGGTGGCAAGCATTCCGGACTTGACGGCATCGGGAGGCAGGTCGTCGGCCAGGGCCTGGAGCTGGGCCTCGACCATGGCGGCGCTGACCGGTTCGACCAGTCGGACCCCGAGGGTGTTCTGGGCGGTGAGGGCCACGATGGCCGAGGTACCGAAAACGCCGAACTGCTGGAAGGTCTTGAGATCGGCCTGAATGCCGGCGCCCCCGCCGGAATCTGATCCTGCGATGGTGAGGGCAATGCGCATGGCCGGAAGCTCCCTGCAGACGATGGTGCGGGACCTGCACCGCCGCCGCGGCCGCGAGCGACGGGAGCTCGTGCTGCTGGAGGGGGTGCGGCTGGTGGAGGAGGCCCTGGCGGCCGGACTGCCCCTCCGCGGTGCGCTGGTCAGCGCTGGGCTGGAAGGTACACCCCGCGGCGTGGCACTCAAGGCAGCGCTTGCGTCGGCCACTCCTCGGCTCGAGGTCGTCTCCGATGCCGAGCTGGAGGCGCTCGCGGCCACCGAGCACCCGCAGGGCGTCATCATGGTCGCGGAGCCGCCAGACTGGAAGCTCGACGCGGTGGAGGTGGGCACCGCCTCCACGGTCGTGGTCCTCGACGCGGTCCAGGACCCTGGCAACGTCGGCACCATTGTCCGCACCGCGCTCGGGCTGGGTGCCGCCGCGGTCCTGGCCCTTCCCGGCACCGCCGACTTCACCAATCCCAAGACGCTGCGCGCCACCATGGGGGCCTACTTTCGGCTGCCGTGCCTGTCGCTGTCGGTCGCTGAGCTGCGCGAGTGGCTGGTCCGCCATCAGGCGGCACTCTGGGTGGGTGACATGAATGGGGAATTGCTGGCCGGACGGGGCGGCGCGGGCGTCCTGGCTATCGCGGTCGGCAATGAAGGTGCGGGCGGCAGTCCCGAACTGGCGGCGCTCGCCAGCCGCCAGGTCCGGATCCCGCTTGCGCCGAATGCCGAATCCCTCAACGTTGCGGTAGCTGCAGCGATTCTGCTCTGGGAGGTGACGCGTGGCGGGTGACTGGATCGTCAGCATTCTGGGCGGGATGTTCGGGGCGCTCTTTGGCAGCTTCCTCAACGTCTGCATCGTGCGGTTGCCGAAGAACGAGTCGGTGGTCAGTCCCCGCTCGCGCTGCCCGTCCTGCGGGTTGATGGTGGCGTGGTACGACAACATCCCCGTGGCGTCATGGCTCATGTTGCGCGGCAAGTGCCGCGGCTGCCAGCTGCCGATCTCGGTACTGTACCCTGTGGTGGAACTGCTGGTGGCACTGCTCTGGGGCTGGATGGCCTGGCGCCATGGCTTTGGACTGGAAGGGCTGCGCGGTGCGGTCTTCGGCACCCTCCTGATCGGCATCGCCTTTACCGACGCGCGGGAATACATCATTCCCAATGAGTTCAGCGTGGGTGGGCTGGTCATTGGGCTGCTCTTTGCCGCAGCCGGCGGGCTGGCCGCCTTCCAGGTTGCCGCCCTCGGCGCAGGCATCGGGTTCGGCCTGCTCTGGCTGGTGGGTGCCGTTGGCACCTGGGCGTTCAAGGAAGAGGCGATGGGTGGCGGCGACATCAAGATGATGGCAATGGTCGGCGCCTTCGTGGGCTGGAAGGGTGTCCTGCTTACCGTCTTCCTCGGCGCCCTGATCGGCACCATGGTGTTCCTCCCGTTGATGCTGATGGGCAAGAAGAAGCTGGTGCCGTTCGGGGTCTTCCTGGCGATCGGGGCGGTGGCCACCTATCTCCTTGGACCAGCCATCTTTGACTGGTACGGGCGGTACCTGGGGGTGGGCTAGCCGCGAGAAGGGAGAAGCAAGAAGTGAGTAGTGGGAGGTAAGAGGTAAGCAGTGGGGGCGGTGGGCTCGCCGACTTTCAGGGCGCCCCCTCCCGCGAGCCTGATCAACTACCTTTCCGCCATGCGTACCCTCTTTCTCTGCGCGCTCACGCTTCTTGCCGCCTGCCGCGGAGTGGCCCAGGACGCCAACACCCAGGCCCATCTCGACAGCCTGGTCGACTCGCTCATTCCCGATGTCGAGCGCGCCACCGGGCTCAACTTCCGCGAACGCCCGCGGCCCGCCCTCCGCACCAAGGAAGAGGTCCGCACCTTCCTGCTGGCCAAGCTTTCCGAGGAATTCCCGCCGGAACGGATCCGAGGGGTCAGCGAGGCGTATCGCCTGCTGGGGATGATTCCGGATAGCCTCGACCTCCAGGCGCTGTTGCTGGACCTCTACTCCGAGCAGGTGGCTGGCTTCTACGACCCCGACTCCAGCGCCCTCTTTGCCGTCGAAGGCGCCGACCCGGCCCAGCTCCGCCTGGTGGTGGCGCACGAGCTGGTGCACGCCCTCCAGGACCAGTATCTGCCGCTCGATTCCCTCCTCAAACAGCGCACCAACGGCGATCGCGCATCGGCCTCGCAGGCGGTGCTGGAGGGTCATGCCACGATTGCCTCGCTCAAGGTGCTGGTGCCCGATGGCGGGATGATCGACCAGCCCGACTTCTGGCAGAATTTCCGGGTCCAGATCCGCGAATCCCAGGCGACGATGGCGGTCTTCCAGCGGGCCCCCCTGGTGCTGCGGGAGGGGCTGATCTTTCCCTACCTCTATGGCGCCGACTTCATGCGCTGGTGGGCGGCGGCCCACCCTGGCGAGCCGCTGCCGCTGGCGGCAGACCTGCCCCAATCCACTGAGCAGATCCTCCACCCCGAGCGCTACAATGCGGGAGACATGCCGATCGAACTGGTCTTCGCGGACAGTGCCACCACGCCGCTCCACGAGGACACCCTCGGCGAAATGGAGCTCCACATTCTGGGCTCCAACTTGCGTGGTGGGGAGGTCATCACGTCGCTGGCAGCGGGATGGGGAGGGGATCGGTATCGGGTCTACGACAGCCCCGAGGGCACGGCCCTGGTCTGGTGGACGGTGTGGGATTCGGAGACTTCGGCCAGAAGGTTCCGCATCAATGTTGGGAACCGACTGGTGGCGCAGGGACGTCCGGGGTATCGAGTCAATGCGGACTCAAGCCAAGTGGAGGGCCGGCCTGCCAATCGGGTGGTGATCGCCCCGACGGGGTGGGCCGGTTGGGATGCGGTGCCGGGGGTGGGGATACGGCCGTAATGACGCCCTCGGTAGAGACGCCCGTAGAGACGCCCTAGTAGGGCGTCTCGACCATGGGCGTCGTTACGGCCGAAACATTTGATTGATCCCCCACGCCACCACACCCACGATGGCACCGAGCAGGTAGCCCAGCCGCACAATCAGGTCGAGTTCCTTCTGAGTCACGTTCCGGATGATCTCTTCCATCCGACGGGTGCTGAAGCCGAGCACCTTCTGCTCCACCATCTCCGGCACCGAGAGCTTGTCGATCACCACGGGGAGCTGCTGGACCACCCATCCCCACGCCGCATTGCTCACCCTCCCAGCCACCCGCTCTACCGTCTCCTCGCCCATCCAATCCGCCGGCCGTCCAATCGGTCGGGCCAGCAGCGCGCGCGCTCCGCTGCTCAGGGAGTCGGCCACCCAGGTACGGCCGCGTTCGGAGCTCACCGCCGATCCCACCATCCCGGACACCCGATCGAGCGGCAGCAGTTCCATCACTTCCGCCCAGGTCCAGTCGCCGGCGCGGGTCAGGCCGCGCTCCAGTCCGTGCCGCAGCGCGGTTCGGGTGCTTGGCGTTCGCGCCGCTGCCACCAGCCAGTCGCCGAGGGTGACGGCGAGGGCCTCGCGGCGTTCCGGGGTCAGGCCGCGCAGGCGGACGCCGAGCGGCTCGCGCAGCAGCGCCTGCAAGCCCTGCTGGATTGCTGAGGAGACTCGGGCACGGGTCTCGGGGGCGTTGAGCGCCTCGGCAAACCGCTCAAACCCTTCGGCCTCGAAGCCGTCCACCAGCCGTTCGATCGTCTTGTCGCTGACCACCAGCTTGGCCAGCAACCGCTCGTGGAGCAGCATCTTGCGGGCGGAGGCGTCAAAGGCGCCGCGCAGCGCCTGCTTGACCTGTCCCTTGGCCGCGGGGTCGGCCAGGACCTGCCCCAGGCGATCGATCAGGAGGGGCAGGGCATCGCTGATGATCTGCTCGACCGGATGGAGGATCCCCTCGGGGAGCCGCTCCACCAGGGGGCGATCGTCCTCCTCCATCCGATGGACAAAGTCGTGGATCCACTTGCGCAGCGAAGCCTCGACCTCTTCGCTGTTGGCCAGGTCCTCCGCCCAGCGGTCCAGCCGGCTCGCCAATTCGCCACGCCGCTCCTCGGTCAACAGCTCGGCCACCGGCCGGGTGCCCACCTCGGCGCGGAGGCGAGTCAGGCCGGTGGCGATGGTGTCCGCAAACCCCGGAGAATCAGCCCAGGTGGCTACCCGGTCGGCCAGCTTGGTTCCCGCCACGCCGATCGCGTCGTCCAGGTGGGCCTGGCTGGCGTGAGAGAGCCGGCCCGCCAGCGGCCCATGCTCCTCCCGGAGCAGGCGGCGAATGGTCCCGGCCACCGCGTCATCAAAGGCACTGCGCACCGCCGGGGAGTTGAGCCGCTCAGCCAGATCCTCGGGGGTAACCAGCTTTTCGCCCACCACCTTGCCGATGCTCTTGGCCAGCCGAGGCTTGTTCTTGGGGATCGCCCCGATGAAGCGAAATGGCCCGGCCCGGCGCTCCTCATGGGGGTTGAAGAGCATCCAGACGGCAATGGCATTGGTCAGGCCCCCAGAGAGGGCCCCCACACCGATGGTAACCAGCGCTGTGATCAGGGCTTGCGAATCCATGGCCGGTAATGTGGGGGGCAGGGGGCCAGATGGGCAGGGGGGCGGGGGTGGACCCGTAGGGGCCGGGCCTGCCCCGCGCTCCTCGCGGGTAAACCTGCGGCTCGGCCAAGGGCGGCGCTGAAGCGACGGGGTTGGCGGGTGCATGGGACGGATAGGACGGAACGGTTGCCGGACGGCAGGGGTCGATTCCATTCGGCCTGGGGAAACGGGATCCGATCGCAAACCTGGGCCATGCCGGGTTCGATCTCCGCAGGGCCGGCCTCACGACCGGCCCTGCCCGTTGTGACAACCATCGTTGCGCCTTTCCGTCGCAGCACCAGATCCCGGTGGACGCGGTCCGCACGGACATACGACAATCCCCGGGGGGTGTCCCCATGGTCGTCACAACGGGGAGGCCCACCGGCGAGGGTGGGCCGACCGCCCGGCCCGCAGGCATCGGTGCATTGAGGTCACGCGGAGGCGCTGAGCCACAGAGAAAGACGCCAAGGGTCGGGGCCCGGAACTGATCAGGGCGTCAATGGAGGTCAGTGGTTTTGGGGTGAAGAGCCTCCCAGGCAGGATCGGATCCAGGCGGGTGGGGCAGTTCACCCAAGAAAACCGCGAGGAACTTCCCCTGCCTGAGGTTCAGGCAGGACAAGCAGTGCCGTCTGCGTCTCCGCGGCTCCGCGTGAGCCCCCAGGGTCGTCACAACGAAGAGGCCCACCCGTGAGGGTGGGCCTCCTGCGCATGGCCCGACGGCTGGGGCGTTCGGCACCGACGTCCACGGGGCCGGACAGGTCCGGCCCCTGCCGGGCGGGGTACCTTCACGGTCCCGCCGCCCCAGCCCCCATTCCCCATTCCCCACCACCTTGCTCCCCACCCCCAACTCCCCTACATTTAAGGGCTTATGTTCGACGAGCTCTCCTCCAAGCTGTCCGCCGCTTTGCAGCGTCTGGCGGGCCGCGGGGTCCTGACCGAGGACGCGGTCCGGGAAGGGCTGCGGGAAATTCGCCGGATCCTGCTCGAGGCCGACGTGGCTTTCGAGTTGACCCGGGAGTTCCTGGAGCGGGTCCAGGAGAAGGCTGTCGGGCTCGACACGATCAAGGCAGTCAGGCCGGGACAGCAACTGGTCAAGATCGTGTACGATGAGCTGGTGATGATGCTGGGCGAGAAGCAGGCACCGCTCCAGCACGCCAGTGTGCCACCCACGGTAATCCTCTTGGTCGGCCTCCAGGGGTCCGGCAAGACGACCACCGCCGGTAAGCTGGCCAAGCGGCTCAAGAACGAGCAGAAGGCGCCGTTCCTGGTCGCGGCCGATGTCTACCGCCCCGCCGCCGCCGATCAGCTGGCCACGCTGGCGGAGCAGGCCGGGGTCGGGGTGCACAGCGAGCCGGGCACCACGGATGTGGTGGCGCTGGTCAAGCGAGGGATCGAGGCCGCCAGCAAGGCGCGGGCGCGGACGGTCATCGTGGATACCGCCGGCCGGTTGCAGATCGACGAGGAGATGATGGGCGAGCTGGTCCGCCTCAAGGCGGCAGTCAAGCCGCACGAGATTCTCCTCGTGGCCGACGGGATGACCGGCCAGGACGCGGTTCGGATTGCGAAGGGCTTCCACGACGCCCTCGGCATTACCGGCGTGATCCTGACCAAGATGGACGGCGACAGCCGCGGTGGCGCGGCGCTGTCGATCTACGGCATTACCAAGGCGCCGATCAAGTATGTCGGCGTGGGCGAGCGGCTCGACGCGCTGGAGCCGTTCCACCCCGAGCGGTTGGCCGGACGGATCCTCCAGCAGGGTGATGTCCTGACCCTGGTGGAAAAGGCCCAGGCCACCGTCAATGAGGATGAAGCAAAAGCGCTGGCCCGGAAGGCGGGGACGAAGAAGGGACTCGACCTGCAGGACTTCCTGGTGGCGATGAAGCAGATGCAGAAGATGGGACCGCTCAAGAATGTGCTCGGCATGCTGCCGGGGGTGAGCCCCCAGATGCTCAAGTCGGCCAACGTCGATGACAACCGCCTCAAGCATGTCGAGGCGATCGTGCTCTCGATGACGCCGAAGGAGCGCAAGTCGCCCGACCTGCTCAACGGCTCACGCCGGATGCGCATTGCCCGGGGCTCGGGGCGGACGGTGCAGGAAGTGAATCAGTTGCTGGCGCAGTTCAAGCAGATGCAGAAGATGATGAAGGTCGCGGGCAAGCCGGGGATGCGTCTCCCCTTCGGGCGTGGTTTCCCGGGCTGACCCGCCCAAACCCAGGACGGAACATGGCAACACGGATTCGCCTGCGGCGCGTCGGCCGCAAGAAGCTCCCGATCTACCGGATCGTCGTGGCGGAAAAGACCGCCCCGCGCGATGGCAGCTTCATCGAGATCATCGGCACCTACAGCCCCAAGGCCGAGGCCGCCCAGCAGGTGCAACTCGATGCCGCCAAGGCGGTCGAGTGGCTTGGCCGGGGCGCCACGCCTTCCGAGACGGTGGAGTCAATCTTTCGGAAGGCCGGGGTTTCCCGGGCCTGATGGTGGACGAGGCGCGCCTCCTCGCGGTGGGGCGCCTGCGCAAGCCGCACGGCCTCAAGGGGGAGTGCGCGGTGTTTCCGCTGACCACTGAACCGGAGGACCGGTTTGCCCGGGGCCGCGAACTGTGGCTGGTCAACCTGGCCGGGGAGACAGTTGCTGGACCGCTGGCAGTCGCCCGGAGCAGGGGATACCACCGGCAGTGGCTGGTGACGTTTACCGGGTACGAAGACCGCGCGGCGGTGGAGGCGTGGACGGGGATGTTTCTGGCAGTACCGGAAACGGAAGTGGCCCCACCCGGAGAAGGCGAAGTCTGGATCCATGAACTGGCCGGATTCAAGGCGGTGGATCCGGCGGGACAGCCGGTGGGACTGGTGACGGCGGCGCTGGAGTTGCCCGGCGGGATCACCCTGGAGATCCAGGGCCCCAGGCGCGAGTTCCTGCTGCCGTACCGCAAAGAATTCGTGACCGAGGTGGACCGGGCAGGCCGGCGGTTGGTGGTGGTGGTGCCGGAAGGGTGGATGGAGTAGGGGCGCACCCCTGTGCGCCCCCGGTACAGAGGAACGGGGCCATGGTAGGGGCGCACCCCTGTGCGCCCCCGGTACAGGGGAACGGGGCCATGGTAGGGGCGCATCCCTGTGCGCCCCCGGTGCAGGGGAACGGGGCCATGGTAGGGGCGCACCCCTGTGCGCCCTTGATACCGGAACGGAACCGGAGCCCGCATGCTGACGATCAACGTCGTGACCCTTTTTCCCGAAGCGCTCGAGCCGATGCTCGGGGCGAGTATCGTGGGGCGGGCCAGGACAGCGGGGCGGGTGGAAACGCGGCTGGTGCAGCTGCGCGACTTTACCCACGATCGCCACCGGACGGTGGACGATTACCCGTACGGCGGTGGCGCTGGAATGGTGCTCAAGCCGGAGCCGTTCTTCGAGGCGGTGGAATCGCTGGGGGCCCCGGGCCGGATCCTGATGATGTCGGCGCGGGGCAGGCGGTTTGACCACGACGCGGCGGTGCGCTTGTCGCTGGAGGAGCGGTTCACCATCCTCTGCGGGCACTACAAGGATGTGGACCAGCGGGTGGTGGAAGGGCTGGTTGCCGAAGAGTGGACGATCGGCGACTTTGTTCTCTCCGGTGGGGAGCCGGCGGCGCTCTGCCTGATCGACGCGGTGGTTCGGCTCCTGCCGGGAGCGCTGGGAGACCATGAGTCGGCCAGCAGCGACTCGCACTACGACGGGCTCCTGAGCCCGCCGAGCTACACACGGCCACCGGAGTATCGGGGGCTGGCGGTACCGGAGGTGCTGATGTCGGGAGACCATGCCAGGATTGCGGCGTGGCGCCAGGCGGAAGCGGAGCGGTTGACGCGCGAGCGCCGACCCGACCTCTGGCAGAATCATGAGACCCCAGGGCATGCGCCCTGATGGTGGCAGTGGCTTACAGCAGAGCGCCGTGAGGCGCGGAGGGTACGACGATGCAGCGAGTAGCCGAGATTGCGCGGGAGAACCTGCGCACTGACATCCCGGAGTTTGCGGCCGGCGACACCATCAAGGTGATGGTTCGGGTGCGCGAGGGTGAGAAGGAGCGCCTCCAGGCGTTCGAGGGAACCTGCATTGCCCGTCGCGGCGGCGGGATCAGCGAGAACTTCACCGTCCGGAAGATCTCGGCGAGCGTTGGCGTGGAGCGGATCTTCCCGCTGCATGGCCCGCTGGTGGCGTCGATCCAGGTGATTCGGCGTGGCCGGGTCCGCCGGGCCAAGCTCTATTACCTCCGTGCCTTGTCTGGCAAGAGCGCCCGGATTCGGGAGCGGCGCGAGGTCTAGGCCGTGGCGCCGCCGATCCCGACGCTGGCCAGGGAATCGGCAGCGTGGGCGGCAGACCGGCTCCTGATCGGCATCGATGAAGCAGGCCGCGGTCCCCTGGCTGGTCCAGTGGTGGCTGCGGCCGTTGTATTTCCCCGGGACGTGGCCATGCTGGCCGGCGTTCGCGACAGCAAGACCCTCTCCGCCTCCCGCCGCGATCGCCTGGCCCCGGCGCTCCGTACCACCGCCCTGCTCTGGGCGCTCGGTGCAGCCTCCTGCCGCGAGATCGACAGCCTCAACATCAGGGTCGCGACGATCCTGGCCATGCGGCGTGCCCTCGAACGGGTCTTGTCACGACTCGGCGCCACCCCCTGTGAGGTGCTGGTCGACGGCTTGCCGGTAGTGGAACTCGGGCACTCACACCAGGCGCTGGTCGGTGGTGACGCCCATTGCTACACCATTGCGGCGGCCGGGATCCTGGCCAAGACCCTGCGGGATGACCTGATGCAGCGGTTGGCTCGGCGGTATCCGCCGTACGGGTGGGACCGAAATATGGGATACGGCACCGCCAGGCATCTGGCTGCACTCACCGAGGTTGGTCCCTGCGCCCACCACCGCCGCAGCTTTGCCCCGGTCTCCCAACTCACCCTGCTCAGATAGGCCACAGTCGGGGGAGAGGAGGACCAGTGTTCCATCCGCAGTCTCCCGCACACCGGGTTGCCATTCCCCAGCCCCCAGCCCCCAACCCCCAGCCTCCAACTCGCAGCCCCAATTCCCCATTCCCCGCCCTCCGCCCATTGAGTTTCGCCCCTGCCGCCGCCACTTTCCCCCGTCGAGGGGGTGTAGCTCAGTTGGTAGAGCAAGCGGCTTTTAACCGCTAGGTCGTGGGTTCGAATCCCACCGCCCTCACCTGTGCCCCGCTGTCACACCCACATCCTTGATCGGAGTTCCCATGGAACACCCTCCCGCGTGGGCCCGGCCGCTGGCATGGTGCCTTCACGCCCTTGGCCTGCTTCTCTGCATTGCTCCGCTGCTCGACCTGGCCGCCGGGGTGGGATCGATCAATCCGGAACAGGTGCCTTGGCGATTTGGGGCTTTCGGGTTGTTGTCGGGGGCGCTGGTCCTGCCGATGGTTGGCTTGGGGTTGATCCTGGTGGCCTCGGTGCTGCTCGAACAGGTCGGGCTGACCCGGGCGGTTGGTGTCCTGGCGGCCCTCGGGCTGGTGGCGATCCTGGCCGTGCTGGTGGTGTTCGCACTGGACGCCCTGCAGGTGCGGGCGCAGATCCGACAGGAGGCGAAGCGACCCTTTGACCTGGCAACGGTCAAGGCGCTGGCCACCTACGGGATGGAGTCGCTGGTGGCCCTGACGGTGGCGATCCAATCGTTCAAGCTGGCCCGCACTGCAACGGCCGGGAGGCGGACCCGAAAGTCAGCCTCCCCTCTGGTGGTGTCCCAGGGGGAGGGGTGAGCGGGGCAGTCTACCTCAATGGTGAGTGGTCGGACCGCGCCTCGGCGAAGATCTCGGTGTACGACCACGGCCTGTTGTACGGGGATGGTGTCTTCGAGGGGATCAGGGTGTATGAGGGCAGGATTTTCCGGCTGGCCGAGCACGTGGAGCGATTGTTCGACTCCGCCAAGACGATCCACCTGTCAATTCCGCACAGCCAGGCGGAGTTGGCCGACATCATCACCGAGGCGGTGCGGCGCTCGGGGCTGGCCAACGCCTACATCCGGCCGGTCGTTACCCGCGGCGTGGGCGATCTGGGCCTTGATATCCGCAAGTGTCCCCTGGCCACCGTCATCGTGATCGTCGATATCATCTCGGTCTGGTCCAAGGAGCGGTACGAGGAAGGGCTCGATGTGGTCAGCGCGGCCACGCCGATTCCCCATCGGGAGGCGCTGTCGCCGCGGGTCAAATCGCTCAACTATCTGGCCCACGTCATGGCCAAGCTCGAGGGCAGCCTGGCCGGGGCCGACGAGGTGCTGATGCTCGACCCGGCAGGATACGTTGCCGAGGGTTCGGGGCAGAACTTGTTCGTGGTGCGGCACGGGGTCATCCGCACGCCGCCGGTATCCGCGGGCATCCTCCAGGGAGTGACCCGTGATGCGGTGATGGAGCTGGCGGTTGCTGCGGGGTACCCGATGGAGGAAGCGTTCCTCAACCGCTACGACGTGTACACTGCCGATGAGGCATTCCTGACCGGGACGGCGAGCGAGGTGGCAGCGATCCGGCGATACGACGGTCGGGTCATCGGACCCGGACGGACCGGGCCGATTACCCGGGACTTGCAGGCGCGTTTCCACGCGCTGGTCCGTGCGGGGCAGGGATAGGCCTTGACGCCCCCCCGGGCGACGGGGATATTGACCCAGTCCCCTCCGGTCGCACACCTCCCCCAGCCGTGGCTGCCCCGCATGCTCTACATCCCTGTGCACGATCTCCGCCGTATCGTCGCCTCCCTCGAGGGGCTGACCGGGCGCGAGGTGCGCGATGCCCATCTTCGGTCCGACCTGCGTCAGCTCAAGGTCGGCATGGCCGACGGGTCGATTCTGGTCATCGCAGCGGCGCTGGATGATGCCGGCCATCCGTATCTTGAAGTTGATATGGTGCGACCCCCCGAAGAGGTCGTGGTGGACCAGCTCGAAGTCGGGTTCGAGGCACGATGAGCGCTTTGACCCGAGCCGAGGAACGGATTCGCTTTGACCAGTTCGGGCTCCGTCGCCTCGACTCCGGAGAGTTCGAGGCGACGGTGACACTGGTCTGGGGTGCCGGGCCGTCGATCCAGGGGACCGCCCGATCGGCGGACCCCGATTCCGGCGAGCTCCACTGTTCCGCCCAGGCCTGTCTGAACGCACTGGCCGAGGTGAGTCGCGATACCTCCTTCCAGCTGCTCGGTGTCAAGTCAGTACAGGCTTTTGACGCAACCGTGGTCATCGTATCCGTGGCAATGGCCGGGCAGTCCGGGGGGCCGCGGCTGGTGGGCTCCTACCTGGCCGGGGCGGATCTCCCGCGGGGGGCAGCACTTGCGGTGCTTAACGCCACCAACCGGGTGATTGCGACGAGGCCGTTCCAGGCTGCCTGAACTGTCCGGATTCGTGGACAGTGAAACGGTCGGGTGGACTTGGGCATCTAACATGCACGCAGTTCTCGATGGTCGGTCGTCGACCACGCCGTTACCTTGCCCTGATTCCCGCGTCCCTGACGCCGACAACCGGAGCGACTGAATGCCGACTGTATGGCGCCCTTGCTGCCTGCTTGTGCTTGCCGCCTGCTCCCTGCCGCCGGATCCAGGCGCGCCGGTGCCCGTCCAGGCGGTGTTCCAGCCGGTCACCGCCGCCCCGGCCGACCCCGTGATCCCCCCCGTGGTCCAGCCGTTGCCCCCGCTGCCGCGGACCGATCCCGCCCGGGACCGGAAGATGGCGGCCGATTCGGTGGCCGACGGGCTGATCCTGGATCTGCTGGACCAGGTCGAAGCCCCGGACCACGCCCTGATTGCCCCGATCCAGTTTGACCTCGATGTGACGCGCTGGGCGGACCATGACCGGGTCCAGTATTACCTCAACTTCTTCCAGGGCCCGGCGCGTGAGCGGATGGCCATCTGGCTGGCGCGGCTCCCCCGGTATGAAACTCAGGTGCGCACCGCCCTCCAGGAACATGGGCTCCCGGGCGACCTGGCCTACCTGGCCCTGATCGAATCGGGTTATTCGAACACGGCCGTCAGCCGTTCGCGGGCCGTCGGGATGTGGCAATTCATGCAGCCCACCGGCCGGATGTACGGACTCCGCGTGGACTCCTGGGTCGATGAGCGTCGGGACTTCGTCAAGGCCACCGCCGCCGCAGCGCGCTACTTGGCCGACCTTACCAAACAGTTCGGGTCGCACTTTCTGGCTGCTGCCGCCTACAATGGCGGGCCGGGACGGGTCAGCCGGGGCCTCGGTCGCATCGACATCCTGGTGGCGGACGACAACGAATTGGCAGAGAACAGCAGCCAGCTGGGCGACGCCGCATTTTTCCAGCTGTCCGGCACCCAGCACCTTCACCAGGAAACGAAGGACTACGTCCCCAAGCTCCTGGCCGCCACGATGATCGCCAAGGAACCCGCCAAGTATGGCTTTACGGTGGAGGAGTCGGAGCAGCCGTTTCCGACCGACTCCCTGGTGGTCCCTGCCGCCACGGGACTCGATGTGGTGGCGCGCTTGGCCGACGTTTCCCTGGCCGAGATGCGCGAGCTGAATCCCCAGTATCTTCGCCTGACGACGCCGCCTGGACGCACCAGCGTGATCCGGCTTCCCGCAGGGTCGATGACCACGGTGCTCGCCGGGTATGAAGCCCTCCCGGTCGGCCAGCGGGTGGCGTTCGGTGAGCACCAGGTGCGGAAGGGTGAAACGTTGAGCGGCGTGGCGAGACGGTACGGGGTTTCCAGCCAGGTTCTGGCGGATGCCAATCCCGGCCTGGGTTCCCGCGCGGTGCTCCGGTTCGGGCAGGTCCTCCGGGTGCCGGGGTCCGGTACCGCCGGGTCGACCACCACCGTTGCTGCCTCGCACAGCAGTTCCGCCGCCTCGCGGGTACACACGGTGTCTTCCGGCGAGACCTTGGGTGGTCTTTCCAATCGGTACGGCGTTTCGATGGCCCAGGTGCGCAGCTGGAACGGCCTTGGCAGCTCCAACACGATCAAGGTCGGTCAGCGACTCCAGGTGTCCGCAGGGACGGCTGCCCAGGTAGCCACGCTGGCCAGCCGTGGCGGCGGCGCACGAACTCATGTTGTCGCCCGGGGCGAAACACTGTCGTCGGTGGCTGCCAGATACCAGGTCTCGGTGCGGGAGCTGCAGGCGGCCAACGGACTGACCTCCCCCAACCAGATCCGGGCAGGACAACGGCTGCGGCTGCCGTAAGTTGAGCTTTCGCTGACCGATGGCAGCAACTACGAACGCGGGCCTGGCCGGAATGCTCCGGTCAGGCCCGCGTTTTCGCTCTGGGGTTGACGCCGAGGGGCTATCCGGTCGGTGGTGGGATCGGCGACGCCGCTGAGTCTGGCGGGGTGGGCCGCTTGCGCCGCATCACCGCGTCGGCGTAGCCATTGCTCGGATCGCCACCGCCCACCAGGATGGAGTCCACCAGAGTCGGCCCGCGATTGTACGCCACCAGCGCGGTGGACAGGTCGCCGTTGAACCGCCGCAGCAGGTCGCGGAGGTAGCGGAAACCCAACCGGAGGTTCACGTCGCGGTTGTGGAGATCCCGGGCGGTTACGGTCGGGTCGTAACTGCGGGCCGTGGGCAGCCGCAGCTGAGTGTACCCGAGGGCACCCTTGCTGCTTTGGGCGTCGGGCTTGAAGCTGCTCTCCACCTTGACCAGCTGGAATCCTATGGCTGGCTGGACCCCTTCGGTCAGTGCGATATCATAGATTGCGGAAGCCAGGTCGGCGGGGATTCGGTAGCGGGAAGAGTATCCGAGAATGGCCGTGACCCGCTGCAGCTTGACCTCGGTCAGCGCCAATCGGCCGCGGACATCCTCGAGGTCGCGGGAGAGCGCACGCACGTCGGAATTGACCTCCTCCGCGTCGAGCAGGACTGCCGCGTCATCGGCCCGGAGCCGCTGGACCCCGGAGCCGAGCGCGCCAATCAGCAACGCCCCGCCAACCAGCAGGGCACCCCCGGTCATGAACTCCCCGAACTGCAGGCGCCGGCGTCGGCGCTCGCGACTGTTCCAGATAGTGTTGCTCAAATCTCCTCCGCTGTCGAGTCCCGGGGCTGGGCTTCGAAATCGCCGCTGCTGCCCCCGGTCTTGCGAAGCAATCGGATCCCTTCGATCCGCTGCTCCCGATCCACTGCCTTGACCATGTCATACACCGTCAGGCACGCTACGGAGACGGCGGTCAGCGCCTCCATCTCCACACCGGTCGGTCCGGTGGTCCGCGCCGTGGCCTCGATCCGCACTGCCAGATTGGCAGGCTCAAGCGCGGCGATGACCACGATCGAGTCCAGCGGCAGCGGGTGACAGAGGGGGATCAGATCGGCGGTCCGCTTGGCCGCCATGATTCCCGCCAGTTCGGCCACCCGGAGGACATCCCCCTTGGCGACAGCCTGCCGCTCCACCAGTTGGTACGCCTTGCCGGACATGCAGACCCGACCCTCGGCCACCGCCATCCTGGCGGTGGCCGGCTTGTGGCCCACGTCCACCATCCTGGCCCGGCCCTGGTCGTCCAGGTGGGAGAGGCTCACAGGACCTCCGCCAAGTCGGCACAGAGCCCCGCCAGCAGGAGCTGGGGGTTGACGTTCCCCTGGGCCGCGCCGCGGGCTCTCTGGACCGCCTCCACCGCGCTGACCACCCCAGCCAGCTTGAGCGGGGGGCGCAGTCCGGCCGGCAGCGGACGCCGGGCGCCGGTCCCCGAGGCACTCCGGGCGGCCTCGCCGAGCAGGCTGGAGAGGGCGTCGAGCAGGTCGGTGAACTCGCCGCGAGCCTGCCACGGCCCCTGCTTGAGTGCCACCGAATACGCTTCGGCGGGGCCGCGGCGGATGGCATCGACCAATCCGATGGCCGCAGCCGATGCCTTGGAGCCCCCCTCACCGGCACCTGCCGCGAGCGCGCACCCGATCGACCCTTCGGCAGTCAGCAACCGTTCCTCAACCTGCGAGGCGGACAGGTTGGCGTGGGTCCGCAGGAACTGACCAACCTCTGCATCCGGCAGCCGACCCAAACGGATCGGGACTGATCGAGACCGGATCGTCGGCAGGACAGAGCCCATCTCTCGTGCGGTCAGGATGATCAGGCTGCCGGTCGGAGGCTCCTCGAGCAGCTTGAGCAGGGCGTTGGCTCCTTCCGGGTTCCCCTCCTGGGGCACCAGTCGTTCGGCGTCTCCGATCAGGAACACCGCCCGGGCCCCCTCGACCGGGCGCATCGAGGCCCGCCGCTGGAGAAGCCGGGCCGAAGCCACGCCGTGAATGGCCATCCCTTCCGGCGCTGTCCAGAGCGGATTCTGGCGCCGCTCTGCCATCAGCTCGGCGAGCGTCTCGGCGGCCTCTTCCACCTGCTTGTCGGGATCTCCCGCCTTGGGACGGTGGATCGGCACCAACCAGTGGAAGTCGGGATGTCCCAGGCCAAGCATCAGCGTGCAGCCGCGGCATCGGCCGCAGGGTTCTGGCGCAGGGCGTTCGCAGAAGATCATCTGGCCGAGCCAGAGGCCCAGGCGCTGCCGACCGACGCCCTTGGGACCAACCACCAGAAGCACCTGTGGCAGGCGGTCGGTCGCGATGGCGTCGGCCAATCTCTGGCGGACGGCTTGATGGCCAATGAAGGGAGCCAAACTCATGGGCAGAAATTAATAAGGCGGGCTCTTCAGGGCGAGGTTTTTCGTGTAACATCTTTTTCCACAACGACTTATGCGATTTGTGGCCACTATTTCAAGAGCGGGGTGGCCGATCTCGCTCTGTTTTAAATGAGCGAATGCTCACTTTCGTCTGATTGGTGTGAGCGTTTGCTCTTGTTGAACTGTATCTCTTTGTCATAGATAGGATTAGCCAGATGGATCGAGTCCGTGTCTTTTGCCACTGCATCATGGTCGTTTTCATGGCAAGATCAGCCTGGCGGTAGCCACTCCCGCCGCGCGAGTTGATCTGCCGGACCGTGGTTGCGGTCAACGGCTGCACTGTCTCGATCGGCCCGGCTCCGTTGCCCTCCCATGAGGGCCCTGCTATTTTCCCGCGCTGGACACGCTGGTGTCTTCCCGAGTAGCTCAGTTGGTAGAGCAGGTGACTGTTAATCACCCTGTCGGGGGTTCGAGTCCCTCCTCGGGAGTCTTTTCGTCAGAACGGGTTGCCCGCCAGGGCAACCCGTTCTGCGTGGCAGGATTCACTCCGCCGGACCGAGATCCGCCAGCGACCACAGGTACCAGCTGGCGATGGTGCGCCACGGCCGCCAGCGCTCCCCGCGCCGCAGCAATTGCACCGGGGTGGGCAGCTTCCGCTTCCCGAATGCCACCGCAAAGCCCTTCTGGATTCCCAGGTCGGTGGCCGGCAGGACATCGGGCCGGCCCAGCCGGAACATCAGGAACATCTCAACGGTCCAGCGACCCACCCCGCGCACGGCGGTCAGGCGTTGAATGATCTCCTCCTCGTTCAGGCGCCGCATGCCAGCAGTCGTGGTTGGCACCGTCCCGTCAAGGGTCCTGGCCGCGAGGTCATGAACTGCGAGGGTCTTGGCCCGGCTGAGCCCAGCCGCCCGGAGTGTTTCCGGCGCGAGCCGGGCCGTTTGTTCCGGCGTGGGGGTGGACTGTGGGAACAGTGCGCAGACCCGGCCATGGATGGTGGCGGCGGCCTTGCCGGAGAGTTGCTGGTATACGATGGACCTCAGGAGCGCCTGGAATGGCGTGCCGCGACGTGCCGCATGACGCACCACCGGGCCCACCCGGCCTATGGCGGTCCCGAACTCGGGATCGGCGGCGCTGATCTCGGCGAGCGCAGACGCGGGGTCGAAGGGGGCGTGGAGGGTGAGCATGACTACTTCCGGGCGGCAGTTGCTGCCGCTGCGGCCCGGCCCGAGTCGGCGATCTCGGCTTTCCACCGCGCCACTTCGGCGTCGCGCCCCAACTGCTCGTTGGCTTCCGCCAGGGCCACCCGGGCCCGCTGCAGCCAGGTCGATCCCGGACTCATCTGTGGCATCAGCAGGTCGTATCCGGCCAGGAGTTCGGGGACCGCCTCGGCGGCTCGGTGCTGCCCGAGGAGTGCCCGACCCAGCCGGATCCGCACGATGGCGGTGTTCTGGTGCTCGGCGCCCTGGGTGTTGGCAAAGGTCCCGATCGCCGCGCGAAATAAGCGCTCTGCCTCGCGGTGATCGCCCCGCTCGTAGGACACCCCGCCCAGGTTCGCGGTGGCCAGGGCGCTGAGCCAATGCTCACTACCGTACGCCGCAGTGTAGATCCGACCCATGCGCTGGTATTGCGCCTCGGCCTCGGCATACTTCCCCTGGCGCAGGGCGATCGACCCCAGCTCATTGAGGATCGAGGCAATGCGCGGGTGCCCGCCGCCAAAGACGCGATCCTGGATGGCGAGCGAGCGGCGGAGCGTGCGGTCGCTTTCGTCGAGCCGGCCCTCGAACAACAGGGCCCGTCCCAGCATGGTCAGCGCCGAGGCGGTCCGATAGTGCTCCGCTCCATACCACGATTCAATGATGGCCAACCCCTCGCGGTAAAACGCTTCGGCCTCCGCATACCGACCCCACTGGAACCGGATGGCGCCGATGTTGATCAAGTCATCGGCCACCCGGGGATGCCGTTCGCCGTGGAGCCGCTTGTCCATGGCCAGCACCCGGTGGTTGAGCGTGTCGGAGCGCTCATATTCCCCGGCGTAGAAGTGGGTATTGGCCAGCTCCCCAAGGGCGGCCGCAAAATCCGGGGTTTCCTGGCGCTGCGCCTCATAAATCCGGACGGCCGCCCCGAGGACCGTGATCGCCTCCGGGTAGTCCCCTTTCTCCTCAAGCACGCGGCCGAGGGTGGTCGTGCTCCTGGCCAGCAGCGGGTGACCGGCTGGAAGGATGTCCGTGCCGACCTCAATCGCCCGCCGCGCCAGCACCTCTGCCGAGTCGAGCTGGGCCTGGTCGACGCGCAGCAACGCCAGGGCCACCAGACTGGAGATGACATCGGCGTGCCGGGGCCCGAAGAGCGCCTGGCGTTGCCGCAGCGAGCGTTGGAGCAGCGAGTCGGCCTGCTCCAGCCGACCGAGCTGCAGGGATATCGACCCGAGGTTCTCGTACAGCTCTGCCTGGGCCACTGGCTCGCCGTCGAGACTCTGTGCCTCGCGTACCCCCCGGTCGATCAGCTCCACCACGCGCAGGCTGTCGGCCGGTCCGACCGAAGCGTCACCGCCCTCGAAGAGGTCGAGCATGAAGCGCTGAATCCGCTGGGCCCGGTCTGCTTCCGCGACAGCCCGGTTGCGGGCCGCGGTGATCCGCACGGCGTACAAGGTGCTCACCCCGATGAGGGTGACCAAGCCGAACGCGGCGGCCAGAACCGGTCCGCGATTGCGGCGCACAAACTTGCCGGCGCGGTAGCGCAGCGAGTCGGGCCGGGCGTCGAGCGGCGCGCTGGCCAGGAAGTGGTCGACGTCCCGTCCCAGGGCGGTGGCGGACCCGTACCGGCGGGCGGGATCCTTGTGCATCGCCGTCAGCACCAGCACATCGAGGTCGGCCCAGCTGGCCCGGTCCTCGGTCAGGAGCCGGCCGGCATCGTTGCTGCGGGCGGCCTCGCGTCGCGCTGCCGCGCTGGGACGTTCCGGCTCGTCCTGGAGGAGCACCGCCAGCGCCTCGGCCGGGGTGCGATCGGCCAGGGCGACGGGCAATCGTCCCACCAGCAACTCGAACAGGGTGACCCCGAGGGAATAGACATCGGTGCGGATGCCGATCCGGCCGCCACTGACCTGCTCCGGGGCGGCGTAGGCGGGCGTCATCAGACGGTGGCCGGTCCGGGTCTGGTCGGTCGAGGTCTCGAGGGCGTCGATCTGCTTGGCGATGCCAAAGTCGAGCAGCTTGACGTGCCCGTCGGCGGTGACCTGGATATTGGAGGGCTTGAGGTCGCGGTGAATTACGGCGTGCTCGTGGGCATGCTGGACCGCCTCGCACACCGATCGGAACAGGCGCAGCCGCTCGGCCAGCGAGGCGCCGCGGTCACGGCACCAGGTGGTGAGCGAAGCCCCCTCGACGTATTCCATGACAAACCACGGGGTGCCGTCCGCGAGGGTTCCCGCGTCGTGCAGTTGGGCAATGCCGGGATGGTGCAATTGGGCCAGGGTGCGCTGTTCCAGGGCAAAGCGTTCACGCCGCTCAGGGGAAAGCCAGGCATCGCGCAACACCTTGATCGCCACCAGGCCACCGACCCCGGCGCGCTCCGCCAGGTAGACCACTCCCATCCCCCCCTCGCCGAGGACCCGGATGATCCGGTACGGACCGAACGCTCCCTCCGGAATGGCAGCTTTTGGCATGGTGCCCAGCAATCGCACCGCCAGCGGAGCCAACCCCGCGTCGATCGGGGCCGCCCCCTCCTGCCGGTCAGCCTCCACCAGCTCCAGGACCCGGGCGATCAGCGCCGCGTCGGGGCCGCACTCGTGCTCGAGGAACTGCTGTCGCCCCGATGGGGGCAGGTCGGCGGCGACATGGAACAGCTGCTGGATCCGTTCCCAGCGGGCGGCATCCATTGGCGCGGGATCGGGGTGACGGTTGGACGTCATGGCGGGTGATTCAGTCCGGATGGCTCAGGGCGTGGGTCAGCCAGGCTCGGGCGGCGCGCCAGTCGCGCAGCACTGTGGCCTCGGAGATCTCCAGCATCGCTGCCGTTTCGGCCACATCGAGTCCGGCAAAGAATCGGCATTCAATCATCGCCACCTGTCGCGGTGACACGCGGCCGAGTTCCTCCAGCGCCTCGTCGAGGGCCAGCACTTCGTCGGGTGTGGAGAGGCCATGGCCGGCGAGGTCCTCGAAGGTTACCGGCGCCAATCCGCTGCCCCGTTTGGTGGCGTTGCGGCGGCGGGCGGCCTCGACCAGGACCTGGCGCATCGCCCGGCCGGCAATCCGCTTGAAGTGCAGCCGCGACGCGGGGGCCAGGTTGCTCGAGGCCCGCAGCTTGAGCCAAGCCTCGTTGACGAGCGCGGTGGGGGTCAGGGTGGCGGCGGGGTCGTCTCGCCGGATTGTGGCAGCCAGCCGGTGGAGTTCGGCGTAGGCCGCCGTGAACAGGGCGTCCAAGCCCTCGGCCGCCACCTCGCCCTGGTCGGGGAGCTCCGGGTCGGCGGGGTCCGGTCGCGACGGATCAGGGCGCGGCATGACGGTTCTTTCGCTTGGTCCGCGCAAGGGGAAGAGCGGGACGGTGACCCCCGGAGGGGGAGGGGGAAGTTACCCCAAAGCCGGGGTGATGGTAGGCCCACCGAGCCGGCGGGGATTCGCACCGCGCTGTCCAGCCCTGAACTCCCGGAGTGGCCGATGCCCGACCAGATCCGCATCCGCGGGAGGATTCTGGAGCGGTACTCGATTCGGGGCAGGGTTTCGCGGCTCACCCCGCCCGGCCAGGGAAGGACAGGGGTAGCGGCGGTGGAACGGCTGGCCATTCGTGATGGACAGGGAAGGGAACCACTGCTGCCCGCCGCGGCCTGGGTGGGTACCCCCGGTGAGGGCGATGAGGTGACGGCCGTCTGGTTGGTGAGCCGTGGCAGGGGGTCGGGGCCTTACGTCGCCCTGCAGAACCACACCAGGAGCGAAACCCGATACAACGATCGTGCCCTGGCTCGGCTGTACCGGCCCGACCGTTTCATGATCGCAGCCGGGGTGCTGGTGCTGGCGGTGGCTCCACTGGCAATTGGAGTGGCCTTCGCGCTGGTCCTGGCGGTGGCGGGGTCGCTGTACGGGATCCTGGGGCGGGCCGGGTTGAAGGCCGACGGAAGGCTGCTCGGTCCGGTGCGCGGCCGGGAGGCAGGTGCAGGCAGGCAACATTCATCGACTACAAGTCAGGGGACGGTATGAACCGGATCGAGAGATGTGTGTGGCTGCTGGTGGCAAGTGGGATCGTCGCCTGCGGCGGTGGGGCTACCGGGCCCTCCGGAGGTGGTGCGGGGACGATGTCGGCATCGATCGACGGCGCGGCATGGGTAGCGCAGTCCCAGTTTCTCCAGACCATCACCCAGCAGCAGAAGCAGGGCCATCTGCCGATCTACGGCGCCAAGCTCCTCTCCTCGACCAGCAGCCAGGGAATCCAGTTGAATCTGGTGGGGCTTCCCGGACCCGGGACCTACCCGCTCGGCACCGGAGGAGGGGTGTCCGGTGGCATTGCGTCAGTCGTCGAGGGGAGCAGTGTCTGGCAGACGCCGCTCTCGGGCGCGGCGGGCACCGTGACCGTCTCCACGCTGACGGCCACCCGCGCGACGGGCACCTTCCAGTTCACGGCGGCCGCGATCACCGGCACCGGCACCCGGACCGTCACCAACGGGAAGTTTGATTTTCCGATCGCCGCACCAGCCAACCTTCCGCCCCTTACCCACGCCGATACCGGATTCATGGTGGCGAATCTCGGCGGCGCCGCGTGGAACGGGGCCACGGGAGGTGGTGGAGCGCCAACCGGTGGTGCCTTGGTTGTCATCTTCACCGGTACGACGCGAACGGTTTCGGTGGCCCTCGCTCCGTACACCGGGGTCGGGACCTACCAGCTTGGCGCCGCCAACACGGCCCACCGGCTGATGATCGCCGCGGGCACCGTCGCAGGCTCCCCCTGCTGCTGGGGCGGGCGTTCGGTGCTGGTCGGTGGCCAGTTGGTGCTCCAGGATGTCGGCACCATCACGATCACGAGCGCCACGGCCAACCGGATCCGCGGGACTTTCTCGGGTACCCTTGCGACCGGCTCCACAGGGACGGCCACTTCGAGCCTGGTGGTGGCCAACGGCAGCTTCTCGTACGGGTTCCCCTGAGGGAAGGCCTTGCCCTGAACGGCTGAAGGGTTTGAAGTTCCGCCGGTGCCGAATCGCAATGTTGGCCTGACGCTGGCTGGAGGAGGGAACCGCGCCTTCCTCCAGCTTGGCATTCTGGGGCACTGGTGGCCGCGGCTGGAGCCGCGGGTGGCCGCGGTGTCCGCGTGCAGTGCCGGCGCCAGCATGGCGATCACGTTCTTTTCCGGCCGTGCGGCGGAGACCCACGCCTACTGGCTGGAGCGGCGCTCGGTGGTGACCCGCAATTTCACCTGGTCGCGCCTGCTGCGTGGACAGCGCCCGACCCCGCATCTCCCGATCTACCGCGACACCACCCTCTTTGCGCTGGCCGACGGCGGGTTCGAGCGGATCCAGGCGTTGCCGTTTCCGCTTTGGATCCTGATGGCGGAGTTGCCGCATGGCGCCCCGATAGGGTTGGCGGTGTCACTCGGGTTCAGCGCCTACACCCTGGAAAAGATGCGGGATCCTGGAAAACTTCACCCCGTCTCTGGCCGCCGGCTCGGGTTCCGGCCGCTGTTGCGGGATGCCCGGCGCTGCAGCACCCCCGAGGAGCTGACCTCGCTGGTGCTGGCCTCCTCGGCCACGCCACCATTCCTGCCGGTGCCACGCATCGACGGGCACCTGGTGGCCGATGGCGGCATGGTGGACAACGCCCCGGCCTTTGCCGCCGAACTCGACCCGGCGGTGCGCCAGACGCTGATCCTGTTGACGCGATGGTATCGGCCCGAGCGGGTCGGGTTTCGCGGGCGTCGCTGGTACCTGGCGCCGAGCCGGCGGGTGGAGATTTCCCGCTGGGAGTACACCCGTCCCGACCTCGTGGCCGACACCCTGGCGATGGGCAGGGAAGAAGCCAACCGATGGGATTCCCGGTTCGATGCGTGGCTGGCATGAGGAGGGTGGCATGAAACCGGAGGAGTTCCGGGCCGAGGCCCACCGGATGGTGGACTGGATGGCCGACTACCTGGCGGGGGTCGGCTCCTACCCGGTGGTTCCGACGACCCGACCGGGCGAGGTCCGGGCGGCGATCGCTGCCAGGGCCCCCGAGCAGCCGGAGTCGATGTCCCGGATCACAGCGGATTTTGAGCGGATCATTCTCCCGGGCATGACCCATTGGGGACATCCGGGATTCTTTGCCTATTTCCCGACCGGCTCGACCCCGGTCTCGCTCCTGGCCGAAATGCTGACCACCACGCTGGGTGCCCAGTGCATGTCATGGCAGACCTCGCCGGCGGCCACCGAGCTGGAACAGGTGATGATGGAGTGGTTGCGCCAGATGATCGGGTTGCCCGCGAGCTTCACCGGTGTCATCCAGGACACCGCATCCACCGCCACACTGGTTGCCTTGATCACCGCGCGCGACCGCTTGACCGTTCCGGTGGCGAAGGCAACGGTGTACACCTCCTCGGAGGCCCACTCCTCGGTGCTCAAGGGTGCCCGGATGGCGGGCTTCGCGGAGGACCACGTCCGGTTGGTGCCGGTGGACGCAGCCTATGCAATGCGCCCCGGTGCCCTGGCCGCACTCCTGGCCAGCGACGTGGCGCAGGGACTGGTGCCGACCGCGATCGTGGCCACCGTGGGGACCACGGCATCCACCGGCCTCGATCCGCTGCCGCCGATCGCGGACCTGGCCGAGGAATACGGAGCCTGGCTGCACGTGGATGCCGCCTACGCCGGCAGCGCCGCGATCCTGCCCGAGATCCGACCGATTCTCGAGGGCGTGGAGCGGGCCGACAGTTTCCTGATGAATCCGCACAAGTGGCTGGCCGTCCATTTTGACTGCACCGCGTACTTCGTGCGGGATGTGGCGGCGCTGCACCGGTCGTTTTCCGCCACGCCGGAGTACCTCCGTACCGCGCACGATCCCGAGGTCGTCAACTATCGCGATTGGGGCATTCAGCTGGGGCGGCGGTTTCGGGCGCTCAAGCTCTGGTTTGCCATCCGGCACTACGGGGTGGCCGGGTTGCAGAACATGGTGCGGGGGCACATCGCGATGGCGCAGGGGTTTGCCCGTCGGGTGGCCGAGACGGCCGAGTGGGAGCTGATGGCGCCGGTGCCGCTCGGCCTGGTCTGTTTTCGGCATGTACCGGCCGGGATGGTCGATGGCCCGGACCTCGATGAACACAACCGGCGGCTGCTGGCCCGGGTCAACGCCTCGGGTCGGGTGTACCTGACCCACGCCTCGCTGGGTGGCCGGTACGCCATCCGCCTGGCGCTGGGGCATGCCGCCACGACGCAGGCGGCGGTGGACGAAGCGTGGGCGCTGCTGGTCACGGCAGTGAGCGGTGAGGGGTAGGGGCGCGCCTCAAGGCGCGCCCGTCCAGCTGTGAGCCGGAAGCGGGAACCGTGATTGGAAGCAGGGGACGGCTGGAATGCCGGGGATTCATTGGCTCTTGGCTCCGCCACCCGGGCATTATCTCCGTTGGGTGGGGCTCCAGAGCAGGATCACGCCGCATCCGCTGCTCCCACCGCGAAACTGGTTGGGTACCTGCGCCGCGGTGTACACCTCGATCGCCTCCAGTCCCACGACCGAGAAGCGATCCAGGTCAGGGGGGAGCCGCGGCCGGTCGGAAGGATCCTCGAGATTGATGCGAAGATTGCTGGCCTCCCAGATCAGGACGCCGTCAAGGCGGATCGAGTAGTAGCAGTCGGTGATGCCGCCGCGGCCTCCGATCGAGGCGATGCCGCCACGACTGGAGAGCGCCACGTTCTGCCCCAGCATCCGCTTGAAGCGGACGCGACTGACTTGCGATTGCAGCAGGTTGGCCACGGTAGTGTGCTCGAATCGGCGCATCACGCTGTCGGTCACGAACTGGCCCGCCCCCTCCTTCATCCGATCCTCAAGTCCCGGCGGCCACATCCGTGGCCGCTCCGGGGCCACCACGCGGATGGAATCCAATTGCTGCGCCTGGCTCAGCATGGCCAAGTCGTATTGCACTGGGTCCTGGCCTGTGAGTCGGAGCTGGCGGGTAACGGGGTGATAGCCAACCCGCCGAAAGTGAAGGGTATGAAAGCCCAGCGGGATATTCAGGGAGTATCGGCCTTCGGCGTCGGTCTGGGTCGACAGGTTCATCCCCTCAACCAGGACCTCGACCAATGGCAGCGGTGTACGCTGCGCGCTGTCGCGGACGGTGCCGTGTACCCGGGCCTGGGCGGCGAGTGAACTCGAGGCCAGGAGGCCGGCGAGGAGAGCGATCAGGGCCGAGGAGTGGCGCATGGTTGGGCGTCCCGGAATGGGAAGCAGGGAGGCTATCCAGCCGACCGGCGGCTCGGGGGCCGAACTGCAGGGTGGCAGGGTGGCAGATCTCAGGATAGGGAATCGAGGATGGGTTGGCCACCCCCACGATCGTGGGGGGGGGCACCCCCGATGCACGCTCCCGGCGCTTGACAGCCCCAGATGCCGAAGGCAACTTGGCAGGGGCAGGGGCAGGGGCAGGGGCAGGGGCAGGGGCAGGGGCAGGGCCCCTTCCCCATGCTGCGCTATGCCCGAACCCGACTTGCCATGGAGGCCCGATGCCGCTCCCTCGCCTGACGCCGCGCCAGCTTGCCATGATTCATGGGGTCATGGAGGGCCAGGGCTATGACGTCATCGCCGCCGACCTGGGGGTGACGCGCGACACCGTGGCTCATCAGCTGGTGGCGGCCCGGCTGGCCTGGGGTGCCGGGAACAACGCTCACCTGATCGCCCTCCTGATCGCCGCCGGACTCCTCACTGCACCCGATCTGCCGAGGCCAGTGGACGGGGACTCGGATCTCGGCCGCGCTGGCGGTCTGGTGCTCCTTGCCGCCGTGGTGGACACGGTAGAGCTGTGGGCGATCCTCCCGGTGGCCGCCGCACTGCTGCCCTTCTAGGCGGGGCCGCCCCCCGCGCCGACAGTCGCGGAGGGCACCGGACACGGGGGCGGCCTCAGAGCGACTCACAGCCGCCAGCGTTCCAGTCGTTCCTCTCCCTCCGCGACCAGCCGCACTAGGTAGACCACCCCGGTCCCGAACCCCACCAGTCGCATCCCCGCAGCCGGAAGCTCCACCTGGAAGCGGACGCGTCCGTTGGCGTCGAAAAGATCGAATCGCGGCGGCGCGTCCGCGGGGGTGGTGCGCTCCACCCAGAGCGTTCCGTCAGGGGCGAACCGGGCGGCGCCGATCAGAAACGGCGGGAGGAAATCCGGCCAGCGTGACGGCCCACCCAGCCGTTCGCGAGATTGGACCCGAACCTCTGGGCCAGGACCGCCGCGCTCGAAGACAAGGATCGGTACCGGCCGGCGCCACTCCTCGAAGTAGGCACGCCGGTGTCCATCAGACACCGAGATACGCTGATAGGATACTGGCGGACTGACAATGCGTCGCCCGTCGCGAGTTACCAGCTCCACCCGATACGGCTCCGGATACACGATGGCTACGGTACCCTCAAGGCTCACCGCCCAGGTGGCACCGGGAGTGAACGGCGGGATAGCGGCGAAGGGCGTTACATACCCGGCCGAAGTACGCCGAGCTCCTGGGAGCACGGAATACGGCAGGAAGGCCGCTGTATCCAGGCGTTGCCCCCCGGCGGCCCAGCGGAGGATCGGGTACCACTCCGAATCGGGAGGTTGCCCGACCGCCGATCCAGAGGTCATCCGGCCGAGTCCATAGAGGAAACCGCCGCGGTCCCCGGCGCGGGCAGGGGAAATTGCAGTGACGGGATTGGGGGTACCGATTGGCCGACCGGTGGGATCTCGGAATCCCGCTGGGGTTCCGGTTGGCGCGACGACCAGGAAACGGCTGTTGGTGGCATCCCAGATCCCGACGCTGTCGGCGGGGAGCCGGACCAGCCGCTCGGGGAGCCGGTATTCTCCGGGGCCGGCGCCGCTTCGCCCTACGGGGTCGACACCGTGGCGGCGGAAATCCACCAGAAAAACCGCCAGCCCCGTATGATCGACCACCAGCACTCGGCCGTCCGGAAACTCATGGATGTCGCTGATGCGGGCGAAGCTGGTCGACGCCACCGCCGGTGGTCCGACGAGCTGTCTTACAAGTGTCTGCTGTGCGAGGAGAGGAGCCGCTGCCATCCCGACAGCAATCAACGGGCAAATGGACCGAGCCTGCACAGGGTGTTCGCCCCACATCAGTCAACTCTCGGCGCCTTGCCCGCCATGACCGCCTCGATCGCCGCCAGGAGCTGCTCCTCATCGGGAATACGGCGGAACAGCCATCCGTTGAGCATAAGGGTCGGGGTGGCATTGACTTCGAGCGACTCGGCGATCCGCATGCCAGCAGCGATTCGCTCGAATGGCTCATTTCCAGCTACGCATTCCTGAAAGCGCCCCGTGTCCGGGAGACCGGCATCTTCCCCGTAGGATATCCAGGACTTGAGGCCCAATGAGTCTTGCTTCGCAAAGATGGCCTCGACCAGTCCGTGCAGCTCGCCCTGCGCATCAGCGCACTCGGCGGCTCGTGCCGCGCTCGGCGCGAATCGATGAATCCGCAAGGGCAAATGCAGCAGCCTGATTGATAGGTCACCGCGGTCCCTCAGTTTTCCGATAACTCTTTCATGAAATAGGCGGCAACCACCACACTCAAAGTCGTTGAATACTATCAAGACTGTAGGCGCATCGGAATTGCCAAGTTCAAGGCTTGCTGAAAGGTATTCGTTCCACTCTGGGCGAAACTCCGGAGCCGGAATCTGGCGTTCGGTCGACGGTGTTGGCCCGGAGCGGAGTTCCCGAATGACAACTACGGATGCTATCGTCACGGCGGAGGCGACTAGCAAGGTGTTGCTCACTCGCTCGCTGAAAGAACTCATACGCCACACCCCTGCTGGATGGATATGCGTCGCAGTATCAAAGTGGTTGTGAAAACACCTACCCAGTCACACATGCCAGCAAACAGCGGGATCTCGCGCTACTGGCGCTACTGGCGCTGCTGTCGCGTCCAGAGCAGGACGACTCCGCAAATATTCGAAAGACTCCCTCGATACTGGGCGGGTGTCTGCGCCACTGTATACACCTCGACCGCTTCCAAGGCGACGGTTCGGAAACGGTCGAGGTCCGGGGGAGGTTCCCCTTGCCAGCCCTTGAGAGGATTCGAAGGGTCGCGGTAGTAGTTACCGGGCTCCCAGAGCACCATTCCATCCAGCCACACTGCCAGGAAGCAATCTTGCCGTTGTTCCCCGATTCCCGGCCGCCCACCCCGGCCACTGTAGATCACACTTCGTCCCCCCATCCGCTTGAAGCGGACTCCGCTGGCGCGCGACTGGATCATGTTCGACAAAGAGGAATGCTCGAACTTGCGGATCGTGCTGTCGGTAATGAACTTCCCAAACCCCTCCTTCATTCGGGTGTCGAGTCCCGGCGGCCAAGTTCGCGGCGGGGCCTCGACCGCGACCGCGACCGAATCGAGCCGCTGTGCCTGAATCAGCATCGCCAAGTCGAGCTGCACCGGATCGCGGTTGACCAGCCGGAGTTGCCGAGCGGCGGCATGGTAGCCTACGCGCCGGAAGCGGAGGGTATGAATGCCGAGGGGGATGCTCAGAGTGTACCGACCCTGGGCATCGGTGCGAGTGGAGAGGTTCATCCCCTCCACCAGCACCTCGACCAGAGGAAGGGGAGTGCCATGGGTGCTGTCGCGGATAGTTCCCTGGACGCGGGCCTGGGTCAGGCCCACAGTCGGGAGCAGTATCAGCAACAAGCCGCTGGCAAGAATCGTTACTGAACTCATCAAAGCCTCATGTCAGCCGAGATGTAGGTCATTCCTGGAAACCGCCAGAACCTGATGTCAGGCTCTGGTTTCAGGGACCTGACAGCTACGGATAGCACTCGATGAGGAATGACGGTTGATTCGGACAGAAGCCCATGCATGTATAACCTGACCACGATCCGCATATGGCATCACATGCAGCGAACGCCACCGTCCAATCAGTGCACCCGACACCGGGTTGGGGCTCCGGATAGCATGTCGGCTGACCACACGCCCTGAACGCAGCGTCCGCTGGAGCCTCGGGCGGACTGAACAGGGCAAACCCACCGAGAAGAATCACCAGAACTGCACGGGCCTGCAAACGTGTCAACATCTTGTTCCTCCTTAACATCGGGTGTTCACGAGGTTCCATCAATCGGCCTTCGGGAAATTGTGGCCGTCTGGCCGTAAGCTCCATTTTGCGAAATGTGATCCTCCCCCGCAAGCCACACGTTCGTGGGGGGACGGCTCGCCCCGCTCACCGCTTGGTGACGTAACTCGCTGCCCCATCACTGCTTGGCCTCCCACGCCTCCTGAGATCCCGCTGGGGCCAGCTCGCCCAGTCATCGCCGGCTCACGCGAGGTCTACCCCAGCGCCGCCAGCGCCTCCGCCGCCTCCTGCAACGCCGCACGCAGGTACCCCGCCGTATGCGATCCAGCCGCCTCAGCCACCACCTCCGGCGGGCCTTCCGCCACCACCCGCCCGCCCCCACGCCCCCCCTCCGGACCCATGTCCACGACCCAGTCGGCCCGCTTGATCACGTCGATGTGGTGCTCGATCACCACCACGGTGTGGCCGGCGTCGACCAGGCGGTCCAGCACCTGGAGCAGGATGCGCACATCCTCGAGGTGCAGTCCGGTGGTGGGCTCATCAAGGATGTACAGCTTGCGGCCGCCCCGCCGCCCCGCGAGCGCCAGCTCCCGGGCAATCTTGAGCCGTTGGGCCTCGCCACCGGAGAGGGTGGTGGCGGGCTGTCCCAGCCGAAGGTATCCCAGCCCCACCTGCTGCAGGTGCCAGAGCGCCTGGCCCAGCTTGGGCTGGTGGCGGAACCGGTTGATCGCCTCGTCCACCGTCCACTGGAGCACATCGTGGATCGAGTCGCCGTGGATCCGCACGTCGAGGACCTCGGGCCGGAAGCGGGTGGCTCCGCAGGTCTCGCAGGGCACAAAGACATCGGCCAGGAACACCATCTCCACCTGGACATGGCCGGCCCCGTCGCAGGCCTTGCAACGGCCACCGGGAAGGTTGAACGAAAAGGTAGCGGCGGTGTACCGGCGCTGGCGGCTGAGCGGCTGCGAGGCAAAGAGCTCCCGAATCTCGTCGTAGCCCTTGATATAGGTGATAGGGTTTGAGCGGGGTGATCGGCCGATCGGGCTCTGATCGACCAGCAGCACTTCCTTGAACCGCTGCCACCCCTCGATCCGGGACACCTCGCCCACCGCCTCGCCAAGGTGCGACTTGGCACCGTGGCTGCCATGCAGCCGAGCCGCCAGCTGGCGGTATATGACATCGTGGACCAGGGAACTCTTGCCTGATCCCGAGACGCCGGTGACGGCGGTCAGGGTGCCCAGCGGAATCTTGACGTTCACCCCGTCGAGGTTGTGCAGCCGTGCCCCCTCGACCACCAGCCACTCCGGGCCGGTGGGGCGCCGTTCGCTCGGCACCCCGATCCGCTTCCTCCCCTGCAGGTATTGCCCGGTCAGGGTGGTCACCGCTTCGGCCACTGGTCCCGCGTGAACCACGCTGCCACCGCGCTCACCGGCACCGGGACCGAGCTCGAGCATGAAATCGGCCTCTTTTATCGCTGCGAGGTCGTGCTCCACCACCACCACGGTGTTGCCGTTGTCGCGGAGTTGCCGGAGGATGCCCAACAGCCGGTCGGTGTCTCGGGGGTGGAGCCCGATGGAGGGCTCGTCGAGTACGTACAGGGCGTCGACCAGGCGCGCGCCGAGCGCGTTGGCGAGGGCGATGCGCTGGGCCTCGCCGCCGGACAGGGTTCGGGTCTGCCGGTCCAGCGTCAGGTACTCCAATCCGACCCGCCGCAGGAAGTCGACCCGAGCCTGCACCTCCGCCAGGATCAGCTGTACCGTCTCGGCGTGTCCGGGACTGAGGGGCAGGGCCGCCAGCCATTGTTGCAACTGGTCGATCGGCAAAGCGGCGATCTCGGCGATGGTCCGGTCATGGATCCGGACTGCCAGGGCGTTGGGGTTGAGCCGACTGCCATGGCAGGCCGGGCAGGTCTGGGCCAGTTGATACTGGCGCAGGAACACCCGGATGTACTGCTTGTATCGCTTCTCCTCCAGCCCCTTCAGGAACGGGAAGATTCCCAGGTACCGCCCCTCCTTGCCGTGGAGCAGGGTACGTCGGTGGGCGGCCTTGAGGGTGCTCCACGGCTGGTCCGGGTCGGCGCCGATGGTGCGAGCGGTGGTGACCAGGAGCCGGCGCCGCGCTTCGTACCTCGGCTTGGTCCACGGATCGATGGCTCCGTTGGCCAGACTGCGGGCCGGGTCGGGCACGACCAGGCTCTCGGCGTACTCGAGGACCGCTCCGAATCCGTTGCAGCCGTTGCAGGCGCCGCGCGGGTTGTTGAAGGAGAAGAGTGCTGGGGTCATCGCGGCGGCAGGAGTGTCGCAGGCGCTGCAGGCCAGGAACTCCGTGAAGCGCAGGCGCCCCTCCTGGTGGAGAACCAGCCCGACTCCCTCTCCTTCCGCGAAGGCCGTGCTCAGGGATTCGGTCAACCGACCGCAGACGTCGGGGGCGGCGACCAGGCGGTCGAGGATCACCAGCAATTCCCCGGAGGCGGAGAGGTCCAGCCCCTCGGGCAGGGAGTCGAGATGGATCTCCTGTCCCCCCGCCACCAGCCGCATGAACCCCAGGGCTCGAAGGTTCTCGACCAGGGCTTCGTGGGTTACCCGGGCGGTCTCGGGTACCGGGAAGGCCACCTGGAACCGGCCCACAACTCGGGCAAGGGTCTCGTCGGCGGCCGCCTCCGGGGTGTCCCGCCGGACCGGGGCGCCACAGCTGCGACAGAACGGACGGCCGATCCGGGCCCAGAGCAGCCGGAGGTAGTCATAGACTTCGGTCGCGGTTCCGACGGTGCTGCGGCTGGAGACCGTGGGGTTGTGCTGCTCAATAGCGACGGCGGGAGCGATGCCCTCGAGGCGATCCACCAGCGGCTTCGGCATCCGCTCCAGGAACTGCTTGGCGTAGGTGGAGAGCGACTCGATGTAACGCCGCTGCCCTTCGGCGTAGAGGGTGTCGAAGGCCAGTGAACTTTTGCCGGAGCCCGAGGGCCCGGTGATGACCACGAGCTTCCGGCGGGGAATCTCGACCGTGATTCCCTTGAGGTTGTGCTGGCGGGCATTGACGATGCGGATGACGGGCTCGGACACGGGGGAGAGTATACCCCGGGGGGGGACACGGTTCAACGCGCGCGGCTCAGGTTGACGCTGCCGCTTCCTGAGAAGTAACATTGGCGTTCATGGCCCGCCTCCTGACCCCCAAGGTGCTCCGCCGGGGCTTCGAGTTCTCACTCCTCGCTTCGGTGGTCGCCTTCGGGGCGATCCTCTTCTACGGCAATGACCTCGATGCGTTCCTGGCCTCCCTGGGCCGGATTCGCTGGGGGTGGATCGCGCTCGGGTTGCTGCTGGCCTCGATGGACTGGATCGGCGGCGGGCTGCGCCTCTGGGTGACCGCCCGGGTGATCCATCCCGACCCCCCGCTGGGCGGCATGATCATGGCCGGGGGGATGAGCGCGTGGGGTGGCTACGTGACGCCCCTGCAGAGTGGCAATGGGCCGATGCTGGTCTATACGATGAAGCGGTACGGCGTGCCGATGCCGGTGGCGGTGACCTCCGCGCTGATGACGTTCATCGCCACGATCGTGTTCTTTGCCGTCGTCGGGCCACTGGCTATTTCGCTCGGTGCGGGCCAGTCGCTGACCACGCGCGGCAACCTCCTCGGGCTGTCGCTCTACGACCTTTTCCTGGGCAGCCTGAGTGTCTTTGCCAGCCTGGGATTGCTGCTGCTGATCATTATTGCGTTTCCACGGCTGGTGGCGAAGCTGATCCGCTGGGTCTCCGGGCTGATCGGGCGGCGGAGCGCTCGGGTGGCTGCCAGGCTGGACACATTTCAGAGTGGGGTGGATCGAGCCCAGGCGGCGGTGTTGGCATTCAATTCGTGGCGTGGCTGGCTGGCAGTCCTCTGGGCCACGCTCCTCACTGCGGTCTCCCACGCCAACAAGCTGCTTGCCGGGTATGTCACGCTCCGGGCGCTGGGGATCCAGGCCAGCTTCGTGGATGTCCTGCTGCTCCAGATCCTGATCATGTTCCTGCTGTACTTTGCCCCGACCCCGGGGGGGGCCGGGCTGGCCGAGGTGGTATCGGCGCTGGTGATGGGGATCTACGTCCCCCGGGAACTGACCCCAGTCTACATCTTGATCTGGCGGCTGATCCAGACCTACTTCACCGTGGCGGCCGGCTCGGTGGTTTTCTGGCAGTGGGTGCGGCAGGGGCTGAAGGGCGTCGAACAGGATCACCCAGTTGAGTCAACCCCCTGATCCTGCGGGGGCGGCGGCGACTCGCTTGCCAGTCGTTGGTGCGCCGCGTACGTTTGGGAGGAACGAGCTACCCACCCTTTAGGATGTGGTCACGCATGGACCTTGCATTTGGCGGGCGCCGGGTCACCGTCACCGCCGAAGACTTGATTATCGGGTCCGACCCTGCGGCCGCCTTGGTGGTCCAGGGGCTCGGGGTCCTGCCGCGGCACGCCCTGGTGCGGATGCGTCCCGACGGCGGGGTCGAGGTCAAGTCGGCTGATGCGGGGTCGTTCCTGCTCCACAACGGGGCCCGGGTCGGATCGACGCCGCAGGTAGTGGCGGCTGGTGATCGCCTGGTGATCGGCGACCAGGAGATCATTGCCTTGGCGCCCGGTGCGGCGGTCGGCGCGGCCCAGAGACTGAATGTGACGATGATGGGCATGCCCGCAGTCACCCCCGGCAGCTATCAGGCGGCGCCGGCGCAGGTCCCGACTCAGCGCCGACCCTCCCGTCTCCCGATGCTCGTGGTTGGCGGTGTGGTGCTGGTGCTCCTGGCCTACTTCTTCCTTTTTCAAGGCTGATCGCGACTGATGCGATTCACCTGTGCCGGGAACACCGATGTCGGCGTCGTCCGCACCGGCAACGAGGACAACTTTCTGGTTGATCACCAGCACGGCGTCTTCATCGTGGCCGACGGCATGGGTGGCCATGCCGCCGGCGAGGTGGCCAGTGACATGGCCGTGGCGATGATCGGCAAGGAGATGAACGGCATCCGCAACTTGTCCGATGCTGCCGCCTCGGAGCGGATGGGGGAGGCGATTCGCGGGGCCAACGCGGCCATCTTCGATCGGACCCTGGCGGAACATGACAAGCGTGGCATGGGGACCACCGTCACGGTCATGGTCCTTTTTGCGAAGCGGTACCTGATCGGACAGGTCGGCGATTCCCGGGCCTACCTCTTCCGCGATGGCGAGTTCACCCAGATTACCAAGGACCATTCCTACGTGCAGGAACAGGTCGATGCCGGCCTGCTGACCCCCGACCAGGCCAGGACCCACCCCTACAGCAACGTCATCACCCGCTGTGTCGGCGCCAACGAAGAGGTGGTGCCGGACATCTACTACGGGCGGATCCGCACCGGCGACATCATCCTGCTCGCCTCGGATGGCCTGACGGGGATGCTGGAAGACACCCACCTGGCCACGATCCTGCAGACCGAGGGTGGGCCAGACAGCTGGGTGGACCGGATGATTGCCGATGCCAACCGCCGCGGCGGGCTCGACAACATCACGGCGATCATTGTCCGCATCGACGAGGTCGACCCGAACACCGGGGAACATCG